>TARA_B110000977_G_scaffold86338_1_pt1 | contig 30466 bp, 17 predicted proteins | sample TARA_B110000977 | Tara Oceans TARA_B110000977 (sample SAMEA4397798) | marine metagenome | biome: Polar Biome; feature: [SRF] surface water layer (ENVO:00010504); material: water (ENVO:00002006), including particulate matter (ENVO:01000060) such as... | depth 5 m | reverse complement strand
CACTCCAAGCAGTTCTTTTTCAGCTGGCTGTGCGGGCATCCGACGCGCGCAACGCGGTCGTTTTTCAGCTTGCCGTGAGGGCAGCCCTTGCACTTCGAACAGTTCTTTTTCAGCTTGCCATGCGGACACGGGTTGCACTCCACGCAATGGTGTTTCTGCCTCCCGTGGGAGCATCAATTCGGAGCCATCACCCACGCCCGCCCACCTAGTACCGCATCCCCCCAAAGGTCATGTGCACCGCCACCTCTACTTGTACGAACTCGTGCGCACAACGATTTGAATGAACACGCGTGACGACGCCAAAATATTTCAGCCCTTCAATCTCGATTTCCCCCTCATTCGGCTCATAGGTTCCGGCGCTGTCACACGAGTTCCTCGTGATGCCCCCCCAGCCCGGCGTGACCCCAGAGATGGCCGACTTCCTTGAAGAGGAAAAGCGAAAAGCCATGTTCAACGAAGTGGTTTCCAAGTTGGCGGACGTGTGTTTCGACAAGTGCATCGCGAAGCCCGGTTCGTCGTTAGACCGGTACGAAACCGCGTGCCTTTCGCAATGCGCGTTGAGGTACCTGGAAACAGGCCAGGTGATAATGGGGAGGATTCAAAGGATGCAGTAGAGGTGTTTATGGGGGGGTTGCATGTCGTACGTGGTCACGTCAGGACGACAACGTATGAGCAAACAGTCAGGAGAGGGCCGATCCAACAAAACAAGATGGGCGATCGAGTGATTGCATCAGGGTCAATCAATAATACTTCAGTGACAATCTCAATTAAAAAAACGCATCCCCCCCCTCTCCCTCATCGGCAAACTCGTCGTCGTACCCGTCGTCGTCGTCAAACGCGCCGCCCTGTTGGTAGTCATCCTCCTCGTCCCAGTCGTCCTCGTCAGGAGCGTCATGGTCGTCGTCCTCATTTTCATCATTTTGATTGTTTGGTTTTTTGCTCCGCGTCGCGTTTTCTGAATCCTTTCGCGTCGCATCGGTAGTAGTCGGTTCTGTTTTCAAATCCGCATCGTCGAGGTTGTCGTCGTCGTTGTCGCCGTTAGTAGCAGTCTCGTTATTTCCAGTTCCGGTGAGTTTACGTTTCTTTCCGACTGCAGGGGCTGTGTCGTTGGTGGTTTTGTTGGGACCAGCACCTCCGTTTTCCTCCATCCTCGCCAACCTATCCAGCCGGCTCATTTGGTCCCTCTTCTCCCGCGGCGCTCTCCAGATCGTGACGTTCGGGTCGTTCACGTTCGGGTCGTCGTCCCCGTCCAGTGACGGTCGGGGGCGTTTGTTGGTTTTGGATCCCCTGTGGTTATTTGCACTTCCTCTTCCCGCATGTTGTCCGTTCCTCGTATGACTCCTCATCAGCTCGCTTGGAAAATACTTCCTGTTCTTTTCCAAAACTTTTCCCAGCCGGTCGTTGCCAGCTGCGGCGGTCTTCTTCGCAACGTTATCGCGCTCTGAATACGGGACGAACGTAACCTCCGGATACCGTTTGGGTGTTACCTCTGTGTCTAGGAAGTAACACCCGTTTCTCCATGCACTTGACAGCAGTCGTCGGTATTTGAGCAATTGTTCATCCCTTTCGCCAAACTCTGGCGGCGGTATCGCGTTGCGCATCGGAGGGAAAAGCGGCGGGGGGCCTTCCGAAGTACCAGTCACCGCGTTCCCGTCGTCGTCGAACGTGATTGGGGTTTGCGCGCTGCCGCCTCGGCCGCCCCTTCCTCCGCGGCCGCCGCGCCCGCCCACCGACATGGACATCGTGAAGCGCGGGGACGGAGTGAGGAGGGATCCCTCATGCTGATGAGCGAAAAGGGCAAAAAGTGTTTCTCGAAAATTATTGACAGTCGCGATTTGCACTTGTAACTTCACTCGGCGACGCGCCTTGACCGCGAACATGGCTGCCGATGACGCGTTCGAGGTCGCACCGCAGCTCACTTCAAGCACGCACAAGGTACGCGCGGATTGGCCCCAGCGAAAAGCACGACTCAACGTACCTCGAGCGTTAACTATGTCAAACTAGACACTTAATCTTTTCTCTCATCTTCCATCTGACCCTCTCACCCTCTTGTCTCTTCCAGATCCTTTCCTTGCCTCTGTGCGATGTTCTGTTAAACGACGACTCCACGTGGCCTTGGGTGATTTTAGTGCCTAGAGTAAAAGACGCGATGGAGATACACGACTTGGGCGATGAGGACCAGGCGCAGTTGATGAGGGAAGTCAGTCAGTGCAGTCGAGGGATCAAAAGACATTTCAAAGGTGTGAACAAAATGAATGTGGGCGCGATAGGGTGCGTATGCAGACAGCTACACGTACACGTGTTGGGAAGGTTTGAGAACGACGTGGTGTGGCCGAGACCGGTTTGGGGAGCCACGAATCCAAAGCCGTACGGGGACAAAGCCACGGAAGCGGTCGATTTCATGAAGAGGGCAATCAAGTGTGAGAGGGTATAGAAAAATAGAATAGAAGAGCTAGAAAGTGTATTCCAACCTACGCGCGCCTACACCACGGCAGCAAGCGGCCCCCAAAGCCCTTTCGGGGACGCAGTAAGAATCTCCACCCCCCCCTCCACCACTAACAACGTGTGCTCGCACTGCGCGGTCCACTTCCCATCTTTCGTGCAGGCGGTCCAACCGTCGCGCCACATCACGTCGTTTGTTTTGCCGATCGTGAGCATCGGTTCGATCGTAAACGTCTGGCCTAATACTAGCTCGCCTGAATCGTTGTTCCTGTGGTGTCGCACGGTAGGTCCGCTGTGGAACTCTCGTCCCACGCCATGGCCGACAAATTTTTCGACAACCCCAAACCCACGTTCATCCGCAAGCGCGTGAATAGTAGCACCTATTTTTCGAATAGGCGTGCCGGGCTTGCAAATATCAATAGCTGCCTTTAGGGATTCATCAGTAGCCTTGCACAAAGCTTTGACTTCTTCAGAAACATTTCCAACCAACACCGTCCGGCTCGTGTCTCCATGATGCCCGTCAAGAAACACGGTAACGTCGATGTTAACGATATCGCCGTCCATTAAAATAGTGTCGTCCGGAATTCCGTGGCAGATGCACTCGTTCAGCGACCTGCGGGGGAAAAAAAAGAGTCAGTCTTATTGTATGGGCAAACGTCATGGGATATATTGGGCTGTGGTATTCATTGGGGGTTTGTTTTCCGTATCGGGATGATGAGGAATTCCTCACAGGATCACGTGAAAAACCGTCAGAATCAACCCTCACTACGCGTACAAAGGCGAGCAGGATTTTACTTACGTGCAGACTGATTTCGGAAACCCGCCGTAATTCAACGGGCTCGGATACGCTCCGGCATCGATGATCATCTTGTGCACTTTCTGGTCGATGTAATCGGTAGTGACACCGGGTTTGGCGATGCTTTCCGCGAAGTCAAGCACTTCCGCAGCGAGCCGTCCCGCTTTCTTCATCATCTCGATCTGTTCCGCGTCGTGAATCTGGGGGTTCTCGTTCATGTCAGGTAAGAATCCCGAATCCGCGTACGGGGGTTTCGCGATGTGTGGCGGGACGTGTTGCTTCGCCGTGACCTTTCCCTTTGTTAAACGAGGTCTTCCTTGGAAGTCCCCAGTATCCTTTGGCGCGGCTAGGTCACCGAGCATCTCCGCGAAGCCCTTCTTCTTGCCACGTGCGATGGTCAGGGAGCGACGGGTGGGAGTTGGTGATGCTCCGGGGGCGGCGGGTTGTCCGATTGAAGATGAGTTGGTTGCTCTACTCGCCACGACGCCTCGCGCGCGGCAAACCCCTCGTGTCGCGAAAAGCACGACGCTGCGACCCACTGCGAGCGCGCCGGACATCTTCGGAGCTTACGTCTGGTTCGGTAAAGTAAGACGACGACGCACGAGGAACGCGTCGGAAGGTGTGACGTGAGGGTGGAGTTGAGAGTTGACGTCGAGCACTTTCGGATGACGTCAAACACAAAACACTTCACATTTTGTGCGGATTTACCCCCTCTGAATTAAACCCCCATCGACGAGTCACCCGCACGCCGCCAGCACCACAAAATCGAAGGCGACAGAACTTCCCAGACGTCTGCGCGAAACTTTCGACCGATTGAGTCGGTCGAGATCTGCGCGAGTGCGTATAAATACCTCCCGCGTACCGCGAAACACGCATACCACCCCGCGCGTCGCCGCTCACGCGTGCACGCCACACGACGAGGTCTTCACGTCGGTGACTGTTTGCTCATACGTGTGATCCCGAAACAGAACGTCTTTCGTTCCCCGCCAAAACAATCGAAACGATCATCGGAGACCATGCACTTCGGAGGCATGAGACCGCCCAAGGTAGGTACTGTTTCCCGTATGGGCTTTTAGTTTCGGTGCTACTTTCGAACTCGCAACGTCGGGGTGTGTTTAGGGTGGTGTGCATCGTGGCGCATGTGCACACTGTTCGGCACGGACACAGCACGACGAGCGGTCAACTCGCGACAAATCCTGCGGCCCGCCGCATTCCAACCCGAAAGTCGCGGGGAGCGCCGACACGGTCGTCCCGAACTCGCGCGTAATACCCACGTCGTGCCGGGCTACGGCATGCCGTGAACCACACGCGCGCCTTTGATTGGACACACGAGGTTTCGGGGCGATGACATCCCGATCGCGTGATGTGGGGACGGCATCCATGGTCGATCCAGCGCCGACCGCTCGTCGGCCATACAGGAGACCGTCGACTCAGTTTCCGAAACGCAGCCAGACCAAAAGCCCATACGAGAAATTAATTGGACCGACGATTTTTGGCGATCGCGAAAGTACAATTGACTGACACGTTATTATTTCCATCCTCACCCAACCCACAGGGCGACTCCACTAAGTTCTACGACGCTTTAGGCATTTCCAAAAGCGCGGACGCTGCTGAGATCAAAAAAGCGTACCGCAAGGCGGCGATTAAGAACCACCCTGACAAGGGCGGTGACCCGGAGGAGTTCAAAAAAGTCACCAGCGCGTACGAAGTTTTGTCCGACCCGGAAAAGCGCGAGATCTACGACACGTACGGCGAAGAGGCTTTGAAGGATGGCGCTCCCGGCGGTGGCGGAGGCGGGTCCCCCTTCGACATCTTCGAAGCCATGTTCGGCGGGAACCCGTTCGGACCGGGCGGGCCTGGAGGGGGCAGGGGCAGTGGCCGTCAAAGGCAACGCAAAGGGGAGGACGTGGTGCACGGCTTGAAGGTTTCTCTTGAGGACTTGTACAACGGCGTTACCAAGAAACTGTCGCTCGCCAAGAACATCATCTGCCCCAAGTGTGACGGGAAGGGCTCGAAGTCAGGCGCGTCAGGGCACTGTGGCACGTGCAAAGGAAGCGGCGTACGATTAGTCGTCCGTCAAATCGCCCCCGGCATGGTGCAGCAGATGCAAACTGTGTGTAACGAGTGCCGCGGCTCGGGGCAGACCATCTCTGAAAAAGACAAGTGCGGCCAGTGCCACGCGCAGAAGGTTGTGCAGGAGAAGAAAGTGCTTGAGGTGCACATCGAGAAGGGCATGGTGAACAACCAGAAGATCGTGTTCCAGGGGGAGGCGGACGAGGCGCCTGGTACCGTGCCCGGGGATATCGTGTTCGTGGTGCAAGAAAAGGAACACGCGACGTTCAAACGAAAGGGAACGGATTTATTTTTGGAAAAGGATGTAAGTTTAACGGAGGCGCTTTGTGGGTTCAAAACCACGGTGACCCACCTTGACAAAAGACAACTTCTGATCCAGACCAACGAGGGCGACGTTATAAAACCCAACTCGTTCAAAGCCGTGTTTGACGAAGGGATGCCCACGTACCAGCAGCCGTTCAACAAGGGTAAATTGTTTGTTCACTTCAACGTCAAGTTTCCCGCGCCCGGAGATTTATCTGATGCGGACTTGGCGGCGTTGGAGAAGATCCTTCCTCCCAGACCTACGGTTGAGATCGACGCTACTGTTGAGCACGAAGAGTGCAGCATGCACGACGTTGATATTGAACAGGAAATGCGACGGAACAAAGGGGGGAACCGGTCGGCGTACGACGAGGACGACGAGGATGACGAAATGGGGGGACAGAAGGTGCAGTGCGCTCAACAGTAATTGGAGTGAAGGCAGTGAGTAATTAGTCACGGAAGAGTTCGTGAGTTGATTTTTTACGAGGCAGTAACGTATGGGATACGCCGTCAAAGTCACGGAGGGTGTCCTATGCACCTCATGGAATAGTCGAAATGAATTGTTTTTTATTCGAACATCGAACACTAGGGGGCTAGTTTCTAGCCTTTTAACACCTTGAAATTGATATCTGACTCATGCTTTCGAGTAAGCTACTTCTTCTCACAATGTTGGTTATCCCTGATAGTCGATATGAAATATGCATCAAGTATCTTCATACGCATCGACGTATATCTTCGCACTAAAATCTCACTACGTCGCTTTCATCTTCGTATAAGCGTTTGCGTCTTCGCTTTGGTACATCAGCTTCATGATCCGCGCGGCGGTTTCCTCGACGCCTTTGTGGGTGACGTCTAATACCTGCCAATTCGGGTGCTGTGCGTACAGGGCTTTGGCCAACGCTAGCTCCTGGTTGACTTGTCGCATCGCGGAGTAGTTGTCTTTTGCATTTTTGTCGTCTTTTCCGACGCCAATGTTATCGATGCGATTTTTTCTTATCGAATGCAGCACTTCGCTACTGATCAACAGCCCAAACACTCGTTTAGGGTCGACTTCTTCGATGTATTTCGGCACCAGTAACTGTTCGTCTCGTGGTACTAGGGGTAAGTTCGCAACCTTGTACCCTCTTTGCCCCAAATAAATGCTTAACGGCGTCTTCCCGGTTCGGCTCACGCCTATTATCAAAATGTCACAATCTTTCCATTGATTAGGATTCGCGCCGTCGTCCATGCGTCGCGTAAACTCAACCGCTTCGATCATCTTGTAATAATCCGTTGACAGTAACTCGGAATCACTATGACGGTTCATACTCATTTGTGCGTTGCTTGATGTGTCCCCTCCCACTCCCACCACGGACGTTGACGTCGACAGACTTCTGCCGAAGCTCATCGGGACGCCTATTCGTTGCATAGCTAAATGGCTCTCCATCGCCACTAACAGCGGTCCCCACAGATTTACGCTCTTGACCCCATAAACCTTGCACGCAGTCTGCACCGCCGTGGCCATCGCCGCGTCACTCAACGTGTAAACCACAAGCGCGTCATCCTCACCCGCTTGCTTTACGATTTTATAAACGTCGCCGCCTTCGCTTAGGAAACGGAAAACGTACAGGTTAGTCGGGGCCGATAAATTCATAACCTCGGCAAACTGATTCAAAGCGGCTCTGCAAGTATTAGCGGCGCTTTCGCCGGTACAATCACTCAGCACAAATATTGGTTTGGGGATCGAGCTGGAACCTGGAGTGGATGTAACGCTTCCACTAGGTTCTAATCCAGGGACGGTGTCGTGCTCATCCAGGGAATGTTCCCTGTCGTACGTCACGTCGCAGAAGTCGGTGAGCTCGCAACTGCCGACTCCGCCCAGCGCCGCGATGTTGTTACTTTCCTCGACTGGGTATATTTCTTTGCCGTCCACAGTGGAGTTTGTGGTTGCCGTGCTTACTTTGTTTCGCGCGGACGAAGCGCGTTTGATTTTTCGCTGCTTTCGTAGCCGGGAAAGGGAGGAAGAAGCTCGCGCTCGAATCGCGTCTTGCGCTCTGGTTTTTGCATCCAACACTTGGTCATTCGCGGACGTGTCGTTCGAAGCGACCATCGGCGTTGACGCGGTGGCGGATTTTCTCGCCCGGGAGCCTGGTACAGCACTAGCAAGGCTGGTATCATCCATCACGTCCAAAGTCTTCAACACCGCGCGTCGTTCTTCTGATTTCAAATCGCGTTCGCTGTTGTTTTTACTTTTTTCAAGAGTCAACGCGGTCGCCAGCGTCGATAGCGTCTTTTGTTTCTTGTCCAACACCGCTTCCGCTTCTCGCAACGAACGTTCCAGCTCTTTTGTTTTTATTGCAAATTCATTTTTAAGGTTCATCACCTCTTGCTGCGCTTGTTTCACGCGTTCCCGGGCTAAATCAACGCGGTCATCTATACTACTCGTGGCGTTGTCTTCGTTTGGCGCGGCTTCCCCGGTAACGCGATCGATTACATTTCCTTTCAACTCCCCGCGACTAACAAACGCATACCGGTTCATGGAGAACCGCTCCAACCGCGTTCGCACCGCGTTGCGCTCGTCGTCGATCGATTCGTTTGATATGGTTGATGGGTCACTACTCGTGCTGCCCGCATTTTTGCTATTCATCTTTGTCTCCGCAATGGCGGCGTCTAGAGATTTTGATTTTTGTGATTTGGTTTTCGTCATCGCGGAAGGTGACTGGCCCCCGACGCTCCGGAGTTTCAGCCGTACCGCAAGGCGTTCCGCGCGGATACGCGCGTCGATGAGCTCGGTGTCAGGTGACTTATTATCGGATGACTTGTCATCCCCGTCGTTTTCCTCATTTGCGTTTGCGTCGCGGACACTTCGAACCAACACATTGTGAACGCGCTTGAGAGTAGATTTCCGGGTCGTGTGACCGACCGACCTACGCGTCACTGGTAACGCCCGACCGGCGAGGGCCGACATTGGCGGACGGCAGTGATGGTGGTGGTGCGTAGTTCAATGACCGACCGTGTCCATAAAAGCCACGTACGCGCGCCCACCGCGTGTCCCGCGGTCTGAGGCATGGTGGGCACTCCCATTCGGATATGAATTTTTTAGATTCTTGAGTCCAAGTGTCGAAAACCTGTGAATCATTGTTGGACGCGTCGCGCCTAAGCACCTTCCCGAATAAAACATCGCAGCATGCCCTATGCGATGCCCTCCCAACACGCAATATCCGCGAACGCATTTCACGCGGATGTGCGTGCGTTCCGTCGAAGTCCATCCGCGTTTCGAGGGTTCGTCCATTCTCGAAAAAGTGCATCCCTCCGAAACGCGCGTGTGGTTTCGACTCGAGCATCCACGACCCCGACCCTGTACGACGTCCCCGTCTCAAACAACGGCGCACGCGTGCGGTTGTTGCTGTACTGGAAGGGGATGGAGAGTCAGATTTCTATTAAAAACCCATCCGAGATTGGAGGCTTGAAGAGTGAAGAGTACCTATCACTAAACCCACAGGGCAAGATGCCTTTAATGGTTTTACCCGATGGTTTAGCCATCCCCGAAAGCGAAGTCATCTCCCAATACGTGTTGGACGAGTACTCAGACGTGGGGCCGTTATTAATCCCAAGCGATGCGAAACAAAGAGCCCTTGCAACCCTAGCCACAAGAATCCACGACATTTACATCGTTCCGATTCAGGGGTGTATGTACCGCGGGCCGATGGATATCGCCAAACGAGCCGAGGATCTTTCGCAAATTTATAAACAACTAGACGCGGTTGAGAAAATCCTACAAGATGCGAAGCAGTTGAGGGTAAATACCCCTAGCAGTGAAGACTACGACCCTATTCCCGATGGTCCGTTCATTTGCGGCCAAGAGCCTTGTTTCGCGGACGCTGGGTTGTTCCCAACCTGGGTTTTCTTCGAGCGCATTTTGCCGAGGTATTTCGGGTGGAAGGATGTCTTTTCGGGGAGACCGCTTACCCAGACTTGGTTCGAAGCCATGTGCGCTGACACGTGCGGCGAAAGGATACTACTCGAAATCCGCAAAGGCCTTGATGACTGGCACGAGAACGGGCGGTGGGACACGACGGGAGTGAACGATGCGGTGAAGGACGGTAACTACACGTGGAAGTACTGAGTTTGATATAATAGAAACGCATCGTTCGTTTCTTGGGACGACGCGAAGCGTCAGCCTTGTCCGAGCACCACCTTCGCCGTCGCCGCTACAAAACCTTTCGCGCCTCCGAGCGCCGCGCCTCGGCGAAAGCGAAAGGCACGTCCTCGCTCCTATGAAACGCTGACTGGCGGTCGCACAAGGCGCGAAAGGGAACAGGCGCGTTTCTGACGTGGAAGCAAAAGCCACGCGAGTTCTGCACGCCCCGCACTTCGCACGCGCCCCACACTCCTCACGCGCGTCTCACTCCTCACCTCCCTCGGCATCATGCCCAGCTTCATCACCTCATTCGCCCTCCTCCTCGTCGCCGCTGCCGGCGTCATCGGCGGCGCATAGGCCCAGCCCACCGCCGTTTCCAGGCCCGCGGCTGGACGCGCCTCGACCGCCTCGCTGGAGGTGTCGCGCGGCTACAAGGGCCACAAGCACAAACACAAAAACAAGAACAAGTACGACAACATGACCTGCGTCGGCGCGCGTGTGGCTCTCGCCCCCACCGGCTTTGTCACCGCCCCCTGCAGCGGGCGGCACGACGAGTGCTGCGATGGCTGGAAGTGCAAGACCGAGCACGAGGTGTCCGTGAAGCTCGGGTCAAGAAAGAACAGCTTCCTCGCCTCCACGGACGCGCCGTTCGCCAACTCCCCCGCCAAGGGCAACCAGTGCTGCCTCCCCCAGCCGTTGCTGGACGTCACCGCGCTTATCTGCCCCCCGTGTGCCCTGACACCCGCCGGCTCGTGCACCAAAGAAGTGGTTCTGAATGCACCCTCCCACCAGGTTCAACAGAACAGGACTTGCTCAACAACGCCGCGTGCTTGTGCTGCGAGGGGAAAATCTTGTCTGTTGAGCAACAAGACCCTAACTTCTTCAATCTCGCGTGCAACCCAAACGCGGAACAGCACGGCGCGGACACCCCGTGTTTAGGCACAAGCGGTGATTAATCAGTGCCCACCTTTGACGGAAAGTGGAAGTAACAACTTTATGAATGCTTAGAAGTTATAATACTATCAACACTACCTTCTACCTTTTGTTTCGCAAAAACGCCGCTTTGGCTCTAAACGCAAACGCGAGTTGCTCTGCCGTCTGTCCCGCGATCCAGTTTTTACTCACCGTAGTTTCATGATCCTCCGGTACTAGCTCAGAACTCAACAATAGGACCTTCGTTTTCGAAGCTTCCTCATCATCGGAATCCATATCCCCTCCGTCTTTCCCCGCGAGCTCTTCGTACCTTGAAACCGCGCGCGCCACGATTTCCGCTGCGCGTTCAGATTTCAGTTTCCGAAAGTACGAAAAGAACTCGTCGAAATCCACGGCGCGTGAATTATCAACGTCCATCTCCCGCCACAGAATTTCGAATTTTTCCGCGCTCCCGTCGTCCCGTCGAACCCCACCGTTTGTGATTCTTAACGGCAAATTTAGCGCCTTTGCGAGTGAGCCGTCTGCAGCCGCGTCTTTGCGCAAGGAATCGAGCAACGCGTGTACCGAGATTTCGGTTGAAGATTTGTGTTTGTCGTCCGTCTGCGCAATCGCGTCGAACAGCGCTTTCAGGGTAACCCTTAAAGGCGTCATCTTGCTGGAATATGCCACGTGTTTCTTTTCCAACTCCTGAGCAGAGTTCACTAACAAACCAATACTGAACGCGTTCGGTATCACGGTTGTATTCGCATCCAGTTGGACGTTCGCGACGTACTCGCCCAACATCTCCGCCACGATGCTCGCGTCTTCCGACGCGATTTTCTGTCGCTTGATTTCCTTTCGAAGCGAAGCGCGTCGTACAGACACGTCCACTTCTTTAACCCGCATTATCTCGCCAAACTCCCCTCGGTCAATCTCGCCGTCGCCGTCTAAATCAGCAGCTCCTAAATTCACCAGCTTTTTGAGCTCGTCAGTCGTCACGGTATCCCCCGCTTGCCGAGCGACAGCCTGAATATCCTTTAGCACGATTCGCCCTTTTCTCCTTTTATCGAAGAGATCAAACGCGACATCAAGTGAGTCGGGATCCACCGAGTCGATAATCCGTTTGCAGGTAGTGGTGATGAACTCACCTAAATCGATGGACCCTCCCCCATCCTCGTCCATCGCCTGGAGCATGTTTTGCAACCGTGTAGGATCCGGTTCGAACCCCAAACTGCGCGCCGCAAACTTCAACTCGCCCTCGTCAATGTCGCCGCCCTTGTCAGTGTCCACGTGGTGAAACGCTTCAATCAACTCGAGGACCAACTCGTGGAAAATCCCGCGGCTGTCGTACGGGAGTTCGGCATCAGGGTCGTCATCATCAGCGGCAGCATCACCGTCACATGGATCATCCTTATCGTCCTCCCAGTCACCTAACTCGTCCTCGCTCGAATCAGAGACCTCTGATTCGGAGTCGAGCTCGGCGGTGCTCCTGGGAATGATCCGGGGCGGCGGCACCCAGCGCGAGTGCACTTGGGATCTTCTTAACAGTAAATCTCTTAACGACCTCGGCAACTCAGCGATATCCAGTCCTTGCAATAAAGCGACTACGCAAGGTTCAGTCGCGGTGGATGAAACTCGGACGGAATCAGCGCCGTATTTCAGCACTCGTGTGTTTCTCTTTGCACGCGCAGCGAGTGAAAAGTAAGTTTCACCTTTTTTCAAAATATCCACTTTTGTTTTTCCTCTTTCACCAAACCCAAACTTCGTGGTAACAATCACCTCGCCTTGAAGAATAAAGGCAAAAAAACTATCTTCAACCGCGGTGCGTATAGGGTCGCCAGTGTCTGGGTCGTCCACCTCTCCCGCCACCGGGAGATCCGAACCCGGGTCGAACTTCACCACCGTTAAAAGCGTCGCCAGAAATTCCATTTCCCAGGCGTGTAGGTTTCGGGAACTTGAGCCAAGAGATTTTCCGCCGTCACTATTCTTCGAAACTCTTCCAGTACCCGTTTCCTCCCGGTTTGGTCCCACTAACGACGTGGGCAGGGAGAAGTTGGATAACACGGTTGGATCAATCGACGTTCGGAACGCATCGTCGGGGTCGGAGTTGTATTCACTCTCTGATGAAGAGTCGTTCAATTTTTTGTCATTATTTTTTCTGTCACCACCACCCCAGCCCCCAACACTTTCCAGCCGTTTCTGTTCATACCTCAGCCTTTTATCTTTCCGCAGTTTCCGCTCAGCGCGTCGACGTCTTCGGTTTGTGGCTCGTCGTGCTCTAGAAGCGGTCGTTTCGTTAAGAACCGACTCCCGTTCCATCGCCCAGCTTTTTTCAAAAGCGTCTCGTTTTAAAGTCACCAACATGCTCTCTCTCCGCGCTCTTATCGTCGTCGGCCGCGGCCCCTCGAACCGCAACGCATGCTCGCCAAAAGTAGTGCCTGGTTTCAGGGTTGCGACCTTTGATTCACATGCGACGCCATATGAGTCTTCGTGCGTCATGAACACATCCAGCCGGCCGTTGATAAGAACCCTCATGGTTCCGTCGCTTGCGTCGCCCTCCTTCCATATTTCTTTTCCTTTCTCGATTATTTGCATCCCTTCATCCATCGTCCAGGACTCAGCGAGGTGTAGCAGCGCGGCGTGACGAAGCCCAGAACTCGCGCTGTTACTCTCGAGCGCGTCCGCCACGACGTTCTGCACCCTGCCCAGCTCACCCGCGCCGCACAGCAAACGTCTCCGTCTTCTTCGCCGCGTTTCCCACTGACGCCACAGCCAGTAGTACTTAGAAACGTTGGTTTTCTTGGATTTTTGGTTTGAGTCATTGTCATCACCTCCTCCATCGTCATCAAACAGCGCAAACACGAGTTGCCACGTGCTTTTCGCATCCCTTGCTCTTAAGCTCCGAGAGTCGCCCGCGGTGTGTCTCCAGGCGTAGAAGATATCGGAAAACTTGACCCCCGCTAGCCTTCGCCCAACAACTCCAATAATGCGCGTGGCGAAGATAGTCTTGGCGATGGAAACATCCCGGGCCACGCGTTCCGGTGTAACACCCCCGGTATCCACCACATCCACCCTGGCGTGCTTTTCCAGTAGCACCCGCACGGTGTCGACTTGACCCGCCTCAGAAGCGTAGTGCAGGGGCGTGGCCATGGTCCAGAAATCTTGCGAGTTGACGTCAGCGCCGTTTTCGAGAAGCAACGCGAGAGTTTCGCCGGACCCGGATCGAGCGGCTAAGTGCGCCGGCGACGCCCCTCGCCACATGCCTCCGATGTTCACCGGCGACCCCGCGGCGATCAACACTTTGCACGACTCGTAGTGACCGCCAGCCGCGGCCCAGTGAAGGGGGAAGGACTCGGTGTGGTCACGGGCGACGAGGAAATCTTCAATGGAGTTTTCGTCTTCGTCTTCGTTTTTTTCTTTTCTCATTCTCTTCTCGTACCTCCACTGCAACAGCCTTCGCAACACGTCCGCGTTGCCCAGCTTCGCGGCGTAGTGCGCCACGGATTCGTTGCGGATGGTGCGTGCATCAGAATCCGCGCCAAAGTGTAACAGGGCGTTGAAAACCTCAAAGTGACCGAGCTCAGCGGCGGAGTGTAAAGGTGTAGCGCCTGATCTTCTAGCTCTGTTAACCAACTCGGCGACAGAACCTTTATCTTTTTTATGTTCTTTGCCAAAACTAAAAACGTGTTTGCTTTCCACAACCTCCGCGTGTCTGAGTAGCGCCCCAACTAACGTCACATCCCCGACACGCACGGCTTGGTGTAAAGGTGTGACCCACTCGGAGTTCTTGGCGCAGAGATCAACGGAGGTGTCTTTTAAAAAAACAGTAACAGCTTCCAAAACAGCATCAATTTTCCCAGAGAAGTAGTTGATGCTTTTCATCAACCGGTGCAAAGGCGCATCCCCAGTGTCGGCTTCGTCCCGGAGGTTGATGTCGGAGCCTGCATTGAGAAGGACTCTGCAAACGTGTGGGTTGGCATACTGCGCCGCTACGTGCAACGGCGCGTCTCCCGTGGTGTTGGATTTTTTATTAACGAATCGGTTCATTCGTTTCAGTTTGAATAATTCATCGGCGGCTTTCAACGCAGCGTCGATTTTATGAAACGCAGACCGACGCTTAGACTGTTTGCTCATTGTGGAAAGCTTGGTTTCGGTATCGTCGTTCAAGCCTTTTAACAGGGCGTCTTCGTCGTCGTCATCATCGCTGCTGTTCTCGTGATTCGAGTTCCAATCCTCGAGCAGCGCATCAACGCCCAGCCGGGTGAGCGCCGCGGTCAGTAATCGGTCCTCCGAGATATTCAAGTCAGCATTTCTTTCGCTTTCATTCTCGCGAGTCACCGCAACCACGTCTGAAATGCTTCTCTTCAGCACGCGCCAGCGCACGCTCGATAGGGGTACGCCGTCGGCCCATTTTCTCGGCCCGCGAACCCGGACACCGATCGAATTAATCCCTTCGTCAAAAACGTTTTGTTCCTCGCCGTACTCGCGCACATACGAGACTAAATACCCTGTGAGTACCGGTCGGTCTTTTTCACAAGCGGCTTGTAGCACGTCTCGTCCTCGTTTGTCTTTGGTCAGTATACCAGCCCCTCGGTCGAGCAGGAACTTTAAAAGGGACACATGTCCGCTTCGGGCGGCGACGTGCGCGCAAGTTTCGCCGTCATCGTTGGTCGAGTTGATTATGCGGAAATACTCGGCGCCCAGTACTTGTTCCGACTGTTTAGTCATACCGTGTGTGTTGCTATGGGTTTTACGCGCACCGTCCATCACACGGCTCGTAACACATTTCATAACACCCCCTCCTATAACATCCATCGTCAGCTCCAAATCCCGTTTCGCCTTACGCACGGCGAACCGCAGCACGGAGACGAACACGTCCTTAGCGTTTTTCCCTCGCTGAAATTCCGTTGAGGAAGTTTCGTCGATACCTTCATCCGCTTTACTCGCGTCTCCAATAAACGCATTGGGGTTCCCGAAGTACTCTCCAGAGGCTCGTCTAGCACACGCGTGATGTGCACACGTGTTCTCCCTGTTATCGGGCACGAACGGGTCCGCTCCAAACTTGAGTAATAACTCAAAGCATTGGACCGCGCCGGCTCGCGCAGCGCACGCCAACGGAGTCAAACCGCCTTTCGTGCGTCGGTTCAAAAGAGTCGCCGTGACTCGCAGGGCACTCGCGTAGTTCAAAAGTGCCGTAACTGTGTCTACCGCATTGATAGATGCCGCCACGTGCAGCACGTCGGCATGGTCAGCTTTCGTACGTATGTTTAAACTTGCACCAGCTTGCAATAATAACTTCGCGACGCGCGTCCCGTTCCTGTCGCCGTGCCAGCACGCTTTGTGTAAAGGCGTGGCGTCGTCGTCGTCCAGAGAGTTTAAAGTACCTGGAGCCATGGCGAGCAACACGCTGGCGGTGGCGACGTTGCCGTGTCGTGACGCGACGTGCAACGCAGTACGGCCGTCGTTGGTTTTCGTGGTTACTAATTGAACAGCACCTTGAAGGTGTTTGGAAGTGGGTGACGCGTTTCCTTCATTCATGTTTTCCTGTCCTCTGTCACTTTGCTCAGCAGCTGTCGCCAGCAAAGCTTCCACAACCGCCACCACCCCCCTCTCCGCGGCGACGTGCAGCGCCGTGGCGCCGACCGCGTCGGTGAGGTGGAGTGAAGTGCTGTTGAGGGTAATGATCCGTTCAACAAGCTCCAGGTGCCCGCCGTAGGTTGCAAAATGTAAACACGTCCACCCCCCCTCGCCGCGAAAATTGGAACCGGACATTTTCGAAAGTTTGCTCTCATTGCTTTCACCGGACGATTTCGGGAGCAACAACAACGCGCATTCCGTGTGTCCTTGCTGACTCGCGAGGTGCGCGGGGGCGTTCCCCCTTTGATCTCGGTCCATTAACCTTTTTTTACCGTTCGTGTCACTGTTAATTAAAAACGCAACGGTTTCGTAACGGCCGTGGTGCGCTGCTAAATGACACGGCGTTCTTCCGTCCGAATCGATCGCGTCCATGTCGGCTCCGTTTTCTTTCAACTTTTGTAACACGTCTAATTGCCCGTACGCAGCGGCGACGTGCGTAGCTGTCATGCCGTCATCGTCCGTGACGTTAATTGAACAAAGCATGTGTTGAATCAGAAACTCGACACATTTTGTGTGGCCGTTTCGAGCGGCGAAGTGCAGAGGCGTGGACCCGGGGGGAGAATACGTAGCAGAATTTGGAATGACTTCGTTCGAAACTTTAACGTTCGCAGACTGTTTGTCCCTACGCCTTTTCGTTGTTTTAGCCTCCGCCCTGCGTTTGCAAATCCGGGGAAACGCGCTTATTTGCTTAAACACGGGTAGCAATTCATATGAGCCATTCTCACAGGCGATGTGTAACGGCGTGGTGCCGAAGGTGCACCTTTTGTCGACGTCAGCGCCGAAGTCCAATAGTAACATTTTGAACGTTTCAACTCGGCAAAATCGGGCGGACCGGTGACACATGGTCTCGCCGTCTTTAGTTGCATCAGCGGTGTCAATCGCAATGCCAGCGCGGGGTTTCCGGTGAACGGTTTTGGTGATGGGAGGTTCGATGGGTTTTTGATCGGCAGTAGTGCTGTTGTGATCGGTAGCAGTACTCTTTTGACCCACCGACACTAACGCTCCGACCCTGCCTAACCGTTTCCACATCCTTCTCGCGTGGTGGCTCGTTTCGGGGTCAAGCTTTTCAACCCCGTGTCCTACGCTTAAAATGCGCCGTAACAAATCTACGCGCCCGTCACTCGCTAAATTGTGAGGCTCCATTCGTATATTTGAATCGCGAAACACCAGCTGCGTGTCATAATCACCTTCCCCGACTAATTGCTCTGCTACCTTGCCTTTGCAATTCAGAATGTCGACGTCGCATTCGTTGTTTTGTAACAATAAATCACACGCTTTCGCTTTTCCACTAGACGCCGCCCAGTGCAACGCCGTGCTTCCGTCGTCGTCCTGACTGTTTACTTGTATGGATGTATTCCCGAGTAATCGTTCTAAACATTTAACGTTGCCGCAGTAACTCGCGACGTGTGTTGGGGTAATACCCATAGCGCCTATTACGTTGACGTCGGCACGCTCGGTGTCGAATACATAAGTTAACATTTCCAAGCCAGCGTCGTTGGGTAATTCACACGCGACATGTAACGCGCTTTTGCCGTCGTCCAAAGAGTTGACACTGAATTTGGATTCGTTTACCTTCTTATCGCGTATGTTCCGAAGTCTTCTTGTCGTGGTGGTTAGGGCTTCCAGAGAGCCGGACGCAGCCGCTTCGGCGAGACTGCTGTATATAGGAGTGGTGTCGGAGCAATACTGTCCGCGGAAAGAGTCCTCGAAGTTTTTCATGTCGTCATGGAACTCGTCCTCTCCTTGACCGTTTCGTCCGAAGTATTTCGTCCCCTCTTCCACCAAAGTGTCGTGCACGTCGTCAGGAAGAAACACCATCGTGAGGCTTCGGTTTCTCGACCGTTGGGCGGAACGCACGTGTGAGTACTCGCCGTCCTCGCTGGATGACGAAGTGGACGGCGATGACTCTGACGAATCCGAATCTAAGTCTTCGCCATCATCGTCGGTTCTACGCCCACGCCGTTCTTCAACTTGGTGCAAAAACTGTTCCTTCGCTTCTCGGGAAAGCATCTCTTTGGCATCCGCGTACCGGTGGTTCGCGTTTGATACACCACTCAACCCGGTGTACCCGGAACGAACGCTCGCTCCGTCGCTCCATTCACTGACACCTTCGGAAACCACCGAAACGCGGTCGTAATCGATGTCATCCACGTCAACTAACGGTCCGTCGTGCCTTGAGTAATTGAAGTCGTCATACGCCTCGTCGCGCATATCCACACCGCGGTCGCCGCCGCGACGCGCCATCGCGCAGGGCCCGTCCTCGAAACGCGCGCCCGCTACTGGTAGGCACCGACGAGAAAAAGCAACGACGGCGTTTTTTGTAAACGGTCGCGTCCAAGAATATATTTTGCCAAATCGACAAAAGCTCTCACCATCAACCCCTCATCCCCACACTCGCATGCACGCACCGGCGCGATGTCCGCTTTGACGTCGTTCGCGTCGCCGTGTGCGGGCGGCGCGATGGATATAAGGCCTACCGCATCCGCACTGAGTACTGGAAGGAAATCAAGCCGCGTCCCGACGATAAAAGTGAAAGCATATCCTTCGTATCTTCCAGCTCAGCATCGCAATGGTCCCGAACGCGGTGGAACGACTCGCACATTCGCTACGCCCGGTGACAAACCCGATTTAGGCCCCGGCGGTTTCTTCCGCAAGCTGTTCACCGGCGAGCTGGGTGTACTTACGGGTGGCCCCAGCGGTGGCGCTCCGTGGCGAGGCGACGAGAGTAAGGAGTGTCAAATGCTGAGAGAGTTCGTGTTGAAAGAAACAGTGCTGAGCCCGAAAAAACTCCTTCTCAAATACGACGCGAAAACAGACGGCTGGAACGCAAACGCTTTCCACCAAAAATGCGACAACCAAGGCCCGTGTTTCATAATCGCTAAAACAAAAACAGGAGGGTACTTTGGAGGGTTCAACCCGATAGGCGTAGCGAGTCGGGAAGATTACAGGGATTGTTTAGGAGCGTTTCTAGTTAGATGGCCTAAAAAGAACTCGACGAAAGAAGTGCCTATCTTTTTGCCAAAAACTAACGGCGGCGGTCCGGCTATTTACGACTTCGGCGCGGAGGGCCCTATTTTTGGCGCGAGTGCGTTGAAGATTCCATTGGGCAACGCCCCGTCCATGGGGAGTAGTTATGCGCAGCTAAGCTCGCCCTCGTTATTTGGAGGAGGCAAGGAAATCAAAATTGCGAAATCGCGGTTAGGTACGTTTTTAAAAGGAAAATCCCTTATTTTTTTATCCCGGAAAATAATCCTGCTTGCCTTTTAACGCGTGTTGCGTGTACCACTTGGTTCGCGTTTCATGACGTCACGTGAGGGATTCAACATCATCCCGATACGAAGAACGCACTCAATAATCTAGAGACTGTTACCCATACAAAAGACTGACTTCTATTTCCAAATCCTAGGTGAATACCAAAACGACGACGATCCGCAGCCGACTTTATTTTCGGATGGAGATGATAAAAGCGAAACTACTCTAGTTGAGTTACGAGTGTATTGCGGGGAGGGGCTGGATGGGTTTTATGGGTGATTTAAGCAGTCTTGGAAAGGGTGTACTAGTTGTGTAGAGAGTTTTAGAAGGCATGATGTAGTTCCTTCACTGCTCGCGTCGAGAGTCACTTTCTTCCGAAATTTCGTCCGAAGTTTTTGACGATTTCTAGCCGCACACGTCACCAAATCTTCGTCTTCGCCTTGGTCACCCGTCGCGGTGCCACTCTGCGGTGCGCACTTGCCAGGAGTCACCACGTTCGCGGCGATGGGTTTCGTCGCCGCACGAGTTATGCCGGCTAGCGCAAAGGCGTTTTGGCGAACCATGGCCCCGACCCAACGCCGACACATGCGTGTCTCGAGTTCCGAGACGTCTCGTTTCGGCACCAAGTCTGATCGACTCCGAGACGTCGTGACTTTCGCTAACCCAGAAACCACGACTAATACGAGCGAAACCACCACCGCAGATCCATTCACCGACCCCCTCGCCAAGCAGTTCAAAACTCTGTACAACACCCCCGGCAAACGCATAAAGTGGGGGGTGTTCAAGGAAGAGATTGGTGAGGTGAACGTTTCTGAGGAAGAATCGAAATCGTTGAGAGCTGCCGCGGCGATGTCGCTGACGAACATCGACATGGACGAACGAACACGAAGAGGGTTGGTGGGCAAGGCGTTTGCCGGTGCCACTGTACTCCTCGCACTTGGTCAAGTCGTGACACACCAACCCCCTTCCACTCGCGCGATAATCGCGTTGCCTCTCTTTTTCGCCGTCGGATTTTTAGGATCCGAAAAAGAGGGGTTGTGAAATATCGCGCAGGCCGGCGTCTGGGACGTGGATGGTACGGGCTTGCGCGAAATCGAGGATAAAAATTTAGCTACTCAAATCCGGGATAAAGTGAATACGTTTAATTTGCGTAGTAACATCGCCGTCGCGGTGATCACCGCGGCGTACTGCGCGTTGCCGCTGTAGAGTGTTCGGATGAAAATATTTACTGTGGTCTGAAAATAAAAGATTGACAAATAGCATTCCTGCGCGCCGCACTGTCGACCTGTGACCGACTCGCTCTCACGCAGACTACGTAACGTACGTCTGAGGAGCGAGTACTGATGTATCGACCGATGAAAGAAGCGCGACGGGAGATATTTGGAGTAGGATAGCTGATAGTGACATCGATGAATAAAGATACTACTATGAAAAGACACTACCATCACTTCTCGTCATCATCCCCTTTGAGTTTCGCGACGTGCAGGTCCGACAACTGTTCGTCCGACACATCCCCCGGCGCTTGTGTTAACAGACACTGCGCCGTGGCGGTCTTCGGGAACGCGATCACATCACGGATTGACTTTGCGTTCGCGAGAAGCATCACTAGTCGGTCTAAACCGAACGCCATCCCCCCGTGCGGCGGCGCGCCGAATTGAAACGCGTCCATCAGGTAGCCAAACTTTTCCTGAGCTTCCTTCTGAGTTAACCCGATAGCGTCAAACACCTTTTCTTGAATATCTCGCCTGTATATTCTCAACGATCCGCCTCCAACCTCGACACCGTTGTACACCAAGTCGTATGCCACGGCTCGCGCGGTTGTTATGTCGCCTCCATCAGCTACGTCGTCCTGGTTCGGCGCCGTGAACGGGTGGTGCAGCGCTTCTAACCTGGAATTTCCGTCATCGTCGACAGTCGTCTCGAACATGGGAAACTCGGTGATCCACAGCACGGAGTGGTGGTTCGTGTTGGCTCCGTCGGCGTAGCCTTTTTTGTCCGACACGGGATCTGGGACTAGGTTTAAAACCTCCTTCGCGACGTATTGCCTTACTCTGTCCATGGCTTTGTTCACCGTGGACTCGTCACCGCAACCGAACAGAATCAAGGATCCAGGGCCGGCGTCAGGAACTGTGTTCAACAACTCCGAAATTTTGGGTTGAAGCGCTTCGCACAACGCCTTGCCACCTTCTAACGTTCGGCCGTCATCGGAGACTCGCACGAAGGCTAACCCACCCGCACCGCCTTTCACGGCTTCGTTGAAAACGTCCCCTTTCGGTTTCAGCTTCGAGTTTGATATCTTTTGTCCGTCGGGGATGGCTAACGCTTTGACCACCCCCCCATTATCAATCGCCCCCGCGAACAGCTTGAACTCCGTCCCTTGCAACAGCAAAGTCAAGGTTACCATTTCCAGCCCATACCTCAAGTCGGGTTTGTCGCTTCCGTATTTTTCCATTGCGTCGGCGTACGTCATGCGCATGAACGGTCGAGGCAGCTCAACATTTATTCCCCCAGCAAACGCCCCCACCATCAGATCCTCCCCCAGCTCCAAAATCCCACCCATATCCGTGAACGCCATCTCGATGTCCAGTTGCGTGAACTCGGGTTGGCGGTCTGCTCTTAAGTCTTCGTCTCTGAAACACCGCGCGACTTGGTAGTACCGGTCGATACCGCTGACCATCAACATCTGCTTGAACAGCTGTGGATTTTGGAAATACAAGTCAGTCTTTTGTATTGGCGATTTATAAAGTACAGTCTAGGCAATGAAGTGCAGTGAAGTACATCGGGATGATGAGGAATCTCTCACGTGATATGTTGAAAAGTCCGAAACGGAGGTGGCGAAAACGCAGGAAAAGGCGAGCAGGATTTTGTGGCGGGGTGTACGTACCTGCGGGCTTTGGGGGAGGGCGTAGCAGTTTCCAGGTTGCAATCTTGACGGCACCAGGTAATCCCGGGCACCTTCCGGCGTCGAACGCGTCAAGATAGGCGTCTCGACCTCCATGAAGTCGTACTTGTTCTCCAACACGTCCCGTAAAGCTTTGATGGTTTTGCTTCTTAGTTTTAAGTTGTTGGTCATCTTCGGACGGCGAAGATCGAGGACGCGGTTTTTTAACCTCACCTCTTCGCTTGTTTTTTCCGAGTCATCGTCGTCGCCTGAAATGGAAAAAGGCAAACTCTTACCAACCGTGTTTAGGATATCTACGGACTCAGCTAACAGCTCGACATCCCCAGTGAGAATCTTACTGTTTTTGTCCTTGCGTTCGCGAACGGTGCCAGTCACGGCGACTACCCATTCCGCTCTACAGGCTGATAACAATTTCCCCGCCTCCGCCGGCGTGTCGTCGTCGCTCACGATTTGAAACAGCCCGGTGTGGTCCCTGATATCCGCGAACACTAAACCGCCCATGTCTCTTTGTTTGTCCACCCAGCCGCACAAAGTTACAGTGGTGCCTACATCAGAAGACCGTAACGTACCCGCGCCGTTGGTGCGCGAGGGCCAAGACAAACGTTCTTGTAAGACTGAAAACGACGAATCGGAATCACCCGCATCAGCCTTGGCGCAGGTCACCACGCCTCGCTGGAATCCTAATCGCTTAGGGATTGATGTGAGGCGTGCCAGTTGCTGTCTCGATAGTCCGCTGTGGCCTCGTGTGGGGAGGTGCACAGGGTGCACAGAGGACATGACGGTGGCCATCCGGGTTGTCGAGGTGAAATAGGCGGCGGCCCGTCTGAGTCCCGCTGGATGCTGAGCTGCCCTTCCAGGGATGCGCGCGAGAAATGCGCGGGTGGAGTGTGACCCTACTAGGCAGGCAAACGCCAGGCGCATCGACTGATGGCGCGTGGGGTGAGCCACCGAAGCGCGCTCGAGCTGTGGGCATGGCCAACGCAAGCACGACAGGTTATCTCGGAGGGGATGCAGTTTGCACTTTCTATCCAACTTTATGATTCTGCAGTGCAGGGTCTGGCTGTCTGATGGAGCTGGGAGGTCTAATGAACCGCTGTTTCACCGTGCGGATCTAGACAGAGAAAATCAACGTTTGACTCTGCGCGTCGCGAAACGGCAGCGAGTGCCAAGTGTCGAACGTTCAGACGTTTGCACATCACTCGTGGTGTCGCCCCCGCCCGTCTGGGCCCGTCCGACACCACAACGACTTAACGTCGTGTGATAGTGCGGCCGCGATGCCGTGGGTGATTGCACGGGTCACTTCCCCGGTGCCGCGAACGCAGTGCACACGCACACGCACCACGGACACCCGTTCTCGATTCGCAAAGGCACGGGTGAAGGCACGCTCGAATCGCAAATGGGTGCCTTCAAAGCCAAGTGCTTCGGTGGTGAGCAACGCGCTTTCGGATAATCAAAAGACTGATACACCCGGTGATACTACTCAAAACACGTCCGACACGAGCCGCTCGAAACCGCCTTTAACCGACTACCCCCACCATCGAACACGGCTAAGTTTAGCACTAGACCCGTACAGCCGAATGTCCCTCCCAAACCGAGCTGGAAATCAAGAGGTGCAGAAAAGGCCGACGAGCGACATTCTTTGGGGGGCGGTGATGTGTTTCATAACAATTTCGATTCTTGGGTTAATAGACCAGTATATACACACGAAATACGGACTGCCCTTCATGTCCGGCAGTTGGGGAACCATTAGTATATTAGCCTTTGGAACTTTAGAGAATCCAGCTGCGAGATACTACAATTGTATCGTCGCCACCGTGTTTTCAACTTTTTTGGTATCCGTGATTATCGTGTCACTAGGGTCTGTATGGTACAGTAGGGCGATTGGCATGGCCGTCGCCCTGGCGTTCATGATGTGGACTGGGTCCGTGCACCCTCCAGGCGCAGCCGCGGTGATGGCGTGTATGGATCAGGTGGCTATACAAGAGCTTGGATTCTGGTACGTCGCATATCCAGTTTTGTTTGGATCGTTGTTTATTCTAGCGATGGGGAAGGCATGTACGATATTGAAACACAAATACGAGTTCGTGGTGTTGTTTCGGTGGAGAAGGCCAGGGCATATCGGTACTAAGCTCAAAACCTCAAAAGGGCACCCTGTTTTGTACCGCAAAAGTAGCTACGGGTTCTCGAGGGCGCCTGTTTTTTTGAAGTCAGCCGCTGATACTTTACCGGCCGCCGTGGCTATTAGAAAGGCTGATAAAACATTAGACCAAGGCGGCGTGTCGGAAGTGGACGCTTTGAATGATGCGTCTATGGACAGTACGTCTGAAACGAACTACGACATCTCAATCGCACAAATCGACACATCAAAAGAAAACCAAGGCGTGGTGACGTATTCATTCGGGTAGTGAATGTGAGTGATATTTTTAGAGAACACTCTGTACATTGTAAATTTCGTCTACGTCTCGTTTGTTTCCTCCTCTCACTCCTCACTCCCGTCGATCCTCTGTGCCGCCGCGCCTATGATCTGCACCATCTTGTTCGTCTTGTCTTCGTTCATGGTGAGTCGTTCCTCAAGAAGGCTCATTGTTTGGGTTAACACGTCGAGCTGCCCGACGATGTGCGATAACGTCGACGCGAGTTGCTCCGGTAAGCCGTTTTCAGTCGTCTCGGTGTTCGCGCCAGACTGTTTGCTCATAGCCGGCATGGGGGGTGCGGAGGGCACCGCGGGCTCACTCGCGGGAGGCGCGGGAGACACGGGTGCTGGTTCAGGAGCGGGGGATGCCCTTCGTCTGCGTGTGGGAGGTGACTGAACAGGCACCGGAGGAGGGGGAGGTGCGACGGTTTCAGACAAGGAAGGCTCCTCCTTCTCCGCACTCGCCACTGTTGTTTCCCTCTCCTTCCCCCCAGAGTACGTCCCTAAAACCCGGTCAAAGTTGGTTTTCCACACCATCACGTTCGAGTCGGACCCACCGGTGGCGAAGTAGTCGCCGTTTTGGGAAAACTCGCAAGTAGTCGCGGCGCCGTCGTGCCCGTTCAGGGTGTAAAACAACTGCCCTTCTCGTAAGTCCCAAACCTTCACCGTGTTGTCGTTTGAAGCGGTGAGCAAGAAATTCCCGGAAGGGTGGAACGCCAACGAGTTAACAGACCCCCCATGCGCCGCGGAATAGTGCTGCACCAGCTTCTTGCTCCGCACGTCCCAGAGCTGCAACACGTCGTCCTCCCCCGCGGTCGCGATAGCGGTCCCGTCGGGGTGAAATCTCGCACAAGTCACGGCGGAGAAGAAATCGTCAAAGTTGAACAAGTTCGTGGACTTCTGGACGTCCCAGAGGCGGACGGTTTTGTCGTCACTCGAACTCACTACTGACCGCCCATTGGGCGAGAAGTCACCGGAACGCACCCAGTTCGTGTGGCCGGATAGGGTCGACAGAAACTTGCCGCTCGATACATTCCACAGCTTCAAAGTTTTGTCCTGCGAGGCGGTGACTAAGTTTCGGCCATCCGATGAGAAGCGCACGTCTCGCACTGCGCCGCTGTGCGCTTTTAGGATCTTGGGGGTGTATAGACCGACTGTACTTGGCGTCCACAACCTTACCGTCCTATCCTTCGATCCGGACGCAATGCACTCGCCTTGGGGACTGTACGCGACACGTAACACCGAATCTTTGTGCCCCGCGAATCGATACGCTCTCATGCTCGGCTTGAAATTCCAAACCATCAGGGAGTGGTCCGCGGAACTACTCACTAGTTGCTTCATGTTCGGGTTGAACGCAGTGGCGGTCACCGTGCCTCTGTGGCCTCGGAACGTCCGCTCTAAACTTGGGTCCTCGCTGGTGTGCGACTCACCGGGCATCGGGACGCCGCCAAACCGAACCATCGCGCTTAGATTCTGTGAATCACTTTGACGGCAGGTCTCGGACCGTGAGATTCACAGACGTAGCCCTTGTGGCCTCTGCAAGCGGAGATTATGCGACACACACACGCGGAACGCGTTACACTCAAGTCACCTGGATACGCACGGAACGCCTGTGCGCCCGTAAACGACCGCGGCGAGCGAGCTGCGCGTCGGAGGTGTGCCGCGCACGAGAGGCAAAGCCACGAAAAGATCAACGGATAAACGGTTGGAAAAATCGAAAACGAACGTTACTTTTTTTCAGTCAATTTCCTTGTCAGAATTTCATCAGTCTACCCTCGCTCCGGCGCTCCCCTCGGTTCCTCCCCTTTCTGTATGACCTCTCGTCGCAGCTGCCACGTTTTCGACGCTTCATCCGGCTCGAAGAATTTCGGTGTGAAAGGGTTTCTATTCTTCACGCGTTGCGCTCTTACTCGCCGTTCGCTTCGCTCAACCTTTTTCTTCCCCTCCCGGGCATCGTCCCATTTAGGCGGCGAAGCACTCATCGCGCTCACCACGCTTCCCCACACGACGCTAGTGCCTTTTGAGTCGTGAAGTAAGTCAAAAGCGCAGTCGTGCGTGACGTGCGAAGCTTCGTGCATCGCGGCGACATCCGCGTCGTACAGTATGAAGGACTCTTTTGATGTCACGTCAGTCGCGACGACTCGTCCGTCGATGGATCCCGCGATCGTAAACAGAGGGTCGCCCGTCGCGGCTACACCATCGCTCGATAACCTCCGCACCGACCCAACCACCCCGTACCCTTTTTTAGACCCCTTGACGTGTTCCACCTGCACTACGAGCTGCGTTTCCGTACACCGTATGAAATGCGGCATCCCCGTTTGAACCTTCGCCCGCATCGTGGGGAAGAAGTGCCACTCGAAACCCACAAAGTTTGACACGTACTTCTCGTAGGAGTATTTTTCGTAGGGGCATTTAGTCAGGCCCGATGAACCTGGAGTAGACGTAGCAGCATCCACTTGGGTAGACTTGCTCTCAGCATCAACCCTGACCTCAAAAACCCTCACCCCCTCAATGTCAACATCAACCCTTCCAAGTTTCTTGAGCTTCGGCCGCGGACAGAAGTGCCCGACAACGCTAAAACTTTCGTCGCTGTGCTGGCTGAAGAAAGCGGTGATCGGGGGGTGGTGCGAGGTCTGTTCTAAAATCGATTTGACGGAAGACCCGTCAGTGAACTGGAGCTCATGCCGGGCGGTCTCCCCTAACACAGGGTTGAACGGCTTTTGTAAATGCGCAGGGGGCTCGCAGTCCGCGAGCACGGCTGCTAATACGTGTAATATTCTTCCAGTCGGAGTCGTGACGTCAAAGGGAGAGAGGGTCGCTATTTCCTTCTGTTTAACAGTCAATCCAACCTCTGTGTCATCCACAGCCAACCGTTCCCCGAAGCTATCCCGCAAACTGGTGAACAGTCTATGCGCTCTTGGGGGGCGTTTCGTAATCCATGTCTTGTCGTGTGCTTCCACGTCAGTCAAAGTTGGTGAAGATCCGTCAGGGCAAGTAGTTACCGCTAAAGTTGTCGGCCTTCCTTTCATTGTCGCCGCTGCAACGTCACCCACCCTGACCAATCTTCCAAGCGCGCTTCTCCCACGGCAGTGCGCCAACAGCGCTGAATGAGGCGCGTGCCACTTGATCGGCGTGCCCGCGAAGGAAGTCAGATCTAGCACTCCTCCTGCTTTCCGCAAAGCGCTCCTCACCGCGTTCAGCATGCGCATGCCTTCGCCCACCTTGCCGAGCCGGCGGGAAAGGAAGTTGCCAGACTTTTTATTTGGATTTTTTTGTGTTGTTCTGTCACCAGTACTAGTGCCAGTACTAGTAGCTCCTCCGTTCATCATTGTACCATTAGGCCCTTCAATACCCACGTTGTCGCTATCCTCAACCAGCTTATCAAGCGCGTCTGATTCGATACCCGCGGTGGCCAGTTCCAGCGCGCGGAACGCGTCGGCAGTCGCGGCGTTGCCGTTTGTCTCGTCCACGGAAACCACGGTATCGCTCGTGTCGACGCGAGTAACTGGGCTGGGTTGTTGACGAGTTAAAGGATGTAAAGGGTGTGACCTGTCTGTTGTGCTGGAAAGTACATTTCCGTTGTGCTGTACTCGCGCGGTGCTGAGTTGGATGTCATCTCGAAATGAAAAGTTGTTTAGGTCAGCAGAAACAACAGAGCCGTCTTTGCTCTTGGCAGAGACAAACGACCTGTTGGTCTGCGCGCTTCGCGCGGACCGCCAGTCCTCGTCGTCGTCGCTGTCACCACGTCTGCTGTGGTGCACATCGCCATCCGCAATGGCTTTCAAAGCCAGCGCTCGCGCGGTGAGAGGCGTCACGCCGTTCCCGCGGCTGCGCGACCGCCCGAGGGGTGACTGGAAACACCCGCGTTGCGTGGGTGGTACGGGTGGGTGCGTCGCCGCGTCCGCCACCGCGTTCGCGAAAGGCGACGCGCTCGCGGGCCGTTGCCACCGGCGACACGCAGCGCGGTCGCCGCGGGACAGACACGCACCCATGTAGGCGGGGGAGTGTGACGGGTCTGGGGAGGGGCGGAAGCTAACAGAAGGCAACGTCGTGGGAACGAGGTTTAGGTCAAAAACCTCGGACCACTCGAGAAAAGGAGTGATTTCCAAAAACTAAACTAGCATAAAAACTCGCTACGGTGCGTATCTCACCCACAGCTCCCTCCCCTCGAACTTTCTGCCGTGCAGTTTGGAGGCGCACTGCGCGGCGGCATCTGCTGCTGTCAGCGCACATCCTGCACTGGAAACCACAGGGTCACCACCACCGTTTTCAAAAACCAGTTCGATTCGACAGTCTCCGTCTTTTATTTTTGAAACAACCGCCGACTCATCCCACCCCGCTTCCATACAGGCAGTGAGTCTGATAACTTGCTCAACCTCTTGCTGCTTTTTCTTCGTTTTGTGCGTTGAGACGACCGCGTTGTACACCCACAGAGTAGTACTGTAACTATCTGTAACACTACTGTCTGTAACATCCTGTGTAACACCCTTCGCCTCGCCGAGCAACGCCGCGGCGGCCGGCGGCACTCGGTATGTGAACGTAGGCGCATCGGAAGATTTTTTCTCCACCGCGTTTTGATCCGCGACTCTGCAGACTAGCCGCCTATAGGTTCTCTTTTTACTCACCGGGTCCACCCCAGCTTCCAGGGAAATTCCAGTCAGCACCTCTTCCGCTATTTTCGTCAATCGGGGGTCTGTTAACTCAAAGAAAACATGCCCCGTGAACTTCCCGTGTTGGTCAGGCATTGGGGCGAAACTTTTCAGCTGTCCGACTTGTTGCAGAATTTGCCTCACCTGCGTCTCCGAGTGTAACGGGTCAAATCCCCCGATGTACAGTTTATGCGCCCCATCAGGAACCCGTCGCTGAATCCGCCCCCACTCGGACGCAATCGGAGGAGGGTGGTTTAGCGTGATTTGGTCACCGGAATCAGTGGCTATTGTTCCTACGGGCAATTCAGCGACGCCCGCTAACAGTTTCTGTTGAGCAATCGCGTTCGCCGCCGTGTCCAGATCCACGCCACCTCGTTTCACGACTAAAGGATTTAATGCATGATCATAGTCCTTCGGTCTCCTAACCGCGAGTTTCTGGCCCTCGAATGGGACATCATTAAACATTAAAGCTGATTCGGCGTCCTCCATCGCTAAAAACTCCACGAACGCGAAACCCTTCGAGTCATTCATTGTTGTCATCACCACGGGATTGCCTGCGGAAGGATTGACAGCAGCCCCAGACGCTAACATCGCATCGTTGAAAAATTTCGTGACTTGTTCCGCTGTGATGCCCTTGGGTACACCACCGACATAAAGCCGTCTGCTTTGCCGCGTGTGCTGGTGGTATGCGGCTTGCAGTTGCGCCGCGTTCATGCCAGCGCCCCAACCATGCGGCATGCCGGGGTACTTCGAGGGATCCGCGCCGTTATTGCCCACGAGTCCCAGCGATGCTCTTATCGCACTCGCGGCGCGTTCAGCTAACGACTTGGCCGTCTCAGCGGACATCATGGAGGCGCCAGTTCCGCCGGAGACCACAGGTGTCGCCCCAAACGGATTGCCATCCCCAGCGGGTGGGCGGGCGTACGCGCCTGGGGGGGCGGGAGGAGCTTGACGTTGGCCTGGCGGG
>TARA_B110000977_G_scaffold177640_1_pt1 | contig 30487 bp, 26 predicted proteins | sample TARA_B110000977 | Tara Oceans TARA_B110000977 (sample SAMEA4397798) | marine metagenome | biome: Polar Biome; feature: [SRF] surface water layer (ENVO:00010504); material: water (ENVO:00002006), including particulate matter (ENVO:01000060) such as... | depth 5 m | reverse complement strand
CTCTCGACGCGCCCGCAGAGGGATCGACTGAGTTGAACGCCGCGGACGCCTCCGCGCCCACCCCGAACCCCGACGAAACCCCCGTCACTGAGTCCAAACTGGGGTGTTCGAAGTGCCGCCACGCCCAGCGTGGGTGCCGTCGGTGTGTCCCGGGCTTCACGACCGTTTCTGACGACGCCAAGGCGACTGCTATTTTGGCGCAGTACGGGTTCATCCCCGGTGAGCGGCACACGGTTTCGAGTTTAGAGCGCTATTCGAAGTACTTCAAGAAGAAATATTTCAGCGAAAACGGACGGCCGGCGGATGTCTCCGTCCGCGACCTCGAAGGCGAGTTTTGGCGCCTAATTGAGTCCCCGGCTGCTGAAAACAAACACCCGGTGGAGGTTATTTACGGCGCCGATATCGCGACCCTGGAGGTGGGCAGCGGGTTCACTTCGAAGGACGACGAGTGCGAAGACAACCCTTCGCAAAAGAAATACGCGCTCTCACCGTGGAACGTGTGCAACATGCCTTACAACGAGCAATCGTGTTTGAAGCACGTCGAAGCCACTACCGGGATCACGGTGCCTTGGCTGTACTTTGGGATGACGTTAAGCACGTTCTGCTGGCACGTCGAGGACCACCACTTCTACAGCGTGAACTACCACCACTTCGGCGACCCGAAGGTGTGGTACAGCATTCCCGCTTCCTACTCGAAAAAGTTTGAAGAGGTTATGCGACGGCGGTTGCCGCACTTGTTCGACGCGCAGCCTGATCTATTGCACTCGCTTGTGACGATTCTATCCCCAGCAGTACTAAAAGAAGAAGGAATCCCCGTCTACCGCGCGGAGCAGCACCCCCGCTCGTACATCATAACCTTCCCCAACGCGTACCACGCGGGGTTCAACACCGGCTTTAACTGCGCGGAGGCTGTGAATTTCGCCCCAGTTGATTGGCTCCCGTTCGGCGCGCAAGCCACGGAGCAGTACGTTACTGATAAAAGATATCAATCAGTAGCGCACGACCAGCTGTTGGGCACGCTGTGTGATGCCGCTGAAACTCAAAGAAGCTTCGCCCCAACAGTCGCGAAGGTTATGCGCGAACGGGTGGAGGTTGAAAAACAGAGGCGCTCTGTGTTAGTTCCCGAAAAGGTTTTAGAACGCAAGGTTTTGAAAATGGCGGGGACGGACGACGCGCCTGACTTGTTCGAAAAGGACTGTTCCGTTTGTCAAGCAGACTTGAACTGGGCTGGAGTTAGGTGTGACTGCAAAGGTAAAAAGTTACTTTGCCTTCGGTGTTTCGCCAAGAAGGAGTACATGTCGTGTCGCTGCTCCAACGACAAAAACGTGATGTTTGTTCGCAACTCAATTGAGGAGTTGGAGGAAAAGTGTTTGCGATTAGAATCTCTCGCAAACGACTACGAGAGAAATGGAATCGCCACAGCGTGTTTGACGGTCGCTGAGGAGTGGATTGCTTGTGACGCATGTTCTAAATGGAGGAGAGTCGATAAATCCATCGCGGACGCGTTGGGGGATGACGACAAGTGGACCTGTAGTGAAAACACGACGCGGCAGAACTTTTCAACATGCGACACGCCCGAAGAATCCTGGACCGAGAAGTACAACGAAGACGGGTCGAATCGCGCAACGGGTTGAGAGACAATCATTGTGACTATATACCTAGTGCATATACCTGATATACCTACTGCAAATCACCCCTACTAATATTCACCACCCGTCGTGCGTCCTGTCCCCTTCTATCGTGGCCTTGACTTGCTTCAGCGACCCGTGGTCGTACGTTATCATGTCATCGCCGCTCTGCACGCTGAGCAACAAAGTGGGTTGTCCGCCGATCATTTTTGTCACGTCGCGGGAGGGGAATTTATCGGCCAGTTCTCGGACACTCCCTGCTAAATTCCGAATCTCGAAGAGCACTGGAAAGTCGGTCAAAATAGCGTCCCAGTTGAGCTTTGGGGTATCGTTTCGCAGGTCTTGAATTCGCTCCGCCATGGCGTCTAAGTCCTCCAGCAACACGGAAGGTCTGCCCTCGACGATTTTTCCCAAGTCGGCGTTTGGCAAAATTTCTCGAAGCTTCACGAACGCCTGTACCACGTCGGGAAGACTGGCGACCATACGCACGATGTCTGCTATTTTTACATCGCCTACTCTGCGTTCGATTCCGGGTGCGAGTTGGAACAGCTGTGCTAATTTTTCACTGACTTCGTCTTCCGAAAGACTCAACTCATTAGCAACGGTGGCGACGCAAAAGCGGAGCTTGCCAGCGTCGTCCCATCCAGGTTGAGAGAGTATATTTGCTGGGTCCTCATCTTCGCCTATAATATCACCCAGTTCGTTGACTTTGTGCGTCGCACGCTTGCTGTGGTACGTGCCTACGTTCCACGGGTTTTCCTTCATGCCTATAATGGAAATGGCGTCGTTTTGCACTTTGCCATCGGAAGCACCGCTGGCGCGCGTCGTTGAAGAGCCGCGGCGCGCCACCGTGGCATCTCGCATCCGAAGCCGGAGAAGTGGTGTCACACGCGCCATGACACCCACCAGCGCGGTCGCGAGCATGTCGCAGATGCTCGCCGCCACGCGCGAGCTCAAATGAGGCGATACGCCAAGTGAGTTATTCGACCGGGAGTTCGACCGAGATAAAAAGAAATCTGCCGATCAAATTCGTGGTCTAATAGACCCTTGGAGCTTGGACAACCGTCTGACTCGTATGTCATATCTTTCAGACAATTCTCATTCGACCCGCCACTCCTCCGCACGCGGTCCACACGACTGCGAGAGGACACCCACCATGGGTTGTTTCAGCAGTAAGCCCACGGGCCAAGGGGTGAGTTAAACCCGTGGATTTTTCGGGCACGCACCGTGTCGCGTCACCTCCCCCAAATCCAATTCGCATCCTTTGAATTCCGCTTTCGCATGTGTAACTGACTCGCTCCCCTCCCTCTCCGATCACAGGGCAAAAACAACCTCGGGAACCCCGTCGGGGGCAAGGCGCAGCCCAACAGCAAGGGCAAGTTCACACGTGCTGGCTCCGTGTTGGGACGGAGTACCGAGGACGTGAACGACTACTACCACTTCCACGAGGTGCGTTTGAGATACCATCCGCGCCCACGATTCACGCGCCCCAATTGATGTTAGCCTGATTAGGAATCGGAATCAGGATTCATCCTCCGACCCGTTGCCCATGCCCGCATCGATCGAGCGGCTTCACGTGGCTTCACGGGCATTCTTATCTGCACACGGCGTGTATGCAGCCGCACGACACAAACGCACACCTCACCCGACAACCTCTGACCCACGCGATCCCTCTTCCCAAATCCTCTCCCCCAATCCCAAAAATCAGGTTCTCGGCGAGGGCCAGTTCGGCACGACGTTCTTGGTGACGCACAAGCGCACCGGTGCCAAGGCTGCGTGCAAGGCCATCGCCAAGAGGAAGCTCGTGAACGTGGATGACGTGGAGGATGTGAGACGGGAAGTGTCCATCCTGCACCACCTTTCAGGGCACCCCAACATCGTGGGTTTGTTAGCCGCGTACGAAGGCACCAAGCACGTGTACATCGTGATGGATTTCTGTTCGGGGGGCGAGCTGTTCGACCGGATCGTTGAAAGGGGGCACTACAGCGAGAAGGACGCCTCCGAGGTTTTCCGAACCATGGTACGAACCATCGCGCACTGCCACAGCTTAGGCGTGATGCACAGAGACCTGAAACCCGAGAACTTCGTCCTAGCGACGAAGGATCAGAACGCGCCGATCAAGGCTATTGATTTCGGGCTGAGCGCTTACTTCGAACCGGGCGAGCGGTTCAGAGATATCGTCGGGTCAGCGTACTACGTCGCCCCCGAGGTTCTGAGAAGAAACTACAGCTGCGAAGCCGATATCTGGTCCGCGGGTGTTATTCTGTACATCCTGCTCTCGGGGGTCCCTCCGTTTTGGGCGCAAACGGACACGGCTATTTTCGAAGCCGTGCGCAAGGGGGAGTACGATTTGAAATCGGACCCGTGGCCGAAGATTAGTGCGTCTGCTAAAGATCTCATCAAAAGAACGTTAGTCAGCAACCCTGCTGAAAGGATGACCGCTGAAGAAATCCTGAACCACCCGTGGGTCGCGGAGGACGGCGACGCCCCCGACACGCCGCTGGATAACGTGGTTATGAACCGCATGAAGAAGTTCACGGATATGAACAAGTTCAAAAAGGTCGGGATGCTCGCCATGGCCAAGACTTTAACCAACGAAGAAATCTCAGGCATGAAGCAGATGTTCAAGCAGTTCGACAAGGACAACTCAGGGACTATTACGATCAACGAGCTGCAAAAGGGTTTGGAGAAGAAAGGGGCGGCCGCCACGACTGCTGAGCTCGAACAAATGCTCAAATCCATGGACGTCGACGGGAACGGAGAATTAGATTACGAAGAGTTCATCGCCGCGACGCTGTGCGCTTCGAAGATCCAAAACGAAGACAACATGGAACGCGCGTTTGCTTACTTTGACAAGGACAACTCGGGGTTCATCACTTCGGACGAACTCAGAAAGGTCATCGACGACTTCGGGATGACCGGTATGTCCGACCGGGAGTTCATGACCGAGTTAGATGCGAACAACGACGGGAAGATCGACTACGACGAGTTTCTGCAATTCATGAGCAAACGCTAAGGATTGGATTTGCTTTGAAATGATGCGCTATGAGTATTTAGTTGGGAAATCGTACATACCCATGGGACGTCTGGGGGGTTCTGAAGTACCCTAAACTGCACGCCACCCAACCATGTCCGAGCGAGTTTAGTTGATAAGTATAGTATAATAAGAGGAGAGAATTGTGTATACGACGCTACAATGTTTATTGATTTTATCGTCGTCTCTCGTCGCGCTCTCTTTTGTTGACTGGGGTACCTGGTAATGACGAAGTGATGACATCACTTCAACTGATCGATCCTGCATCACTTCGCTTGATATCCCCGCTTAGACCCCGACCTTGAGGATTTCGAGGGTGAACACGAGCACGGCGCCGGGGGTGATATCCGCGCCCATCTGGCGGTCGCCGTACGCGATCTCAGACGGGATGGTCAATTCCCACTTGTCACCCTCACGCATCAACTGCATGGCTTCCGTCCACCCTTTGATGACTTGGTTAGGGGCGAAGGTGGTGGGCTGGCCTCGTGAGTACGAGCTGTCGAACTCCTTGCCGTCAATAGTGGTGCCGCGGTAGTGGCAGGAGCAGGGGGTGTTCGCGGCGGGAGAGGGGGTGCCTTCGGGGCCCTCCTTCAACACGCGGTACTGCAGCCCGCTGGAAGTCACGGTGACGCCTTCCTTGAGCTTGTTGGCTTCGAGAAACGCCATGCCTTCGGGGGTGGTGGCCGCGCACGCCACGGTGGCGAAAAGCGCCATGACGGCGAACAGGAAAGACTTACGAGCCATGGTGGGTGGTGGAAAGGGGCGTGCGACGAAGGTCGTGCGCGGGTGTTGTGACAGTCACGTCGGATGGTCCGACACTTCCATCACGATCGGGCCGCGGAGGTTACGAGATTTCGTGACATGATGTTTCGGATTTTCCCAGATGCTTTTTACACGCAAGCCCTTGTATTAATTTAGTCGTGACTACGCCACTTTCTCCCTACTCATCACAGCGCCTTCTTTCCCCGCAGACGCACCTCTTCGTTAACGATTTTCAGCGTAACGAGCGCACACGAAACTCCGTACGCAAAGTAGTGCGCCAACCGTTTCGCGACGCTTTTCTTTTTCCTCGACGATGAAAAAGGCTTCAGCGACAACTCCAGCGCTCTGTCCGCCAACGCCAGCGCTCCTATTATACCAGCCTCGTTGCCGTGTCTGGAGGCGACGAGAAACTGATTCAAGCCGTCATTCCTTTCCACGAAATCATGCTTCACGTACCCCCCTAGCTGCGTGCGTAGGGAGTTCCTTATTTTGGTCACGAGCGTCTTGCGCTGTAACACTCCGCCGCCCAGCACGATTCTCTGCGGGCTCGCGACCATCACGAGCGAGCAACACATACCGGCGATGTAATGCGCCGCGGCGTCCCACGCGTGGTGGTCGTCTGGGATTTGTGCCAGCTGTGACATATCACAGCCGCACCGCTTCGCAATCGCCGCAGCACCAGCCATGCCTTCGATGCAATCGCCGTGGAATACACAAGTGCCTTGGAAGGATCCTGGTTCGTTTGGCAATCCGTCGCTCGCCAATCGCGCCACGCGGATGTGCCCGGCTTCGGGGTGCGACAAGCCGTGCACGGGCTCGCCACCGCACACCACCCCCACGCCAACCCCAGTGCCAACCGTGACGTACGCTAGGTTTTGAAATCGAAGCGTGTCGTTGTGATTGGTGTAAGTGTCTTGTTTTGGTTTCTGTTTTGACGAGTCATCCGTTTCTTCGTCCCCAGAAGTTGACGTCGACACCTCCTGTTCCAAAACATCGTCATCATCGTCGCCGTCCGTGAACAGCGCCCTGACGAACTTCCCCGCGGGCGATTTCGGTGCTTTTTGTTTTTTCGATTCCAGGTCAATCTGCACAAACTCCCGCTGAACTGCGGCGTACTCCGCCACCGCGGGCGCGTTGACGTCGGTGTCGAACCCGGTTGGCAGCGATTGGGGGCACCACCCTTTCTTCAGGATGCCCAGCACATCCACCGCTTCCCACCCCGGTTTCGGGGAGTGCGTGATGTGCCCGTACGTTGGTGAGTGCCGGTCTAGGTCGACAGGTCCAAACGTTGCGACTCCCAAAGAATCAAACCTTCCCTCCTTCCACTCAGCCGCGAGCCAGTTCCTGATTTGCGGAAGCGTCTCCTCGGGGGTGGTGGTGGGGAAGTCCGCCCTCTTGACAATACGATCAGGCTCGCCTTCCGCAATCGCAACGACCCAGGTTGTCCCTCCACCCTCAACCCCCGCCCATCTTTTTGGCTTTGACGAAGACGATGACGCGACATCGCCCGCCCAGCGCCGCGCGTCCACCCATCGGTCCTTCGCCACAGACATGCCGAAGCGAGTGCAACGCCGCGCGAAAGAGACAATGCGAAAGATGAGAAAGAAAAGCTATTTCCACGTTTCCTCGTTTCGTCATGTTGATTTTCACACAAAATGACGAGTTATTAACTCACAAAACTGTCGGTTCGCCAAGAGACGAATTGCGTATAGCGTATTGCGATCGTCAATAATTACGAGATAGCGAGGTCACGACTATCACTCTCCGAGCGCACCGGACACCGCTGTGGACACCGTTCGCGTCGACACGGCTCCGCGCACCGGTTAGGTCGTCGCGCGCCGCACGGCCGAGCCGTCGTACCAAGCGCACGCGGAGAAGGCGTACGCGGGGAATTTGCCCCCAATTTAGCCGGCTTCTCGGACGAGACAAGAGTTCGTCGCCATGGGCACGTTCAGACACTCCAAGTGCGTGCCTGTCCTGGATGTTTTCGCACGTGGCTTTGATTTTATCGCAAGCAGCAATCGCGTGCGCGCGCGGTTGGCGGTTACACCATGTCTGCCTCCCGATGCATCAGCGTTCAACCACACCGATTTCTCGCCTCGTAATTCTCCATCGCGATCTACGCCTCCCCAGCATCACTCGATCCTCCATCTGACCTCGTCCCCCCCCTCCACTCCCCAGGAACGCCATGGCTGCTGTCGAGGTTGACTTCGGCGGCGGTCTCTTCGAGCGCATCGAAATCGCGATGAAGGATGACCCGGTTGCGGTGGCGAGGGATTTCTGCCAGGCCAAAGGATTCAGCGCCACCATCGCGGTCCCGCTAGCTGTGAAGCTGGAGCAGGCGAAGGACAAGTCGCGACGCATCGCCCGGGCGGCGAAGCAAGGCAGGCCTGTCACGACGAAGAAGGAAATGACAAGTACACTAACTGCCAAGGGGAAGGCTGAGGCGAAAGCAAGGCTGGAACAGCTTCACAGCGGAGTAATGCCCCGCTCAGCATCCGCGCAGACCCGACCACCAAAACTTGTGTACGAAAAGTCCAAGCAGTTCCACTCGAGCGCGGAGCACGTTTTCGACCGGACGGAGGTTGTGTTCGGGCAAAGGAGGCCTACCTCGGCGCAGGTCTCGAGTAGGCGCGTGGCGGGCGAAATCTCAACGCGCTCGTTGGTGTCAACGCAAGCCAGCCACAAGCGGTTCGTGTTCGGCGCCGGCCCCGGTAAGCAGAGCAGGGAAAAACCGAAAGCCGATCAATTGGCGGCGAAGAAGGAGGAACAACGACGCGAGCGTGAGGCGAAGGACAGGGAAGCACGATTAAGAGGCATTACACCTGCAACTCGAGAGGACAGTCAAGTGTTCGACAAGCTGTACGGCAACGCGATGCGAAAAAAGGAAAAGGCGGAGCAGTTGGCGGTGTTGAAGGAGGCGGCGCAAAAGGCGGCGGACGCCGAGGCGCGGTCGCGATCCACGAAAGTCATGTCGCGGGTTTCGAGAGAACTGATGCAGAACAGAACCGCAGGCGAGTACTCCTCGTACAACGAGCGTCTGTACGCTGAGGGTGCGCAAAGAGCAGAGCAGAGGGAAGCCGCGCGCCAACGCGCCGCGGAAGAAAAGGAAAGGGAAGAGATGGAACACGCCACAGGTGCGCCTGCAATTTCGAGGTACGCCAAAAGTTTACGCCGACCGGACGCGGCGTGGGACCGCCTCGGCGAAGGGTACGCTGAGAAGTTTGCGGTGCTGGCGCAGATCAAGGAGGACCTGGAGCGAAAGGAGTTATCTGAATGCACCTTCCGCCCAAAGATCAACTCCAAATCGAAGAACTTGATGCGCGGCAAGACGGACGCATTGCGCGACCGCGGTTTGTCGCACCACGAGCAGCTATACTTCGACGCCAACCGGCGGCAAATGCGCGTGGAGGAGTACGAAGCGTGGCGACCGAGTGACCATACGTTTCACCCAAACGCGCACAGGCATGCGAGGGACGACTTGTACGATACCTTTAAAGCTCCAAAGGTTCACCACGATGAAGTCGTTCGACGTTTGGAGGCGTCGAAAGTGCGCTCCGAGCACGAGAAGAAACGGCTGGAGGAGGACATCTACGCTGATCTTGGGAAACCGTCCGTCGGCCGCCCCCCCGCTATTGACCGGAACCCCGCCGGCCTCCCGGTATACGAAGTCCTGTACGCCAACCGGCACGAGTACGACGACAAACGCGAGCTGATCCGTGCCAGGGATGAAGACAGACTGCGGGAAGTCGCTTTGAGCGCCAAGTCTTCTGCGAAATCCGACGGTTTAGTCGGCGCTTTGAAGCGCAGGAAGTTTCGCAAGATGTTTGCGGCGTTGGATTCCGACGCGACCGGAAGAGTGGATTTAAAAACCGCGGATCTGTCCCGACTCGCGGACGTGGACGCGAAACACAGGAGCTTCAAGGGCGAAGCGGACAGCGAGTTCGGGAGCGTGTACAACACCCCGGCGAGCGGCGCGGTGTCCGTCGCGGCGACGCCCACGTTGGCGGCTCGCCCCGATTTAGGCGGCTTCGGCGGCGTCCCCGACGGCTCGCCCGGCTCGCCCGGCGTCGTGGTACCGGACGGGTCCGTCCCCGACGGCTCCCCCAAGCTCAGGGAGATGATCCACGACGTTAGGTCCGCGGCGTCTAAGTGCGACGGCCCGGTCGGCATGGAGGGATTCATCGCAGCGATGGAGGAGGTGATCAAGCACGACCGGTACGGCCCGCGCGCGTACTTAGCGCCGGGGCAAGGACGGTTCTCGGGCGCGCGGGCGGGGACGAAGGCGGCGCAAGCAGCTGCCGCCGCGCGCGAGCGAGCAGACGTGGAAGAGGAGCTGGGTAAGAACTCCACCTCCACGACACGCACGGAGCGTTTGGCACAAGCGCGGCAACGCAAGCTGGGCGTCTCCTCCAACACGCCAATCTACGAGAAACTGGCGGTTGAAGGTCGTCTCAAAGATGAAAAGCTGCGTACGCTTGCTGCCGAGATGGAGCGCGCCAAGCTGGCGGAGTGCACGTTCACGCCGCAAACGCACGCGCACTCGGACTTTTCCGTGTACGAAGGGGGTGGCGGACACAAAAACGACCGCAACTCGGTGTCAAGAACTGGGTCTGGCGTGCCTGGAGTGCAAAAAGGCAAACACAACAACTCAGCGGGTCTGCAGGCTCTTGAAAACCTAGCCGCGTCCGCGCCCGCTCCCGTGGGCGGCGCGGAAAAGTTTGCGGCGCTGGAGAAGGAGCTGGAGGCGCTGGCGTCAAGAGCGGGGCTGGGGAACCAGTTGCCGATGGCCGCGTTGCAAGCGGAAGAGAGCTCGGAGGACGAGGACGAGGTATAGGTAGGGGTGTTGAGTGTACATGCAATGCAATTATCAAATGATGTGGTAATACTCTCTTCAAAAGTTAAAAATACTCTCAGTAATCCGGCAGCCCGTACGAGACCAACACGTACAGCAGCCCGAACCATATGGGTACTAGGAACGTCAAACCTTCCGTGGCGGTAAACGCGCCTACCTCGTCATCTTTCGCTGTGAAATACAGGTTACGACCAGATAGGTACGCTATTATGTACCACCCAGGCCAGCGCGTTCCGCGGCCCCACCACCACACTTCGCCTTTCGCGAGTTCGGCTTTTTTGTCGTACGCGTCGCCCGGTTTAGAACTCAGCTTCTTGTAGCTCTTCGCGATGTCCAGCCCCGCTCGCTGGCACAACTTATACTCCGTCGGGGCGGTGGTGTATACTTTTTCGAAGTTTTCAATCGCTTGTAAGTGCTCGCCTCTTGACGCGAGCGCCTCGCCTTCGAGTAGGAAAGACTTGGCGCTCGCCTTGGCTTCGGTTGGAGTTTCGTTGTACAGCACTGACTTGAGCCATTCTGGACTGAAGGGGACCAGGTTTTCAGTCACTGAAGATGTCGGCCTTGTCGCCCCCTCCGTGGCCCAGGGGAACACGAAGGCCTCGCCTACCGTGAACAGGGCTTTGCCCGCGAGTAGCGTGCGTCTTGAGAGCACGGCGCCGTCATCGTCCACAACCGCTTCGTCGGTGCCGAAACCGAATCTTTTCGCGGAGACACGCACGTTCGAGGCTCGGTGTGAACCACTTCCAGAAGTCGAAGGTCTCGAAGCAGGGCAAGGGGGTGTGCGAGGACGGGATGTGAGGCGTGGTGTGACGTGCTGCGCGGCGGGACGACATAGCGACATAGCGGTGGACGACATAGGGACGTGCTGTCGGCAATGACGTGGAGTGCCGAGAAAAAAATGATCGAAACGTCGTCAGTTTTCTAGTCGATCTCCCATTGGCTGGCCTGCGTGGCTCTGCAGCTCCCTTTTGCTTCTGGTTTTCCAAGGCCGCGGGCGGGAAAATGAAGGTGCTGATCGCTCCTACTTGTCACTTCTCCATCCCCCCTCATCACAGTCGTTCCCGAAACATGAGCAGCAAGCTCCTCATGGCCGGCGCGGTCATCGCGGCCGCCGCTTCCGCGCACGCCGAATTCACCGAGCCCACGGTTACCGGCGACGTAGCGTTTTTAGAAACCTTCACCGACGGCTTGGGATCGTGGTCCGGATCGAAAGACGACAAGTACAACGGTAAGTGGGTTAGACTAGGAAACGAGAGATACAAAGCTCAAGGATCTGTCACACGATCACGGTGTGCAGACAACCACGGCTCGTGTCATGCAACTCTCAAAGCGACGCACCCATCGTCGGAGATCCGCGGACATCATCATGGAAATTGGATGTGACAGATATGTTTCTTCGAGTTTTTTTTCACACATTCATTCATTCAACGCCGACTCTGACCTCTTCCCCCTACTCACAAAATTCCAGGCATCCCTTCCGTTGTCACTGCGAAGCACACCGAGGACAAGGGTCTCTACATCGACACGGAAGCGCGTCACTACGGCGTGAGCTCATTACTAAAAAAGCCTTTCGACCCAAAAGACGGCCTGGTCGTGCAGTACGAAGCCACTTTACAGGACGGCCTGGAGTGCGGCGGCGCGTACTTGAAGTTCCTGAACACGGATGAGAAGGCGTTCACGCCTGACACGTTGGATGGTGACTCACCGTACACCCTGATGTTCGGCCCCGACCGGTGCGGCGGCACGGACAAGGTGCACGTCATTGTGCGGCACGCCGCCCCGAGCGGCGCCGTAGAGGAAAAGCACCTCGCGTCACCCCCCCGGATGCCCAACGACAAGTTCCCTCACTTGTACGGCTTGGCTATTACTGCTGCCGGTGATGTTACGGTTAAAATCGACGGTGAAGCGGTGTTTGAAGGGTCGCTGTTCGACCAGGGCGTTTTCGAACCCCCCTTCAACCCGCCGGCCGAGATTGATGACGAGGCGGATGAAAAGCCGGATACCTGGATCGACGACCCGCAGATGGACGACCCTGACGCGACAAAACCCGAGGACTGGGACGAAAACGCCCCGTCATCCATCCCGGACGAAGACGCGGAGAAGCCGGAGGGGTGGCTGGATGACGAGCCGCTTGAAGTGGAGGACCCCTCAGCATCCCAACCCTCCGACTGGGACGAAGACGAAGACGGATCGTGGGAAGCGCCCATTGTTGCGAACCCCAAGTGCGCCGAAGCCCCCGGGTGCGGTAACTGGGAGCGCCCCACCAAGTACAACCCCGATTACAAAGGCAAATGGTACGCCCCAAGAATTGACAACCCCGAGTACAAAGGCGAGTGGTCTCCGCGCAAGATCCCCAACCCGGATCACTACCTGGACGAAATGCCGCTGAAATCAATCGGAAAGATCGGAGCCGTCGCGCTGGAGGTGTGGACCATGTCGTCTGGTCTCGTTGTGGATAACGTGCTCGTGGCGCAGAACGACGTCGCGGCGAAGGAACTGGAAGACGTGTGGCGCCCGAAGTTTGACGCGGTGAAGGCGGTAGTGGACGCGGACGAGAAGGCCAAGTTCGACACCGATGCGGCGCCCGTCGAGCCCGGCTTCGTGGCGCGAATGACGGATACCATCTCGAGCGGTCTATTCGCCGTCGCCAACGTGTTACCCGAAGGCCCTGTGCGCAACGGCGCGGTTGGTTTCGTCACCACCTTGTCGGAATCAGCCGTCTCTCTGTTCGCCTTCGTCGCGCTCATCCTACTCGTGATTCTTCTTCTGTTATCGTCATTATTTGGCAGCGACTCCGAGGAGCCTGAAAAGGAAGCGAAGAAAGCCGTGGGTAAAAAGAAGAAGACGGACGCGCCGGAACCCGATGACGAAGCGGAAGAAGAGGAGGAAGAGGAGGAGGAGGAGGACAGTCCCGTCAAGAGCCCCATCAGGCGCAAGACCACCAGGAAGGCGTAAGAGTATTGAGAAGTGGTGTGATAAATCAACGAGCAGAGAGTTTGACATGAAATTCAAAAGGTAAATAAATCAAAACGTTCTTATCGGTATCGCACCACGTGTGTTGTTTCATCGCAGCTCGAGGAGCTTGAGTTATAACTCAAAATACTGCGATGTGTGCTTTCTTTGTCGTGTGTTTTGCCGTCGCCCCCCACAAACCTAGCCCCTAGACCCAACTCGAATGAGTTTCCGTTACCCGCGCTTGGCTTCTCAAGTTTTCGCGGCGACACGCACGCGGCGACGCCAGAAACGGAGAATCGAAGACCGTTTTTTTCGCCTTGATTGGCGCTATGAGGGCTGGTGCTCTTCATTATATTATCCGACAGGAAAGAGATGTCTTCCATCGCATCAAAATCGACACACAGACCCAGCGGTGACTCGCACCTGCGTGTCGTTCGCAATGCGCTGAACCGCTTCGATCGCGACACAGAGGGGCGAAAACTTTGTCGCGTGGAAAACAGCTCGTCCCAGGACGGAGAAACACTTTTCACCGACGACGCAGATGACGCCGAACCCGAAGACGCTCGCGAATCAGGCCTCGAGTCGGGCCTTGAGGAGTCAAATTCATGTGAATATTGACTGTATTGTGCTGTATTGTCATCTAGCAAGTTATTCGTCACTTCTTGAGGCGTTTTGAGGCAATTAATCAGCGCACTGGCAGCTGCTCCGGTCAAACCGAACTTGGTCATCACGAACCTCCCGACTAGATGCTCACCCCCCGCAAGCACGACTAATGGTTTTTCATCCACCACCGCGAATGAGGTTATTGCCATCTCCGGGTCACACCGCGTGTACCTTGTACTGTGCGCCTCGACCCATTTGAGGATGTCGATTGAACGCTGCGCTGCAGGGCCGCGCTCCTGCCACCCCTCGACCTGGACGCCTCGAGAGGACAACACACGAGACACAAACGTTCGAGTTTCCGGATCGCGCCTGCGATCGCTGGAGAGCACCACGCGCGCGCCCGTGGAACACACGACGTCGCGCAGGGTATCTACCGCAGTAGCATCCAGAACAGATGGTGACCTTGGGTAGGAGTAGTAGATCATTGATTGGGATGGATGGGACAGGCAGAGAGATGGTCAGTGACGTGAACCACGAGACGCGTAGACAGTGAAACGAACTGACGGTTTTCGGGACGTCGTTTTGTCGTCTCGCCGAAACGGGAAGTTTGTCGCGATGGGTGCGTCGGGACCTCGATGCGTTCGGTGTGGAAAACGAAAGGGCACGAAGCATGCATGTACCTGCTTGTCATGAGCGCGGACTCCACATCCAGAAACAGCACGCGCATCTTGGTACAGTATTTACCCTCGACGCGACGTCTGGTCAGGTTCAATCGGACGGATGTAACAATTCCTTTTCTGTCCGTCCCGGAAGCGTGATGCGTTTCCCCGAATCAGCGACGCGTGGCCAATGGGTCGCGTCGCGGTGGGTGCGAATCTCCTGAACCTTTTGGAGCGTGATATGGAGTACACACTACTTGGTGTCGTGCTTGACAGTCGAGCCCGATGCACTCAGGTGCTGCGTAGCGCGCTTTGAAGTGCTAGCTTCCTTGCCAAAAAGTGTCGCGACAGATATTCTTCTTTTATCCCCACAGTCACCGCAGCACTCCCGCGAAAACGAAGCAAACGAAAAGACGACGAGAGTTGATCATTCCATCCACTCGACGCATCGCGCGGTTGTCATCCCTACGCCCGCCATGAGTTCCACAGCGAAACTCGGCCGTTTCATGTTCGCGTTCTTGTTCCTCGCGAGCGCGGTAAACAAGCTGGTGGGGTTAGCAGAGGGGGGCGAGATGCTGGACACGGTGGCGCCCCGGTTGAGTGTCGCACGCACCGCTTTGTACAAAAAGATAGGCATAGATCCGTTGTTTTTCGTAAGTGATGCGTTGTTGGTGCTGATCGCGACTGTGATGGAACTCTCCGGGTCTATATTGTTCATGGCGGACTTCTCGCTAGGCGCCAAGCTCCTGCTACTGTTCACCCTGCTCGTCACGCCGATCATGCACCCGTTCTGGCTGCTCGGGGATACATCGGAATCAGCGGAAAAAGCAGTCGACTTAATCATGTTTTTTAAAAACGCGAGTCTGTGCGGCGCGCTACTGGTGTACTTGGACATGAAACCGTCACTGGAAGCGGCGCGGGTGATTAAAAAGAGACAATAGACTAGTGAGAGGTGAGAGTATACAGTCATGCAGTGTGCAGAAACCTCTCGAGGAAATGTAAAGTATATAGCGGGGAGATGTGATTCACATTTCTCAATCATTACAAAAAATCGTCTCGCTCATGTCCCTTTCGTTTATCATACACCCTTTCAATACACCCCATCAACCCCCTATCACACCCTATCAACCCATATTACGTTTCAAACCACGCGATATCTTTCCTCACTCCCAGCCCCCACGGGTCCGCGTCCTTTCCGTCCAGCAGAACTCGTGCCTCGTCGTAGTAACGAGCCGGTACGTGCTTTTTTTCAACTCCTGATTTTTTGCCAACCTGGAAATCGGTTCCCAGCGGCGTTTCCCTTCGCGCGTCGTGTTTTGATTTTCGCAGCCTGGGAAGAGGAACCCCCACGTTCCCTACCGTCACTGCGTTTGGGTTATCCCGTGTTTGTCGCACAGACGGCGCGAACGTGACGTACTTCATCTCGCACGTCTTTTGCGGCGCCGGCGGAAGAGTGGTTTTTGTCGCAAGCGTAGTTTTTGTGGACAGAGAAGCTTTTGTCCCTAATTTTGACGTCAGAGAGGACGCCAACAGCTTGGCGATGACTGACCCGTCGGCTGAGGTGTCGCGTGTGGTGCATAACGCAGTCAACGTGCGCAGGCCTGCAACGAGTGGCGCAACAGCAGGGGCAGCAGGTTGACGAAGAAAACGCAAACCAGTGGGCGAGCCCATGCCACCTCGAGCGGGAGGCGATATTGTCGACGGCAAAACAGGCGACGCCGGCGCCTGTGGCTTTCCGAACCTCTTCGTCTCCTGTAAACGCGTCTCGACCTGTCCCGCTTGTGCTTTAAGCATTTCCAGGGGGGACTTGGGGAGACTTGCGATGCCGGCAACAGGACTGGGAAAAGCCAAAGAGTCGATTTGTGGCACAACCGGCTGCGAGACCTTCGGAGTCACAGCCGGTTCTTTCTTTGCTCTCAGCGCTGTAGCCGTGGCGCGCGTGGACCGCGACCGCGGACGACGCGGCGTGGGAGAGACCAGCTCGGCGACAGACGCAGCCAGGGTCTTATCGACAGTAGCAGTGACAGTATCAGAACTGGCACTCTCGCCCGCTTTCGAGCTTGACTTCGACTTGGACCGTGACTTACTGGGCTTGCGCTTCTTCGCGGGCGGCCCGTCGTTGAACAGGCTCGGGTCGACTTCTTTAGCAACCGTCACAATCGTGCTCGCCGTGTCGTTCAAACCTGCCGCATCTTTCTTTCCGGGATCCAGCGCAAACGTCTCGCGCTTCCGCGTGCCCTTTCCGCTCTTGCAACGTGTAGGAGCTATTTCTGATATGCATCTGGTACGCGGTAAACTTCGCCGCCTTGAAACACTCCCAGTAGCTGCTCCAGTGACACTTGTGTTAACTCCAGTAATTCCAGTGACGTCAACCGAAGAGTCCACGCGTAGGAACGGCCGGAAGTGCGCCAAAACGCCGTGTCGCACCTCCGCGCCCGCTGCGAGCGAGTTCGAGGCGGTGGTCCACTTTGGATCGCGCTCGGTCCGTTCCTGGTCGTCGCGGCACTTCGCGCAGTGGAACTTGAGCCTTTCCGGGATGGCTACGAAATCCATGCTCTCCGGCGCGTGCGTCATGGGCACCGCGTTCCCGAAAATCAACCCGTCAGGGTCGTTTGCGCGTTCGCACCGCAGGTGGCACCACCGGTCACAAGACTCGCACCCGACCCAGAACAAGTCATCAGGGAGGTTTTGCTGCGAGCGTAAGGAGTCGTCCTCTTCCCGTTTCCTGTAAACAGTCTCGCACCACTCGCAGAACCAACCTCGCTTGTACCTGAAGTTGTGAGGGTTGACGTCGGGACTTCGGTCAGTTTTTTTCGAGACAGAAGTTCGAACACACGAGTCGAAATTTCGTTGGCGGGAAAGTTTCCAGAGACTTTGGCAAGACCTCTTTTGAAAAGAAGAACCGAGGCGCGTGGGGAGACGGTGGGCGTGGCGCGTACAGAATGCCGCAGGCGTTGCACAGGGTCGCGGCCTTATCCGTGCCTTTAGGGGTCCAGCCCCTGCGCCACATGGGTGTTTCCTGGGGGAGGGAGTTTGGTGGGCAGGCGTCAGAAGGGTCCGTCGGGAGGCAAGAAGCGAAAGGGTTTTTTTGGCCTGCAGTGGCGTGCGCCAAGTCGAACACGCGCGCGCGACACGCACGCACCCCGCCGAGACACGCGCTATTCGCGCACGTCGGTGCCATGGTCTGGAGTGGGGCTGCCAAGGCGGCCGGGGGCGAGGTCGTGAAGGTCGAGAGCCACGTTTGGTTGGTTAGGGTTGCTTCGTATAGCCACGCGCCAAAGCGGCGCGTTCGTTTCTGCTGCTCGCTGCGCCAGGTGGACGCACTGATATTTCGAGAGCGAAGACCAACGAGTTGCACGCTGTTTCTTCTAGTCGATTTCGGCGGACAACACTCAACGACTCAAGACCGAGTTTTTTCTGACGTCCCCGAAAACCGAAAAGCATCCCCGAAAAAGAAAAGTCACTCACAACGACTCGCGCTCCCTACGAGACCCCGTGTCCACGATGCGCGCTTTCACCGCGCCGCGGTAGCGCATTCACGATGGCCGGTTCACAAGATGAGCCCACCGGTTTGGCTGGTATAACCGGCGCGGACTGGGACGGAACCGAGGGGACAACCGACAATGGTGGACGCGGTGGGGACGTTGCAAATGCGGGCACCCAGGAGATCTCGCATATCGACCTCGCCGACGTGTACGATGCCGCCCCCGTACGTTCCGTTGCCCAGGTGATTTCGTGTCGCCCCGAGGACGTGCGCAAGCCCTCGAAGGGCAACAGCGTGCACAAAGGGTTCGCGGGTAACCCCGACGGCACTCGGCACCACAACGGATCGCACCACGACTACATGGCGAACAAAATACAAAAGCTTAGCGAGCAATACGACGAGGGTAAGAGTAATCCTGGAAACAATAAAGGTGTCTTCCACAACGTGGGCATTCACGTCAACGGCATCACGCACCCCAGCTGGCTTGAGCTGCGTGACCTTATGCTCGCCAACGGCGGGCGGTTTTGTAACTACTACAGCCGAGCCACGACGACGCACATCGTGTGCGCGCGGCTAACGAATGCGAAGCTCGCGGCGTTCAAGAAAGCGGACAGGAACCACCCTCCTATCGTGACACCGGAGTGGGTCGTGGAGAGCTTGCGGGTTGGTAAGCTGTTACCGTGCGCGCAATTCGCGCTGCAGGGGACCCTAGAGCCGGGACAGAAACGAATCAACAGCGCGTTCGCGGTGAGGAAGGCGTTGGGGAATGCGGATCAAAATGGAGACGCGACAGACAGCGAAGCCGAGGACGATATCGCGCCGACGCAGGAAGACGCGGTGGCTTTGGATGAGATGGATACAGAAGCGAAAGAAGACGGATTCACAAACAAAAATCATCTCACGCTTCGTGTTGTTTTCAACGCCGCGCGCCACCACCTGGAGTCGCTTCCTGTTGGCGACGACGACGCCAAAGCTTCCACTAGTTTCGACGCGACGAGAGCGGCGTCCGCAGCCGCGTACGCCGCGCTCACTTCAACGGTATACCCTTCCCGAATCATCCCGGTTAGCGCGTGGGAAGCGTTGGTTGTGTGCGATGAACAAGAGTCAAATTCTAAAAACGAAAACTTACTCGCGGAAGAAGCGGAGAATCTAGCAATGGCGCTCGTCGCGGCTGGCGTCGACGCTTGCGCCGCGCCCGTGAATCTGCGCGTGCTGGATAACGACGTCGTGCCGGTAGTATTATCGCCAGTGGCTGACCCTTTTGACGGCATCTCACACCGAGTCGCAGCAACGAAAAGGAAAAGGTCGATGCTGAAGAATCCAGAAGAACGCGAGGGTGATACACACAACCCTTCGGGGAAACGGAAAAGCGTCCAGTGGGTTGGTGACGTCGACGTGACTTTTCAGGATGTTCCTGAACCACGGGATGCGTCCACACGTCAGAAGCGTTATCGCTCTTCGTTCGCAGCGTCTGCGGCTGCTCCCGATCCTTCCCAGATCAAGGAAACGGATTGGGACGCATTGCCGCCTGACCTGCGGCGGCGTATGCAATTGGAACTCATGGATCCAACTACCAGCGATTCCCAACTACCAACCACCAACGAACCTCCCGCCGCTACATACGACGCGTTCCATCGAACCTTGGGTATGAAACCCAAAACCAAGGGGAAGGCGGGCGGGTCGAAAGCGGCGTCGACGAATTCAAACGCGCGTCCGAAACGGACTGAACCTCGGGACTTGCTCGGGTTACCCGGGACTTTCGAGGAAATCGATCCAGAGTATCTCAAAGCTATCGGAACGGAGGAGGCGGACAAAATTCGCGAGCACTACAAACAACTCGCGCGGCGACAACAAGCCAAGGTGAGACAGACGAAGACCAAAGGCAAGAAAGCTGCGCAGAAAGCGAGCGAGTTCTTCAAGAAAGCGAGCGAGAAAAATACGGAGGATGCACACTTCGAGAACATGGATGTCGACATGCGTGACGACGACGACGACGACGCTTTTACGCACGTACCCTCTACGGACACGCCCAGTTCGCTATATGCAGAAATCCGAGACGAAGCGACTATCGATGCAATTTGCGCGAGCCTCGAAACCGCGGTCGACGCGCTGGTAGATAAGGTCGAAGACACCGGCGAGAATTCCGAACACGTGTTAGACTTAGAGGCATGCGCTTCTGTTCTGCAAGACCAGGCTGTCGCATTGGTGGAGTCCGGGCTGTCCCTCGAGTGGGTCCAGCGGATCATGCGCGCCGCGTTGGAGCTTTGCGAAAAGAGCGAGCGACATACTTTGTTTTGGCGCCCGCTGTTCGACAAAGCCTGGGCGGAGGTTTCGAAATCGATTGAAGAGGAATATGAAGGCGCAAGTTTAGTGTTGAGTGAATGAGTAGTGCATGTGGTGTTGTATGTGTCTTTAGTCACAAGTAGAGCTATAGAAGCTATCTAGCTATAGGATGTAAGCGTGGCTTAACCACGAGTACCACGAACGTCTTTGCAAAAAATCTTTTACCTTTCCACTTCCAACAGCACTTCATTTGTTTTCAGAAACGACGGCGTCCAGGGCGGGTTGTACCCCGCAGCCATTACTTCGGCGTTTTGTTTCAGTTTGACCCCGTCCTTTGCGAGTGCCACTCTCAATTCCTTGTCCTTCTCTGCGATCAATGAGGCGCGCATGTTCCCTCTGAACGTGCGTACCGCGACGGTTCGAGCGGGGACGTCTTTTATTTTCACGTTTTCATCAGTCGGAACTGGTGCGTCGGATGCTTTCGCGAAACGTGAGGCGGGCAGGAAAAAAGCCATCTTGAACTCCCCCATCGCGGTCCCTTTGTTCATCAGCACCGGGGCAGTCATGGCGATGGGCGCGGCCATGTCGTTCTTGGGCTTGGACATCACGCCGAGGAACGACGCGAGGCGCATGAAGGAATTTCCCTGATCTCCCGAGAACATCCCTTTCTGCGATTGGAAGACCGTCTCCGCCACCACGCACGGCGCGTACCGTCGAATCTCATAGCTCGCAGTCTTCGCAATCACGTCGTGCCTCGGAAGCTCCTCCTTGATCTTCCCGATGATGCTCCCCATGGCGCGTGGAGGAATGGAGGGGAGGGAACAAATCTGATGTCGTCGAACGAAAACGGCCACGTCATCCTGTTTCGGGTGAACTCACCCTACGAGTCAGCACCTGCCCACCTGTCTCACAACTCCGCGCGCCGCCCACGCGACGCCATCCTTTCCCCCTAACGCCACACTTCCACGCGAGCATGAACACTCTCGTGCGCGCGCCCGTGGCGACCCCCTCTGTGTGCGCCGCCCCAGCGCCCACGCGCCGACCCGCGGCGAAGCCCCGATTCGCAAAGTCACTTCCGGCGAAGCCCCGAAACACGATTGCTGGTGCGGCGACGACGGATAGTGCATCCACCTCACGGCGTGCGCACTTGGCGAGCATCGCGATGGCGCCTCTGGCAGCTGCGTTTGTTACACCAATCCTCCCCGCGTATGCGGACACGGAGTGCACTGAGTGCAGCAACAGCAACTCCAGCCTGGCTCCTGGAGATGTGCCATTCGTGCAGTCCCCATCGGGCGCGCGTTTCGCGGATCTGCGCGTGGGCGACGGCGCGTATCCCAAGGCTGGCCAGACCGTGGTTATTGAGTGGGTGGGGTACACCGCGGGGTACCAAGCCAAGAAGATCGAAAGCACTCGTGAAACAGACTCGCCTTTCGTGTTTGTGGTTGGTTCAGGTAAGGCGATTCTGGCTATCGAAGAGGCGGTGTTGGAGATGCGACAGGGCGGTATTCGGCGCATCGAAATCCCGGGGGAGTTGGAAGAGAAACTGGCGTACAGTAAAGACCCGTCGCAGCGTTACAGTGTCGGGCCTGAACCCACGACCTTTGGAGGCAAGCGAACGTTGGATTTCGTGCTGGATAACAAAACCCTGAAGGACTTTAACCGCACGTTGCTGTTCGACATTCGGCTCTCGAACATAAGGAAGTGAGCTTAGGATTTATATTGGATAGAATGAATTAATGTCAGAAGGATCGAGACTCTCAGACGACATGCTGTACTAAACTACTACCTTGAATAGATACGTTATAGTCTATCAATATTATAAATATCACCCTACGCCATGCCTACCACCGCGCTTAGCAATTTCTTTGCGACTGCAATTACTACAGCACTAATAACCGTAAATACCCCGGCTAACAGCGCGACGAGCAGAAAAACCCACGGCTGGTACTTCCCCGGCGCCAAGGTATCGGTATCTTCCTTAATTTCACCCAGCATCGCATGCACGTCCGTGCCCTCGAACACCTCATCCGCCAGCTCCACCGCCCTGTAGTGCATCCCACGCGCCGGGTCCCAGGACATCTCCGTGGTTACCCCCCCCGTGGTGAAGGATTTTCCCGAAATGCCAATCGTCGCGTTTTTTGCGCTGTCACTAAACGCCGCCCCCAACACGCACTCCGCAACGTCATCTCTTGATACTTTTCCCGAGGGTTGCCGCGTGCTGTTGTGGCCTATTATGACGACTGATCCGTTCGGTCGCGGTTCTTCCAACAAATTCCCAGGCCTCACAATTGCGTATTCAATTCCGTGATTTGCTAAATTTCGCGTCGCGATTTCCCCTAAACGCTGAAATCGAATCGTCATGGAAAGCACCGCGTTGAGCGCCACCGCAATGAAATCGAAAGGGGGGTACCCGGCGGACATGCCCGTGACTCGCACGAAGCGTTTTATGGTACCAGCCTTGATACACGCTTCTGCAAGTCGCTCGACGCCCCGGTGGTTCACCGCGGCGGGGTGTGTTTGATCCGTCACGCTCGGCCCGCCGTCTTCGTTGAACAGAAACAAAACGTCTTTGGGTTGTGAGATGCGTTGCGCGCCGAAGCACGCTATGACTCGCGTGCACCCATTCACCGCGGCGTCTAATGATGTAGTGTCGATATCCGTCACATCGCCCGGGACGATCTCCGCACCGAGTTGAGCGAGCTTAGCCGAAGCCTCGGATGACGGGTCCCGCGTCATCACGCGCGTCTCGACGCCCATCGATCGCAAAGTCGTCACCATCCTGGTGCCTACCCGCCCGGCGCCGCCCACCACGAGCACGCGCTCGTCGGTTCCGGGGGTGGGGCGACCATTGGGGGTTTTTTTAGTATCGGGAGTACCGGAACTGTCAGCGCCGGACACGTAGGCGCCGTCGGTGGAAGAAGCGGCTGTGCGACTCGAGCCGTGGCGCACGAAACGCGCAGACGCGTGATGGGTTGGGCTAGACCGATAAGATGAAACCGAAGATGGCGACGAAGCGCGATTGAAGGGCAGGCTTGACGTGACCCGACCTCGGCTCGAGACGCCCCGGGAAATACGGGGACGCGCCGCGCAAGGCGCGAGGACACGCGACGCACACGCCATCCGCGTGACGAGGAGTGAGACGGAGGTCCGATCGGTTGTTGTTTTCGGGAGTTTTTCCCCCTCCGTTGGTCAAAACGAGCGAGCGCCCGCCGACCTTTTTAGGGCAATTCAATCGCGCCGCATGTCACTCTGCGGCACACGTCCTACCGTTTCTTCACCATGCCTCGCGCTGGACGAGACCGCGACAGAGATAGGGACAGGGACCGGGACGCACGCGATGAAATCAAACCCAGGGATAAGGACATGCAGACCGACCACGACAAGGATGAGAACATCAGTTTCGAATCCTCGAAAGGCGTCAGCGTGACGTCCACGTTCGACGCCATGGGAATACGCGAGGACTTGTTGCGGGGCTTGTACTCGTACGGGTTCGAGAAACCTTCCGCGATTCAGCAACGCGCGATCATGCCTATCGTGACAGGGCGAGACGTCATCGCACAGGCGCAAAGCGGCACCGGGAAAACCTCCATGATCTCATTGGCGCTGTGCCAGATGTTGGACACGAGCGTGCGGGAAATCCAGGCGTTGGTGTTGAGCCCGACGCGGGAACTCGCAACTCAAACGGAGAAGACCGCGTTAGCGCTCGGGAACTTCATGAGCGTGCAGGTGCACGCGTGCATCGGCGGCCGGTCCGTGGGCGAAGACGCCAAGGTTCTTGACCGGGGAGTGCACATCGTGAGCGGCACCCCGGGACGTGTTTTCGACATGATCAAGCGCCGCAATCTTCGGACGCGGAACATAAAAACCTTAGTCCTGGACGAAGCGGATGAGATGCTAAACAAAGGATTCAAGGAACAGATATACGACGTGTATCGGTACCTGCCGCCGGAGACGCAGGTCGTGTTGGTATCGGCCACATTGCCCAACGAGGTTTTGGAAATTACGGGCAAATTCATGACTGATCCGATTCGCATTCTCGTCAAGCGCGACGAGCTCACGTTGGAGGGAATCAAACAGTTTTTCGTCGCCGTGGAGAAGGAAGAGTGGAAGTTCGATACGCTTTGTGACTTGTATGACACGTTGACTATTACGCAAGCGGTGATATTCTGCAACACGAAAAAGAAAGTAGACTGGCTCACCGAGAAGATGCGTGGGAACAACTTCACGGTGTCAGCGATGCACGGGGATATGCCGCAGAAAGAACGCGACGCGATCATGGGCGAGTTCCGTGGGGGTACTACTCGCGTTTTGATCACCACTGATGTCTGGGCCCGTGGGATCGACGTGCAGCAAGTGTCGTTAGTAATCAACTACGACCTGCCGAACAACAGGGAGAACTACATTCACAGGATTGGACGAAGTGGGCGGTACGGACGGAAGGGCGTTGCGATTAACTTCGTGAAGGCGGACGACATCGGCGTGTTGAGAGACATCGAGCAGTACTACTCCACGCAGATAGACGAAATGCCAATGAACGTGGCGGACCTCATTTAAGTGGAGGGAGTGGCAGGATATTATGTACGAGATTTGTGATTTAAACCAGGTGTTTCCTTTGAGACTTATTCGCGTTCACTTCCTAATCGTCCAAGCCGAAGTAGCTCTTGCTTGAACTCGAACCTCCTTTCTGCTCCATTAACGCATCAATCGCCTCACCGTTCTCCATTTTGAGGTCCCTTGGGGTCTGCGTTGGATTGATTCGACTGCCGTAATACAAAAAGCGAACCTTGTCTGGATCCAAACTCTTCCGGACGCAAAACATGTCGAAAACCCTCTCGAACTTGGTGGTGTATTTCGCCATGAAGTGCACCTTCGAGTTATTCTCCTGCCCACCGAAGCAAGTGTTCACATGGAAGCAAAGGGTCCCAGGTGCGGTCCCAACAGGTTGGGGTACAGCCGCCGCCACCAGTCTCTCGTTGTCACTCTTCACGCCTTGCAGTTCCTCGTCCTTGCGACGAAGTTCTTCCTTTACCTGCGAAAACCCCGCGTGCAAGTCCGCATTAGCCTTCGCAAGCTCCGCATTCATTTCCGTCGTCTTTACGAGAGCGTCGTGGAGCATCTTGATGGTGATGTCCGCACGCTTCGCCTCGGCCGCGTCCATCTTGCTGCTCGGGGGCGTGCGTTGTGTCTGTTTCGCTTCAAAGAAAAGAGGCGGCAAAGGTGCTGGTTTTCTCGGAAGTGGAGTTCCCTCTTTTTGCCAAAAAGTCACCTCGTTGTTTTTTAGATACCACTCTCGCGGGCCACGAGACCGCGACACGCCACACGCTGCAATGGGAGACATCCACGACCTTGACCCCCGACTCATCACCCCGGGTTTCAATCGCTGGGAACTCACGAGGTGGACGGACGGCGAACCTTCGAGAAAAGTGGAAACTGACCCTGCTATCCCCGAAACGCGAGGCCCGAGACGCGCTTTGGGCGGCAGAGTGCAGCCGATGTTTCACGCCACACTCACCGCGGAGGAAATCGCACGCGACGTGGAGACGGTTAACAACGGGGTTTTCGGCACCCCGCACGCCCCGAGTGCTCCGCCTGAACCCCAGGTGGGAGGACGGGGCGGAGGAAGAGGAGGTGGCAAAAAAACAGGCGTAAAGAAAAAAGCTCCAAAGAAAAAAGCCCCCGCGCGACAAAAAAAGTTCGAACGTCGACCGTCGATAAGCGCCGGGTAGAAGTGATACGAATCGACAGGGGATCCGTTACATGCTTACTACTCACTGTTTCCATTTGCATCACAAAAGTATAGACTATTAGCGCACAATCCCTACTCTACACGGACGTCTCCGCGAGTTGCCGCGTCGTGTCGTCGACATCTTCCTCGTTTTCTTCGCTTTCGCTTTCGCTTTCCGATGGAGGCATCCCCCGCTCCGTGGGAAACGTGCTTTTCCGGGACTCACCCCCGATGCGGTTACCGCCGACCTTGTTCTGGTTAGGCTCAAGGGGAGGCATACCGGAGTCAGAGTCAGAGTTTGACTCGTCATCTCTTTCCTCGTCGCTATTAGATTCATCATCGCTTTCGCTTTCCGGCATATCCCGCGGGCCTGACAACTCCCGTTTCGGCCCCCCTTCCGTGAGCCATTTATTCTGCGTTTCAATCACCTCCACTCCAGTTTTACACCGCATGTAGCTCTCCAGGACGTCCCTGTTCAACGTAATGAACCCGTGGCCCCACTTGAACTTGTTCATTAACAGCTCAGCCGCATCCCGGTACCCGCTGATGTACAGACCGGCGCTGAGCGCTTCGGCGCAGGTGAGCTTGCACGGCTTGCCGTAATTCACCGGGTTCGCAGCGACGAGCCACGGGAGTAACCGGGGGGCGGCTGATTTTATCCGCCCGAACGGCACGTCGTCCAGTCTGTTCCAGCTGCAATCTACCACCGCCAAGCCGTCGCTGTGAATTAGGTGGTAATCGCCGGGCGAGATGCAATCCGTTGCGCTTGGCGTCAGCGCTACGCCTGGGAATCGTTGTTGCAATCTGAGTTCCCTTAGGCACCCTAACCTGGCTAACTTCCTCCCTGAACACCGTTTCGGGTCGCACTGCCCCAGGTCCCACATCGCAAGGGGGACTGGGAAGATTACACTTGCGGCACCGTTTTCGTCCGGGTCCTCATCGCCCTCGTGCGGGCGTCCGCAATCCTCCACGGTGCACGAGCAGAAACCGGTGCCTCCGAAACCACGCGCCCAATCAGGTTGGAGGCCGCCGCCCCTGCGCGAGCCCCCGCCACCGCCTCTACCTCCACCACCGCGACCGCGACCGCCGCCTCTACCACCACCCTTACCCGTTCCCGCGGGGGCCTTGCCTTTGCCGCCCATCCGTGGCGAGACAGGCGCGCCTACGAATGGCATGTTTTTTCCTCGTCGGCGGCCGCGAAACACGCGACTAGATCCCAGACCCTGCACTTTTCGTTATCTGCTCGCAAAAGCGGCGTTCGCGCATCGAAACCACCTCCAGCACCGCCCCCCTCGTCACTCTACGTGCCACCGGTTCGTGACTTCGTTCACCTACCGCTCCCACACAAGTCGTAGCACAATGCACGGCGTCATGCAGGCCTCCCCTCTCGCCGCGCGCACGGTACGTGTCCGGCGTACGCCGGTTTCGAAAATCGCGCTTTTCGTCGGCGAGCGCTCCTTCATTGATTTCTCGCTCGCGGACCGTCGCTCGGAAAACGCGCAAACAGGGTTGGTTCGAGGGTGCATTGCGGGTTAGCGGCGGATGTTTATCGAGAGGTGTTTGATACGGGACATCCCCGAGCAACACACGTGTCATGTGACCCCCCACATACCACCCAACCCTCTCCCACTCCACGCTCCGATGGCGCTTCGGCAAAAAGTGCGGCGGCTGATTCTCGACTTCCCAATCCTTCCAACCACAGGCTTTCACCGGCTCCAAGGTCACCGCGCGCAATGCCCGCGCTTCTGCCCACCGCAAGCCTTTTCAAGTCAGAGCCGACGCGAAGGACCTGACGTTCGACATGAAGTCGCGGATCAAGATCCAGCAGGGCATCGACAAACTCGCGGACGCCGTCGCGGTTACCCTGGGCCCCCGAGGTACGATTCAGGAACCGATAACCGTCCGTCATGAAGGATCGAGACGATGGAGGAGGGTGTGACGCATCGCTCTCCCCATGTCCCTATTAGCGCACCTCTGACCCTCACACACCCCTCATTCCACAGGCCGCAACGTCGTGCTCTCCGAGAAGGTTGGCATGCCCCAGGTACGTCTACGCGACCCCCGGCTCGCACCGCACGACCCCCACAATTGCCCTAAACCCTGTAGAGTCCTGGCGTGAGTCAAAACTCTGCTTGAAAACGCTTTTTTGGAAAAAACACATTCATCATGCTCACCCGCGTCTCCCCATCCTCCCTATAGGTGATCAACGACGGCGTTACGATCGCGCGCGCCATCGAGCTCCCCGACCCCGTGCAGAACGCGGGCGCGCAGCTTATTAAGGAGGTTGCGGGTCGTACGAACGACAGCGCAGGTGACGGCACGACGACCGCGAGCGTGTTGGCGCGCGAGATGATTCGCCTCGGGCTCCAATCTGTGACCGCCGGCGCGAACCCCATTTCTATTAACAAAGGCATCAACAAAACGCGACTCTACCTAACTGACAAACTCGAAGAGCTCGCCAAACCGATCAACGGCTCCGCGGATATCAAAGCCGTCGCCTCGATCTCCGCCGGGAACAACGACGAGATTGGCGAGATGATTGCCGACGCGATTGAAAAGGTTGGCGCGGATGGGGTTTTGTCCATCGAAAACGGAAGCGGGCTTGAAACGTTGGTGGAAGTAGAGGAAGGTATGGAAATCGACCGCGGGTACATCTCCCCGCAGTTTGTGAACAACAACGAGAAGCTCACCGTGGAGTTTGAGGGGTGCCGCATTCTCGTCACGGATGCCAAGATTGAACAAGTCAAAGACCTCGTTCCTATTTTGGAACAAGTTTCCCAAAACGGCGGGGACCCGCTTTTGATCATCGCAGAAGACATCACCGGGGAGGCGCTCGCGACGCTTGTTGTGAACAAAATCAGAGGCGTGCTGAACGTCGCCGCGATTAAAGCCCCCGGGTTCGGCGAACGCCGCAAATCACTCCTGCAGGACATTGCCATCGTCACCGGGTCAACGTTCCTGGCGTCTGATTTAGGATTAGGCCCCGGCGCCGCCACCATGGACACCCTGGGGTACGCCAGAAAGCTGACGATTACGAACAACACCACGACGTTGATCGCGGACGCGGCGTCGCGTGATGAGATTGACATCAGAGTTGCGCAGCTCAAACAAGAGCTTGGGGAAACCGACTCCATTTACGACACGCAGAAGCTCTCCGAAAGAATCGCAAAGCTCTCCGGCGGCGTCGCCGTGATCAAGGTTGGCGCGGCGACGGAGACGGAGTTGGAGGACAGGAAGTTGAGGATTGAGGATGCCAAAAACGCCACGTTCGCGGCGATTGAAGAGGGGATCGTGCCCGGGGGCGGCGCCGCGTTCGTGCACCTCTCCCTGATGATTGACGACTTCAAGGAAACGTTGACCGACCCGGAGGAGCGCCTCGGGGCGGAAATCGTTCAGAAGGCCCTCGTCGCGCCGTGCCGCATAATCGCCAACAACGCGGGTGTCGAGGGTGACGTCGTGGTGGAGAAGGTGATGAAGATGGAATGGGAAATGGGGTACAACGCCATGTCTGGTGAGTACGTCAACATGTTAGAAAGCGGCGTGATTGACCCCAAGAAGGTCACCAGGAGCGGGCTCATGAACTCGTGCTCCATCGCCGGGATGGTGCTCACCACGCAAGCGGTCATCACGGAGATTCCCAAAGCGCCCATTGCCCCTGGCTCGCCCATGGCGGACCCCAACGACCCCGCGGGGGGGAACTTCTCCCTGTAAGTGGTGAGTGAAACAGACTGTGAAATAGGTTCAGCACAGAGGAAGGAGAGGTTGTGGAGAGTTATGAGACATTATGAGCGTCCGAGCCGCGGGAGAAATGAAAAAGCGAGCGGCGACGACGGATGGCGAAAGGTTCGCCGGCGAGACGGCGGACGGAGGCGAGAGGAGTTGCGATTGAGAGAAGGCGACATTTGTTCTTAGGACCACGTTGCAATGCGCGATACATGTGTTAACGTGATTTGTGCGTGAACAACCACCTGGTCAAGCCTTGACGTCTAATCCTAGCCTCTTCGCCTCACCCCGAGTCCAATCGTCAAACGGGCAGTTGTTGTCAAGTGCCACTGCAGCATTTCGAGGTCCCTTTCCCTCGCCATAAATTCGCACACGTCCGCTCTCCATTGGCTTGGGCGTCCAGTGGTCAAAGCGTCCAAGTGGAACCACTTCATCATCGTGATGATCTGTCCCCGGCCGCCTTGGGCCCGCGATTCTTGCGGTTCCACGTATTGAGAGTACACCGATTCCCAGCACGCCTCCTCGTCCCATTGGCAGCCGTTAGCGTGCAAATATTGCACCACCTCGAGGTAACCGTGCATTGCCGCCTCCGCGCACATTTTCTCGTCCCACGGGTAGCCCTTGGCACGCAAACATTGCAGCATCTTGAGTCTCCGTCCTCTACTGCCTCCTTGCACGCACTCTTAGCACGCTCATCCAAAGGACCCATGGGGATCTTGCTCGCGTGCAACCACTCCAGCATCTCGAGTTGTCCAGACTCTACCAACGCGTCGCGC
>TARA_B110000977_G_scaffold123703_1_pt1 | contig 30536 bp, 31 predicted proteins | sample TARA_B110000977 | Tara Oceans TARA_B110000977 (sample SAMEA4397798) | marine metagenome | biome: Polar Biome; feature: [SRF] surface water layer (ENVO:00010504); material: water (ENVO:00002006), including particulate matter (ENVO:01000060) such as... | depth 5 m | reverse complement strand
TAAGTCTTCAAAGATTTATAAAATCATCAAAAAAAGAAAAGTGGTCACAAAAATTGTATAAGAGAAAAGATTTGAATAAATTGTATGATATAAATGTAAGGACCAGTAAGAAAATGTTAGACCTTATACTCAGAGCAACTATTACAAAAAAATATAAACCTTATATAAAGATATTTAAAAAGAAATTTTTCTACTGTGCGCAATAATCATAATAAAACATTTGTAATAGCTGAGGCTGGCGTTAATCACAATGGTTCTTTAAAAATGGCAAAAAAACTAATAGTCCAAGCTGCAAAAGCTGGAGCCGACGCAATAAAATTTCAAACTTTTATAGCAGAAAATTTAGCTTCTAAAAATGCACCAAAGGCAAATTATCAAAAAAAGAATACCAGGTCCAAAGAAAATCAATTTCAAATGTTAAAGAGATTAGAATTTACGAAAGAAATGCACCTTAAGTGTATTAATCTTTGTAAAAAAAAAAAAATTATTTTCTTATCATCAGCATTTGACTTAATTAGCTTGAAATTGCTTAGTACGTTAAAGATGCCATTTTTTAAAATACCTTCGGGTGAAATAACAAATTTACCCTATCTAGAATATTTAGGAAAATTAAAAAAAAAAATTATTCTTTCAACAGGCATGTCAACAATTAATGAAATAAAATCTGCAGTCGCTATACTAGTAAAAAATGGAACTTTAAAAAAAAATATTACTATTCTTCACTGTAATACTCAATACCCGACTCCATTTAGAGATGCCAATATTAATGCTATGTTAGATATTAAAAAAAATTTAAAGACTGAAGTTGGTTATTCTGATCATACCATTTCTATAGAGGCATCCTTAGCTGCTGTGGCGTTAGGTGCCAAAGTTGTCGAAAAACATTTTACTCTTAATAGAAATTTGACAGGTCCAGATCACAAATCAAGTCTAATTCCTAAAGAATTTAAAGAGTTAGTTACTAAAATAAGGAATGTAGAAATTGCATTAGGACATGGTAAAAAAAAGATATCGCCAAGTGAGAAAAATAATTTAAAAATTGTCAGGAAGTCAATTTTCGTATCAAAAAATATAATGATAGGAGAAAAGTTTAGTTATCTAAACTTAACGACAAAAAGACCTGCTATAGGTATATGCCCAATGCAAATCAAAAAAATAATAGGAAAAAAAGCAAAAAGGTGCCACACAAAAGGCGACATACTTAAAATATGAAAAAAAAAATTTGGGTTATAAGTGGAGGTCGCGCAGAATATTTTTTACTTGAAAGTTTAATTCATAAACTAAAAAAATTCGATACTACTTTAGTATTAACAGGTTCTCATTTTTTTAAAAAATATGGCTATACTTTTTCACAAATAAAAAAAACTATTCCAATTAAAAAAATAAAAATTAATTTAAAATCTGACAGTAGAGGTGAGATATTACTTTTTATGAGTAAATTAATACAACAATTTACCAAGAAAATGAGCACAAACAAACCGGATCTAATCATGATTTTAGGTGATAGGTATGAAATATTTTCTGTAGCAGTTTGTGCAATGATTCTAAAAATTCCTATAGCGCACATACATGGAGGTGAGATAACGGAGGGTGCATTTGATGACTCCATAAGGCATGCAATAACTAAACTATCCCATTTGCATTTTGTTACTACAGAAAAATACAAAAATAGAGTTATTCAAATGGGTGAAAATCGCAAAAATGTACATAATGTAGGCTCTTTAGGCGTAGAGAATACACAAAGAATTAAACTTTTAAAAAAAAAAGAAATAGAAAAAAAATTAAATTTTACCTTAAATAAAAAAAATTTATTGATTACTTTTCATCCAGTGACACTAACCAAAAATATAGAGTCAATTGATCCATTATTAAAATCTTTAAGCAAACTAAGAGATACAAACTTACTATTTACTTCGCCCAATATAGATCCTGGGAATAATATTATATTAAAAAAAATCAAAAGTTTTGTCTCGAGAAACAAAAACTCTAAACTTTTTCCATCTCTAGGTCAAAAATTGTACTTTTCATGTATTAAAGTATTTGATGGAGTTGTTGGTAATTCTTCAAGTGGAATTATTGAGGTTCCTAGTTTTCAAAAGGGCTCAATAAATATTGGTAATCGGCAAAAAGGTAGAATTGCTGCTAAAAATGTAATTAACTGCAAAAACAACGAAACATCAATCGATCTTTCTATTAAAAAATTATTATCCAAAAAATTTAAAGAAGATATTAAAAAAAATAAAAATCCTTATTTTCAAAAAAATACATCTACGAATATTGTAAATACTTTAAAAAAATTATCTTTTAAAGACCTTCCTTACAAAAATTTTTTCGATTTAAATTGATAATTATGAGCCTATTTCTAAAAACAATAGTCAATTCCAACCAGACAATTGAAGATGCGATATTAAGCATGAACTCAAGCACTCTAAAGATAGCTTTGGTGGCCAATAGTAAGAAGATTTTTTTAGGAACTGTAACTGATGGTGATATTAGAAGAGGTTTATTAAAACAGCTTACTTTAAAATCAAATATTTTACTTGTAACAAACTTCAAGGCAAAGACAATTTTTAAAAATGAAGATAAAAAATACATTTTGGAATATATGATAAAAAATAAAATTAATCGTCTGCCCGTTTTAAATAAAAGTAAAATTATTGTTGATTTAATTTGTATAGAAGATTTTATACAAAAAAATAAAATAAAAAATAAATTTGTAATAATGGCTGGCGGTAAAGGACTAAGAATGGGCTCTCTTACAAAGCTTACTCCAAAACCTCTCTTGTTAGTTAAGAAAAAACCAATCATTAAACACATTATTGACAAGGCCATTGACGAAGGTTTTGAGAATTTTTATATTTCAGTAAATTTTCTTTATAAAAAAATTATCAAAAAGATAGGTCATGGTAAAAATAATATTAGTATAAAATACTTAATAGAAAAAAAACCTCTCGGAACTGCTGGTGCTTTAAATCTATTAAAAAAAACAAAGAAAAAATCAAAAGAACCTTTGATTGTAACTAACGCAGACATAATATCAAAAATTAATTTTAAAAACTTAATAGATTTTCATAAGGAAAATAAAGCAGATATGACTATAGTTGGTGGATTGTATAAGTTTGAAAATCCGTTTGGAGTGATCAATTTAAAAGGAATGTCAATAAGGTCTGTTATTGAAAAACCAATAACTCAAAATTATATTAATGCCGGTGTGTATGCAATCAGTGAAAATATATTGAAAGAATTAACACATAAAAATTATATAGATATGACTGATTTCGTTACAATATTGACAAAAAAGAAAAAAAAAGTCGTAGTCTACCCCTTTCATGAAGCATGGATAGATATAGGAAATAAAAAAAAACTAAAGATAGCAAATGCAAGTAAATTTATCTAAAGGAAAAATTTTTATTATTGCGGAAACTGCATGTTCACACGAAGGATCAGTTAAAAGATTAAAATATTTAGTAAAATCAGCTCACGATGCGGGCGCAGATGCAATTCAATTTCAGGTTTGGAATTTTAATGATATGGTTACACCAACACACCCTAACTACCAAAACTTAAAGTCTCTTCAGCTTTCAAGTCGGGAATGGAAAAATATATTTACTTATACAAAAAAAAATTTCCCTTCATTAGAGATAATTGCATGTATTTATGATTTAAACGCACTTAAGCTTTGCGAAAAGCTTGGTGCAAATTCATACAAAATACATTCCTCAGATTTAGGTAATGTTGAATTATTAAAAAAAGTATCAAAAACTAGAAAAAGAATTGATCTTAGTATAGGCGGCAGTCAATTGAGTGAAATAAAAAAATCATTAAGAATTTTAAAATATAATAATGTATGGCTTATGTATGGGTATCAACTTTTTCCAACAAATCCAAAAAATTTAAATTTATTGCAATTAAAAAAGTATGAAAAAATTTTCAATAGATTGATTGGTTATCAAGATCACTCCCCACCTGATTTATCTGGATTTACTGTTCCTGCTGCAGCTTTAGGAGTGGGTATCAAAATTATTGAAAAACATTTAACAGACAATAGAGAAAGAAAAGGAACGGATGCTGAAGCTGCATTAAATCCCAAAGAATTTAAGTTGTTCGTTCAAAAATGTAGAGAAGCAGCCATGGCAATTGGCGATGGAAAAATTAAGAAACTAACAAAAGATCAAGAAAAATATAGGGTTTATGCAAAGAAAAAAATATTTCTATCCAAAGGTTTAAAAAAAAATTCGATTATAAAAAGAAAAGATTTACTAATTAGACAGCCAATTGGTAAAATTGGGATCGACGTAGATTTTATTGGTAAGATCATTGGAAAAAGCATTAAAAAAGACATGAAAGCTTTTAGCATTGTTGAAAAAAAACACCTCAAATGACAAACGCTAAAGTTTTTATAACTGCTCGTTTAAAATCTACTAGGCTTAAATCAAAGGCACTTCTACCTCTTGGAAATCATACTTTAATTTCATTTTTAATAAAAAGACTTTCTATAGTGTTTAAAAAAAAAAATATCATATTAATAACTTCAAAAAATAGACAAGACAAACCTTTAATCGAAATTGCTGAGCGTGAGGGTATAGGTTTCTTTTGTGGACATGCGGACGACGTTTTGTTGAGAATGAGTTCTGCTGCAAAAAAAAATAAAGCCAAAAATTTTTTAAGCTGCACAGCTGACAACCCATACACAGATCCATTTTTTGCTGAAAAGTTGTATAAGTTTCATGTAAAAAAAAAATTAGATATGAGCACAATTAACAAGCTTCCTTTTGGGACTTTTTGTTATGCTGTTAATACTAAGGCTTTAAAAAAAGTTATTGAAATAAAAAATACACAAAATACTGAAGTGTGGGGGGATTACTTTAGACAAATCAATAAATTTAAATATCAGATTTATGAAAAAATACCCTCTTTTTTATCAATACCTAATTTAAGATTAACTGTAGATGTTAAAAAAGATTACCAGCTTGTTAAAGAAATTTATAAACTAACAAAAAAAAAAATGCCAACTTTAGCAGAGATAGTAAAATGTATAAAAAAAAATCCACACTTAATTAAAATAAATTCAAAAGTAAAACAAAAAAAATATATGCCTATTAAGGTTAAAAAAAAATATCAAAATAGTTTAATTAAAAATTAAATGATAAATTATATAAGATTATTGTGTGTTATTAAATTTATGTGGAAAAAACCTCAGCATAAAAAAATTTTAATTTATGATAGAGCTAGTCTTTATTTCTTTTTAAAATATTTTAAAAAAAAAGATATTACTGTCTTAGATATTAGAAAAGAAAGTATAAACGTTCCTATTTTTTTTTTCACATTGTTTAGCAGTGGTTTAAAAAATTTATTTATTAATTACGTTTTAAACTATATTCATTGCGTAAATCCAAGCGTAATTGTAACTATGACAGATACAGATTTGAGATTTTATCAATTAAAAAGTAAATTAAATATTTCACCTAAAATCATTGCTATTCAAAATGGCTTAATTGGGTCTAGGAATTTTTTTGAAAATTCTCATAAAGAGATAAATCGTAAGAAATTAAAATTATGTTGTGATTATATATTTTGCATCAATAAAGTAATCATTAGTCGCTATAGTAAAATAATAAAAGCTAACTTCTTTTCAATTGGATCGTTTAAAAATAATGCAATTATTATTAAAAAAAAGCGACAGAATTATATTTTATTTATATCCCAATTTACTACACCTAAAAAAAACTTAAATGATATTTTTTTTAAAAACAAGAACACCGCAGTGACATATAGTAAATTTTATAATAGTGATATTACTGTTTTAGAAAAGTTAAATTCTTTTTGTAATAAAAAAAATATAAAACTGTTTATTAAATTAAGAAACTCAAGATCATCTGAGGAAAAAGAGTTTTATTATAAGAATTTAAGTTTCGATAATGTTAATTTTAAAAGCACTATAAACAAAGTGCAAGATTACCAGATACTAGATGCGGCTAGAGCTATTGTATTTGTAGATTCTTTTATGGGCTATGAAGCCTTTGCAAGAGGAAATAAGATTGCTGCTTTTTCAGTACGAGGAAAAATCATAAAGACGTGTAATGCAAATTTTGCAGATAACCAACTACCAAATCATGGTTTTTTTTGGACCAATAGAAACTCACAAAGAAAACTTACTACAATTATGAATAGAGTTCTTTCGGCATCTAATTCAGATTGGAATGTGATAAAAAAAAAATTAGAAAATAAAATTATTCTTTATGACAAAGATAATAATAAATTTAAAAAATTAATTAAAAAAATATTATCTAACAAAATTTAAAAATAACAATTTAAAACAAATACTAATTTATTTGTACACTTCTTTATATATTTTGACCATTTTTCTCAATGACCACTTTAAACCTTTCTTTTAACAATGAAATTATAGTCATTGATCAGTGCAATTCACCTGCGGTATTGGTTATGAATTAAAATTAAGAGTTATAAAGATAAGAGCTATTTATCAAGGTTAAAAATGAAAAAAAATACTTTGTAAAGTTTAAACTTTGTAATTTTTTATGTATATTAAATTGTTTTTTATTAGTATAAAAAAAAATTAATTCTAGATCTTTAAATTTTTTAATTAATATCCGATATGTATATTTTCACTAAAATCTTATCAGCAATCATTTTTTTTGCTTTTGTTTGTCCAATTTCTTTTATTTTAAAATTTTTTAATAGTGATTTCTTAAACAAAGGAATTAAAAAAAATAACAAATCTTATTGGGAAAAACGAGGATAGAATGAAAGCATGCTATATACTCGGTATATCAGCTTTTTATCATGATAGCGCTTCTGCTTTGTTGAAAAATGGCGAAATTGTTGCTGCTGCTCAAGAGGAAAGATTTACAAGAGTAAAGCATGACCTGTCATTTCCAATAAATTCAATAAAATTTTTATTGAATCAAGAGAATATTTCTCTAGCTGATATTGATCATATAGTTTTCTATGAAAAACCATTTCTCAAATTTAATAGAATAATTAAAACAGTATTTGCGTTTGCACCTAGGGGGTTTGAAAATTTTCGTAATATTTTGCGGGGCTGGTTATTTGGTAAACTATTTACAAGTAATAAAATTATTAGAGAGTTAAAAAAAATAGATAATAATTTTCATATAAAAAAAATTAATTATGTGGAACATCATTTAAGCCATGCAGCTAGTGCCTTTTACCCAAGTCCATTTGAAGAATCTGCTATTTTAACCATAGATGGAGTAGGTGAGTGGTCAACAACATCTTTGTCCATGGGAAAGGGAAATAAGATTGATATTCTAGAAGAAATAAAATTCCCTCATTCTATTGGTTTGCTCTATTCGACTTTCACTAGTTACTTGGGTTTTAAAGTTAACAGCGGAGAATACAAGATTATGGGTTTAGCACCATATGGTCGACCGGTGTTTAAAAATCTAATTTTAGAAAAATTAATTGATTTAAAAGCAGATGGATCTTTCAGATTAAACTTAGATTTTTTTGATTATACGCATTCCAATAAAATGTTTAATCATAAACTAGAGAAATTGTTTAATACCAAAAAAAGGAAGGAAGAGGGAACAATTGAACAAGTTCATAAAGATATAGCAGCATCTATTCAGTCTGCTGTTGAAATTATTGTGTTGAAGATTGCCAAGTATTGTAGAAAAAAAACAAAAAAAAATAGACTGTGTCTAGCGGGGGGAGTGGCTTTAAATTGTGTGGCTAATGGGAAATTGTTAAAAGAAAAATATTTTGAAAAGATATGGATACAACCAGCTGCTGGAGATGCTGGAGGTGCGTTAGGAGCGGCTTATGAGTTTTGGTACTCTAATTTAAACAATATTAGGATTTCAGATGATATAAATGATCAGATGCAAGGATCTTTTTTAGGACCGAATTTTAATAATAGTACAGTTTTTAAGGAACTAGATAAAATAGGCGCTAATTTTGAAAAATTAGATGATGAAGAATTGATATCGAAAGTGGCAGAAAAAATTTCCCAGCAGAATTGTATTGGCTGGTTTCAAGGTAGAATGGAATTTGGACCTAGGGCCCTAGGTTCGAGATCAATTTTGGCAGACCCAAGATCAGAAAAAATGCAAAGTATATTAAATCTTAAAATTAAATTTAGAGAAGGTTTCAGACCTTTTGCACCATGTATACTAAGTGATGATCTACAAAGTTGGTTTGATTTAGATATTCAAAGTAACTATATGTTATTTGTTGCTGAAATTTTAAATAAACACAAATTAGATAATAAAAAAAGTACAATACCAGCTGTAACGCATGTAGATTTTTCTGCTAGAGTTCAAACTGTAAATGAAAAAAATGAAAAGCTTTACAAGTTACTGAAAAAATTTAAAGAAATTACAAATTGTCCTATTTTAGTTAACACGTCTTTTAACTTAAGAGGAGAACCCATGGTTTGTAGTATAGAAGATGCCTATAGAACATTTATGATTTCTAATCTAGATTTTTTAGTTTGTGAAAATTATTTTTTAGATAAAAAGAAACAAAAAAATAGAATAGAGTATACTGGATCTTATAAAGTAGAATTAGACTAAAATAACACATCATGTTAAAATTTGAAAGATCGTCCCAGTATTATGAAAAAAAAAATTAAGACAAATTATAAAGACAATGAAATGTTTAGATGGTATTCGGATGTATTTCCGAATCTTGATATAGCAGAAAAAATTTTTCTAGATATTAAAACTAAATTAAAAACTACCCCACACCCATACTGCGGATGGCGATCAACTCCTAATCAAAAATATGATACGATTTTTATAAATAAATTTGGTTTAAGATCTCCAGAAATTAATATGTTAGAAAATAAAAAGAAAAATTATTGTATGGTATTAGGAGGTTCGGTTGCCTGGGGATTTGGAGCATCCAAAAATGAAATGACATTTTCCTATCAGCTTGAAAAATTTTTTAAAATAAATAATATTGATATGGAGGTCATAAATTTTGCTCAAAATTCCATGAATAGTCATGATGAATTAAGATCTTTTATTAGCTCCGTTGATGAAGTTCAGCCAAAGATGGTTATATCTTTGAGCGGCATCAATGATTTGTGGCAATTGGGAAAAGGATTCAATAAGTGCTCTGACCTTTTGTATGGACCTACAAATTTTTTTCATTGGGGTCAAACAATGGGAATAGCTACAGAAAAAAGTTATTTTAAAAAATATATTAAATTATTAATAAGATGCTTCAGAAAAAATAAAAAATTAGATAAAAATTTCTTTCAGTTTGAAAAAACTTGTGACCCATTGACATTATTTGAGCATAAAATTGATGTTATGAAAGCTTACTGCAAAAATAAAAAAATTAAAATGGTACATGTGCTTCAACCAAATTTATTCTATAAAAAAAAATTATCAGAAACAGAAAAAAAATATCTAAATTTTTGGATCCAGAATAGCACCTCAGCTTTTGATGAAAAAAAATTGAGATCTCACTTTGAAAAATTAAAAAGTACTTATTTTTATAATAATTGTGGAACAGAAAATTCTCTTTTTATTGACTCAACTAATTTTTTTAATGAGTTTGAAAGTAGTATTTTTTTTGACTTATCTCACATAAGCGATAAAGGGAACGAGATTTTATCTAAAAAAGTCGTTGAAATAATTTGTTTAAAACTCTTTCAAAATAGAAATTAAAAATATTAAAAAATGAAAAATGCTGATGATCAGGTCTTGGAATTTTACACATTCTTACCGTTTAATATTTATGAGGATCTAGGACTAGCTATTGAAAATATTAAAAATTTTAATTTAAAAAATACATATCCTTTTTTAGTAGATGATGTAAATGCAGCAAAAACAATTATAGATGTGGGTTGTGGTGGAGGGTGGTTAGCAAATGTTTTGGCTTATCATTACAATAAGAATATTACATAGGTCTGTAATAAATGAAGAAAATAAGCCTGATATATACCCTAGATATAGTATACATATAAGGTACTAGAATGGAGAACTGATGTTAGATTATAATACTAGTTTAAAATTTAAAATAAAAAAACTTTTTAGTTAAATGGAAATAGTAATTGCACTTTTAGTCATTGCAGTAATAGTTGCATATTTTTTTTTAAAAAAGAAAAAAAAAGAAAAAAACAAAGATGATAACCGACCACCGGACGATATTTATCCTCTCTATTAATATTATTTATAATTAACTATTTTTTAAATTAACTTTAGAGAAGAAGAAAATAAAATTATTTTATTTCAAATAATTTTTTATAAATAAAAAATTACAATTTTTAAATTATTATATTTTTATTCTTTAATAAGTGGGCTATTTTTTTTGTATTATAAAAACTCAATTTTATAATTTGTGAAATTTTTTTAATTGAATTAGATCCATCGCAATATTGAATAAAATCCATAATTTTTTGAATTTTTTTATTTACATTATTATTAGATAAAGTCGGATAAAGATTTCTTTTACTCATATGAGGTTCGCAAAATATTTTTGTTTTTGGATAGTGATTATTGAGCAAAATATCTATTGCTGTTTTGGTTACTTTAAAGCCACCTTTTATTCCTTTCAGCGTAACAATTGAAAAGTTGTCATTTGACGTATGGTATTCTGGATACTCACCATATTTTGTTCTAAAAATTGAAGTTATTCCAAGATCTATACCAGGAGAATTATATTGTCTTTCATCAGAACCTCTATCTAAAAAAGAAAAAACTTTGTATTTAATTTTAAGTTTTTTATAAGCTTCACGCAATGCATCATCAGATGGAGAGTTATTATATTTTGAAAATATGCACGAGTGACTTCTCTCATCTCCTATACAAGACAAGTTATAACCTCCTATAACATTTTTTTTTAAGTACTCAAGATTTTGGTACAAATAAGCAATTGACCCAATAGTTTCAGGGACAAATACAAACCTTATCGTTTTACTTAATTTTACTTTTTTATAATAATCAATTAATGAGAGCGACACAATTGGTCCAGACAATTCATTGTTTGCCATGGAAGGATGGCAAATATAAGTGGAAATTAATATTTCTTCTTTAGATTTTCCTTTTAGTACTATTTCACCAAAATTTAAATTACCATTTTTATTAAAATTAGAATCTATGCAGACATCGAAAATATCTGATTTATTGTATCTTTTTATTATTTTCTTCTTCTCTATTGCAGAAGTGCAAAAGCCCCAGTATTTTTTATAATAAGATGTAACGTACGGAATCGCGTCTGGTAGTTTTGGCATTGTATGAATCTTGTCCAAGATTTCTTTTTTATTCAATTTTTTTTTAATAGGCTGGGAGTACCCAACGACATGTAAATTATTATTGTTAAAGTCTACAATTTTTTTATTATATTTATCTTTGATATATGCAGATTTAATATTCCACTCAGGAGGAACTTTCCAGTCAAAAACTCTCGTCCGGCTTCTTATACGATGAATTTTAAAACCATTGATTCTTTTTTTTACTAACAATAAAGTTTTTTTTATTCCATTGCCTGTGATACTTCTACAAATTGGAAATAATATGTTTTTGGCAAACAAAAAGTTATATTTTATTATTTTTGTATAAATCAATTTTTCACTTATGTTTTTTGATTAAATCTAATTTATTTAATAAGTTTATAATTTTATAATTTGATTCAATTTAATTTTGCTATTAAACACAATAGTATAAAGTATATAAAAAAAAAAAAAAATCTACTTATTAAAAATTTAAATGTATTTATTCAAGAATCTTCCCTTTTCTTTTATATTTCAAAAAAAATATTTCTATATATTTGTTATTTTAATTACTATCTCCTTGCTTATAACTGCAGTTGAGGCCCTATCTGTCATTTCTTTAGCTTCACTAGGAAGCTTCTTGTCTAACAGCACTACATTTTACAAAAATTTTTTGAATACAAAATATGAATTTTCACTTTCTGATATTTTGATCATTACCATGGCATCTTTTGTAGTGAAGAATTTGCTATTAATTATTTATAATTTTTTACAATCTAAATTTAATAGTCAATTGTATTTTTTTTTATCTACGAGTTTATACAATGCTTTTTTGTCCTATTCCTATTTGCAAAATATTGAAAAAAAACCAGAAATTTTAATAAGAAAAATTTCAAATGATGTAAACTGCGCTGTCGATTATATATTTATGCTTATTGGCATTTTAAAGGAGATTCTTATTTTAATTTCAATACTATTTCTTTTGTACTTTTACAAAACTCTTTACGCAATGTCAGTATTTCTGGTATTTGGAATTATTTCTTTTCTGTTCTACAGGTACTTTAAAAATATATTAAACGAGATATCAAAAAAATATTTAGAGGGACAAACAAATTTAATTTCTCTTATCACTTTAACTTTCGGTTCGTTAAAAGAAAATCATATTTATAATAACAGCACAGTTCTAAAAAAAACATTTGCCAATAATGCGTTAAAAATCAAAAAATTTTTATTATATAGAAATTTTATTACTACGCTTCCAAGAATTATATTTGAAATTATGACTATTGCTGGAATTTTGGTTATTATTTATATTTTGAGCAAAATGAACTTTAAACAAGAATTTTTGCTAAATCAAATAATTTTATTATCTGTGATATCTATAAGGTTAATACCGAGCTTTAATAACATCACATCAACAATGTCTAATTTAAAAATCTATGGAGTTTTTTTTAAAAAAATAGAACAAGATCTTGCATTTTTTGATAAATTTTTAAAAAATAAGCGCAACACTCAATTGCATAAATTAAAATTTGATAAAGATTTAAATTATAAGAATATTTTTTTTAATTATAAAAATAAAAAAACTATTTTTCAAAATTTGAATTTTTCAATTTATAGAAATAAAAGCATTGGAATATTGGGAGCTAGCGGTTCCGGAAAAACGACACTTGTTGATATTATTTTGGGGATAGTAAATTCAGATCGTAAAATTACAATTAATGATAAGCAGGTATCTTATCCCTTTATTTTTGATGAAAAAATAGTTGGCTATGTTCCACAATCCCCATTCTTATTAAACTCTAGCATTAAGGAGAATATTATTTTCGGAAGGCAAAGATATAAAATATCAAAAAAAATGTTTAATTCTGCATTGAAATATTCAAAGATTTATGATTTTGTACAACAACTGCCTTCTAAAGAAAATACGATAATTGGAAGTTTAGGTTCGTTAATATCAGGCGGTCAAAAACAGAGAATTGTTATAGCCAGGGCTCTTTTGTTAAAACCAAAAATTTTAATTTTAGATGAAGCGACGAATGCATTAGATCTTGAAACTGAGGAACTGTTAATAAAAGATATTTTAAAAATGAAACAAGAAATAACGATTATTTTAATTAGTCACAAATATGAAAATATAAAAAAGTGCGATGTTGCATACAAGATATTCAACAAAAAAATTGTTAAAATAAATTAATTTTTTAAATAATAAAACTAATATGAAAATCAAGCCAATTTGTATTATTCCAGCAAGATCCGGCAGTAAGCGAATTAAAAACAAAAATATACAAATGGTTAATGGTCACCCATTAATTGGCTTGGCAATTAGGATAGCTAAAAAAGCAAATATATTTAGTCAAATAGTAGTATCAACTGACTGCGAAAAAATTGCTTCTATATCAAAAAAGTACGGTGCTCAAATTTTTTTTCTAAGAAGTAAAAAATTATCTGACGATTTCACTCCAACTTACAAGGTCCTTATTGATTGTGTAAAAAAAATTAAATCTGAAAATAGCCAATATCACTTTTGTCTCTATCCAACATCAGTTTTAATAAACACTAACGATTTAGTTATTGCTCTAAAAAAAATTAAAAAAACCAATTCAAATTTTTTATGTACAATTGCAAAGTTTGAAAATTATCCACAAAGATCAATTGTAATAAAAAAGAATTTTATTTCATTTCATTGGGCTAAATATCAATTATATAGAAGTCAAGATTTAGATGATTTGTACTATGACACTGGTTCATTTTATATATACAAAACTGATACTTTGATGAAAATGAATAGCAAGAGAATCTTGCCTAAGAAATCTACTTATATTGTAATGAAAAAGAAAGTTATAGATATTAATTACCCAAAAGATTTAAAAGACCTTAAAAAAGTTTTAAGTAAAAAAAAAGTGTAAGGAAAAATATATTTTATTTAATATGAGACAATATGAAAAAATTCTTTTTAGCTTAGAAAGAGGCAGTAAATACAAACACGAAAATAAACAAAAATTACTAAAAGTCGCCCTAGAATTTGTTGATTTTTCTGAAAAAACAAAAGATTGGAGATATTTAAATCTAGCATTAAAAATAAGAGATGTTATTAATAAAAATAAGCAACTAGAGTTTAAAATTCAAAAATCAATAAAAAAAATAAATTCTTTTTAAATCTAATTTAAATGAAAATCGTCTGTTTAACCCAAAGACCCGTGCAAACATTGATTCTAATGTATTTGTTAGGAAAAAAAAATTTTTCTTTTGACGGTGTTGCATATTATGACTTGAAAAAAAATAATCCTTTAGGATTTAGAGATGAGGGAAGTTTCTCATGGAAAGCATTGAGAGAGCAATGTAAATTGCTAAATATTCCTTTCAAAAAATTATCGGACATAAACAGTAAAAAATCACTTGACTCATTAAAAAAAATGAAAAGTGATTGCGCCATCTCTTTGGTTGTAGATACAATTATTAAAAAAAAAATTATTACAATTTTTCAAAAAGGTATTTATTCTTCCCATGGTGGTATGATGCCCTACTATAGAGGCAATGATTGCACTTATTGGTCTATTCTTAACAATGAATCTCGTGTTGGCATAACTCTTCAAAGAATTGCAAGTGGGGTTGATACCGGCAAAATAGTAAAAGTTTCCAATCTTTTAGTAAATAACTACAAAAGTATAGATGAGATAAGCAAAGATCTTTATTATAAGTTTAAACTTTATGATTTTGCTAATCTTTTTGAGAAGCTTAAAATAAATAAAAAAATTAAATATAAAAATAAAAATTATCAGCGGAGTAAACAATATTTTGCAATGCACCAAACTTTAATAAAAATAGTCCAGGAAAAATTAAAATGAGCGATTACTTTGTCGAAAAGATAGATTCTTTACAAGCTGAAAAATTTTGGTTAGAATCACCAAATGCTACAGCTTTTACAAATCCAATAATTTTATCATATTTTAAATATGATTTTGAATGGTGGGTAGGAAAAAAAGGAGATGAGCTGCTATGTGTTTGGCCAGTATGTTTGAAAAATGCCAAAATAGTATTACCTGATTTTTTTTATTATTTTGGGCCAATTTGGCATGGGAATTTCTTAAAAATACCTAATCATTCTTGGTTACCACTTAGTAAAAATATTTATGAGGGATTTATAAAGAAATTTTCAACAAATTATAAAGTCATTTTAGCCCAGTTGCCCCCTGGGTTAAATGATGTGAGAATATTTGACTGGTGGAATTTTAACATTAAAGCGAAAAAAAGATTTTTAATTAAGCCAAAATATACAGCAATAATTAAGAACCTCCCAAGTACGAGCATGCATGAAATAAAAATGAATTTTAGGTATTGGAGAAGAAATGAGTTAAATAAAATTAAAAAGGAAGTTAACTCTCTGGTAAAAACTGACAATTATAGTTTAGATGAGGTGTTGGTCTTTTATGAAAAAACAACAGGCATTAAAGCAAAAAAGTATTCGAGCAGTATTAATTCTTTACTAGAACTTGCTAAAAATAACTTTGGAAAAATAATTGCCTATAGAGAAAAAAAAAACAACCAGCTAGCATCTTTTATGCTAGTTCTATTTGGAAAAAAAGACGCTAATTTAGTTTTGAGCTTAGTTTCGGAAACTTGGAAAAAAAAAGGTTTGTCAGTGTATATGATACTAAAATGTATTGCCCTTTCCAAAAAAATGAAATTTGAAATTTTTGATTTTAACGGAGCTAACAGCCCCAATAGAGGAGACGATAAGCATAGCTATGGCGCTTGTCATGAATTATTTTTTGAAATAAAATATCTAGAAAAATCTATTTAGAATGAAGAAAAAATACAACATAGCTGTAAATGAATTAAAAAATAAAAACATTATTTTGAGCGGCCAACCGAAAGCAGGAAAAACTTTTTTGAACGAGGTTGTTAGTTCGATGGGTGAAGCCAATATTATTAATATGGATTTCTTTTTTGAGAATTTGAATTTTTATTATAAAAACAATGACCTATCTTTTGAAAATTTTAAGCATCTTATAAGACTATTTGTAAAAATTAATTTTAGAAATAATTTGTTTGGCAGAAACATAAATTTTAAATACGAAGAGGAATCTAGTATCTGGAAAACCAACAATCCACAATATTTTTTTAATTCAATATTCGAAAAAAAAAGCAAAAAAAAAATAATCAATACAATTAATAAAAAAAAAGGATTATTTTTTTTATCTCTGCATAATGCACTATCTTATTGTGACGTATTGCTAGATGCTTTGCCCAAAATATTGCTACTTAATATTATTTCTCATCCTATTGATCAAATTTATTCAATGCATACAAACAAAACATATATACATGGATATAATCCTTTAGGCTCTGTTGTTGACTATCGGTATAAAAAAAAGATATATCCAGTTTTTTTTATGGGATACGAGAATCTTTATGATACCTCAAATAATATGGAAAAATGCCTGATATTAAAAATGAAATTTAATCAAGAAGAAAAAAAAATAAAAAGTTTTTTCTTGTTAAATATATATTATGAAGATTTTTTTATGAATCATGAAGTGACAATAAAAAAAATAGCTGCTTTTTTAAATTTGAAAAAAACTTTGAAAACTAGAGAAATTTTTTTATCAAGTAATTTTTATAAACGAGAAAATGATCTAAAAAATAGAAATAAAAAACTTGATTTTATTAAAAAAAATATAAGTAAAAATTATTATTCATCTTTAGATAATCTTGTTAATGAATATGTATTAAAGAAAAAATTATAAAATGCTTTCATATTTTACTTATCATAAAAAAAATTTAATTATTTCAGGACTTCATTGCACAGGAAAAAGCTTGCTACTCTCTCTTTTGCCAGCAGTTTTAAATGTAGATTTGATAAATAAAAATCCACTAATTTCCAATGTTGTTTCCTTATATTATTTAAAAAAAATATCTTTTGAAAGTGCTAAGTTTTTAATAATTTCTATTTTAAATAATGAAACATACTCAACTTTTAAAGGAAGAAAAATTAATCTCAAACCATCAGATGAAACCTCACTGTGGAATTATTCTGACATAGATAAGTATTTTAATAGAATTTTCGATTCTAATAAAAAAAATTTGAAAAATAAATTTTCTGTATTTGATACTCATGATGTTCTTTTTTTTTATAAATTTTGGGAAAAGATCATTAATTTCAAATTAATTAATCTTGAAAGAAACCCTCTTGATATCGTTTATGACATGTACGAAAGAAATTTATACTCTTACAAAAAACATGCTTATTATCAAATCACTTTATTAGAAGAGAAAAATAAACTTATTCCATTTTATGCATTTTTTGATAAAAAATATTTTTTAGATCTTAATAGATTAGAAAAAATTATTTTTATAACTCTTAAAAAATTAAAAAAACAAGAAGAGGTTTATAAAAATATTTCCCCATCTAAAAAAAAAAACATACTTAGGTTAAATTTTGAATTATTAAAAAAAACACCTGAGGCTGGATTAAAAACTGTTTCTGTTTTTTTAAAATCTAAATTTAATTTTAACTATTATTATAAAGCGTTATTAAGAGAATCTAATCACAACATAGATATTGAGGCAGAAAGAGAAAAAAAAAATATTTTTATTAAAAAAAATTGTTCTAAATTCTTATATAATCAGTTAAGTGTAGCCTCCTTAATTTATGAGAATAACAATAAATTTACAATTTAGAATAAATTATTACATAATTTTCTTTTTAATGTAGTATGAGAAGATAATTATTTTTAAATTTTTATGAAAAAAAAAATAAATAAAAAATTTGCAGCAAATATTTTTAACAAAATAGAAAATACTAGGAAAAAAAATAATAAAAATTGGATGGATTTGCTGAGACTTGCTTACTTTGCAGAACCAAAAAAAACTTATGCTATATTAGCTAGAATTCTTTCAAAAGATAGTGAATTAGTTAAGCTATCAAAAAAATTAAATCCTAACAATGTTAAATAATAAAGTAGTTCTGATAACAGGAGGTACAGGTTTCTTTGGTCAAGCAATGGCAGAAACTCTTCTAAACAAATATAAATTAAAAAAGATAATTATTTTTTCCCGAGATGAAAATAAACAATATTTAATGAAAAATAAATTTTCCAAAAAAAAACATAATGTATTAAAATTTTTTTTAGGAGATGTGAGAGATGAGAGTAGATTAACACAAGCTTTCGAGGGTGTGGATTTTGTTATTCACGCAGCTGCCTTGAAGCATGTTCCTGCAACTGAATATGATCCTTTAGAATGTGTAAAAACAAATATTTATGGAGCTCAAAATATAATTAGCGCTGCTTTGAAAAATTCAGTTAAAAAAGTTATTGCTATTTCGACAGATAAAGCAGTAAATCCTATAAATATTTATGGAGCTTCAAAATTGGCCGCTGATAAACTTTTCTTGTCTGCAAATAATATTAAGGGTAGCAAAAAAATATCATTTTCTGTAGTCAGATACGGAAACGTATGGTCATCTAGAGGTTCTGTTGTTCCATTTTTTTTAAATATTGTAAAAAATAAAGGGCCTTTTGTTCCTCTTACGGACGATAGAATGACAAGATTTATAATTTCTATTAATGAAGGAATAAATTTTGTTATAAACTCTTTAAATATTATGAGAGGAGGCGAGATATTTGTTCCAAAAATACCTTCTGTAAAAATTTTAGACCTGGCAAATGCAATAAGAGGTAAAATTCCAATTAAAATAACCGGAATTAGACCAGGGGAAAAACTTCATGAGGTTTTGTGTGGAGTTGAGTCTAGTCATTTAACAATAGAATATAAAAATTTTTTTATAATAATACCAGATACTAATTTTTTTAGAAGCAAGGAAAGCTTCTTGAAATATGCAAAAGAAAAAGGAAAATTTGTTGATGCTAATTTTTCATATAATTCATTGAATAATAATTTTTTAATAAAAAGCAATAATATCAAATCTATCATTCAAAATTGGAGCTGATTTATTAATGCAGATAAATTTTTTTAATAAAAAAAGAATTATATCAGAAAAACATAAGCCATTTATTATCGGTGAAATTTCAGCTAATCATGACAATTCTCTTGATAAGACATTTGAACTATTAAAGTTAGCAAAAAAAATAGGCCTAGAATCTGTTAAGTTCCAGACTTTCGATCTAGACGAGATGACTTTAAATATTAAAAAAAAAGAATTTATGTTAAAAAATTCATTTAAAAGTTCATCGTGGAATCATCGAAGCTTATACAGTTTGTATCAAGAAGCTCAGCTACCACACAAATGGCACGAGCCGTTATTTAAGTTTTGTAAATCTCTAAAGTTATTATGTTTTAGCTCGGTTTTTGATGAAATATCATTAAAATTATTAGAAAAATTAAACTGCCCAATTTATAAAATTGCCTCATTAGAGAGTTTGCATTTTCCTTTAATTGAAAAAGTTTTGAAAACACGTAAACCAGTCTTTATATCAACCGGAACTTTAAATATTGAAGAAATAGACGAATTAGTTTGTTTTTTGAAAAAAAAAAAAAGCAATAATTATTTATTAATGCATTGCGTTACAGACTACCCTGCGAATATTCAAGATTTAAATTTAGGTCATATCAAGTATTTGAAGTCAAAATATAAATGCGAAGTCGGTTTTTCAGATCATACTACTGGCAATATAGGAGCTATTGCGTCAGTTGCCCATGGAGCAACGGTGATAGAAAAACATTTTAAGTTAAAAGAAAAAAAAAATATGCTTGATAATAATTTTTCATTAAATCCAAGTGAAATGATGAAATTTATAAATGAAGTTAATAATTCTTGGATAGCAAAAGGCAAGAGTCCAAAGCAAATTTCTGTAAATGAAAAAAAATTTGTAAAATATAGAAGATCTATTTATGCTACAAACGATATCCAACCCAATGAAATATTTACAATAAATAATGTCAAAGTTATTAGACCTGGTCTTGGTCTGTCTCCCAAATACTATAATGATCTACTAGGCAAAAGGGCAAATAAATTTATTAGATTGGGCAACCCAATAGATTTAAAAGATTTTAAGTATAAAAAAAAATGACAATAGCAATTATGCAACCAACATATTTTCCATGGATAGGTTATTTTGATTTGATCAAATCTGTAGATAAATTTATTTTTTTAGACGATGTTAAATTTGAATATAATTCTTGGCATCGTAGAAACAAAATTATTTCAAGTGCTGGAAAACAGCAATTTCTTAGTATTCCCATTTCTTCTTCTAGGAACTTTAACATTGAAAACACACTCATAAATGATGAAATAGATTGGAGAAATGAACATATAAAAAAAATCACTGATAGTTATAAAAAGTCTGAGCATTTTAGTGAGGTTAAAAATATTTTTTTTTCAATTATCAAAGATACTTCGAAAAATTTATTATCAAATATTAATGTAAGTATTATAAAAGAAGTATCTAAAATTTTGCAATTTCAAACTACTTTTTATATAAATTCTGAAATTAAAATTCAGGGCAAAAAATCAGAAAAATTACTTAATATACTTAATTATTTTAATGAAAAAAATTATTTAAGCCCCGTCGGATCTAGGGAATATATTCAAAAAGAGGGTTTGCTGAGTAAGGGAAAAATAAACGTAAATTATTACAATTTTAAGGAAAAGTCTTACAGACAGATTAATAACAAAAATCAATTTATTCCATATTTGTCTATAATAGATTTGTTGATGAACATCGGAGTGAAGAATTCAATAAACTTTTTTAAATAAAATGAAATTTCCTTACTCAAGACAAAAAATAACCTCTACCGATATTAAAAATGTTAATAAAGTCTTAAGATCTAACCTGATAACGCAAGGACCTGTTGTAAAAAAATTAGAACAAAAATTAAAAAAACTATTTAAAGCCAAATATTCAATTTGCGTTAATAGTGCCACTAGCGGACTTCATTTGGCTTGTATGGCTATCGGCTTGAAAGAAAATGATATTCTTTGGACTGTTTCAAATACATTTGTTTCATCAGCAAATTGTGGAAGACTTTGTGGAGCAACAATAGATTTCTTAGATATAAATTTAGAAACTTACAATGTAGACATTAATATTCTTAAAAAAAAATTAATATTAGCAAAATTTAAAAAAAAACTACCCAAAGTTATCGTAATCGTTCATTTTGCAGGACAGCCAGTAGAAATAGAAGAAATTTTTAGACTATCAAAGATATACAAATTTAAAATTATTGAAGACGCATCGCATGCATTGGGAGCAAAAAGAAATAAGGAACCTATAGGAAGCTGCAAGTATTCTCATATAGCTGTTTTTAGTTTTCATCCAGTTAAAATTATTACAACTGGAGAGGGCGGAGCAGTATTAACTAATAATAAATTATTTCACGACAAAATAGAAATGTTGAGAAGTCACGGAATAACAAGAAATTTTAAGAAATATATAAATAAAAATAAAACAAAAGATTATTGGTATTATGAACAGCAATTTCTTGGTTTCAATTATAGAATGTCAGATATAAATGCTGGTTTGGGACTAAGTCAGCTTCAAAGATTAAATTCAATTATAAAAAAAAGACAATCAATTGCTGCAAGATATGACAAAATGCTTAAAGATTTGCCAATCTTTTTGCCAAAAATTCAAGATGAAAATTTTAGTTCATTTCACCTATATGTTATTAGATTGACCGACAAATTTGTTAAATCTTATAGTAAAATTTTTAATTATCTGAGAAAAAAAGGTATTACGATCAATTTGCATTATCCTCCAGTTCATCAACAGCCCTATTATTTAAATTTGTTTAAAAAAAAATTAATATTAAAAAACTCCGAACTATATTCAAAGTCAAGCTTTTCGATACCGGTGTACGAAGATTTAAAGTTTGCTGACCAATATTACATTGTTAAAAATTTAAAAAAAGCTTTAAGCAAATTTATATGAAACGAGAATTAATACTCTCGTTAGAAAAAAAATATAAGAATATAAAAAAACCTTATTATCTTGATTATCAATATTTTTATTCAAATAGAAATTTAGATAAAAGTTGTTTTGCTAGCAATTTATCAACAAGTAATAAGAAAAAACAACAATGCATTAAAGAAGCAAATAGAATTGCAAGAAATATTTTTTTTGATTTATACCCTCAGCTAAATTCAATACATGGCTTAAAAAAATCTAAAAGATTTTGGGATATAATTATTAGCCCGTGGATTCAGGCATATACTTTTTTTTATTACAGGGAGTATCACTCAATACAATACGCATTAAAAAAAAGCATTACAAAGGTAATATCCTCTAATTATGAAACATACGATTTTACAAGCATCGATACACAAGGGGCCATTGAGAAATTTACAGACCAAACATGGCTGCTTATGTTTAGATCCAGAGTTGTGGATCAAATAAATAGGAATATTAAAAAGCAAAAAGTAAATTTTATACAAAAGCAAGAGAGAGAAAAAAATGCATTAACTTTTAAATTTTTTTTATCAAAACTTTATAATAAAATAAATATTTTTAATAAAAGAGATAATTTTTTTATTTACGATTCCTATCTTTCCCTGAAAGATGAATTTTTTTTAAACATCCACCTAGGACAAGCAGTGAATTTTTTTGCCAAACTTAGAGTTAAATTAAATTCTAAAAAAAGTGAAAAAAATAAATCTATCAGAGATATGTTGTTTAAAAAAAAAGATGAAAAAAAAATAGTCAAAGCATTAAAAGCAAGTATTAAACAAGACATTCCAACTATTTTTTTGGAGGATTTAAAAATGTCCGTTAAATTAGCTGCAAGCTGTAATTGGCCAATCAAACCAAAATTGATTTTTACTTCTAATGCATTTTTTTCGGATGAATTATTTAAATTTTATTTAGCCCAAAAAATAGAAGATGGCTCAAAGTATGTTGTCGGCCAACATGGAAACAATTATATCACAAATAGTAGTGCAGATTACACGACTGAGTATAGAACTTCAGATTTTTTTTTAAATTGGGGAAAAAGTACAAAGAAAAAAGAGATAGAATTTTGTAATTTTATAACAAAAAAAATAGATTTTAAAAATCCTAAAAAAAATAATATTTTAATAATTAATAAAACTATTGGCGTTGGCGCTGTTCCTTTTGAGTACAACTATTTAAGAGTAAATTATTTAATTTCTATAGAAAAATTTACTAAAAATTTATTAAAATTTATTAAATATCATATTTACGTCAAACCTCATGGTGGTTATGTCACAAGAAATCCAAGCGAGAAAAAATATTTTCAAAAGATAAATAATATAAATTTAGTTGATTCGAGTGATTTAATTTATAAAAATATTAAAAAAATTAGGCCAAAGATTGTTGTTTTTACGTACTATTCAACCGGATTTTTAGAATTAGTCACATCAAACACTCCTTGCATTTTTTTTGACTATGGAGAAATGGAGATAGACTTAAAAAAAAAATACAAGCCCCTTTTTAATTTGATGGAACGTCATAATTTATATTTTAAAAATCTGAAGAAATTAGAAATTTTTTTAAATAACAATAAAGATAATTTTGAAAAATGGTGGCTGTCCAAAGAAATTTATAATTTGAGGGCACATATTTCTCAAAATTTATCTAAACGAAAAAATTCAAATAGCATACGTCAATTATCGGATATTTTTAAAAAATTAATTTAACCGTGTTGTAATCAATTTTGTTAGGAAAAATTAAAATCTTTAATTATTTTATATGTTTTTTGAGTAAATTTAAATCACCGCGCTATCTATTTTGTTTGTCAAATAGAATTTTTTTAATTTAACACTTGTAAAAAATTATCTTCTATTTATTATGATAATCGATGCATAGAATGAAAGCTATAAGTTAACACTCATTACTATCTAAATTTATATCAATAAATGAAAATTGGCTTTTTTGTTCAAAATTATAAAAGAGGAGGTATTGATACTTTTATAAAAAACCTCTTCTCATCCCAGTGGAAAAATGATGAAATATTCATAATTTACAATAAAAAGAATCCAGGCATTTCTCTTTTAAAAAAAAAATTAAAAAATGTTAATTTTACTTCTTATTCAATTTTTAGTTTAGAAGAATTTATAAATAACGAAAACCAAAAAATACCTTTAGTGTTTTTAAAAATACTGTACTCTGTAATTTTCCCATTAACATTTATTCACCAAGTTAAAAAAACGTATGTCATCCTTAAAAAACTTAATTTACATAAATTAATGCTTATAAATGGCGGTTATCCTGGGGGTGATATAGTTTTAGCTGCAGCGATCAGTTGGTCAAAAATAAACAATAAAAATAAAGCCTGGTTAAATTTTCATAATTTTGCTTTAAAGAAAAATAATTTTATCCTTATGAATATTTTTAAAAATTATATTGATAAGATTATTTTAAGGTCTGTATCTGGTTTTGTTTCTGTATCAAAGATTTCTAGTTTGAGTATTAAAGTAAGAAAAAATTTAAAATTCTTAAGCCCACTAAAAATATACAATGGTCATGATTTATTAAGGCATTCAAATAAAAGAATTAATTTAAAAAAAAAATTTAAATTAAAAAATAACTCTAAAATACTAATGATGCTTGCTGAATACGACACCAGAAAAGGTCACACTTTTATTATAAAATGTATGGAGCAGTTAATAAATAAAAATAAAAATATATATTTATTGATTTTTGGTGACGGTGACAAAAAATTAATTCAAAATATGGTTTTTAACTCATCTGCAAAAAATCATATAATTTTAAACAACTATCGCGCAAATAATATCAGTCTTTTAACAGAGGCAGATATTGTTGTGGTGCCATCTCAAAAATACGAGTCATTTGGATATACGGCAATAGAGTCTATGAGTTTAAAAAAATTAGTAGTTGCAACTAAATGCGGTGGATTGACTGAGGTTATACAAGATAAAAAATCTGGTTTTCTAGTTGACATGAAGAACTACAGGTTATTTGCAAAAAGAATATTGTTTCTATTAGATAATCCACATATAAAAAAAAAAATGGAAGCTAATGCTTTTAAAAGATATTTAAAATATTTTACTGCTAAGAAAATGGTTAATAGTTATCAAAATTTAATAAGATTCAATAAGATTAAATAAATTTTAGTTCTTTGGTTCCATCACAATCCATCGCATAGATTCTGGTCTGCTTTCACTCATCATTAACCATTTCTCATCATCGCTAAATTTTTTAATTATATTGTATTTAAATGGATTTCTAGTTGAATTGTTAAGAAAAGAAATATTAAATATTTTATTTACTAAGTTCAAAAATTGTTTTCTTTTTCTTTTGTAAGGAATAAAATCATGATCTTCTATTATAAAAAAACTTTTTTTATACTTTTCAATATTGCTTTTCTTAAATAAACAATACTCAGCGCCCTCAATATCAATTAAGAAAAGTGTTTTTTTTAAATTTTTATCATCAAAATATTTTTTTTTAATATTATCTAAATTTGCCTCTTCATTAAATATTTTTAATCTATTTCCTATTCTGTTCCTTTTTTTATTATCTAGCGAAAACTTATAAGATTTTTGATCTTTCTCAAATGCATATCCATTTTGAAAAATATTATTTTTTAACAACCCTAGTATGTGGTAACCATCAGCGGAGCCAAATTGCACAATATTTTTTAATTTATTTTTAAAAGCAATATCTCGTATTTTTTGTTGTACTTGCTCTTCATAAGTTCCTAATAATTTACTAGAAAAGTCAAACCCTCCCCAATTACTTTTGCAATTAAGATTTAAGTTTTTATAAATACCTGATATAACTTTTTTTTTTGTTAGTTTTATTATCTTTTTTTCTAGAAAGTATTTTGTTCTCTCTAAAATTGAATGATATTTTAATTTTATACCAAGATTTTTTAAAACTTTATAAATCAAAATATCAAAACCTTGATTTAATAAACTAGGTATAAGTAAAATTTTATTTAAGGCTTTTATACTCATTACTGTCAGATTTATTATGTATTTTTATTGTATAATTTTTTATATAGATATAGTTAAATATACTATAATTATTCAATGAAAATCTTAAAAATTTACAATAATAAAAAAATACTAGTTACTGGGGCTACAGGTTTTAAAGGAGCGTGGCTTACTTTGTGGTTACACTTATTAGGAGCAAAAGTTTTTGCTATCGGTTATTCTCCTAATAAAAACAAAAACTTATTTTATTCATTAAACCTTTATAAAAAAGTACAAATTAAAATTCTAGATATTCGAAATAAAAAAAAATTATCTAGTTATATTAACAAAATCAAGCCTGAGTTTATTTTTCATTTAGCTGCTCAACCTTTAATATTAGAATCTTACCAAAAACCCTCCGAGACCTATGAAATTAATACCTTTGGTACTTTAAATATATTGGAGATCTCGAGGAATAGTAAATTTGTAAGATCTTTAATTTGTGTAACATCCGATAAATGCTATGAGAGTAATTTTTCAACCAGAGGCTTTAAAGAGAGTGACAGATTAGGAGGCATTGATCCATATAGTGGGTCCAAAGCAGCGGCAGAAATTATAATTAAAACTTATATTGAAAGTTTTCAAAAAAAACAAAATAGGCTCGGTATTGCAAGTGCAAGGGCGGGAAACGTTATGGGTGGAGGAGACCAATCTCCTAATAGATTAATTCCAGATATAGTAAATTCTTTAAATAATAAAAAAAAAATTGTTCTAAGAAATCCTAATTTTAATAGACCTTGGCAACATGTTCTTGATCCTTTGTATGGATATTTAATTCTTGCAGCAAGATTGTATAAGGAACCAAAAAAATATTCTGGCCCTTGGAATTTTGGTACAGAAAAAAATACAGTAACAAGTGTTTTAAAAATTGTTAAATATGCCATAAAAAACTGGGGACATGGAGAGTTACTTGTTAATAAGAAAAAGCAACCTTACGAACAGACAAATCTTCAGTTAAATATTGATAAATCTAAGAAAATTCTTAAGTGGAAACCAAAATATAAAATTCAAGATAGCGTTAAATTGACAATCGAATGGTACAAACAAGTACTAAGCCAAAAAAAAACAGCTGAAGAAATCACAAAAAAACAAATTAATGATTATATTAAATAGATAGTGTGAAAAATAAAAATTATAAAATTAAAAAAATACCTATTATAAAAAACTCAAAAGGAAATTTATTTAAAATAGTTTCTAAAAACCATAATTTTTATAATAAATTTGGAGAAATATATCTATCAGAAGTGATTCTGGGAAAATTTAAAGGATGGAAATATCACGAAAATAGGAGTCAGATAATCACAGTTGTTTCAGGAAAAGTTAGATTTTTTTTTAAAAAAAAAATTACAGACAAGCCTAGTTTTGTTGATTTGGAATATCCAAGTAAACTTAATTTGTTAAAAATAGAACCAAAAACTCACTACTGCTTTGAATGTAAATCTAAAAAAAGAGGTTTGATTATAAATTTGATCGATGAAGTAGTAAAATGAAGTTGGTAATATTAGCAGGAGGCAAAGGTACTAGATTATCTGAATATACAAAAAGCATACCAAAGCCAATGGTGCCTATTAAGAAAAAACCTATAATTATACATATTATTAATCACTATTATAAATTTGGAGTAAGAGAGGTTATAGTTGCCTCTGGATACAAGCATGAAATCATTAAAAATTATTTTAAAAAAAATATCATTCATAAAGATTTAAAAATTAAAGTAATTAATACTGGATTAAATACTTTGACTGGCTTAAGAATTAAAAAATTAAAATTTCTTTTTTCCAAAAAAGAAAACTTTTTCCTAACCTACGGAGATGGAGTTTCTGATGTTGATTTAAAAAAATTATTAAGTTTTCATCTTAAACATAAAAAAATTGCAACATTAACAGCTGTGCATCCTCCTGCTAGATTTGGAGAATTAAAAATAAAGAATTCAAAGATAATCGAATTTAATGAAAAGCCCCAGTTAACCGATGGTTGGATCAACGGTGGTTTCTTTATTTTCAATTACAAAATATTTAATTTTTTAAGTAATAAAAATATTATGTTGGAAAGGGACCCTATCCAAAAAATTATTAGTAAAAAAAATGCCATGGCATTTAAACATAGTGGTTTTTGGATGTGCATGGATACAGCTAGAGACAAGGCTTTATTAGAAAAAATTCTGAAATAAGAATGCAAAAATTAGTTAGTGTTATAATGAACTGTTATAACGGAGAAAAATATTTGAAAGAATCCCTTGAGAGTGTAAAAAATCAAAATTATAAAAATTGGGAATTAATTTTTTACGACAATTCATCTATCGATTCTAGCAAGGATATTTTTTTTAATTACCAGGAAAAAGATAAAAGATTCAAATATTTCAAAAGTAAAAAAAAAGAAAAATTAGGGTTAGCTAGACTAAATGCCTTTAAAAAAGCAAAAGGTGCGTTCTTTTTATTTTTGGACTGTGATGATTATATATTGCCCAATAAAATTACTGTGCAAATTAAGCTATTTAAAATTAAATTGGTGGGGGCCGTTTATGGCAATTCTATATTTTTTTCTAAATTTTTTCAAAGAAAGCTTTATAAAAAAGATCACATCAAAAAAGATAGCAATATATTTTACAGTTTAATTGAGAATTATAATATTAGCTTAGATACTGTCATTTTTAAAACGAGGGCAGTTAAAAAATTATCTCAAGGACTGGATCCGAAATTTAATCTTATACATGATCTTGATTTAATAATACGAATGAGCAAAGTGTTTAAGATTAGATATTGTGCGGAAGTTCTTTCTCATTGGAGAGCACATCATAGTAGTACTAGTAATAATGCTTATTTAAGATTTGTTAAAGAAAAAAAATTTTTTGAAAAAAAAATAACTAATTTATATTCCAAAGATATAAAATTAACGAAATCACTTCATCATTTTAGAGAGAAATATTATGTCGAAGAGTGTATTGGATACCTGTTGGAGCGTAATAATCCAAAAGCTATAAAGATACTACAAAAAATTAAAAGAAAAAAAATTAAATTTCTATTATCAATATTCTGCAATATTCCTTTTGGAAATTTTTTCATAAAATATTTAGTTTATATTAATAAGACAATTTTGTTAAAATGATTAAAAATTTCTTAAAAAAAAAATATATTTTTAAAAATGGAATTTATCTCAGAAAATTCAAATTAAAAAATCAAAATATAGAGTTTAAAATGAGAAAAGATATTGCAAATCAAAATTACAAAAATTATTTTAATGAAATTTCGAAATATCATTCAGTTGAGGTTATGGATCATGAAATTATTAAATTTACTAAACAGTTAAAAAAAAATTCCATTATATTGGATCTGGGGTGCGGTTGGTGTTGGCACTGGAGAGATATTCATAAGATCCGACCCGACATTACTATCGTTGCTATAGACTTTATAAAAGAGAATTTTGAGCATGCCAAAAAAATATTATCTAAGAAATCTTTAAAACAATTTTATTTTATTCATGACGATATTCATAATATAAATTTTAACAATAATATTTTTGATTCTATTTGGACAGTGCAAGTTTTTCAACATATTCCAAATTTAGCTAAAGTTTTAAAAGAAGCTCATAGAGTTCTAAAAGTAGGTGGACCTCTTTTTAACTATCATCTAAACAATTCAATATTTGTTATCTTAAAAAATTTATTTTCTATAAACAAAAATATTAAAAAATATTATTATCTAAATAGAAATTTAAATTTAAATCTTTTTTCAAAAATATTTAAACGCAAAGCCCAGGTTGAGTACAATGAAATTTTATTTCACCCTGAATTAAAACTATTTCTTGGAAAAAAAAATTCTTTCTTATCTAAAATTGACTCTCAATTAAGCGGACCTGGATTGTTGAAGTCGTATTTTGCCAGACAAGTTTTAGTGAAAATAACCAAATGATACACTTTAAAATATTTGAGACTATTAGTAGAGATTTATTAGAAAATTTAAATAATATAAAAAATAATAGTTCATTTTACGTTTTCCAGTTGTCAGAGTGGATAGACGCTGTGCTTAATAATTCAAATAAGTTTGATAAATTAAAAGTTGTATTTGTTTATAATAATAATGATATTATTTTAGTAGCTCCTTTGCAAATTAGAACTGTTTATGGCTGCAAAGAGCTTTGTTGGGTATCTTCAGATATTATTGATTATAATAGTCCAATAATTTCAAAATTCTTCAATTATGACGATAATAATTTTAAAAATATATGGAAAAAAATTATCAAAGATTTAAGCAATGAATGTGATTTAGTTTATTTGAATAAAAATCCTGAATTTATTTTATCCAAGAGTAACCCGCTGTTAGACGCTAAATATAATTATTATCAAAAGTCATATCAACTAGATTTCAATAATTTTGATTATAATAATTTTTATACTAATAAAAATAACAACAA
>TARA_B110000977_G_scaffold171728_1_pt1 | contig 30643 bp, 24 predicted proteins | sample TARA_B110000977 | Tara Oceans TARA_B110000977 (sample SAMEA4397798) | marine metagenome | biome: Polar Biome; feature: [SRF] surface water layer (ENVO:00010504); material: water (ENVO:00002006), including particulate matter (ENVO:01000060) such as... | depth 5 m | reverse complement strand
CGCGGCGCCGCCGCTGCAGCGGACGACGCGGAGCGTCGTCTCAAGAAGCGCGTCGCTGAGTTGATCTCCGTGCGCGTCGCCGCGGATGACGCGCGCGCTTGGTTCCACAGCGCTATGGTCGCTGCGTGCGAGGCCAGCGCACCTGGCGATTCCCGGGAAACGACATTCACGCTGGATGGTGACGCGCGCGTGGGACGTCGCCTGGTTGCCGTTCCCGGCCCCGCTTCGGCGTCTCCCGCTTTTCTCAAAGGGGTGACGCCGGCGTGGCGTCTCAAGCCCGGTTTGAACCTAGTCGTCGCGGTGTCGGAACGCAACGTGAAAGATTTAGAGACGAACCCTGTGAGTTTGAACGAACGCGGTGATCCACCGAGGCTCGCGTCGCTGGTGGAAACGGCGGTGCCGCCCGCGCCGCGCGTAGGTGACGAGGACGACGACATTGAAAACGCCGAGGCGAACGCGGCGATCGCCAACGCACAGGCGGCGGCAGAGGGAGACGAATTCGATGTGTTTGACACGCGTGGCCGCCGGCAGAGGGTTGACGACGAGAGACGAGACCGTCGAGGCTCTGTCGGTGCGGCGATGCGCGTTGTGAAAGCTGCGGTGCCCGTTGATAAATGGGCCAAACGCGCGCGCGAGCGAGGTCTCGTCGCCGCGGAGGAGGAGGATTTCGAGGCGGAGTACACTTCGCCGGCGAAACCATCCGCCACCGCCAACGCTGAGGACAGTTCAGGTTTCAATTCGGTGTTTCGCCCTAAATCGAAGACGCACGTGTTGACGGCACTCGATAAACCGATACCGATGGGGAACCCGTCGACGAAACCCCCTGCAGAGGCGTCGGGAAAAGAGCTGCCAAAGACACGAACCCAACTCCTCTCGCGTTTTGTCAGAGCACAGCGAGCGTGTGCACGCGCAGAGATTGTCGCCGAGCGAGCGTTTCGCGAGCGACACGATGCGCGTATCGTCGCGCGCCGTCTCCGCGACGTAGCCGATGCTTTCGAACTTGCCGTTCCCGCCGCTAACTTGCGTCGCGACATCATAGAGCGCGCGTGCGCGGCAGGCGTTGCGACGCTGGCAGAGGGCGAGGCGCGCTATATCAAGGCGTGTCTCGCCCAAGGGCCTCGCGCCGCGCGAATCGTGAAGCTCGAGATGACTGACGCCGCGTACGCCGCCGCAGTCACGTCTGCGTCAATGGAGGTGGACACGCTTCGTGAGGATATCAAGACAGCGACGAAAGCACTCGATGAGGCGTGCGCTGCGCTGGCAATTACGGAGGACGCGCTCGAGGCGGCGAAACACGTCGAGGCGCGCGCTGTAGCCGTCGCGGAAGCGCACGACCAACGCCGGCGCAGAGTGATTGAAGAGCTTCGCGCGTCGACGCTGGGCACACGACCGTCCGTCGATCCGAGAGCGGCAACGACAGGCATCGACGACATCGATCACGAGTTCCGTATGGATCATGAATCTCTCATCAATGAGGTTGCTGCCGCGTCGCTCGCGATGCAAGCGGCTCGTTTCGAATGCCGCGCCAGTGCCGCGCCTGTCACCCAGGCTCGGCTGCGCCGGGAAACAGCGACGCGCGCGCTCGCCGCGGCGATTGACGCGCGTGACGATGCGCGGCGGAGACATTCCGCAGCGGCGGCAGTGACCTCTCTAGACGCTGAGAGTGACCGTCTCGCAGAGGCTGCGAGTGATGCTGCTTCGCGCGCCGCCGTGGAGGGTCACGCCGAGCCCAGCATGCGTCGTCTCGCTCTGGAGGCGGTGGCGACGATCGCGACAACCCTCACGGAGACGGCGGAACGACGCGCGAGGGAAACGCGCAAAGTTGCCTCTGGCCACGATGCCGCTTGCGCCGCCGACGATGCCCTTGCCAGACGATGTGCCCACGCCGCTGCTAAGACGGATCTCGCGCAAGCAAAACACGACCTCGTCCTCGCGCGCGACGCGGAACATGATTCCGCCGCCGCCGTGGAAACGGCGCGCGTCGGCGCCCGCACAGACCGTCGACGCGCGCTAAACGAACCCGTCGTCAAAGCGCGCGAGACTCTCGCGAAGACTGTCGAGGCTTCTGAATTTGCGTCACGCGCTGTCGCAGCCGCGCGTGCCGCTGTGCTTGCCTCTGAGCTGGCGTGTTTCGAAGCCGACGACCGCGTGGTCGAAACTCGCCGCGAAGCGAAATTCAACAAAGACGTCCTCGCGGTTGACGCCGTTCGAACCGCCACGACGCTTGTCGCAAAGTCGAAAGCGTTGCGCAAACCCGTCGCCGCCGCGGTCGCCTCAGACGTTGCCGAGTTGCTTGAAGACACAAGCCCCACACGCCCGAACCCGGAGGGTGATCACACGACCCTACACGCATGGACATCGACTGTTTCGACACCTCAACCTTCCCCTGTGGCTTTGTCCACGAAACTGTCGGCGCTGGACGCGGCGCTCGCCGCCGCCGCCGTCGCCGCCGCGGACCTGGCTTCCGCGCGCGAAACAAACGAGTGCGCAACGCGAGCGGTGGATGCCGCACGCGTGGAGAAGGGACGCGCCGACCGCGCGTGCGCTGAGGCGGTACAACGCCAAGAAGCCGCGGATGTTATTGACATCGACGATGATAAACCAATAGACGTGGAAGCGGCGTCTCCGGCGGCTGCTTCGGCCGCTGCTTTCTTCGTCGAGGCGACGAGAAACGCGGCGGAGGCTGAGGCGACGGCAGCGACGCTCCGCGCCAGCGGTCCCGGTTTGGATGCCGCGGTCGCCGCCGCAGAGGATGCGGCATCGTGTGCGTTCTCTGTTGTTGAGGAGACGCGTCACGTGCTTGACCAGGGATCGAGCCGCGCGCGAGCCGCGGCAGAGGAGACGGCAAGAGCTCGCGGCGTTTTGGCTCAGAAGGCGAGAACACTAGCAGCGGCGACGGCGGAAAAGCGTGCGGCGTCTGAAGCGTTTCGACGCGCGTCGCGCGCGCTGCGGGACGCACGCGAGGCAGTAGATGTCGCGCGAGAGGCTGAAGAAGCTCGTGAGGCGAGACGAGTGCGGCGTGCCGAGGAAAGAAGACGTGGAGGCGCACGCGAGGAGGCGCACGGTCGGGGGACACCGGTAGACTAGAATTTTAGAAAATAGCAGCAAAATCTCGTCGAATCTGTTCTGCAGGACAACTCTGCCGACGACAACTGGCAATCCATTTCATACCGCGCTGAGCACGAACGTCAGCATGTCCGCTCTCGCTTCCTGTCCTTTGGCAGTCGCCCGCGTGGACTCCCGCGCGGTTCTCCGCGTATCTCGCACGTCTCGTGGTGTGTTTCCCACGCATCTCTTTCCCGACCTCCGCGAAGAGACGCGACGATGACGTTTCGTCGATTGTTGTTTGTCCGATCCCGACGGAACAAGGCGAAGCCGTGCTCCTACTAGACCCACTCTTCAACTCTGACTCTCTATCATCGTCATATTTTCCCGTCGCAGCGCGTTTGCCTCGCGCTGCGCTTGTCACCTGCGCTTCCGCGACCAAGGACGCCCCCATTGTGATTGCGGGCGCGACCACTTCGACCGGTCGCCTCGTCGCCGGCCTCGCCGTGAAGGCGTTCGGGGGTGAGAACGTGGTGCTTGTGGTGAACAAGGATGCGCAGAAAACGTACTGGCCGGAGGACATGCCCGAGGACATCGTGGAGCAGCGTATGTACGCCCCCGCGGATCAGCTGGTGAAGGTCACGTTGGTGGACCCGAGGGACGCGGCTGACGCGCTTGGGAAGTGCTCATCCGTGATTTTCTGCGCAGAGTGGGGCGCCACGCAAGCGGAGCTCGCGGAGACGTTGACGCCGTTGCTCGGCCCGAACTGCAAACGCGCGGTGATGCTGTCGCGCGTGGGAATCAACCGCAAAGACAAAGTGCCGTTCGTGGAGCAGAACAAGCCCCCGAAGAAGATGCAGGAAATGGCGCTTGGGCTGAAGCTCCCGACGGGCGAAAACAGCGGCCAGCCCGGGACGTTGGACGGCTTCGCCAACGCGGAGTCCATTTTACAAAACGCGAGCGGTAATTGGACCACGCACATCGTGCGTTCCGGCGAGCTTCGCGGGAACGGCCCTCTTCTTCTGGCGGACCTGTCCGCCAGGCTAGTTGACAACCTGTACGACGTGAAGTACCAGGACTTGTACTTCAAGAAAGGCGACGACGGGCAGGGGTACACCAAACGGTTGAACCTGGCGGCGACGCTCCTTCGGATGACCAACACTCAAACGCCCGCCGCGGATGTCGCGGCGCTTTCCGTGGTGTGCGAGATGGTGGACCCGTTCGGGCTGCTAGGGGAGAAGACCCTCACGGAACCCACCGGCGTGGAAAGGAGGAAGGGGTACGACATGGCCAAGGGAAAGGCCCCGGCGCCGATCGCGAACGAACTCATCGACGAACTCGTGCAAGCGCTGTAGGAATTCGCTGTTTATATGTTAATATATGTTATTTGAAGGTTGATGAAACTTTGCCATCCAACGACGTCACTACTGGCATTCATATTTTGATCATTCTTCTTCTGATTCGTCGTCCGAGTCATCGCTAATGTCGCCAAGCACGGCGTCGAGCATCCCGCCTTTTTTCGCTCCGCCGCCGGCAGTTTTTCCCCTCTTCTCGCCTTCCCTTTTCAGTCCGTCTTGTAACGAGCGTTTTATCCCCGCGCCGAGCTCCTCGCTCTCCTTCGCCAGCCTTATTGTCGTCTCCTGTTTCGTCTCCGCACGCGCCTCCGCCTTTGCCTTAGCCGCCGCCGCCAAACGCTCGGCGCGCAGCGTAGCGGCGACGGCGGCGCCGGCGCCTTCTGGTCCTCCGGGCCCCGTAATTCCACACGCCCCTACGTGAATCTTGTCAAGCGGACAAAACGTGTCATCCACCTTGACTTGTGATATCCGCTCTACGACGCCCAGCCCGTGCGTCACCTTGCCAACCACTTGCTGCTTGCCGTCCAAGTGCGGGCACGCCCCGATCGCGACGGTGAAGGTTGGTGTGTCGCACGAAAGCGACACCGCGGTCGCCGCGTGCGTCAACTGTCGCTTGGTTTGTTCCAAAGGCACACCCCCTTGGTTTTTGTTTTTGTCACCCACAGCAGCTTGCGCTCCGCCGTCCAGACGCACGCCGTTCACAATGCGATGAATCTCACTGTTTTCGTATCGCACCAAGCCGCCCAAGCCGGCGCCGCCGCCCGTCACCCTCAGCACGAACGTCTTCGCCGCCGCGGGGACCAAATCCTCAAACACCTCTACTACTACCGTCCCAATCGTCTTCCGGGACTCGGTCCCGAACCCAGTGACGAGCTCGAAAAACACGTGGGGCCTTTCTGTATCACTCGCGGGTAACCCAGGGGCTTCCTCCGCCGCACTCGCCTTCCTTTGCTCCAGCTCGGGGTGCACACCCGTGGCTTTGTAAATGGCCATGTTCTTACGAAGCTCAGCGGTGGTGTACGTCGACGACTGCTTGCCCTTGCGGTGGCTGATGGCCACGGAGTCGAACTTAGTCATCGCGGAGGGCGAGGGGGTGAGACGAGGTGGGCGAGACTCGTCAGCTCAAGCCGTGTCCGCCGCCGCGCGTCTACAAGTGCCTGGGCGAACGCGTCCGAGGAAAAGTGCATCAAAATATTCAAAGCAAAATTTAGTTAAAAGTTGTGGATGGACTCGGTCTTAGTGCAGACACGGGCGCGCGACGCGAGACATCGCGTCGCCCATCTCGGAAGTGTCTCTCTCTGCGTGTGGTTCCCTGGGTCGCGCGAGATGAACCAACGGCGGACAGGAGTGGTGTGTTCGCGGACGACTGTTCCGCACGTGCGATTCGCGTTGTTAATGTTAACTGCATTTTTCTTAACCGCCCCGGTCGCTGACGCGAGGGACCTTGCGACGTACGCGCGCCCCCTCATCCGCGCCAGGACCCCCGGACTGCAAATGGCGCTGTACAAGTTCTATTCGCCGTTGTTCTCCGTGCCTGACCTTGACGGCCGAAGGCCTGACTTGGTTGTGAAGCTCGATTCCATCGACCAGGCAAACACGAGCGCGGCGTGGCCCGAAGTCGCCGCGCGCTGGGCGGACACCCCTGACGGGTTCGACCGCTTCGACGGCGACGCATACAGTGGCCGCTTTGCCGCGCGCATTACCGGTCAAATCAAAGTCGAGCGGTCAAACACGTTCGCGTTCGAGCTGGATAACCGGGAAGGCGCGCGGCTTTTTCTGGACGGCGCGCTGCGCGTGAACAACGACTTCAGCGCGGCTGAGACGTACGAACAAGGCGCGCGCAAACGGTACGTCAACGTTTATTTGTCCGAGGGCTACCACAACATCAGAGTAGAGTACTTCGTGGATGCTACGTGGTCGCAGCTGCGGCTGTGGCAAAGCGGGCCGGGGCTCACGCGGCGAATCGTCCCGGGTACGTTGTTTTTCCTGCCGGATGAAACCTGCTGCTTGTGTTCCTGCGCGGGCGGGTCGTGCCGAGTGGCGGAGTACGGAACCGGCGCGGTGCAGTGTTCGTGGCCCAGCGAAGTGTCACTTAGAGAGTCAATGCGCCCGGCGGGGAATGAAAAGTGCAAGGAGCCCTGCGAAGACCCGGGAAGCGCAAGCGGTTTGACGGACTTTGATAAATCGCCGCACGAGAGTGAGTTGTAGGACTCTTTTTTGATGTGTAAGAGTGCACGATTGACTTTAGGAACTAATAGAAATCTCTAATAGAAGCACAACAGTAGATTAAAACAGCATTACCCCCATACCCTCTCACTCGTCGTCTTCTTCGGGTTCCAGCCCTGCGGCCTTCCGTTTCTTAGCGTCGTCTCTCTCCTCCGCGCGTTCGCGCCGTTCGCGCTTCAGCCCCTTCATCTTCATCATGCCCATATCCTCCAGCCCGGTTTGCTTTTCGACGTACAATCTGCCAACCTTGCCCTCCAGCGAGTCTTGCTCCACGTTCTTGACCTTCTTCGCGCCTTTGGGCTTGGCGTAGGCGTGCTTCTTCACGTCTGAAGGCGCTTCTTGGTGCCGCCCCAACGTGAAGTCGAAGCTCGGTCCCATCTCATCTAGCTCAACCTTCGGCATCCTAGTCCCGCTCTTCTTGTACCGAATCGCGCACTGGCGGAACAGGACGTTGTCTTCCAAGGCCGTGCAGACGATCACCCTATCGACGCCTTTCAAGTTGATTCGCGTAGCGGGCCGGCCCCTGAACACGTCCGTTAAGATGTTTTTCGTCAGCTTAAGCGCCGGGTCGGTTTCGAATTTGTCACCCAGAAAAACCATGCACGGCTTGCTTCCCAGAACGGTTTCTGACCCGACGTTCCCAAATGCATTAATGCCTTTGTAGTTCGTCACAAGCAGCTCAGCCATGTCGAACAGGTGGTAGTCGAAAAACCTTCCAACCGTTAAACAATCTGGCCTTTTCTTCTGGTGCGTGCCTAAAATGAACGCCCCGGCGTCTGCTTTCTGCGCGAAAAACTCCAAACTCGTTTCGCCGCCACCCTCGAATGGTCGTATGCCGTCGTTCTTCCGCGTGAGCTTGTGCACCTCTCCTTTCTTCATCACGCCCAGGTCGGTTACTAGGTCTTTTAATACTTGTGAGCTCTTCCCTCCGTGCAACATCAAGCACATCTTCCCGTCGTTCTCCACCAGCTTCGGCGCGCGTTTCATCAAACTACGCTTCCCGAGAGGCGTCTTCGCTTTCTTCAGGATCATGTTCACGGTGGAGGAGGGGTCAACCATCGTGGGGTCGGAGCCTTCCATCCTGGCCTACTCTCTTCCGAAGATACGGGAAGAGGGTGTGGGCGCGGAAATACGGACACGCGCGCGGGGCTATGACGGTAGACGCAGACGCGTTGGGTGCAACGAAAGAAGCGGCGGCGGCGGCAAATCGGCGGTTGCGGCGGATGCATGCGAGTATATTGGGGCGAACAAAAGTGAAGAGCTGAAACGCAGCTGAAAACGCTTGTCAATAGAGTGTCAATGCTTGTCAACAGAGTTGTCAATTCTAACAAAGCTATTCCACGTATCGCGCATCATCTCCCCTCGATCCCCTTCCTAAATACCTACTGCTATTCCTATTTGTTTCGTTTTGGGCCGGACCGTGTTCCTCGCTTGTTCCAGCGTTTTCCCCTCCGCGTCCAGCACCAGCACCTGTCCCCTGGGCGCAACAAGACTTAGTCCTATGGCTCCTAGGATGCCGAAAACGCCGAAAGCTGCCACGCCCCGTGCTACCCCGCCCTCGGTCGCGACTCGAAACCCGGTTCCGATATCAAGGTGGAAGCTCCAGTGCGCGGCGGCGATCACGCCGAGCGCGGCGCCGCGGGCGTCGTGCGGAAACGCCTCTGTTGCTACAAGCCACGGCACAGTCGCCGCGCCTATTGCGTGCGCGAATGTGAAGGCTAGAGGGGTTAGGGAGCGGAAGGTGTCTCCGATGTCAGCCATCGCACTCCCCGGAGCCGCAATCACCAGTGAGCACACCACCAACACGTTCACAAGCACCATCCCGCTCACGCTGCACAGCCACAAAACTCGTCGTCCCACCGACGCATTACTGTTGTTCAGAAGAAACGCACTTAGCGAAACGCCTAAAAGCTTTGCACACGAAACCGAAAACGCAGCTCTTTCGGTATCCTCAAACCCGCTGACACTCGCCACCGACGCGTTCCTCAAAGGGACAGTCAACCCCCCGAGCGTGCTCACTAAAACGAGCGCCAAACACTTCAACAACTGTTTCGATAAAAACCCGCGAGTCAAAAGATGCGAAGGAGAAAATTTTGAAGTTTTTTTATTGCTTCCATCCTTCCCTCCTCCAACCTCCTCAATGACCTGTTTCGCTTCCTCCACAACCTGTGTATCTTTTTCGTGCAAGCCTCGTGCGGTTGCGATTGCTTTTACTACCTCGTTCTCCCGGCCTCGTGCCGCGAGCCACCGCGGGGACTCGGGCGCCGTCGCCCACACGCGCGCGTCGCCGAAGACGCCGCCCATAGACGCTGTCGCCGCCGCCGAACACGACGCCGCGAACAAAGCGACTTGCCGGAAGTGAGGCTGGGGGTTCGATGTTTGTTTATTCTCTTCATATACAGCATATTTTGAAGCACTGGTACTTGCCGCGAGCGCGCACGCGCTGGTCACGGCGAGGCCAGAGGCGAGCGCGAGCTGGCACGCCGCTACGAGCGCGCCTCGGTTGGCCGGCGACGCAACCTCGGCGGCGAGCAACGTCGACGCCGCGGTGCTCGCGCCCGCGCTTACACCGACTAGGAACCGCCCTATGCCCCCGCCCCTGGTCGCGGCGCCGAACACGAGCTCGCCAAACACCCAACCCACCACGGCGAGCGCGCCCGGCAGGCGAAGCGCGCCGCGCCGGCCGACCAGGTCCACAAGGCGCCCGGCGAGAAGCGCGCCGAGCGCGGCGCCGGCGAGGCACAGATTTTCGAGGTACGCCAACCTCTGCTCCGTGGCGCACCCTGTGGTTACCTTGAAGTCATCATCGGGTTGCGCGCTGCACAGCAGCGTAGGAGCCGCGGCTCGTGGGTACCCGAGCGTCAGGCCCACGGTGAACGGCGCGGCGGCGATTGCGAGGACCACCGCGATCGGTCTAATCGAGGACGCACCGACTTCCGAGGTTGATGTTTGCCACGACCCGCGAGTAGGGGAAGGGGAGTCGCCCTCGGAGAACGCAGCAGGGCCTGGTTTCGAGGTCCCGAGAAGAACGCCGTACTCTGCGTCGTCCTGCTCGCTCACCGTGTCCTCGCGTGTTTGGTACTCAAGCCCGGATGACCGTCCTCCGTGTTTCCCAGTGGAAGCCTCGTGCCGCGTCTTGTCCAACAATGGTGCCCTCTCGGGCTTACCCCCGAAGCACCCGACCCCACCGCCGCCACTACCGCCGCCCCGGCCGCCGAAACACCCGGCCGCGGGGGTGCCATCCGAGGAACCCGCGGACATCCTATCCGGGGTTCACGCGGCGCCGCCGCCGACGAATGGGGGGGTGTTGCCCCGTGAATCGCCGTTGTACTCATTGTGCCGTACGCAAGCGAGATCGACTTCCGATCAAATCGCCGATCAGTTGACCCATACGTCGCCGTCACCTGACCAGACATACCGCTCGGCACCCTTCCGGTCAAACATGAGTCACGTTTAGCGTGTTCTGCGCCGCTAACCTGCCTTTCCGAATCTCGCATGTGGGCGGCACATCTCGTGGCGCACGTCACGACGACGACCCTCGGACGTTCCCTCGTCCGCTCCCTTAACACCTCCGTTTTCAACATGGTCAAGGTTCACGTCACGTACTGCGGAGGATGAGGTACGTTCAGCGCCCGCGTGCCTGCTCCGCAAAAAGTCCACGCAGGAGCCCTGCGGTCGTTTCTGCAACCTTCTTAAGCATCTCGACGACCGCTCGCGTTCTGCAGCTCGCGTGCATGCCAGTCCCGCTGACACGCGTCCCTTTTTACCCTTGTTACCCCTTGTCATTCGTTCCCCCTCGCAGGCTACGCCCCAAAGTGGAAGGCGGTGGAGAACGCCATCAAGGCGAAGTTCCCGAAGACGGAAACGTCGGGCGAACCCACGCCCACGTCCTCCGGCGCGTTCGAAGTGGACATCAACGGCACCATCGTGCACTCCAAGCTCAACGGAGACGGACACGTGGACTCTCCGGACAAGATGGAGAAGATCCTCGCCGCGATCGCGGCTGCGGAATAATCACGAACTCGTGACTACTCGCATATAGAACGAGCGGGCGGAGATGGCGGAGGACGCCCCAAAACAGCCGGCGAAATATTTGCGCGCCGACCATGACGCGCGTTGCTCAAAGGGTATACACCCGCGCGACGACGCTGAAACCAGCGGTCAAAATGGCTGGTACACCGACTCCACCCGGTGCACCAGGCTCGACCCACGGCGCGCGAACACGCCGAGCTCTTGGGGACGACCAAACGCGTCCCGTCCGCTCACAATTTGTTTAACGATTTTTTATCAATTCTTTTCACAAGCATTCTACCAAATGTCTCTTCCGTCGTTTACGGTCTCTGTTCCTTGTTCATCACGGGCCCTCACAGGCAAAGTTCGTCCACAGTTTCCGCAGCGTCGTCTTCCCGCTGTTTCTGACGTTGCTCGATTTCTTCATACACTTCCCCGTCGCTGCCGGAGTACATATTGTCGGAATCGAATTGGAGAGCGATCTCATGCTTTTTTGGCTTGTATTTACTGCAGGAGAGCTGAAAGTTTTCGATCCTCTCGCCGCAAGAGCATTCGTGAACTACCTTGGCGCAATCGTTGCACGCAAGTCTTGTTTTGCACTTGCAGAGTTTGAAATATTCTCCAGTCTCCTTGTGTTCTTGGAAGCATGACGGACACGCGTAGAATTTGTCGTCAAAGTCCTTGCCATATGACACTGCCCGCAAGATCTTATACGTTGTTTGTGGTCCGAGCACCAGATCTTCTTGCAGATGGAGCATGCGCAGTTCACTCGATCCCCTTCCTCTTCGATTCTGCAGTTCTTCCTCTTACAAAGTTTGTTTTTGCATCCCTGTTCCGCGCATTTGTCCAGATCCTCGAGCCAATCACGCGGAGCGTGACCGAGGGCCAACCGAGTGCACTCGCAACCGATGGTGTTATCGTCGATGTATTTGGAGGAAGGACAGCCTTCACCCCTGCACAGCGGCGAGTCCACACATCTTTCGCATTCGGTATATGTATACTGATCGTATGAACACAACTTCTCGGCGTTGTCCCGGTGGTCCCCGCACAACGGTTTGTCACAAGCGGGGCACACAAACGGCTCCCACTCATAAGAATAAATGTCTTGGTCGAACTGGCATATCCCCTGGCATATCCCTGTCCCCTCGCACGCGACGCAGGGCATTAAGTTGAAATGCTCGGGGAACACACCGTTGGTGTCGTATCGGAGAGAATCGGTGAGGCGCTCGAGCTGTTCGCGGGTGATCCCCACTTCACCGTCGTCAAAGTTGGTCGGCGTGTTTTTATCTCGAGGCGCTTCTCCTTTGGACGGAGAAGGACGGAACCCTCGAGAAAGTCGATAAGTTCCTCAGCGCAAATAGTTACGTCATCCAAGTGGAGAGACACGAGGTTCTCGAAAAAGACAGGACTCATGAGATGTCTGTCCACGAGAAGTGCCTTGAATAAATCATCATTCCAAGCTTCGGTGCCGTGCAGTTCCAGAGTCTTCACGCCGTTCCCCGCGTACTCGACGATCTGGCGCAGGCGGTTAAGAGTTGAGGGGACAAAAGGCACCGCACACCTAAGCCTCTTCGCGAGAACCTGGTCGATGACGAGCGTCTCCCACCGCGCGGGTCACGAAGTGCGCTTCGGAAGTCTTTCGAGACGGATCCGAGACGCAATCGGTCTGAGACCCCGGGCAAGTACCCCATGATGTTCGCCAGGACGTCCGGTGGGAGATCTGAGATCTCCTTCGGGCCGGCGACGTCGGTGGAAGGGCACACGGAGGCATCTAGCTCGGGGGTGTGGTGCGCGTCGGTCGTGGCGGTGGTGATAACACCGCTCGCACGAGTATCCGCTCTGCGCATCACGTCGGAACTTATACTCGTGAGGCTACTCTTGCGGCGTGCGCGTCGTTGTGTTTTGGGTCTTCCCAGAAAACGAGCGTTACGATAAAAAATATAGGGTTGACACAACCGGTCCAGAAAATCACGATTGTTTTGGCATCGCCACGTCGCCGTCTATAAGGTTTATTGCATCGCTATTTCCGGAACGGCACGACGAAATCGATTCGTCGCCGGAACGCCTGTGTCACTCCACTCCCTGGTTCTTCGCTTTCGTCAGCAGAGTTCCCTACGCGCCACGCCTTTTCCAATTTGGTTTTCGCCGCCTTGGCGAACCCCGCTTCGCCCGCTTCACGCCAAGTCTCTCCCGCCCTCATCTCCTCGCCCAGCGCGGCTACGAACACGTACGTCGCCCCATCCGCGCGTACATCTATGCCGTCCCGCGTGAACCGCCCGCCCTCGCTTATCGCGGGCATCAAAGACGCGAGAAGCGGCGGGGTGAGATTCTGCGCGCCCGCGACGACCAAAACGCCCCGGGGGCACTTGGTTAAAAACAAACTCACCGAACGCTGCAACGCGCCGCGAGCGTTTTGTTCTGCTTGTTTTGTGGTACCGGAACCGTCACTTGACGCCTTTGACAGCGCCACGAACGCATCAGCGTCGAAGGTCTCCACGCATGCGCACCGAAACGCGGCTCGCGCTGCGACCGCTGCAGACCCGTCCGGTCGCGCATCCGTCGGCGTCTCGACGACGAGGGCCAAAGCCACGCCCTTGGGCGACGTCAATCGACGTTGGTTTGACCTTTGCTGTTTCTGTTTCGATTTTAAGTCCGTCTCATCGAGATGCACAGCATTACCCTCTCTCGCCGCGTCCAGGAACAGATCCAGGGTCTCAGCCCACGCTGCGTCCGCCAGATTAGTGACGGCGCCGGCGTCCGCGCGCGACGCGCAACTCTCCGCCAGCGGCGCCGGCGGCGCGTATCCAAACAAACGCGCGTTGAATTCCGCGAAGCGCGTCGCCGTAGTCGCCAGGTCCAGCACCGCGACCCACACGGCGAAGATCAAAACAACCAACGCGGTCCGGACGAGGACGTTCACGTTGCCGCCGCGCCGCCGCGGGAAATCTGGAGCCGGCGTTTGCTCTTTTTTAGAAGGGGCCTTTTTGTCGCCGGGCAACGAAATGTGCGCCGCCTGCTCGGGTGTGGTGATGCCTGCAGAGGAATCCGTGGGTTTCATGCGAGAGCGGGGTGTTTTGTGTGCAGTAGCGCGCGCGTCGGGAGGGGTCATCGCCGCGTGTGTCATCGCCGAAGCAGCCTCCTGAAGCTTGGAGTACGTCCCGATGACTTGACCGTCATTTCCCTTCACTCGGTATCCTCCTCCATCCGGAAGTGTCTCTATGCCGCCACTGGGGGAGGGGGGACTTCGGGTTTTTGGTGTGGTGTTGGCATCGTCCTTCTGTGCCGCACCCCGACGGGGGCGCGACCCATAGACCTTGCTCTTCGACTGCATCTCACCCGGTCAGTGGAAGTGTGTGAAGGTGGCGGGGAGGGATTGCTTGAAAAAGTAACTCGAATAAAAATCGTCCGCCGACGGCACCCCTCCAAAAACCTCGTCGGGCACTTCCGCACGCGCCTCCTGCGCACGCGTTCGTCAAGATGGCGGCCCCTACCGTGCTCAAATTTGAGGTACGTATGTGTTCTTTCCCGAAACCGCCGCGTTCGCGAATCACGCGCATCGTGTGACCTGGTCGCGGCGAGAATCCAGCCGCCGACGTTTTCGACAATCTTTCGCCCCTCATCATTTCCAATGCCGAGACATACCTCGTCGTGCCCCGTGTGCCATGCCATGTCCTGCTCCTTTTGCTCACACTCCCTTTCCCCGACCTCCACGCAGGCATTTCCCGACCGCACGTTAACGGTGATGCTGTTCAAGAACGTGACGAACGCGTCCGAGATCCACGCCGGTTTACTGGATCGGTCACTGGAGCCCGAGATGAGTTTGCTGGACCCGTCGCCCACGGTTTCGCTCTTCGCGCTGCACGTCGCGGCGCACAAAGTGTGCCTGGACTCGGCGCGAGGCAGTTTAACCACCAGAACGATACACAGCGAAATCGTGTACAACCTGTCTGCCAACAAGCACATCACGGAAGGATTACGACGGTTCGGCATGGCGGAAACCGCGTCGAGCGTGTTGGCGTGTCGCTTCGACGCATCTTCATCTGATGTTGAAAAAATGAAAGCCACGATCAAAGGCGACGTCGTCGACGCGGCGGACTTGGAATCTGAACTCGCGGAACTCACCGACCACGCGATAGTCAAGAAGTACTACAAGCCAGGCGAGCTGGAGTGCTCAAAAGCCGTGGGGTCGGTGGAGGATGCGGTAGTGCAGAGAATCGGAACGAGGGACGTGTTGTGATAATGAATTAGCAGAGCTCGTTGTTAGTTTCTATTTGAGTTTTAGTATGATTCCATTCATTATTCGTTTCGCTACATGGTTTCTATTATAGTTTCTAGATTCTATCTGGCTTTTCATCACCTCATACCCCGAACACTCGTGGCGGTTTATACTCCCGTCTCCATTTCCACCACTTCTCAACCGCTTCCGCGAGCTCCTTGGGTTTGTGTTGCAGCTCGAGGTACCGGAAGTACGTTTTTTTCAATTTCTCGACTTTCCAGGATTCGATGCGCGGATCGATCAAGTACATCGTCGTGCATACCGTCCACGGGATGAATGCCCATATGATTTTCGTCCACAGTTTGTGTCGGCTGCCGCGGTACTTGGACGCCACCGCGATTAGAAACGCAATCAAAGTAAACGCGTACACCATCGCGAAGAAGAACAACCAAAACTCATCTTCGACGAATGCGAAAAACTCCTCAACGAAACTCAAACCGCGACTTTCATCATCGGAGTCATCAATGGGGTCACGCTCGGGGGGATCCCTCTCCCTAAGTCGCACGGTAGGTCGTTTGCCAACCCCACCAACGTTCCGTCCGACGTAGTGTTTCTTGGGAAGCGCACCGGAGACACCGGTGTCGTGGTACGCGCGGCTCTGGGCGGGCATACCGCCCCGCCCATGCGCAGTCGATTGTGAGCAGTGAAACTGAAACTCAACTCTCGATTGGGTTTTCCATACTGACGCACCCGAGTAGGATTCTCGGAAGTCTCGCGCCAATCTGCACAGCAGGGCGCACGTGGGGAGGGCATCCCCACGTTCCGAGGCGTGCCGTGAGCGATCGGTGACGCATTGTCGTGCGCGGACAAATCGAAACTCGGGTGTGGTGGCGTTTGAAGTGCGGGGGACGGCAGACTGACCGAGGTCCTTACTTACGATCGAGATTGTTAGGGACGAAAGGGTTCGAACTCAATGACGTCGAGGTACGTCCCCGCGTCCCCATCGCGCCTTTGACGTGTTGTTTCGACGATGGACTTGCGTATTTGCATCACGCGTGTGATGCCAAACGAATCCACCCGCCGCCGAACGCGACGCACGACCTGCCGCACCCAAGTGCCGCCGCCGAACACAACAACCTCGCGTGCCCTAACCCCCCCTCCCCATTTTCGTCCCGACCCATCTCACCAACCCCGTCCCCATCCCCATCCTCACAGGCCTGGACACCGCATGGGCCGCATGGTTTCTCTCGGCCGCGTCGCGGCGCCGAAACCTATTAACCTTCCGTCGCAGCGTCTGGAGAATAACGGCCAGGACCCGAACGTGCATCTCGTACCCACCGGCACGCACACGTGGAACGCGAGTGGGGATGCGCAGCCGCACCCTGCGGTGGCTAGGAGCGCGCTCGTGGCGCATCCCGGTGGAGACGCCCCGGCGTGGGGCAGTCAAACTACTTGGGGCGGCGGCGGCGGCGCACAGAGTCACGACACGGCTCCGTACCGACGCGACCCGCGACCGCCGCGCGCGGATTCGTTTCCGGATCTGCACAACACCGCGGGCGCCGGTACAGAGCACTCCGACAGGAGCTTGGGGTTCGTGGACGAAGCTCCTGGGTCTGGGGTGGGTGGACGACCTCCCGGAGGAGCTGCTCATGGAGCAGCCGCGTCCTCGGGGTACGGCGGTTCAGGATTTAATAACTACCAAACCTTGTCATATAATCAAGGGCACGCGGCGTACCCCGGCGAACGCGCGTACGGCGATGGGCGCGACCGCAGGGGGTGGGGCGACCGGCCACCCCCGCCGGAGGGGTGGAGCAACAATGGGCACGGCGGTCATGGATATGATACGTACGGGCGGGGCTATGCGGGTAACTCGGGCGGCGGGTACGACCAACACGGGTATCACCGGGCGAATGCGTCGGGGTACGACCAGCAACGCGATCCGAGGTTGCAACACCGACACGATGCGCAAAGTCAGGGGTACGGCGGTACACAGGCAGACGCGCCGGTAGCTCGACCTCTTCCCACGGGGCCACCGCCTCTTCCCCCCGGGCCGCCGCCGCCGTGGGCGAAGCAAAGTGAGGGCGCAGGGGGGGGGGAAACGAGGGCAGCGCCGGTGGCGACAGAGCCGCCTCCGCCGCCGCCTCTCCCCGCTCCGCCGCCAGGTGCACCGGGCGGCGCTCAACCCGCGGAGCGAATGCACCCAGGCGCGGTGCGCGTTTTGACACGCCCCAGTGCCACGCCTGCGTCGCCCGGTGAGTTCAGCAGCGCCAACCTCCCCGAGCACCTGCGCGATCTGCGTCTGAAAACAGATATGGCTCCAAAGAAGCTGTGGACGCCCGGCGGTGAGGCCGTCGCCGATGGTGGGCGCGGAGGAAAAGACGGCCGCGGCGCTAGCAAGAAGGCAAAGGGTGAACAGAAACAGAAGGCCAAGGTTGGGGATGCGAGTGTTGAATCCAACGCAGACGGCACACAGACATCGACGAAACCCAAGGACGCAAAGGAACCTAAGAAGAAACAGCCGAAGAAGGACGGAAAGAAAAACGCCAAGTCTGCGGGTGAGGCGTCCGAGGACACGACTGAATCCACACCTGTGGAGGGTACCTCCGCGGACGGTAAGCCCTCGGATAAAAAGAGCAAGCCGAAACACAAAAGAACGCGGGTTAAGCAGAATGGGGGGAAGAAGGGCAAGGGCGACGGCGCAGGGGACAACCCACAAGAAGCCTCAAGCGAAAAAAACGCCGCGGGCCCGGGAACGGAGCCGTCAAGCAACGAGAAAGCACAGGGGGCGGGGGCGGGGGCTGAAGGCACCCCGAAACAGCCCAAAAAGGATACGCCGAAATCAGGCGGGGGTGCGTCAAAGTCGAAGCCAAGAACAAAGAGCCCTAGTAAGGACGACGCGGGAGGCGACGCGGAAGCGGCGTGAGAAGAGCGTTTCGATTCTGGTACACTATTAGCAGACTAATAACTCATACGCGCTTATAATTTCACACAAAATATGGACTAAATGCTGAACTGGGAGGAGAACGAACGCGTGACGTGGCCATTTCAGAACGCGTTTGCTGTGAGCCTTGCGTTCGAGATAATACGTTTCGTAAAGCACGCGGCGGTCGCACCATCCTGTCAATTATTCCGCACACCTCCTCCTCCCCCAGCACCCCGTAACATGGCCGCCATGCTCTCCTCCCGCGTTTCTCTCCGCGTGCCCGTCAAGACGCGAGTCGTCGCGACCCGCGCCACGCGCGCGGCTGTCGTGCGCGTCTCCGCCGATGCGGATGAGCCTCGTTACAAGTCCATGAACGTTACCGGCCCGAACATCAAGAACAACCTTGACGGGGAAACCACGCGTAACATCGACGGCAAGGTGTACACCATTACGGTTTCCGCCACGGACGAGGTGTCGGTGAAGGACAAGTTCGGCCAGGTGTTCCCCGCGCGGATCAACAAGGCGGCGATCATCGAGGCTGATTTGTCAAAGTCAGTCGCCGGCGCCAACTCCATGTCCATCGCAGGGATGAACCTCGCGCTTACGCCCGACCAAGTCACCGGGTTTCAGGAACGCACGGAGATCATCAACGGCCGTGCTGCGATGGTCGGTTTCGTCGCCGCCATGGGCGCGGAACTAACCGGCCACTCCGTCGCCAACCAGGTGTTCTCGCCGGGCGGCATCTTCGCCGCCGCGTTCATCGGCGCCGCCACCGTCGCCGCGTCCTGCGCCCCCGTGGCTTTGAACAAAGTCACCCTCGCAGAGTGCTTCCCCGACGAAAAGAACTCGCACTCTGACGAACTCCTACCCACGATCTGGACCGCCACCGCGGAAAAACTCAACGGAAGAGTCGCCATGGTTGCGTTCACCGTGATGCTGCTTTTGGGACAGTAATTGATGAGAAATATTCTCTGATAATCTAGCAGCGGGCGCGTTATGAAGGCTTAAATAATATAAAGTGTTTAGGAATGAAGTGTGTGCTGTGTGTTAGTCTGTGTCTATTCTCTTATTACTCTATTAGCTAGTATACGCCCCTACTTTACTCCTCCATTACCCCCGCGTCTGTGATTACGACCATGGCTTTGGTCTTACCGCTCTGCGTCCCCGCGCGATTAATCGCCATCACGGTTTCCTCCCCCGACATCACTTCCCCAAAAACCATGTGCTTGCCATCCAGGTGCGGCTGCGGCGCGACTGTTATGAAAAACTGGTCGCCGTTCGTGTCGGGGCCCGCGTTGGCCATCGACAGAAGGAAAGGCGCATCGTGGTTCCGCGAAAAGTTCTCATCCGGAAAGTTACCTCCGTAGATGGATCCGCTTTTCGGAAAACTACCAGCTTGATTCATGAAACCCGGAATCACGCGTTGGAACTTCGCGTTCTTGTATCCCCAGCCGGGCGTGCCGATGCACAGCTGTTTGAAGTTCTCAGACGTTTTTGGGTGACTACCAGTGAATAGCTCAAGAACGATGCGGCCCTCAGCGTTTTGATTGATGAGCGTATTTGATTTATCAATGTCAATGTACGTCGCAGCGTCTTTGTCGTACGTGATTTTTACATCGAGGAATACCAAAGTACCCGTGGGTTTCTCATCCTTTGCTCGTCCCTTGGGGCACGCGTCGCATGACCGCGCGCAGCTCGCCTTCATGAACCCCGGGTTCGTGTCGCACTCGCCCGTGCGCGCCCACGATTCGCAGTTACTGTCCGCGTCCACGCACCAAGCCGGCACCTCGGAGGCGTCCGCATCCGTCAGAAGAGTCGACGACTCGGAGTAGCCCACAAGCGCGCCTTCTCTGCTTTTGCCGTTGGCAAACGTGGCACCGCCAATGCGCGCCGCCGCCGTGCCGTGCACCGAGATCGCCACGACGCACGCCACGATCGCCCACACCGGTGGGGGGGGGCGACGCCAGGCCATGGCCCACGCGTCCCAAACAATGACAATTGTTTCAGATTGAAGCGTCCTTTTTTCGATAATATTTGCCACGTCGCACACCCTGCGCCACTTCTCGTCTGCACTCCATCATGTCTCGCGCCTTTGCCGCCCCCGGCGCCGCGTCACTGGCGTCCGCGCCTGTTCGCCGCGTCAGTGTCCGTGGGTCTCGCCGCACCGTCGTCCCTGTGCGTGCCGCGATGGTGACGGTCACTTTCACCCCGTCTGATGGAGGTGAGCCGATCGTGTCGGAAGTGACCAAAGCGTCGGTGTTGCGTGAGGTCGCGCTGGGTGACAAAGTCCCGCTGTATGCAGGGATGAGCAAGCTGTTGAACTGCGGCGGAATCGGGAACTGCGGAACGTGCCGCGTGGTTATTGAACAAGGTGCTGAGCTGCTTTCAGAGCGAACCGACGCGGAGAGGAAGAAGCTCAAGGGAAAAGGCGATGACAACAGGCTCGCATGCCAGTGCTTGATCGGCGGGCCAGACGCGCCGGAGGGGGCCGAGCTCCGAGTCACCGTGACACCGCCCAAGTAAGGTTAAATTTTGTAGAAGCAATCACAGCTATGACAATCACTGATACTATAATACGTTAAACTTCAAAACTACGAGACGACGCAACATCCTCCGCTCGGTTCTGATAGTGTTTTTCTCGAGCTCGAAAAGTCATCGTCGAAGTTGTCATCCATCTGTCTTCGCCGGGCGCTGCCTCCCCCCACGGTATCCGGCATTAACGTCCACTCATCTTTCGCGCGCATGATTTCCGTTCGACCGATCAGCCCGTCGCCCTTGTGGCTGGTCATGCCCCCGACGTCGCACTTTCCCATGAGCCAGTCGATTTCCTTGTCGCTGGGCGCGTCTCCAAAGTTGAGCTCATTTTTTATATACTCAGCCAGCTCCTCTCTGCTCAACATGTCGTCGCCATCTGCGTCGTATTTCTCGAACACCGCATCGATCTCACCGCGCCGCTTCAGGTAACTCTTGTACATCGTGACCGCCTCTTCGCACTCCGGAAGGGTCAAAACACCGCCTGTGGTGTGCGATGCTTTGCGCATCACCCAGTCCACCTCCGGCGTTCGCGGCGGCGAATGCTCGCCGTGATCCTCGTGCAACAAATGCAACAACTTCTCCACCCTCGGGCGGTCTAACACGTCCTGGTAGGTGTCGTCCAGCTCCTTGAACCAAAGCTTGACCTTGTTGTGGAACTTTTGGGCATCCTACAGGGGCGAGGGGGACGGAAAGGGTTTGGGTTTAGTTGGTCAGTCGGAAGTCTCCGGGTGGTATCCCGCGAAGGCCGCGGGATTGGATGGGTCCGTGTGATTCTTGACGACATTTCGCAGATGAACCGTGAGACGTGAGACGTACCAGCTGGCGTGCGGACTTCTGGGTCGCGCGTTTCTTCCCCGTAGCGCCCCCGAACACGCTCTTGCTCTGCTTCTTCCCTTGAATCACTAATTTCGGCATCGTAGAGGTGGGGGAAGGTGTCTCGGGCGCGCCCGAGAGTGCCCAACCGAATTCAAGATACGCGATACGGTTACAGATTGTTAACGATTTTTCGAAACTGCTGTTTATTTCAAAGAGTCAAAACGAAACGACGACCCCCCTCCCGCTCCCGGTAACTTCTTGACATACTCCGGCCTCCCCGTGATCCGCGCTTTCGGCACGTCCACCCCCGCGACGATGCGCATGCGTTCCGCTGGTGGGATCACGAGACTGGCGTCTATGTCCAGTTTCGTGGCGGGGCGCCCGAGGAAAAGCTCCATGTCTGCTCGCCGGACGCCGTTTTCCAAGACGTCGCGCGTCTCCACGCCGCTTTCAAAAGTGTCCCACCGGCCGCGGTCGCCTATGTCGATTTCCAGGGCTTTGACTACTTGTACCAACGCATCGTGTCGCATCTTACACTCCCCGGTTTCATTGATCAAGTCATCAACATCGAAACCCTCCAGGTCATCCAAGTCCTCCAGCGCCTTTTCCGCGTTTATAGTTTCGAGCTCTTGGATCTTTTTGATTTCCTCCGCTGGTTTTGGCGCCCTGTGGACGACTGCACTTCTCGGCGCCTTCGTGATTTGCAAACCTTCGCGCACGGAGTTGAGTAACAGCTCGGTCACGACGCTGGGTTTTGACGCCTTTTCCCGCAACTCAGCCGCGTTCAACAACCGAAACGCCTCAGCTTTGTCCGCCGCTTCCCACGCGTCAAATCTTTCCTGTCGCAAGCGCCGCGCCATTTCCAAAACGCAGTCGCGCCTTATATCAACCGCGGCGAGGTCCCTTAAGCGTTCCTCTCGGCGTGCCATCAGCGGGGCACACGCGGTTTCCGTTCCTTTCCAACTAGGCGTGTCCTGCATCATCTCTAATTGTCGTTGCTTGCGCATCGCGACAGACTCAGCGTCCTCCGCGTCTTCGGGCCCGACCGGGTCCCAGACGTCGGGTGAGCGCCCGGCCCTCGGCGCGGGCGTTCTTGTGGCGAGGACATCTCTTGGGAGCGGCACGGAGACCGCCCCCGCTTTTTGTGACGCGACTCTTCCGAGCACGCTGTCTTCGTTGAACGTGATCGCGCCGTCCAGAAGACGGAATGACGTCGCAAGCGTCGGGCGTTGTTCGTTTTCGTCGAGCGTCTTGGGTTCGCCGACTGGTGCAAACCGCAGCTGCGCAACGACGCCATTTCTTTTAAGCGAGCCCACTACGCGTTCCACGGGTGGGTCTCCGGCGTGGCATGTCATCGGGAACGGCGGTATGAGCGGTGATTCCAACACTAGGGTTCCAGCGCTGAACCGTAGCGATTTTTTTTCGGAGTTCTCGTCGGGCGAAACGTTTACGTTTTTTGGATTCACGGACCACTCAAGATGGGGCGAATCGTCCGCCACGATGCGAAGACGCACGCGACGTCCTGCTCTCGACGCCAAATTCGAGCTGCGGACGGTTCGAGTCTGTCGCGTCGGATCACGCTCTAAAGTGGTGGATGCTAAAACGCGTTCGGTTCCGCTGGAATTCAAACGTGCCACGATCGAAACCATCGCCTCGCCATCGTCCGAAGTGATCTCATCGGAGGCGAAAACATCGGAAGGTGCCATCGCGCGATGGGTGGACGAGACGAAGGGTGACGAGAGGCGAAACCTGAACCGACGCGTGCGGTGGTCCAGTTGTGGTGGTGGTGGTGTGTCTACGGTGGCGCGCGCTTGGAGATACGCGTGACACCAACAGATGCTTCCGACGCGACGGGCACACGCGAGAAAACGCTCGGATGACTCGAAAAACGGTTCGCCTCCCTTGCGCTGATTTTTTATTCAATTAAATATCGATTTTTGCCTACAGCCTATTGCTACCTAAGTCCCTACTCCCTACTGGTGTGCCTCACGGTGGCCTCCCACCCCCACGCGTCGCCGCGAAGAGCTCCAACACCAGTCCCGCGTCTTTGGTGTCCCCGAACCCGCAGCCAAGCACGGGCGCGAGCGCGCACTGAAACCCGCCGCGTTTGTTTTCGTCCTTTTTTCCACCGTCGCCGCCGGTACTCGCCGCCGCCGCCGCAATTGCGTCATCGATCCAACCCCGAAGCTCAAATTCTTTTAACTTTGACCCGACGGTGTAATACCCACGAAGCGACCCTGCGTGTTGCCATCCAAGTTGTGCGTCTGATAACGCGCCACCGAGTCCGATTCGCACCGCGTGTTCGATCGACGAAGAGGACACTTTGTGAAGCAAAAGCGCGACGCGCGCGAAACACCACCGGCTTTTCACATATCGCGCGCTGACGCCTTCACCTTCTGTGGCAACCACCGACCGGTTCCTAACGCCGACTGGGTCCAACTCGTCCTCTGAGTCGCTCTCAATTTCTGATCTGACACTGTCGGACAAAACCGGCGTGCCCGGCCCAGTTCCGTCCAGCAACACTGGCTGGACCTCTACGGCTGCGTTTTTCGGAAGACCAGGCACGAGCACATATGTCACCAAAGGCTTCAATGTTTTGGGAGCATTGGGTGAATATTCATGAATATTGTCTGCATCTGCATCTTCTTCATCCTCTTCCCCTTCATCGTCTCTCGTTTTCCCGGCAGGCACACCCGCGTCTTCGGAACACGCCCCCCGGGGAACGTCCACTTCCAAAAACTGCCGGTCGCCGCGCAAAACGTTTTCCAGCGCTTCGTCCGACGCGTTTGAGGCGTGCTCCGCTTCTGGATCTGAGTTCGGATCACCCACAACGAACATAGTCACTGCGACCATATCCCTGGCCAAGTCGCACCCAGCAGCCTTCGCGACCACCGCCGCGCTGCGCCACGCTCTTCGAGCTTCCAGCTTTGTCCTTTCTTTTCTTGATCGGCCAACACCGACTATGGCCAACGTAGCCGGGTCCATGCCGATGCTCCCCGCGAGGTGCGCCACGCCTACACGCGTCGCGCACTGCGCGTAAGGCCCGATGCACGCCGGGGCCCAGCACGATAGCGACTGAACGTGTAGCGATCTCCTCGGTGGCGGTTTCGTGCCGGTGTCCACGTGTCTCGACGCGAACACCTCCACCGCGCACGGAACGCCTTCGGGAAGGGGAAGCTGCACGCACGCGCGTGACGGGGGCGAGTGAACGGGCACGACCCTGACGTACGCCGCGTTCACTGCGGCGAAGTGTGACATGTCATTCACACACAGCTGTACGTAGTCGACATCGCTCCAATCCAGCCCGAAGGTCTCGTAAAGGGCCTTCGCCGCGGCGTGCAGCGCCGTTTCTGCGGACGCCGCGGCGGCGGCTGCTGGCCCGTCCAGGTGCAACGCCGCGACGCGCGCGTGGACGTGCGCTTGCGCCGCTTCTGCGCCAGAGAATACCCCAGTCTCGACTGCACCTAGGGTCACGCCACACGCCTCAGCGATGTCAAATGACTCGGACGCGGTGCGTTGCATCACACGAGGCGCAGGCGCGGGGCCGTTCACGTCAATCACCTCGCCGGGCGCGACCGACGTTCCGCCGTCGTCCTTCGCCACGGCGAGCACCGCCGACGCGGCGACGGCGAGGTGCCCCGACGGTGCGTACGAGTCATTTGACGTGACTTCTACTGTCGGACACGGAGGCCCGTCGATTGTCAGGAACGCTCGTCTGAACAAAGGACAGTCAAGCACCAGCGTTTCGAACTCGCCGCCCTCCCCGGCGCAGTGCGAACCGTAGTCGCGTTCGATTTTTCGCAACAAAGGTCGCATCGCGTAGAGTGTTTTGCCCAGGTGTTTGTTTGGTTCCAGCCCCATCGCGGCGACCTTGATTAAAATCGCGTCCACGTTGGAATCGCAAATTAAATCCAAAACAAGCGGCTGCGGCTGCTGCCACAGGTACGCCAAGCTCACCAAACCCAGGTCCGCGCACACCGCCTCTACGCGCAGGCGTTGGTAATCGCTCAAGATGGCGCCGGCAGTGACTGCTTTCACGTTTGGCATTTTTTCAATCACCGCGGCGAGCAACGCGCGTAGGTCTTCCACCTCATCGCCCACCACCTGTTCCGTGCCGATCTCGTACGTCATCTCCGTGTGTCGTGACACGCCTCGCAGACGTCGTCGGAACAAAGGCAATCCGGTGAGCTCGCCGTACGCCCCAACTGCGTTGTGCCCTACCGTCTGGAAACAATGCGAATCAAGCTCCTCCACGCTCGCATCTGCGGGAAGCAGGTTACCAAGAGCCACCACCCTGTGGCCGTACGACTCAGCTAACATCGCAGCCATCACGCTGTCCTTACCCCCAGACACAAGCGCGACGACATCGTAGCCACCCATCAAGCCACCGGACGGACCACCGCCGTCCTACGCCTCCGGCTGTGACAGCAGGCAACAATGAGTCCCGACTGCTTTTTTCCACCTGCACTTTTTCACTGTCGAAGGAAAGGAGCGGCGGCGGCGGCTGGCTTCCATTGTGACAGGAGCGCAGGTCAGGAGCACTCCACGACAGGGACGCATCGCCGAGGGCGTCGTCGTCCGTGTACCTCGCTCGAAGGTTCCGCGCACGCCTTTGGTGCATACACTCGCCGCTCGTGGTTCCGCGCGCCGTCCCGACCGCCGCGTTCGGTGCGCCCGCCGATCGGCATAAATCACGGAGAAACCCACATCGTTTTCTCCGATACCGCACCGATGTTGGAGCTGCACCGCTCTCGTTTCGTGGAGTGGCAGCCCGCGGCGGTGGTGGCGCTTGCGGTGGCGCCTGGTGGATTAACCGTGGCGCTGGCCAGGGAGAACGGTGACCTGGAGATCTACGACACCGCGGACTGGCGGTGCACCGCGCGCGTCCCCGGCCACGACGGCGCCGCGATTTCTTCGCTTGCGTGGTGCGCCCCTTTCGACAGCGGGCTGGATGACGACGGCGAAGGTGAGGAAGCCAATGTTGCTGGGGCACCTCCGTGCCGGCTCTTATCCGCCGGCTTGGACGGCCAAATCATGGAGTGGGATCTCAACACGCTGCGCGCGCGAGGCGCCACGGACTCGCACGGAGGCTCGGTCTGGGCGCTCGCCTCTGAGCCTGACGTGAGCGCAAACAAACCGCAGCGCGTCGCCGCGGCGTGCGACGACGGGTGCGTGCGGCTGTTGACGCTGTCAGGCGGCAACGGCGTGGGCGCAGGGCTGCACCACCGCCGGAGCTTCAACCGCGTGGACGGCAGGTTGCTGTCCCTGGCGTGGACCAAAAACAGCACTGCAATCGCGGCAGGGTCCAGCCGAGGCGCCATTCACATTTTTGACTGCGCGACGTTCACCGAGCTGGCGCGGTGCACCGTGGGCGACGGCGACCGCCCTGGAAAGGCGGACCAAGACGAACGGTGCGTCTGGTCGTTGGCGTACCTCCAATGCGGCACCTTAGTCAGCGGCAGCAGCGACGGGGACGTGACGTTTTGGGACAAGAAGCATGCCACGAAAATAACTTCCATACGACAACACAAAGCCGACGTGTTGGCACTGGCAGCGAGCCCCGACGGCAACGCCGTGTTTGCCTCAGGCGTGGACTCGCAAATCGCCGTGTTTGAGAAAACGCTGGATGGATCCGGAGCAGATGGAGACACGAGCTCACAGCAACACACGTGGCAGTTCACGGGCACGAAGCGACCGCACACGCACGACGTGCGCACGCTGGCGATGGCGGCGGCGCCCTCCGGTGACGGGGCGTCCACCACCGCGGTTCTGCTCTCCGGGGGAAACGACGCGCAGCTGTTGGCGTACCCCGCCTTGACGTTTCGCAAGCGACACCCCGTGCGCGTGGTGAGCACACCTGAACGGACGCCCATCGCGATGACGGGCGGGGGGCTGTGGACAAATGACAAAAATAATGCAGGGAAAAATGCAAAGGGCAAGAAACGAGGCGCGGATGATGAGAAAAACGCGCTCTCCCCGTCGCTATCCAAAACGCCGAACCCGCCTTTGCTTCTGTGCGACCACGCGCGGTGGCTTGATTTGTGGCGGCTAGGCGAGGGCGCTGGAGACCCTAAGGATACATTGCAAAGCTCAAAAGCGAAGCGCCACGACGGTACCATGAAACTCTCCTCCGCGCCGCGACACTTGCTGCGCGCGCGGCTGGGAGGCAAGCGACGAACCACGTGCAGCGCGGTTTCGCCTGACGGCAAGTTAGTCGCCGCGAGCGACACGCACACGCTTCGTTTGTTCGAAGTGCGGCAGGACTTGAGTGACAACACGGATGAGAGCGACGAGGGTTGGACTTTGCGAAAAAAGGAGTCGTTCGGTGGGAGCGTGGAGAGCGCGCACCTCGTTTTGTTCACCCCTGACGGCAAAGTGCTGATCGCGGTGGGCGTGACGGGCACGATTCACGTGATTGACCTTGAGTCGTGGGAAGTCATGGAGTCGCTGCGGCAGCACTTACCCAAACCAAGCGCCGCAGCCGTGGCGCTTGACAAAGCGTCTAGGAAAGACAAAAGAGACGATAACGAATCGAAAAACGCAGGACCCGTGCGCGCCGCGGACGTCGGATCGCCCGCGGTGAGCCACGCCTGCGCCAGCGCGGACGGCCAGTGGCTCGCCGTGGTGACCACCAAATCTGGCGCACAAGGCCGAAGATCCGCTGGCGTGCACGTGTACAATCTGGATGCGTTGAAATTACACGCGTCGTTGCCTCCCCCGCCGGGGCAAGCCATGTGGCCGCCCGTCGCCGCCGTTGCGTTTTCAGCCGACGGAGTCCTGGCGCTCGCCTTGAGGGACAACGCCGTCGTGGCGTACGACGCCGAGCAGGGAAAAATCACGCAATGGTCTGCGGCTTTGGCGGACGCAAAGGTCACCGCCCCGGCGGCGCTTGCGGCCATGCCCGGCCAGATTTGCGGGCTGAGCTTCGACCCCACGCCAGGGTCTTCGGTGCTGTTGTGCCAAACGTCATCGGCAATCGCGCGCGTCGATTTAGCCGCGGCGCCTGACGTAGCAGGCGGTCCGCAAATCGGCTCCTCCGGCGGACACAATGCCGCGCCGTCGCCGAAACGCCGGCGGAAAAGCGGCAAGGGAGGGGGTGCTGACGGGAAGAATCAAAATAACTCAAAGAATAACTCAAAATCCGGTCCTGTTGTTCCAAAGGTTGCGACGTTGGACGACCCGTGTTTGTTTTTAGGGTACTTCGCGCCGGGCAGAGCGCTGCTGGTGGAGCGGCCGTGGAAAGAAGTCCTGAAGCAGATTCCCGAGCCGCTGTACAGGCACAGGTTCGGGACGTAGTACTACTAGTAGTGAGGGTAGTGAGGGGTTGAGTAAATGAGTGAAAATATGACGAGTATGATAGTATGTTCCATATGACTATTTTTATTCAATGATGAGCACTCAGCACTACCTATGAACACCAGTACTACCTATGAGCACTCCATACTTCCTCACTCAACTAATTATGGGTTCACACCCAGCAGCATGTTGGAGTTTCCGCCCGGCAGGTACATAACGTTCCTTGATTTCGATAAGGTCTGCGCCACTTCCCTGGCAGCTTCGATGCGACGCAGTTCTACCAACGCGGGCCCCGCGGATTTCGTCGCTTGGCTGATAAGCCTAGCAGACTCGGACTCTCCCTCCGCTCGAATGATCGCCGCTTCCCTTTCCTGTTCCGAGCGCAGCACCACGAATTTTGATCGCTCCGCGTCTTGCTGCGACACCTGTTTTGCTTCGATGGCTCGTGAATATTCCACGCCGAAGCTCAAGTGCGTCAGCGCAACATCCTCCAGCACGATGCCGAAGTCTTCGGCACGTTTACGCAACGCAGCTGATACTTTTTTGCTCACGTCGTCGCGCATGGTCAACAGCTGATCGGCGTTGAATTGCGCCACGGTGGCTTTCAGGACTTCGTTTCCGATGGACGGCAACACGCGCTCTTCGTACTCCGGGCCCAGGTTCATGTGGATCTCGGCGAGGCGGTTGACGTCAGGGCGGTGCAACACCCTTAATGTAAGGTTGACTTGCTGAAGATCCTTGGTACCGGTGACTGAAGTGATGCTCTTCGGCCTCGTTCTGATATCGTATATAGTGGGATTCTGCACGAATGGAACCAGAAAATGCGTCCCCTCACCGACCGCGGTGGGCAACACGCCGCGGAAACGGTCGAACATCACCGCGGATTTGCCTCCGTCCACTGTTATCGGGGTAGGGGGGAGGGAGTTTGGGGGATGGGTCAGGTCAGGGAACGTTGGGTGGGTCTATGTCGCCACCGAAAGGACGGATTCCGTGGAATGAATGAATGAATCGCCCTCCAAGATTACGTCGTGATCCGTCGTTGTCATTCATGCGCACGGCATCGACAGGGACACGCACCGTCATACATGGACGCGCTGAGCGCTGATCCCGCGAAGCCCAGACCCACCGCAGCGCGCGCGAGGTTGGTCAGCGCATTCGCCGCCGCTTGAGAAGCCGCCATCGTTGCGGTCTCGCGTCAGATCGAGTGAGAGCCCGATCGGAGACGTCACGCGGTTGCCTTCGGGAATGATGACGCGCGCCGCCGAGATTCCAGGTTCGTCAGTTCCAAGAAAAACGCCTTTGTAAAAGCAACGACACAGATCTCGTTCCGGGGCAAACCGGAGTGCGCGACACGTGCGGGATGAACATTCTCAACAATCCGTTGTTCATTCGCGAGTACGAGTCTGCACTCAGAGCAGTGCGTGACGCGGTCCTTCGTGAAGCCCCCGACTGCGAGTTGGTGCAGCTCACGGATGAGACTGTATTTTGGGACTTCCGAAAAGGTGACAGAAGTATCGCTTCGACGAGGCCTTGATGTGTGGAACGTTCAGCTCCGAAGGCGGGAGGAGCGTCGGGCGAAACGGGAGGCGGCGTACATGAAAGATATCTACCAGCGTGACGCGTGGAGGGCGAGGATGACGAAGTGGCTGGAGGAACAGGAGAAGAAGGAGGAAGCAACCTCCTCAGCTAGGAAGTTTTTGGAGGAGGTGAAGCTATCGCCTATAGAAGCCGCGGAGCGGGGATGCTTAGACACGCTTAAGAGCTTTCATCGGCGCGGACTTCTGAAGTTTAGGGAACCATTATGCGGAGCCGCAGCGAAGGGTGGACAGCTCGAGGTGCTGAAGTGCATGCGCGAAAACGGTTGCCCGTGGGACGAGACGACGTGCTTGAGGGCGGCGTACGGCGGGCATTTCGAGATGCTAAAGTGGGTGTGCAAGAACGGGGCAGACGTCAACAAAGGAGGTACTAATGGCGTGACGCCGCTGTTGGCCGCCGTTGGAAGTGGCCACGAGGCAGTGGTGCGAGCGCTATTCGAGACGAGCGCAGACGTCAACAAGACGTGGGTGTTTGGCGCGACGCCGCTGTATTTTGCCATTCAAGAGGGACTGAACACGATGGTGTGGATGGTGCTGATCGAGGCGGGCGCGGACGTCAACAAGGCGAGGGACGGTGGTTTCACGCCGCTGTACATTGCTGCTGGACAGGGCCACGAGGCGATAG
>TARA_B110000977_G_scaffold103739_2_pt1 | contig 30668 bp, 16 predicted proteins | sample TARA_B110000977 | Tara Oceans TARA_B110000977 (sample SAMEA4397798) | marine metagenome | biome: Polar Biome; feature: [SRF] surface water layer (ENVO:00010504); material: water (ENVO:00002006), including particulate matter (ENVO:01000060) such as... | depth 5 m | reverse complement strand
ACTCAACATCATCAATCATCGCGCGATGGAGGCCTCTATGGCCGCGCTCGTCACGGAGCTCGGGTACCCGTGGTACGCCGGGATGCTTCAGGACGAGGGGATCGTCACGGTTGGGGATGTTTTGAACAAAGTGGGATTGAACGCCGTGGAGGGGGGCGAGCGTGCGCCGACGCCCGACGTGGAAAATGACGGCGAAAAAGCGCGGCCGAGTTTGGAACCCTCGGCGTCTCGCAACTCAGTCGCGTCGCTGGACGAATCCCCCACCAAGGAGGAGCTGTCTGTGTTTGTTTCCGCGTATTTAGTCTCGTTGGGGTTCACGGAAACGCACGCCACGGAAATCACGGAGGAGATCGTGAGCAAGACGGAGGATCACTTCACGACGCGTTCCAATGAACAATCTTCGCAAAAACGCGTCCTTTCGCAAGACCGGCTGTTCCAGTTCGACACGTTGGATGGGATGGCGGAGTTCACGGAGACGTTCGAGGACAGCATTAAAGACGAGGACGACTCCGGGGACGATGAGGAACACAGGGGCCCAAGTGAAGCGGAGCGGAGAACGGTGCGAGCCGCGGTGGCGGCGAGCAAGGCGCGGGTCGCGAGCCGACGAGCGAGCCGCGTTTCCCGAGAATCGGGATGCAGCGTATCCCCCACGACTTCGTTAAACGACCACTTCCGCTCAATGGAAACCTCACAGACCAACTCGGATTCGCACGTTTCGTTCGAGTACCCGCCGTACCCGGACGGCCCGCGGAGTAGGAGTTCGAGCGAGAACTTATCGCGAGAATCCAGCGGCAAGGGGCTGAGCCGGCGGACGAGCCTGGACCATTATGCGATCCCGGGGGGCAGCAGGCGCACGAGCTTGGACATCACCGGTGAAGCCGGGTTCGCGCCGATTTCCGAGACCAAAGCCATAACCCCGCCCGTTGCGAGCAGTGTGGCACCCGCGGCGGTGACGCAGGGACGCGTGCGCATCGGCGCGGCGGGCGGGTTGTACGATCCGCAATTCCTAAACGCAGTGAAACCTCTTTATGCTTTGCACATGGGCGCCGAGAATTTGGGGCCCACGTTGTACTCGCTAGTGCGGTTCACGAAGCCCGCGCGAGTTTTGGAGGTTGGGGCAGGGTATACGAGCGCGTTCTTGTTGCAAGCGTTGAACGACAACGCGATCGAGCTGGAGACGTACAGGAAGCTGCGGCACGACGGCTTGGCGATGTGCGGGGACGCGCCTTGGTCAGTAGACGCGTTTTTTGACCACACGGTTGGTGATAACACCAGCGGACGGTACCGGGGAGGGAGTGTTGCAGGTGGGAGTGTGGGAGGAGCAGGAGGAGGTATTACAAGCATTCCGAGGACAACAATCGATCGCGCGACGAACCCGTTGGGGTACGCGTCGTCGTTGTTGTTCACCACCGCGAGCGCGCCGGTTCCCCCCCAGCCCCCGGTTCCCGGCTCGGAAGACGCGCGAGTCGCGTCAGGCATCCTGCACTGCATCGACAACATGGTGCACGCGCACACCACCGCGCACGTCGTGACCGAGGTTGCCCGGAAGATGGGGTGTGCGTCGAGGTTGAAGTTGCACCAAGCGGACGCGTTCAATTCCGACCTTCCGAGTTTACTGGAACCCGGCGTGGAGTTCGACTTGCTGTGGATCGACCTAGGCGCGGCGCACAGGATCGAGGCGTTTATGGAAAATTGGTGGCCCAGGGTGCGGCCGGAGGGGGGGCACGTCATTGTGCATTCGACACTGACGAACGCGTTATCCCGAGGCTGGCTCGAAAAAATGAGGGACTTGAGCCGATCATCCGAACCCTCACTATACGGTAAATTCGAAATTATTAGCTTCCTGGAACCGCACAAGATGTTCCAGAACAGCATAACGATCTTTCAGAAAAGGGGCGGGATGTTTGGAGAGGAGTATCACGAACCGGTTCACACCAAGTTTCCGTGAGGTATTTATTGAGATATATGGAGCGTGGAGTGTGACTAATTGCGAAAAAAATGAGTATGACTAATTGCTCATACTCCTTTTCTTCGCTCATACGTGAAAAGAAAACAACCGGCGACACCGTGGTACGCGACTAAAATCGCGAGATACCGTGACGCGTCGCCAGTTCGTCCGGAGTGTGGGTGATAGTCTAGGGGGGAAACAGAAGTCATCAAACATATCACCCATACGTGAAAGAAAACAAGCCGGTAACCACCGCTGTACGCGACACACAAATCGTGAGATACGCCTGGGTTGAGTTGCCAGTCTGTTGGTGTTAAGTTATAAGAACTAAGATCTAAGATACGACGTTTTTCGTTGTTTTCATCGCTATCATTTTGTATCACAAACACCTCTCGGTATCCTATGACACCTTTCCTTTCCTATTTCTTGTCCTCCCCGAACCCGCTCCACATGCCGTTCCCAAGTCCGCCCAGCCCACCTGAAAACAGCGAGCCGCCGAACAGGGAGTGCTCCCGTGTTTCATCATCAGCACTTTGCGAGCTGTTACGCTCCAGGTACCCTGAGCCTTGAGTTGAAACCCCTACAGCGCCAGCGTTGATGTTGCTCAGACCGTTACCCAGCCCGTTCCCCAACCCGCCAAGGTTCGAGCCAGAGTTCGACCCACTCAAAACGCTGCCGTTGACGAAACCGGGAGGCGCGGAGTGCGTGGGTGCCGAGAGACCGCTCGTCCCGTTACCAAATTCGTTCCCCATGATGCCAGCCGTGAGGGAGTTGTTCAAGGAGCTATTCTGACTGTTACCTCCCGCAAATCTCGACCCATTACCCAACCCCCCGAAGGAATCGTACGGCGACCCAGTCGTTACGTTTTGAGAAGCAGAACCCGCGGACTGATACGGGTTACTCACCTTGGCGTTTTGCAGTTCGCGCTCCAAGCTCTCGGCTTTTTGAGTCGCTTGCGCCAGCGCCGTGATCAGCGCATTTTGATTCGCTATGTCTTGCTGACTAGGTTCCGTGTCTCGTTTGGGAGCAGGCAGGGGTGACGTTTTGGTACCTTTCGCAATCAGCTTTTCCTTGTCCAAACGTAGTTGTTTGATTTCGTTCTGCGCCACCGATAAATTCCGATCGGCGGTTCGAAGATTCTTGACGACCTTTTCGAGTTCAGAATTTTTACTCGACAACTCGTCGTCGAACCCGCGCACTCGCTTTTCAAGCGTCTCCTTCAAAGCGTTCAGCTGCGTGTTGTCGTTCGTGAGCCGTGTCACTTTCCAGTCAAACTCCGTGACTTTGCGCTCCGCCAACAGTTTCTTCTCGCGTAACAAATCCAACTCCTTGCCGCGCTCCGAGTTCTCATCCGCGGTCCACTCGTTTTGCTTTTCGAGATTTCTCAACTTTTCACGCGCGGCGTCGCGTTCGCGTTCCGCTTTCTGTTGCACTAACTTCGCCTCGTCGATTTTGATCTTCGCCTTGGCTTCGAATTCAGCCTTTTGTGCGCTTAGCTTTTTGGTTTCCCGCTGGACTTTTTGGAGCTCGACTTCGGCTTTCTTCTGGATCGCCAACGACGTCGACTCGGCGGTTAAGACAGTTTTGGAAACGGCTGAGACTTCAGCCTTCGATCTCAAAACCTCGTTCATCATCGTCTCGACGCTCGCCATCGCGGCTCGCACCCGGTCCGGGCCAATCTTCGTGCCACAGGGAAGCACCCCTCCGCACCGCTCGTGCGCCCACACCGCGTTGCTTCCGGTTTCAAACCCCAAGCCCATGCATCCGCTGGACTCAACATCGAAAGACATTTGATCCTCACCCGCCAGCGCCAGGCACAAAACGCGCTTGAGCATATCAAAAACGCAGGGCGGCGTTTCCGTGGTCGTGGTGAGTGGGTCCGCCGCTTGGTCTTCCATGGATGCAAACACGAGGTGCTCATTTTCCCGAGCTGTGGAAGTGCTGTCCACCGCATCCGCATCTGCCCCAATCGTGATGAGCGCGTCGGTGACGTGTTCGCAAATCGCTTCGAATCCCTTACGCGCCGCGGCAACGGCGGCAGTCGCCACGACGTCGCCGCGCATGGAGGCGTCGGCCTCGCATCTGGACGAAAACCCTCGAAGCGCCTCGAAGTACGCCAGCACTCCTTGCCGTTGTAACTCCAAATCGCTTGACGTGACGAACAAGTCACAAAGCCGAGAGGTGCGTCGCGCACGGGCTTGGCCGCGTTTCTGTGCTAAGAGCGCGCGGTCCTCGATCGAGATATCCTCCTCCTCCTCCTCCTCATCCTCCTCGCCCTCTATGCACCAGATGTCATCACCTCCCAGAATCGACCCGTTCTCTCCTCGCCCGATTTTATCGCCGCACATGTAGCGGATCCAGGTCCTCGTGTTACGCAACACCGCAACGCCACCCGCGTCCTTCGTATACAACGCGTTGGAGAGGAACCAAACAACGAATTTGTTCAAGTCGGAAATCGAAACAGAGGTCGATTCAGGGCGGGAACACACCAGTACCGCGAGCGGCGCGAGGCGTCGTCGTCGTGTTTTCATCTCAGACGCGCTGAGTTTCTTTTCACCGGTGTTGGAGGCAGAGCCCTTGGCGCCGTTCGAGTTAGGCGGCTCCACGGGTCGTCCCGGAAAGTTCGTTTTCCCGACAATCGCGTTAATCGCTTCGAGCTCCCGCTTATCCGCCTCCCGCTCCGCCGCGAGCTTCGCAGCAAGGCGCTTCTCCGCTTTCGTTTTTGGGGGATTAGTTGGCTTTGCGGAGGCGTCTGATTTGTCCTTCTCAGAGGCTTCGACGGAAGACCCTTTTTCGCCAGTCTCCTTCGCGTCGAGTTCCAACTGTTTCCGCAGCACATCCACCACCGATGCAAACACGTCTTTACTCCTCAGCATCCAGTGCGCCAGCGAGCTCAAAACCGAGCTCTTACCAACCAACCCAGGCGTGTCACTGACTTGCAACAAATCCACCGCTCGTTTCACGACTCGCGAGAACGGAGTTTGCAAGTTGAAACCCTTGTTCTCGCCGTACTCTTTCATTAATTTATCAATCAGTTCTTTATCGCGTATGGTTATTTTGCTCGCCAGGAAGAACGCAAAGTCGATCGCTTCAGAGGCGTCGGTGTCACTGACTATGCCAGAAGCAGGACCACCTTGCTCAAGCACACTGGCGGCTTTTTCAAGCGCCCCCAAAGTTTGAGAAAAAGTAACGCTCTCGTCCTCGGCGGTCATTGGCATTTGCCTGTGGGGTTTTGGAAATATGTCAGTTTTTTGTATGGGCAATTGAGAGACAGTCGGGTATATCGAGATGGTGAGGAATCCTTCACAGGATCGCACTAAAAACCGTCAGAGTCAACCCTCACTATGCAGTCCAAGGCGAGCAGGATTTTCAGGGATAAAAAAACAAAATAAACTTACCTTAAGCCTTCAAAGTAAACCGACACGTCGTGCTTAAGCGCCTCTTCTGTGTACTCCTCCCTCAACGCTGCACTCAAAAAAGGCTTCAACAACGACAGTTCACCCGCTCCAGTGCTGAACTTCCCGGTCTTGACTAGTTGCGGCAGTTGCGTGTTGACCAATTGCGGCAAAATCGAGCTCAGCATTGATTTGACGTCCAACCCGGCGCCGTCGCCGCCGCCAAAGTTCATCGCCGCTTTCATCGCCACCGCGAACTTGCCGCAAATCGCGCCCAGCGACGAGGACGGGGTAATTGAATCCAACTCGTCGCACACACTTTTGTTGCTCGGATCAACGGTGAGCTGGCAAAGTTTTCTGAACCCGACGACGTACCGATTAACGAACTGCCTCTCGATGGCTTCAATTTCGGCGTGTGGAGCGTTCTGCACGTCGTCCACGGCTTGTTTTAGGAAAAACAAAAGGCGCTCGAACACCACGGCTCTTAAAACGTCGCTTGCGCACAGCACGCTGAGGTCCCAGGGCACGCCACTGTGAAATCGAGTTAACAAAATGAAAACGGCTTGTTTTTTGTACATGCACGCGCGGATGGCGGACATGAATGCGGAGCACGCGCCCAGGTCGTTGGTGACGTGCTGCTTGAACTTCTCCCGCGCCTCGAGCAGCGCTATTTGGCGAGAAGCGATGGCGTCTACGCTGTTGTCGGTTGTGTCGTAGTCGCCGTTGGCGTTCTTTGTTACAGTGAATTGCTCGTCCCGGTATTCAAAGAACCGGTTTGGAATCGCGATGCCAATTCTTTTCAACATGGCGGGGAAAACCACAGTGCCGTCGTGTTTAGGGTCTATGTCTTTATGGTTTAGGGACCCGTTGTAAATGGAGTCCATGTGTTCGTCCCACGCGTCGGTAGTTCCGGCCGGGTTAGCCGGAAGCACGTTCAGGAATGACCGCAAATCGTCCTCGGATTCAATCTCAGGGCGCGACTTGAGTTCGTCGTGTAGCGAAGGTCTCAACCCGTTCGGTTTCGACGACCCCAGTCCGAGACCTCCAAGACCCAACACATCAGGCACGTCGTTGGCTGTACCTCCTTTCTTTGATTTATTAGACCCAGACAACCCAGACGGCAGCTGAAACTGATTCAAGTCGTCGTCGGTAAAGTCCCCCATCTGCGCCAGAATTTTGCCGAACTCCAACGCCATGCCATGCGGCCCCTGACTGTTTGCTGCATCAAGTTTTTCTTTGAAAGCTTTCAACTCGTCGCCACTCATAAGAGGACTGGCGTGCTCCAGACTGAGCGATTTCATCTTCTTCCCAAACTCTTCACCGAACCCGGCGTCGCACAACGCGTCCGAGAGGAGCTGCGACGCGTGCAGCGGGTTGTCCAGGCTTTGCGTGAGGAGCGTGGAGAGCTGCGGCGTGAGGAGGTCAGCACTTGACGAGTCGTGACTCAAGGAAGAGTTGAGAGTAACTGTGCCAGGTACATCTGTAACACTCACCCCCCCTACCCCCCGTAACATCCCCACGTCAAACCAAGGCACGCAGTCCAACACTTCGCACGTTAGGGTCACGGTGTCCCTGACTGAAAACCCGTTGGTGAAATCCTTCAGCTTGTCGATCTTCATGAACTGAAGCACTTGCGAGGTCCAGTTCTTGGTACACACTGTGCTCTCCTTCCACACCGTTTTAGCAGAGTTCTTTTGGTTTACGAGACCGACTCGGTACCGCACCCAGTGGTTACCGTGGTGTTTGGAGCCATCGGAGTTATTAGAGTCAATCGTTCCGTTGCCGTTCGAGTTTGGTTTCTTTCCGTTGGTTTTGCTGTCGCCATCGCTCTCGACGTACACACAGAGCGTTTCCCAACTCTCGTAAACACCTAGTCGCAGGTGGATCCCTTCCTTAACTTTGAAGAACCTTGAGTATATCTTTTTAGTCTCAAGCACATCTTTGAAAGCCGCGAACAGCTCCACTTTCCACTCATACACAACGTCAATGCCCTCCCCAGGGAGGGGTTGTAACCCTCCGGTTTTCGAATCGATACTTCGCGTGACAATCGCGAGCTTGGCGTCGGTAGCGGCCTTGACGTACGCCATCGCCGCGGGGGATGGGGTTTCGATGTTCAGCTGAGATAATGATTGGTCGATGTCATCGTCATCATCAGATGAATATGAAACGTCACCTTCCTCGTCGCTGACTAACTGCTCACTGCCCCCGAGCGCTAGCCTCAGGGCGTGTCTCTTCACGTCCGGCGAGGCGGGTGATTTTCGCATAGTATCTGTCGACAGGGTATCTTGTTTAAACTTCAACCTGGTCGCCTTCGCAGCCGCGGCTTGTTTGACCTTCTCAAACACGGCATCCCCGAACAGAAACCGCGCCGCTTCTGCTTCCTTCGTCTCCAACCCGTACTCAGCGATGAATCGCGCGAGCCGCTTCGGGTTGAACTTGTTTTTAGGTTGGGAAGTGTCACCGTTGGAAAGCATTCGAGGAATCGTTGCATTTGAGGAAGCATTTGAGGAATCACCCCCTCCAGACCCCTTCAGCTCGCTCGTTTCCCGCAAAATCAAAACCTCAGCGGTGAAAACAACCGTGTCGTTGACAAGGAAACCCGCGTCCTCGTCGAAAAGCGTAGTGAGCGTGAGAAACTCTCGCCAACCCCAGTCCTTGGCGGACGCACCGTACCGGTTTTGCGACTCGCGCGTGATTGATTTTTTTGAATCGTGCTGGGATTTTGGAAATACAAGTCAGTCTTTTGTATGGCAAACAGTCTGGGGATGTATTGGGTGCGTGCTTCGTATCGGGATGATGGGGAATACCTCACACGATCGCACTGAAAAGCGGATAGACGTGTACACGACGCATGCAGTACAAGGAGAGCAGGAGTTTTACGGGGAAAAAAACAAAAAAACGTACCTGGTTTATTGCGCTCAGTTTGTGGGACACAAAACTGTCTTCCCTGCCAGGGTCGTTGACATGCGGATCGGATACTTCCAAAAACATCGATAAATGATTAGGAGGGTGGCTCTGGCCCCGAGGGTACACGATCAATCTGCAGTATCTGCCGCCCACCAAAAATCTTCGACTCTTAACGCTCAATCCGCTCATTTTCCGCTTCTTCAAAACGTCTTTTAATTTGGTGAAATTGTCGAGCCGCCAAACGAACCGCCCGACGATTTCGTTCGTATCTTTGCTGAATATTGACGAGTTGGTTGAGTTATTTGACGAGTTATTAGTTCGGGGAGTGGAGATGAACCCGGCGCCTTTTGAGCCACCTCTACCGCCACCCACTTTACTTTTCAACCTCGAACTCAAATCAGATTTGCTCAGTTGTTTATCCGGTACGCCGCCGCCTTCGCCCTTGACGCTCCCGTCCGGAGATAAAATCGCCTTGGCGGGCCCGACGTTTTGCAACGCGTTCGTCGTCCTCGCTTCGCACGCCTCCCTCACCGCGTGGAAGCTCACACTGAACTGCGCCTTGCCGTCCTCGCCGAGAAGAAAGCTGCTACCGCCGTCCGCGTCGACGTCTCCAGAAAATGTTTGGAAGGGCATGAAGTCGTTCCACCCCAGTGAGGTGGTGTCCCCTCCCCCCCCGTCCGCGGCGAACCGGCCGAAGGAATCTCTGTGAACCGTGTTTCGGCTCTCGGTTTGGTTCACCGCGGACATGCGGAAAACGACCCAGCAGGAACGGTTGCTGGACATAGCAGGCACCATAGCTGAATCAGGCCCGATTCCCAAATCACCCGAGACTTTCGAGACCCGCGTGTTAACGTGAGAATTACTTCCGTTGGGCCCATTAGCCGCTTTGCCCATCATCGTGGAGTACCCGCCGCCCTTGTCACCGGAAATCGTATCCACCTCCTTTGATTCTAGACACAGGGATAAACACTCCACGCCTCGCACTGTGCTTTGATACACCGAAACCCGGAACCTGCAGTCGCCGACCAGAAAGCTCGGGCTCATCACCTTTTGCGTTTTGATCATCACCCGGAAGTGGGAAAGGTTTTCAATCGTCCACGTGAACCGGCCAGTCAGCGCGGGGCCCGAGTCTTCTGACTGGGTATCCATAGGAGGAGTATTTCCAGTTGGTGACTGTCTAGTAATATCCGTGGCTCCACTGGTACTACCAGCACCTACTCCTCCAACTCCTTGCTCCACCTGAAGCTCGCAAGTTTCACGAAGCACGGTGATTTTCGCCTCGACCGTTAACTTGTCCCCGACGAGAAATCCATTCGCCGGATCAAGCACCACGCTCGATTGCGCAAAGTCGCACCACCCGTGCGACTTTTTGCGATGGCTAAACCGGTGCCAGCTGTCGCGTTTCGCGCCGGTTTTTACCGGTAACGCCAGAGCAGTTGAGTTATTTCCTGAGTTATCATCGCTTGCGTCGTTCAAAGCGTCGTTAGATTCCGGCGTGCGAATGCTGAGCTCGTAGGACACGAAACACTCCCAGTTGGGATCTACTGGAGTACTTCCAGACTGTTTGCCTGCACCACCCCCACCTTCATCCAAACCAGGAATCGCCTCCCCGAACTCATCAACCTTGCCGCTGCCTGGCGCGTTGACCTGCAGGTACGCGGAGATGTACCCCGGGAGCGCCATGCTGTCGCCCTTGGGGTACACCAACAAACGACACTCGTGTCCGCCCACGTTTTGGAAGTCGCTCCACACTTGGCGTTGTTTGGTTTTCGTGAAGTTCGGGAGGGTCCACTGGCACACCGAGCTGTGGGACTTTGAGTTGGCGGTGCTGGTGGCGTGCGCCGCGCCTGATGTGCTGGCGATTTGCCGGCTCATCTCGCTGCTCAAGTCCTGCCCGCCATTCATGGGAACCATCTGGCCGGAAGTCATGTGCTCCCTCGCCGACAACCCATCGCCGTCGCCGGTGCCGGACCCGGGGCCGGCCATCCAACTACACCTCTACTCGGTCACTCGCTCTCAAGCTCCACGAACAGTGCACCTACGCACTCCACACACGCGCGGTCGATCGCCGTATCACCTCGCAGCGTGTTATGGCGCCACGACGGGATGACCGAACCACAGATCTGAAAAGCCCTGACTGCCGAGTTTCCCTTTCTCGGAGCAAACGATGGGACCCGCCGAAAGGAGAGGTTGAAACCACAGATGGGCATCTAGGACCGATCGACTGGGAGCGGGCTGACCGAGGCTGATCTTTCAAAATCTAGGAAATGCCAAAAGCACCTCGGGTTTGCCAAAAAGACGCACGTTGCATTTCAGCGGAGTTATACCTACCTCTGCCCGCCTCGTCAGCGGCACTTGTCGCCGCGCGTGGGTGGTGCGGCGTGGACAAGTTGTTACACCACCCTTTGCGATGCCGCCCAAGGACCCCCTTTGGATGAGGGTGTCCCCAGTTGACCCCGAGTTCGTGCATTACTACGGGAACGTTTTCGTGCGAGCCCGACGTCGAGAATTCGGTCAGAAAACGATGGACACGGTGTTCCAACTGCACGACGACGACGGGTCGGTTTTACGTTTCACGGACACCACGCGGAGGGGCGAGTACGCCAAAGGCCAATACTCGAATGCGATGTTCTCGAAACTGGCGGTTGGGCGGTATTTGCGACGACTGGGGGCTACCGATGCGGATCTACAAAGTTTAGAGGAAAAGCAACCCACGCCCGCTTGTGGTTCGGCGCACAAACCAGTGGTGAACAAGGCCAAGAAACCCACGCCAGTCCCTGTGAAGAAACCCAAAAGTGGGCACGCGCAAAGGGATACAGGTAGGGGGCGCAAAGCGAGTTTATGGACTCCTGCGTTACACGAACGATTCTTGAAAGCAGTGCGTTCGCTCGGGGGGCTGCGTCTCGCAACCGCGGTGGCAATCTTTCAGCTCATGGACGGGGAAGGCGTGATCCAGGAACAAATCTCGAACCACTTGAAATACACCCGAAACACCACCGTACGGGATTCGAAAATCGAGGACGACTTACCAGTCACGGCTGGCAAGACCAAGACCAAGACAAAGCCGACGAAGAAACAAAAAACCACCAACCACGCGTCACTCGAAACAAAACTAACTCCCCTTACTGGGTGGACCTCGGGAAGGCCCCCAACTTGCGTCGTGGTGGGCGCCGGCCCCGCTGGTTTAAGCGCCGCGCGTTTGTTGAATAAAAAAGGCGTTACTGTAACTGTTCTAGAAGCCAGGAACAGGGTGGGAGGCAGAGTACACACCGACACGTTACCCGAGATCAAATCAAAAAACCTACCGTCCACGAAAATTGACCTCGGCGCGTCGTTCGTACACGGGTGCCACGGTGACAACCCTTTGTTCAACATGGCCAAAGAATCGAACCAGCCCCTGGACCCTGCCGAGGGGGGGTACTCCGCGGGATGGCTCAACGAAGCGCCCTGGTACGACGTGCACAACCCCGGATTGGTGTCGGAGAAGAAAGTAAAGAAAGCCTTCGCGGTGGCGCAGATGGTGCGCGACACGATGAACGAAGAAAATCCCAGTGATGGAAGTAAAAATGGAATCGTAGCGAGTAACTCTGTGACTAAAAAACCCTACGTCCCTCTTCAAATGAACTCGCGAGGCCCTGTGCGCTGGGGCTCTTCGGAGATAGAACACGAGCGTCTCAAACACCTGGCGAAAACACGCGATACACGCGCCGTGGATGTTTCCCTTGAAGACGCTTTCCAAAGCGAGATGCGAAAGTTGAACGAAAAGAATAACCACGACGTGTTCCGAACAAAGTGGAGCAAGCGGTTCATTTCGAAGACACGCAACCCCGGTGAGGATGTGTTGAGCGACGCGGTTGAGAAATCGGTAATGGACTCGGCGAAGGTTGTGATTTGGGGATTCAACGCTACGGTTGACCAGATGTCCACGAACGCGGAACGCGCGCACGCACGGGAGATCGCAGGGGGGATGGTGGACAAAGGTGTCGAAGAAGGAGATGCTGATCTCGACGACGACTCCTTCGAGACGGGCAACGAAGTGGACGATCCAGATTATAACACAGTTTCCGGATCCTGGTCTTCTGACTACAAACCCATAGTCTCGAAACCCGAAACAAAGTCGAGAAAACGCAAGTCTCCTTCGGTTCCAGTGTTGGAAACGGGCGGGGATGGTTTAGTGGTCAACGGGTATTTCGATTTAGCGGTTGCGAGACAAGCGGAGGAGTTGGGGGACGCTATCAAATTGAACTCGGTCGTCACGGAAATCGAGGTGAACGAGAACGGCGAAAACAACGATCCTCGATGCGTGGTGCGGTACAGGCAGAATTTAGACACGGTTTTCGGTACCACTACTAGCACTACTGAACCATGCTCTATGCCGTGCGACTTCGTGATCGTGGCACTTCCGTTGGGGGTGTTGCAGGGACGCGCTGATGCGTCAAAAGTCCAATTCACCCCAGAACTGCCGGATGAAAAAAAAAGAGCCATAGCGTGCATCGGCATGGGCACCGAAAACAAAGTAGTCATGAGGTTCGAGGAAACCTTTTGGCCTGTTGACCGTCGCTTCCTTCAGTGCACCGATCAAAGGTTTCGATTTTTAAACTGCGGCCCGTACGGCAAACCAAACACCCTCATCGCACACGTCGCGCCTCCGTACGGGGAGGGATTTTTGGTGAGTGACGGAAGCGACATGCAACACGGGGAACGACAAATTCTAACTGAAACGCTACAAACGTTGAAGAAAATGTTCGACACTGATGCGTTGCCGAACCTAGTCGACTACCGTGTTACGGACTGGGGAAGCGATCCGTTTTCGTGCGGCGCGTATAGTTACGCCAGGATTGGATCCGACGTGAGGGACATATTCGAGCTTTCTAAACCCGAACACGGCGGTTTGATTCGGTTCGCAGGGGAGGCGTGTTCCGTTGAAGGTGCGCAGTGCGTGCACGGAGCGGTGCGGACGGGCCAGGAAACCGCCGCCGCCGCGTTGCGCTCGCTGTGCTGTGACGTTTCATATTCTGAAGACTTCCTGGGGGGGGAGGTGAGCGCGTCGAGGGGGTACCCCACGCACGTCAGAACAAGGTGGATGCAGTGCTCACAACCTAATTGTAAAAAATGGAGGCGCTTGCCCTTGGACGAGACTTCAAATGAAAATGACTCGAAGAGTTTCGTTTGCGGCGACGCTTCGTGGCATTTCGGTTTGCGTTTGGACAAGTGCGACGCGCCCCAGGAGCCGTTCGATGGTGTAGATAGTGTGTACACTGCGGACACAGACATTGTGACGTGGAACAAACAAACGAAGCGGTGGAACACGTGGGTTGTTGACGTCGCGAGGCAGGCAGGCGGCGAGACGGGTGTCAAAAGAAATGAAAAGAGCGGTGACACGAAAACCGAAGTCGTGGCGCCGAGCGCCGGAGTCGGGTTGGTAGACGTTGTTCCGAAAAGCGCAGCCACGGGGGGTACTGGCTCTTCTCACCAAGCATACCCTAACCCAACACGACGTTATGAACCCCAAAGTTCCGGTCCATTCGGCTCCATTTCAAACGGTTTACTGAGCACTATGAAGAGCGCTTTTTCGCCGTTTGATAGGGAGGCGAATGGGAACGGGAATGCGAATGCGAACGCTCCGCCGCCGCCGACCTCGGTACCCACGTCCCGCGTCGCGCACGAAGTCGAAATCTTCCAACACAACGTGGAACGGAACGGTTTCTTCATGCCCCCGGGGGTGTTTAGCGGGTAAAGGGGTGTAGGGGAGAGGACATTGTAACGCGGACGCATTGGAGCGTTTTACAAAAGTACTTGCAACTCAGATATTGTAAAACCTCCGAGGTACTACCGTTTCTTTCAAAAAAGCTTACACCACACCCAATGAAAGTATCCACGACGCGCGCATTTCAGCCCACGTCGTTGAAAGGACCTTTCACTTCTTTACGTTTTGAAGGATGACTAGTTTGAGGTCGTATGAGCAAACAGTCCATCCCCACATACTTTAAATTTAAAGTACTTGAGTTCCGGCAGCGACGGCGGCTTCAAACGCCTTTGCACACGCGTTTTCGTCAGCCGACCCGGCACACGCCGCTTCCATCGCTTTCAGCGCCCCGCTCCCTTTCATCTCCAACACTTCATCGGAAAGAATCAGGTTCAACCCGGTGTTGAGCTCCTGCGCCACCATCGCGGTGATGGCGACCATGGCGAGGCGGCCGTTGTTAAGCTCGCGCAGCCGGTGAATGTCAAGCCACTCTGAGGATTTTGGAATAGAAGTCAGTCTTTTGTATGGGCAATTGAGAGACAGTCTAGTATATCGGGATGATGACCTCACAGGACGTCGTGAAAAACCAACAATGTGGTACACGAACTACGCAGTACAAGGCAAGCAGGATTTTCAGGGGATAAAAAAGAAGAAAAAAACGTACCTTCATCCCTGTTTTTGGAAAGCCCCAGCGGGTCGAAACCTCCGTAATCACCGGGCGTGTGGTCATCCTTCATCAACCCCAACCGCGATGCGTCGAAGGGCGATTGCCACGCGATTAACACGCGTCGAGACTCAACCGCGAGGATCGACACTCCGAGCAGCGCCCAGAAAGGCGCAGGCACTTGCTGGAAGTGGTTGATCGCGGGGCCCGTGACGTTCGCGTCGAAGAGAAAGGAAGAACCTTCCACGGATTCGCCAACCAGGAAGCCCACGGAGGCCAACATTGCGAGCCTTCCGTGGGTGATTTCAACGTCCGCGTACCGCTGCGCCTCGGCTTGGTCGATGTCGTTGAAGAACCCGAACAAATCCAGGCCGTCCTCGAAGGGAGCCACGCCCTGGATCAAGCCCGCATCCACTGCCGCGCCAACGTTGGCGTAGGTTTGGCCCGCGCGGGGGACCGCGGCGGCCACACCGGTGACCTTCTTGGAGCCAAAGGCGTTCGCACGAACGTCGCGCCGAGCAGCGGTGGATCGGATAAGGTTGGGGACGTTAAGGGCGCAGATAGTAGCCATGTTGGAGGTGGATGGGGGAGGTGAAGGTGCGGAGGAGTGGGCCTTGGATGGAAACTGCTCTCCTTTCGTACGTTTCTTGATGACGACGACCTTGTTGTTTCGTTCTGCGCCGCGCGAATTCGAATAAAACAGACTTCGTGAAAACCCGGAACTGCGCAAACGCGGAGACCTCGTTCGTCGTCGTTGGAGCATCATCGCACGATCCCTCAGGCCATTCTCCGTGAAACGCCGTGTTCCTGAGATTCGATGGTGGAATTGCGCTCATTCGTTCTAGCGGCGACGAACACACGGCTTCTTCGGAGCAGAGCCTGGTATCTGGCGTTTTTCGTCTCAAAACCAGGCGGAGCTCCCAACCGACTGCCGCACTTTTCAACTTTCTCATTCAATCTGCGTTTTCTCGGACGTGCCTACATAGGGAGGCGCGCGAGTGTTCGGGGTGCGCACCTCCACGCGTGATGGACGATCGGTCCTTGCGCCGGGAATGGGCATCGTCAACCCCTGGGGTGGGCCGCCCCGGCGTGTCGTCACCGTCGCACCGCGGACGGCAGAGCCACGACCGAGTTCTCGGCGAAAACCAACGAACAGAAACTGATACCAAAACGTTGCGGTGTCTCGGGTGCGCCGAGAGCATCACGGGCGCGTATCTCACCGCGCCTGGCACACGGAAAGGCGCGTACCACAAGCAGTGCTTGCGATGCGAAATATGCCAAGTCCCGACGGACAGGTTCATCGTAGTGGCGGGGGATACGAACGAGGCCCAGTCGAGATCTCATCGATCCAATCCTTCGAAAACCGAAGAATTGCTGGTGTGCATTCAATGCCACGCCGATCGCTTCGCCGAGCGGTGCGGCAAGTGTCACCTCCCCCTACGCGCCCCAACCCTGTCCGCATTGAACAATATCTTCCACGAGAACTGCTTCAGGTGCGATTTGTGTAACGTCTCAATCGCAACCAAAACCTTCATACCGATGAAAGACAAACCAAATTGCGCGGCGTGCTCGTCTTGCCACGAAAACAAACTAGCCCCGAAGTGTTTTGAATGCGGCAAGGGAGTCATAGGCGACCATGTCGTGGCGCTTGGCGGCAATAAATTTCACAACAACTGTTTCGTGTGTGCGCGGTGTCGTGTCAGTCTACAAGGCACGAAACACATACCAGTTGAAGACCCTCAAGACTGTTGTAAACAGTCCGCTTATTGCGCAAACTGCCACGTCGACGCGTTCGCCGAGCGGTGCGCGTGCGGTTGCGGCAAGGGAATCTCGGGCGAAGTCGTCGTCGCATTAGGCGGAAGGTGGATCAAGGGACACTTCCGGTGCGTGGAGTGTCGGGGGGATTTCCCAAACGGGGACTTTCTGAAGGTCGAGGTTGAGGTTGGGAAGGGTGTGGGGGGGGTGGCGCTGAGTAGTCCGACGAGGGATAGACGGGATAGCAGAAGGGATACAGGTGGAAGAGATAATAATGTCACAAAAATCGTCACTAGTGTCACGAAAACCCGCGCAGTGTGCCAGAACTGCTACGCGTCCAACCACGCGGAGCGGTGCTGTTCGTGTTCTACGCCGCTGGTGGGGTGTAAGTTCGTCCGGGTTGATGCGGGGGGGGGTGCAGGGGAGAAAGGCCAGGCTATGTGTTTGCCCTGCGAACAACGCCCGGGCAGTTTATGCGACGACTGCGGGCGATGCGTTACACCAAAACTAGCGCGAACAACAAATCGCACCGCTCGGCGCGAATCGGGCGGGGTAGCGATGATCGGGCAGTGTCACGAGTGTCTCTCCACGGCTGTGGTTGACGACACAGAAGCGCAAACGTTGCTGCGCAGAGTGCACGACGTTTTAGGTGGAATAGGAGCGAGGGAAGCGCCAAAATGTATTTTAGATACCACTGTAACCCTAGTAGACGCGGATCGATTAGCTCTAGCCGCTAATAAGCGCCACCGGGGCCCTTCCGCGGACGGCCCAAGGGGCGTTACACGCACGCAGTGCGAGCTACAGGGTCAGGCGCCGTCCGACAAATGGATCGAAATTGTGGACGGCTGGAGATTAGACCGAGAAGTAAAAGAAAACGAAGCGTACGGGCAAACAGTTGGGGAACAAACGGCAGGTGTGTTACCTCCGAAACACTCCCCAGGCACAGTAAAAAGAATAGCAAACGCGGCACTACAACACCCGGGTGTCACGGTTCAAGAAATGAGGTACATCAAGGACGTGTTGTTGTTGCGAGGCATGAGCCGAAACGCGTTAGGTGCCACGTTAGCCCACGAGTACGGCCACTGTTACCTGTTTTCGAGACGATTTCCAGCTTTGAGTTTGAAAACAGAAGAGGGGATTTGCGAGCTTTTCTCCTGGCTGTGGCTGGGGGGGGGCTTGACAGTGTCTGCGAGCACACAAATCACTCCCAACAAAAGCAACGAACAGGAAAACGCGCGCCGCCGCCACCGAATGGAAACTCGAAAGGATCCCGTTTACGGCGACGGGTTCAGAGAGGCGAAGTCAGCGCTGGAGAAGTGCGGCGGTGATTTGTGGAGGTTGCTGGAGGCAGTGCGCGTATCGGGAGAGCTACCTGGTAGTGCTTTGTAGTGGGAGAACCTTGACGTACTGATTGATGCCCTAATACATCTACTAGGACCATTTAGTCTGTTAATTTCACGGCCGTAACGTTCGTGACACGATTTGGTCTCTGTGTTTACGCGAGTGTGGAGGGGGGGGCGACTTACTGGGCGACCGCTGACTTGGCATGACCGCGTCACGAGGAGCCGGGCTAGGCCTTCGGGTAGGGCTCTTCGAGGGACTCTTCACAGGGCTCTTCAAATGACTTCCTTTCAAAGGACTCTGTTTCAAAGGAATACTCCCTTTCATCGAACTCATCTTCAACCTCACCGGGCTCACACCACTCTTCAGCCCAAAGCTGTTCAAAGGGCTCTTACTCGGCGACGTAAAGTATTTGCTCCGGAGTGTTTGCTTCGCGGGCGCGCTTTGTGGTCGGGTATTGTTCTGTTGTTCACGCACTTGCCACGGCCTAGGTGTGCTTCTCGACCGAGGGTTACTGGCTTTCAACGCAGCTAAATGTGCAATCTCCGCGGCGGCTTTTCGAGCCGCAACGCGCGCGATTTCTCTTTTTTCTTGAGCCGGGCTTATCACGCCCTTGGTTTCACCCCTGATGTATGCCCCAACTCTTGAGCGAGTCGGCGCCGTGTGCGGGCGCGTAGGTGGCTTCTTGGGGCGCACGTGCGTGTTCTCGCCAAACGTGACGCGTCTTCGTGCACCTGGCGATATTGATGCGCGCAAATTCGAATTTCTTGAAGGGGATTTCGCAGCCGACGATGGAATTATCGGGGACCGAATTGGCGAGCGCGCCGGCGATCGCGTAATACCCACGGGCGAGTGTCTTTGAGGCACCGGACTTCTACTTTGTATTGGCGAACGACTACCTGGGTTCGGCGACCGAGGTGGTGACCGGACGGACCTGGATGGTGACCTAACATTCCTAGACGCCGGGCCAGGGCTTCGCCCCCTTCGCTCCGAAGACGCTCGCTGAGGCGGTCCAGGAGAAACAGAGCGTTTCGTCATGACTATTTGTTGCCCCTTAGTTCGTGTTGGCGACCCGACCCGCATCGGCCTTCTAGTTAACCGCAGCGGCGTGGATAAATCGTCATCCACGGAGCTATGTACGTCAAAGCCACTACCAGCTTGCGTTCGCGTAGAGGATCGTACAAATGAATTATCACCGAAGTCGTTACTCACCGTGAGCGGCTTGAACTTGGGGTACGAATCCGTCACCGATAGTTTTCCAAACTCTTTTGACCGCCGTTCGATGTCTCGGCGAACCGCGCGATTCGCTTCACGTTCCGATGATTTTCGCAACTGAAGACCTAGGGTGTTCGCCTCATGCTTCACCTGGTCTAAACGTTTTCTGGTACGAGTCACTACCCCCCACGTTTCGTGCAAAAGATCCCTTCCAAAAACCCAGTTACCTTCAACGCCGCGCTCGATTTCCGCGACTGAAGCAATCACGTTATCGTTTGTCGTAACCTCTTCGGCAGCATCGCACGCGTTTTTGGCTAATTTTAAAGCCTCAGTCGCGGTCATGTACGTGTGCACTGTCCGTGCTTCGATCGCATCCAGGTGCTTCAACGTTCGAAGCACGACGGAAACACCCTTGCCTCTCAATTGCAAATCACTCCGATCCAGGTTTTCGAATAGCCTGCGATTTTCTAATTGCAACGTTTGCAACTCGTCTTTGGTTTTCTTCGTGATTTGATGCGCGTATGCGACTTCGTTCGCTTTTTTACTAAACTCTGCTTTCGCCACCACCAGGTCCCCACGTAACCGCTCAAGCTCACGTAAGTGCTCACTCTCGATCGCCACCAAGTCCTCCTCCGCGGAGGTCAGGGCGACTTTAGGCGTGGAATTATTTTTCGAAGGCGAAGACTCTACGCTTCGACTCGCCCGCAACGCCGCGTCGTTCGGAGTGGAAGCGGACATGATATGTTTCAAATTATCAGAAGAAGGCTGTTGATCATCAAGGACACTGTTCGTCCCTTGCTCCAGCGCTGCTCGAAACGAAGAGCCTTTCGAAGCGCTATTCGAATTTATTTTCGAGTTTCGTTTCAGTAAACTTTCAATGGCGCGGATACGTTTGCGTTCGTGTTCGTTGGAGATTTCTTCAGCCCTGAGTCGTAACTCAGTTTCTTGTCGCAGTGTAGATTGCAAGGCTTCGATGTCACTCTGCATTCGTCTCTGCACTTCCAAACCGTCTCGGGTAGTGTCTTCAATCGCTCTGCACGCCGCGTCTCGCGTCGCTCGCAACGATTTCTCTAAATCATCCGTCTTAGCGTTGGTTTCATCAAGCAAAAGCTCGAGTTGAAGTCGCTTGTTGTTCGCCTCGGCGATAGCGGAGCTCAGTGCATTATCGCCACTGTCTCTTTGCTTCGACTTCTCTGGAGATTTCTCGGGAGGATGCAACGCAGTGGTCGCGATGTGGTGTTCCAGCTTGTGAATCTTAACACGCGCTTCCGCCAATTCTTCCCGTGCCGACTCAACTTGAAGCTCCGCATCCGCCACTTTCAACGCTGCGTTCTCTTCGAGTAAGAACAAACGACGATCCGCATCCTCCGCCCGTTGGTTCGCCGCGGCGACGAGCTTAGTCGCGACGTCGTCTTTCTCAGGTGGCGAGCGCGTCTCAATCGGCGTAGAGTTTGGAGACACGGGATTCTTGTGTCGTTGTCCAATTTCCGAAAACTCGGTTCGCATCATCATCTCCGCGGCTTCCTCCCTGCTTAGCATCTTGGCGGGAGACAAGCCGGGCAACCTTTTGACGAAATACCGCGGCTCCCCGGGACGCGGCCGCGTCATGGGAGACGACATCGCGGACACGGGGTGTGCCGCAGTGAGTGGCCATCGTCGCGCCGACGATGCAGAATTGACGCAATTCGTCGTCGTAGTCAAAAATCTACTCGTCCGAAGTTACCGAAGTAATGCCGACATCAGTTTGGAGGGCGCGGGACACGGATGGACGCGTTTACCCGGTCGCTCTCCGCGAGGGAGGCGCGGGCGCACGGTGTGGAGGACGACGAGTACACTGCCGACGATGAGGCTCCGTCGATGTCGTACCGCCGGTCGGTGACTGACGTGTCCGAGGGGTCGGGGGGCATCGCCCTTTTTCTCGAAGAATGCGCATCTTTCGTCGAGAAAAAGGCCGATGGAAATGAATTGCCCGACAAGACGGGTAATACGGACGGCAGTGGGGATAGTGAGGATAGTGATGATGACCTGTCAGACCCCTCGATACCCACGAATCAATCCCCCGAACCCAACCGCACGGCGTACTCAAGCACGGTGTACAAATACCGGAACGCGGTCGGGGCGTTCATGCATCGGCAGAAACAATTCGTCTCAAATCAATTAAGAAGCCGAAAAATACGATGGGTCTTCGACGTTACCTGTGGCAGGTACAGATCAAACTATTTTTATCCACTGGCTTTCCTCGTCCCAGTCTCCATATGCGTCACGGTGTTCATGTGGCCTTTGTTGCTCCCGGGCGATTTGGTGCAGAAGGCGTACGCCGGTTCCGCATCCGCCGCAAGAGTTTGCATGGAAACCACGCAGCAATCCGTTGCTCCAATGCTCGCAGACGCTTACATCCGAAACCGGGAGCAGTGCATGACGGATTGCCCGTCCCCAGCGCACGCCGCAATGACGTTGTGCAGGCACACCTCGGCGTGCGGAGGCGAGGACGACGCGGAGCTCGCGGCGCTTGCGCTTGACGAAGGTGCGTTGTTCGTTGGTGTGCTCGTCTCGCAAAATAGCACAAATAGCTCGAGTAGCTCGGAGTTGCGCCGCAAGCTTTTGTTCGGCGCAGGCATCGAGGGTTTGGCGCAGGCTGGGGTTACTCCTGAGCTCGCGAATGAAATCGGCACGAACGCGGTGGAGGCCACGAGCGCTTGCACCGCGTGCCAAATAACTGCGACGCAGATATTCCACGGGATGGCGAACGCCTCGAATCACCCGTCACCGCATTATGTGGAAGCAATGGTCAGGGTGCACGGCCGAGAGTGGTGCGCTCGGAGCGCGGCGAACTCCCTCCCTCCGTACGAAAAGTGGCGCTTCTTCAGAGGCATCACGTCTTGGACGGATGTAGGACGAACACCCGAGGATGACTGGGAGGGCAGCGCGATCTCTGCGGATGACCTGTTGGCGAACAATCCAGACACCGGGTCGAATTGGCCGAACACCGACGGCACATCCGCGTACAACCCAGACGCCTGGAACCCAAACAATTGCACCGTTAATATAACCACCATGGAGTTCATCGAAGGCAGCGGAAACGTCCCGGATGTGAACTGCACGCAAACCCTCGAGGACCCCCCTGTGAACGAACAGCTAATGACCCACTTAATGGCAAACTCCCCATCCTTCGGGTGTCCCAAGACGGTTTTTATTGACGGCACGGAATTCAGGTTGATCGTGCCGGCGGCGTTCGCGAGCGCGAGTGGGTCGCCGCAGGACCCGCTTGAGTTGACTCCACGGCCGGACTGGGCTGACACGTGTGCCGCAACACCTGACAGAGACACGTACGGCGTAGTGGGCGAAACTTCCGCGTGGAGCAAGGAGTATCTGGGTTTGGGAAGCACAACAGGCATCATGGCCCCAGCGATGATTCTTTTTCCCATCTTTGTTCTCAACGGAATCGCGGGGCTGAAGGTTGTTGAGGCGCCGTTCGTGGCATGTTCCATCGGGGTTTTGGTGTGGATTTTTGTTGACAACATTGTTGCGCTAATTCGATTCCTGCCGTGTATGGACCTGGTGTTCATCATCGCGAATTGCGTGCACTTGAGTATTATCGGTGCCGCGATTGCGGCGGCATTTGGATTGATCGGCGTGCGATACAAAGATCCGGACGCGAAAAACTCAGCCTACAACCACGCGCGATCGAGCTGGAAACTGTTCATGGGTGTGATGATTGCAGGGGCGCCCGTGGCGCCGTTCAGCGTACAGAGAGCCAACGTTATCGTGCGAGGTAATGCGAGGCTACTGGCGAGCACAAAAGTCCAAAGAATGCTGTCGTCAAATCCCGACTCCGCGATCCAAAAAACCATAAAACGTTCGACGACTTTTTTGAAGAAACTCAAACTGGGCAAAGACCCGTTGCGGGTTAAATACGGGTCCGTCAAAACACCCCCTACCGAACCAGGGTGGCTCCCTGCGAAATACTTCGGGTGGGTGGCCAACAGCGGGTTGCCGAAAACGTGGGAGAAACGAATTAGCAAAGAAGTTGAAGAATTCAAAGTATGGTACCGCGGGATGGATCCGAATGCGGCGAGTCGCGTTGACGCGTTGAACCCAACAATCATCCGCCCGCACACGAAAGGCTTCCACGGCTTAAACTCCATTGTCAACGCGGCTAAGTTACGAGATGCATCCTTTAAATCCGTTTCACCACACGCGTTGAATAAAACCGAAACGGGTATTAAAACGGCGGACGAAACGGCTGGCGCGAAGTATAAATCAACAAGCTCAAAGTCCCCCGACCCGACCCCCACTTTAGCGGGAAAGTCTTTCCGCAGCGATAAGCTCGTTAAAACGCGAAACGCGCCGCTGAGCGCTTTTTTCAACCGAACATTAACAGGCAAACAGTCGGATTCGGAGAATATCCAGAACATGAGATCCACGCCAGCTTTGATGGCTATTTGGCGGGAAGCGGTGACACGCGTGATGCAAGCCAAAGCGGCGCAAGCGGTTTTGTCGGTTGACAGAAACGGCACCCCGAGTTGGCGCACGAAAATTCCGTCGCACAACCCGGGTTTTGGATCGCGAATGCTGCTCGCGATATTCGGAACGTGCTTCATAACCTTCATTTGTGTTGTGCTGTCAACGCAGCTGATGCGCAAGTTCGTGGAAGTAACGCAGTGGAGCTACAGAGCACGCTGGTGTACGTGGCAGCGGTTCGGCATTTACGACCCCACTTTGATCAACGAGTTCGTGCACTGGGTTTCCTATTCGATTCCTGGAGGCACCGCGGTCGTGATAATCTTCCAGCTCATGGACCTTGCGCAATCGTACCGCAAACAAATCCAACTGTTACGACTAGGAAAGTCCACTTTTTCGTTCTCGGAAAAGTCAGTCACCCGAGCTGCGAACGCCAGTGAGTGGGTTGGTTATCATTTAGTCCTAACCGGGTTCACCTACGTCGCCGTGTTCGTGGTTCTGTGTTGCTTCATGATCGTAACCATGATCCCCATACTGGCGTTCCTATCCATAGGCCCGGAATCGCAAGACACAGCGTTGAAGGTAATGTACACGATAGTCACCGGGTGGATTTTAACGTTTATAGGCTCACAAGCGTACCGCCAAATGCACAAACACGTGTTCAACGACCGGCGGCTGAACGTGATTCGGTACTTTCAGTGGTTTCAATTAAGCGACTTCGTCATGCTTTATGTCACCATGCAGCGCTCGTTCGTGGTTGTGATTTTCCGATCGGTGTGGACTGTTTTAGTACAAACAGCGTGCATTATGCGTTCGGATCTGTCTTTCTTCCCGCCAATCATGGGCCCGCTAGTGGACCCGCCCCACGTCGCGTACGTTGCGATGGTGTTGTCGGACTGGAAGCAAATGTGTCCAATCGCGCGGACTTTTGCTGAATTACTAGTTGACATCGGCAAGAAATACGAGTTGGGCCGGAACCGGGTTTTGAGGGAAACTTTGTTAAGGGAAGGCGGGAATGTTGGAAGGGTTACTCGGAAACGATGGTCTAAGCACGTCGATGGCGATGGCAAGAAAATGGCTACTAAAACCTTTTTGAATAGCTTATTTACGCAGATCGGAGGTACTAGCATGAAAAACAAGATCGACTTCCAAGCGGTGTTAACGTCGACTGCGGTGACTGAAAAGTTGAAAGTTTTGGAGGAAGAGAGTGTGCGAAAACGACGCGCGCGAACGCGGTGGTTTCTAGCCATAACGCTGAGTAACAACCCGAGTTTGGTGTACATGCGACGCCCAAGAGGCATACCGGTAGCGCACCGAAGTTGGAAGTGGACGCGCCCGCGACACTTGCCGCACTTCGTGAAGACGGGCTGGCTACGAAGAAGGGGCGGCGTGATGGGGCTGATGGGTGCCGTTTCGGACGATTACCTAGTAGTCTGCCCAGGTGTGCTGTACATCTTCGAGCATGATAGGTCAGTGGTCTCAAAGGTATACCCGCTGAACGAACGAATGACAATCAGACGGTTGTTCGTTTCAACCCGAGACCAAACCACGGGCGGGTGGCACTTCTCCTCGGATTATTACCTGCCCGGAAACAACGAGGCCGAGATGGACGACCCGGAGACTGGGGATATGGTTGTGGATGGGGATGGGGACAGTGGGGATGACAGAGATGCTTCCGGGGATACATATGCTGATACCAACAATGACTCCGATATTCCCGGGGATGTCCCCGGGGATGGTTCCAACCCCAACCCTCACGGCAATCAATCTTCGTGGACGTTTTACAAGCGACGGAAAAAGTGGAAATTGCGAGACAAGCACTTCTTCGCTTTAACCGTGCCTGGTGGGCCCATGGAGATTTTCGCGGCGACCTCCGAGGAGGATGCGAACGTATGGGTGGAGTTGTTGAGGTCGGAAGCCGCTGGGTTGAAGGATGGGATTGAGGCGTGATGATAGCGAAGAGTGTGAGTAGGAAGAGCTCATTGAAATTATTTATTTTTGCACAAGCAGAAAGCAGTCTCGGAAAAACCGTCAATTCCGAGAAACGCACATCCGACGGTTTATAACTCGTCAACGAAACGACCGTTATGGGAGTAATTTTCGTCGTTCGCGCTCGGAAAAGCGCACGGGATCTCTTGTCACCTCCCGCCTGTGGGTCACACTTCAGAGTTGAAGACGCGGAAGAGTCGAAGACGCACGAGTGGGCGCGCGTTTCCACACCCGTCGAGAGCTCATCCCTGACTTGTGTGTTTTGCCGCTAACGGTAACACGCGCGCGCGGAGACAAAGCCGCATCAGTGAAAAAAACGCGACTCGTTGTTTCCGTTCGTCCCGATGGAGACGTCCCTGCGCTTCGACAGCCGGACGAAACACCTGTGTTTGTTCGCCAAGGAAAAGTTCTCGAACGACGATAACTACGTGCTGACGGTAAGGAGAACGACGGGGGTTGTGTTACTTCACTGCACTACACATCCCCACACCCAGCCCCTCCCACGTCGGAACGTCTCCACCGGACCTCGAGATCACGAACCTCAAACGAGCAGTTTCTTTCACAGTTTTTCACGTTCATTCAATACTCTCCATATATACCTTCTATTACCCATACTCACCTCCGTACCCTCAACCCTGACCCTCGTAAACCCTAATAAACCCTAATAAACCCTTATAAACCCTAACCAAGGTTTCCGGCTCTTTGGACACCAAGGACGGCCGCGTCGAGTCCCGCGCGTACGTGCGCAAGAAATTCTTCCCCGACGCGTTTCTGTCGCGAGTCGACATGGGCTTGAGTTACGCCACCACTGCGGATGACGTGACGTACGGAATCGCGGGGAAAAAGAGTTTCGAATTGACGGATGACGGACTGACGACGTTCGACGTCAAGGGGGGCGTGTCTATGGGCAGCAAAGCTAGGGGCGCTGATGTAGAAGCTAAGATCGAGTTGACGCAGAAAATATTCAACTTTCAAGAGGACCAGGATCTGAAACTGCGCGTGGGGTTCGACGTTGGGAAGAAAAAGCTGTACGGGCAAATCAGGGAAAACAACTGGACATTCAACACAGACTTTCGGGATAAGTGGGACGTGCGGTATGATCTCTGATAGGGTAGAAGGAACAGTGAGTGAGTATCTAGTGTCGGCGTAAGATTTGTGAAGATTTGACTAGTTTTCGTCTAATTGACTTGGCATTAACTCGTCACTTTCTCCGATTTTCCAAGTCAAAAATCGGGCCAAGCTCAACTTCCATGAAAAGACAGTCGTCGTTGCCCTTCCGACACTGTGAAGGCACGCGCTCGGGTTGCCGAGGGGCGTTGCGTTCACGTTTCGTGCAGTGTTACGGTTCTGCGACGCACGTGACTACTCGTAATTGCAAACGGGCTCGTTCCACCTCGATTCCGTCGTTCAACAACGCGGATCTCGTTCAGATCTGACGGGCTCGCATTTAACAGTGCCAACTTCACCCGTCGCTCTGCCCTGAACCACTTCAGGGATGATGAACGACCGCAAGGTGATCAACCTCGAGGAGGGATGGGACTTCATGCAGGCAAGTAGAGAGTATATTTTCGCCCGATAACCCGATACTCCACATTCTCACGCCGCCCCTTCCTCCAACCAACACGTCCTGTTATTATTTCGCGCGTCGAGTAACCCTACTGAGATCTCACGCCCTTCGTTCTGACCCACGCCCCCCGACTCGAGCAGAAAGGCATCGTCAAGCTGCGCGGCATCCTGGACATGGAGAAGCAGGAAGACGCGTTCACGCCCCAGGAGTACATGAACCTCTACACGTAAGTACGGGTTGGGTCGGACTACTACGACTACTCAGATCCAAGTCAAATAATACGTCAAACAACAAGCAACTGACTTTTCTTTTCCTCATTCAAACCCTGCAGCACGATTTACAACATGTGCACGCAGAAGCCCCCGCACGACTTCAGTCAGCAGCTCTACGAAAGATACCGGGAGGCGTTCAACGAGTACATCACGAACGTAGCGCTCCCGGCGTTGGAGGAAAAGTCCGGCGAGTTCATGCTAAAGGAGTTGGTCCGAAGGTGGGACGACCACAAAGTGATGGTTCGTTGGTTGTCGCGATTCTTCAACTACTTAGACAGGTACTACATCCAGCGGCACAACCTGGCTCAATTAAAAGACGTAGGCGCGTTGTGCTTCAGAGATTTAGTGTATGCTAAACTCAAAACAACCGCCAAGGATGCTATTTTAGAGTTGATTGACAAGGAACGGGACGGCGAGCAGATTGACCGGGCGCTTGTTAAAAACGCACTTGGGATTTTCGTCGAGATGGGCATGGGAGGAATGGAGACGTACGAGACTGACTTTGAGGCATTTTTACTCACCAACACGGCGTCGCACTACGCGAGAAAAGCGTCTGTGTGGATCGAGGAAGACAGCTGCCCTGCGTACCTCATTAAGGCTGAGGAGTGTTTAGGCAAGGAGAAGGAGAGGGTGGGGTACTACCTGCACGCGAGCTCGGAAACTAAACTGCTGAAGGAGGTTGAGCGCGAAACGTTATCGGAGTACGAGACTCGTCTGCTCGAGAAGGAACACAGCGGGGCTGCCGCTCTGTTACGAGACGACAAAACGGATGACCTCGCAAGAGTGTTTCGACTCTTCAAACGCGTCCCGTCCGGTCTACCCCCAGTTGCGGAGATTTTCAAGAAGCACGTGGAGAAGGAGGGCTCTGCGCTGGTGAAACGCGCGGACGAAGCCGCGACGGCGAAGAAGGATGCCAAGAAGGGATCCGCGGGTGAAGCTAGTGCAAAGGATGCACCCACTCCTGAAGGCAAATCCCCGTCAAAAGACGCCTCCTCCTCGAAAGATTCAAAAGCGCTTTCAAGTGATACCTCCACTGTGTTCGTCAAGGATGTCATCGCGTTACACGATAAGTACGTGCGGTACGTCACAAGTTGCTTTGCGGACGATTCGTTGTTCCACCGAGCGCTGAAAGAGGCGTGCGAGGTGTTTTGCAACAAGATCATCGCCGGGAGTACGAGTGCCGAACTCATGGCCACCTTTTGCGATAAATTACTCAAGAAAGGGGGGTCTGAGAAGCTCAGTGATGAGGCGGTGGAAGAGACGTTGGAAAAGGTTGTGAAACTCCTGGCGTACGTCTCCGACAAAGATTTGTTCGGCGAGTTTTACAGGAAAAGATTGTCGAAGCGATTACTGTTCGATCAATCCGCAAACGACGACCACGAGCGTTCGATTTTGGCCAAGCTGAAGCACCAGTGCGGCGCGCAGTTCACGAGTAAAATGGAGGGCATGGTGACTGATTTGCAGCTGGCGCGGGACACGCAGCAGTCGTTCGATAACTGGCTGGACCAGGACCAGGCGCGGAAGCCAGACGTTGATCTCAGCGTCACCGTTTTGACCACCGGGTTTTGGCCCACTTACAAGTTCACCGAGCTCGCATTACCGTCGGAGATGGTCAAGTGCGTGGAGACGTTCAAGAACTTTTACGAGGAGCGGACTAAACACCGGAAACTGACCTGGATCTACGCCCTGGGGACAACCTCCGTGAAAGGGAACTTCACGCAGAAGCCGATTGAAATGCAGCTCAGCGCGTTTCAAGCATCGTGCTTACTCTTGTTCAACGAAGCGGGCGTCGACGCGTTAAGTTTTTCTGAAATTCGCGACAGATTAAACATCCCCGACGAGGACGTCAAGCGAACCCTGCACTCCCTTTCCTGCTCCAAGTACAAGATTCTCAAGAAGTACCCTGAGAACAAGTCCATCGGTGTTGACGATAGCTTCAGCTACAACGCGTCGTTCACTGACAGAGCCAGACGCATCAAGGTCCCCGTGCCGCCCGTCGAGGATCGGCAGAAAACTATTCAGGACGTTGATAACGATCGCCGGTACGCAATTGACGCGGCGGTCGTGCGCACCATGAAGAGCAGAAAATCGTTAGCGCACCAGAAGCTCGTGTTGGAGGTCGTGCAGCAGCTTTCCAAGGGGTTCAAGCCCGACTTCAAGGCGATCAAAAAGCGGATCGAGGACCTCGTGACTCGAGAGTTTTTGGAGCGCGACAAGGATGACCCGAACGTTTTCAACTACCTGGCGTAAGAGGTTGAGGGATTTGGATTGAATCGAGACGAGTCGAGATGCATGCGTGAGTAGAGAGGACTGTGAAAATCCTCAGCAAAATTGTAGTCGCAGATACTAGTGACAGTGACACACGTAGACAGGACACGAGTAAAGATTTAGTGTTAACACGTCGTTCATCACAACGCTTGGACCCGTATTTCTACCGGTCATTTTTTCTAAGTGGACGTTCCCTATCCCCCAGTCACCCGGGCCTAATTTCCAAAAGCCCCAGGTCCCCCACGCTCGAGTCTACACTCGAGTTCTCTCTCTCACGTGGTGAGTGAGAGCGAGCACACGTTCCCGCGCTGGAAACGTACGCTCTCACACACCCCGCGCACCTCCTCATCCTCACCTCCTCGCGCGCACGTCGACCGACAGACTTAGGCCGCAGCAGTGTAGCATCTCTTCCATGCCAACCACTGTCTTCCACGCCGCCGCACGAGTCAAGCACACCCCTCACGCCCCAATTTAAAGAGCTGAGAAGTTGGGCCTGGTGTACTTGAACGTGGTCTTCTGCGACTTGGCGTCCGCTCTGAGCACCTTGTTCACCACGGGGAAAGAAACTGGTTCCTTTCTGCCGAGGAACTGGATGGTGTTATCGCGCTTGACGTCCGCGTCGGCGACGAGCGCGATTTTGATGATCTGCAAGCACGGCGCTCTGACCCTGTGCCTAGAGGCCATCTCCTCGTACAGCGCATCCACCGCTTTGTTCATGGACACTTCGCGGTACTCCTTGTACGCGTTGTGGAACCCCGTGCGTGATTGGTACCGAATCCACACGCCGTAGTTCTTAATGGAAGTGACATCCTCTTCGAAAATTTCATTGCACGCGATGATTTGGCCATTCGCCTTCTTTACCTTCTTCAGGCGGGAAAGGAAGTACCTGTTTGGATTAATTGAAAGGAATTGGAGGGGGAGGTCAGTGATATGGTCGTGGAGTACAAGGTCGTGGAGTACAAGGGAGGTGCGTTTCATCGGCGTTTCATCGGGCACACGGAGCGAGGAACGCGCGCGCCCCCCTAAGAAAAACACAGTCGAGACAGTCGAAAACCCTTAAAACACATTCCGTGAGTGTGGGTGTCGGAGAAGCGCCAGGTGGGGGTACTACGGAGTGGCTTTCGTGCGGGAATTGGTGTT
>TARA_B110000977_G_scaffold69128_1_pt1 | contig 30727 bp, 13 predicted proteins | sample TARA_B110000977 | Tara Oceans TARA_B110000977 (sample SAMEA4397798) | marine metagenome | biome: Polar Biome; feature: [SRF] surface water layer (ENVO:00010504); material: water (ENVO:00002006), including particulate matter (ENVO:01000060) such as... | depth 5 m | reverse complement strand
ACGGACATACACAAACCGATATACATTCTCCATCCTTCTCGGATTGTTGAGCGTGTACCGGGCGCGTACGCTGACCATCGGATGCACTTGAGCTAACCATCTAACCCATCTCATCCCTCCATGTCAAAATAAAAAATCAGCGTCGGTTTTGGCGGGTACGTCGGGTCAACGTCTTTGGCTGAAACTTCCGATGATTTAAATTCTTCTGGTACCGAATCAGACCCGTTAATTCAGCAACTCCTGAGTCAAATAAGCAAACAAAACCAAACCACGAAACGCAAGGGTTTGCGGGATCTTTGTGACGCGTTGAAGGGCCGTCAAATCGGAGACGACGAGAGTTCCGCGTACAAACGCTCGGCGGAGGAAATCGTGAACGTGTTTCCCCAATGGGCCGTGGCGTTTGGGAAGCTCATCGACGATGACCATTGCGAAACAAGAATTTTATCTGCTGAGCTCAACGCGGTGTTCGTTGTTAACAGTGAAAAGCTATTAGCAAGGCATTTGGGGAAGATCTTACCGGCTTGGTACGCGGCGTGTTATGATGAGGATGAGCTTGTTTCGGAAACTTCGCGATCCGCGTTTGAGCAAGTTTTTTCTTCTCCAGAAAAACGAGCCCAAGTTCTTTCGCGGTACGGGAAGGATATTTTACAAAGACTAAACGACCGCTTGTGTTTCGACACCACTTCTGAACAATCCAGCGTCACGGAAAGCGGGACGTCGGAGGAGCGACGGGAACGGCGAGAACGGACCATCGCGGCGGCGATGAACGCGCTAGGCGGATTCGCCAAAGATTCAGTCGGTGCGAAAAATGAAAATAAACCGAATCCAGAAATAGTCGAGTTAATTCTCGGTTCACTGGAAGTGATTCCGGGTGATGGCATCGTCACAAGCTCTACATCGCATTCTGCCAAGATTCGAAACGCAACCTACCAGTGCGTGCTGCGAGTAGTCGCAGTTTTTGATTCGAGTGAAAGTGATTTGGCAAGAATCGATTGTATGACAACTCAGTCTGAAAAACTAAAACGCGTCGCTCTTTTCCACGCCGTTGACGAAACCGACGCGACGTGTTTAGGTTCCGCTCGCGAGCTAACGTTGGGGTTCATCGAGAGAAAAGGAGCACAGGCGTGGACCAACGATATAATATACGGTTTCTTATCGCGTCTGGAGCAGCACGTTGCGAGCGGGTGTCACGGCGCGGCGGACATATCGGCGCCGTCGGTGCTTCCCTTGCTCGCGGGGTTGCCTGATAAAAGTCTGGCAGAAATGGTCGATGGAACAAGTAGTCAAAAAAATCTCCAAAGCAGACTATCCCGACTCCTGACGCACGTGTGGGACGGGTACAATTTGTGTAACGTCCCGTCCCGCGCTGCAGATGCCAAAGCGCTGCTGAATGCGTTCAAGGAGGCGTTTTTGTTTGGCACTATTGTCGTGGCGGAGCGTTTGGGAACCGAAGGAGAAAAGAAGACGTTTCGCGATGAGTTATTTGAAATTGCGATCACAAATCGATGGGCGCCAGAAACGTTTGCCGGTACGTGCGATGCATCCGTTTTAAATTCTTTGTGCGAAACGTTAGTTGGAGTTTCGAGGAGACAGGTTTTGGCTCAGGGTTTGGAGTTGGTGATGCACCAGTTGACGAGTACAGCCACCACTATGCTCAGAGATAACGTGGATACCTCAAACATTTCAGAAACCGGAGTCGACACGTTTGGTGCTTTACGTATCGCGGCGTTTCACGAAAACCTGGTGAAAGCAGCTTTGAACCGAGACACGTCGGAACGTGCGAACCCCCCCCCGACACCTTCAAATACAACTGCAATCACCTGGGTAAAGCATTCCTTCGCGATCCCAGTAGCGAGGTCAGTCACGAAACTGTTATCGCAAAAGCCCTCTAAAGCGGGTGCGGATTTGTTACGCTCCTTCGTCAAACATCACGGCCCCGAGTGCTTGGCAGATCGTAACGAAGGAAACGACTCAGGGGTAACCCAAGACACAACCGGCGACACTTCCGGACTCGTGGATGCTTGTTTCGAAAACGCAGCCCAAGACCTTAACGACCGCGCGTTGACGCTCGCCGCGGTGGCCAGGGCGTCGCCTGAGACGTGGGATTTGAGTATAAGTAGAGCGAATGAATTAAACGAAACGGGTGATGCGTCTGGGCTAGGTTTGCTCGCTTCGGCGCTTACCATTCTAGGGTCAGATGCTACCGGGATATCGTCTTGGTCTCGGCCTGCACTGGATACTTTAGTGGTGAGCGCTGTGGGTGCTCATACGGATATCGATGCCAACCACGCGTCCCTGGTCATGGCGGCGGCAGCGACTGGGTCGGTATCGGCGAGCGCCGCGACTGAGGTGTTACGAAACCTATCAAAATCAATCACTGCAATCTCCCAATCCATCGAGTCCTTCACCGCCGCGGAGGCGTGGGTGTGGCCGATACCCGTTACCGGGGAAGGCGATACCAAGTATGCTTGGCTCGGGTTGGTCTCCGCGTTGTGGAGCGCCAGGCTCGACGAGGCGACTGAGAATACGGATCACGAGGAGATTGAGGAGACTTTCGGGGAAGAGACGGGCTGCGACTCGGACTCCGACTCGGACGATGAAAGATCGGAAACCTCTTCTGATGCTTCATCAGTGGGGAACAGAGCCAGGTCAGTGTCCCCCGATGCAGCTTCACACCCGGCGTCCAGAACGTGGGCGCGGCTGGAGCGTAAAATTTCAGAGGAAGGACACGTGGCTCAAGAACAGGAACGTTTGGAAGTGTTCGAACGAAGCGCGAGGGACGCGATTGTCGGGGAAACCTCAAAACGATTATATTTGTTGGAAACGAGCGATACGAAAAATAATCCTGCTGCGCGTCGAATCGCCGGTGCCACAGCCACCGCGTTAGCCGCGTTCGGGTTGGATGCCTTTACAGCGGCAGAAGAAACAACCCTCGCAGCATTGACAGTGACGAGTACCGATAAAAATATGATGTCAGAAATTCGCTCGCAGTACCTCGGCGAAACCGCCGTGCTGTTCGGGTCCTGGAGTTTTGTGCTGGACGCTGTGGCTATGTATGAGGAAACAGTGCCAGAAATACAAAAAGGTACCACAGTGGCGTTCTTGCTAAGAAGCGGAGTCAGCAAAGAGCTCACGCATACGCTTTGCGAGGATGAACACGACCGCTTCGTGGACGCTGTATCTGTGTTGATAGAAAAAGCGATTGACGACGGGGTCGAGTTTGGAGAGTGGTTCTTTCCCAATGCGTCCGAGTTGCATAAAACCCTCCCGCAACCTTGCCTGTACGCGGCGAAAAAGGCACTCACCGTGGTCCACAAGTGTCTCATACAAGACGCGTTCCGTATCAGAAGTCATGCGGCGAAAAGCAAACGCTTGGGTGACGTATTTACGAGGACAATCGGGAAACCTTTTACTCAATTATTGAACGACACGTCCGCCGAACTGGACGCGAAGAAAATACGAACCCTAAGTTCGTTAGTGCCGCTGTTACGAGGAGTGGACAGCCGCGAGTTTGACACGTTCGCACACGCGGCGGCTAAACGCGCCGGGCTCCTTTTATCAAGGGAAGGCGATGCGAAACAACAAGCGGTTCTTGGTCCCGTCGTTGCGTTGGCCGCCGCGTGCTACCGTGAAACCTCAGCCGACGGCAAAATTATCGTTTCGAACAAGTCGACGACCGACTCCAAGCCCTTGCTCTCCTGTTTCCAGCTCGCGACGCGACGCGAGGCTGCCTCCGCAGCAGCAGCAGCAGCCGCGGCGAGGTCCGCGAGCTTGGAAACAAACGGGCAACAGGGAACTGGAACGAGTAGAGACACTAGTAATGAAAAAGCCATCTCTGAACACTCGGAGGAGAAAAATATCTCTCTCGGCTTGTTAACCCTGGCCGTTATGACCCATTGCACGGTTGACCTCGACGTGCGTGACTGGGAACGCATCGTGCAAAGACTGAAAGGCATGTGTGTGAAAAGAGTTGCGTATGGTGAAGAGTGTTGTGAGCTTGCTGCACAAGGTGAAGGTGCAAACATTCAGACTGAATCTACATACGCAACGGGGTGGCGCTGCGCAAAAGTCGCGACTCAAATTTTGCTCGCGTTTGAGAAACTGCCCGTGGTCGTCGCAGCTCCAGATTTTGATAACAACACAGACGGAGACGTCGTGCCTTTCGGTGTTCAGGGTATGGATGCACAGACCATTGCGGCGAGCCTAGCCCGAATCGATTGGCCTTCCGTGCGATCTGAAATTCACGGAAGCATCGCTCGAGCGCTGATGGCCGCCGGCGCTGAGCTTTATCATTTGAAAAATTCGAATGAAAGAAAAAAACAGTGGTTTGCGAGACGAGCGGGTGAGATGGATCTGTGGCGTTACGTTGCGAAACTGTGGTCCACCGGGTCTGGCGCCGAAGCAGTTGCAGCTAATAAAATCTTGCACGGAATGCACCAGTGGGAAGAAGCGGGATGCGGCGCGATTGCCTCGCTGTACGAAACCCTGCTTTGCGCGGATGACTTATTTGGGGATGTCGGAAATATCGGGGATAGGAAAAACATTACAGAAACGTGCTCGTCCTTGCGCCAGTCATCCTACGCGTTGTTGTCCTCGCCAGCGCTTGTGAAACCCGCGGTGGTCGGACTTGACGCGAGCGTGGAGGACACAGATGCGGTGGTGGAAGCGGTGTTGGGTGGGGATGAAGATGATGGTGAAGACGAAAGTGGAGACGAAACCCCCGCGGCGGAGCGCGCGGCGATCAGAGAACCCCTGGCGCTGAAACTCTCGCGGAAAGAAGGTGATGATTCAAACACAGTACTTTGCTCACCTGTTCAAACAAGAGGACGAGGAAGACTTACTCCACATGGAAATATTCAAAGCGCGCTGCGTGGTGTTGACGAACAAAAAATAACCTCAACGTTGCTGTGCTACGCCCTGTTGTTGCGTCACTTACAGGTGTTGCCGTTAAATTCCAAAAGCCGAGAACGACTCGCCGAGTTTACCAATACCGTCAAGGCCGTGCCCACGGTGATGCGGCTCGCGCTGGTACACATGCCAATTCCGGGTGATGGAAATTTTGTCACCCCTTCGAAGGGAAAAACCGTGTTACAGTTACCCACGGCGTGGCAAGCCGTTGTTGCTTTATCATCCGCGGCAGGGAAGGACGGACGCGGCGGATCCGGCGCCGCGACCGCCGCGGCAAACGCGGATGTCCTATCGCCCAGATTCCTGTTCGGCGGAGGTAATGCACGCACTACGAACAAGCGCCTCGCCATCGGGATCTACCGCGCCTGTCTTCAGACGCTTCCTGCTGCGACCCGAACGTGGTTTCAGGACTGCAGGGATGTGGGGCTTAAAAAAACGCTCGAGAGTTTGACTGCTTCTGCATTGAGCCCCGCTATCCTCGAACAAGAATTCGACCTAGTAGAACGCGCGGCGACTGGAAAATACTCTGGGTTTTCGTTTGGAGAACACGACGCGGACAGCACTGGAGAATTGAGTGTTAAGGTATTGCGAGGCAGTAGAGAGATCAGCGCTACGTATAGCTTAGACGATGCCGCTGTCGAACTAAAAGTGATTCTTCCGAAAGCGTACCCGCTCGTGCAAGCGGAGCTGACGTCGGGGCAAAGAGCCGGGGTAAGTGAAGCTCGAGCAAGAAAGTGGACCCTCGCGGTGGGCAGTATATTGCGCCACCAGAACGGCGCCGTCGCCAACGGGTTAGCCACCTGGAGACGAAACGTGGATCGAGAGTTCGCAGGCGTGGAACCCTGCCCAATCTGTTACCTCGTGATCCACGGATCGAACCACCAGCTCCCGAAACTGAAGTGCAACCAGTGCCACAACAGCTTCCACAACGCGTGCTTGTATAAGTGGTTCACGAGTTCGTCAAAATCCACGTGCCCGCTGTGCCAAACGCCGTGGGGCACGTCGTACCGAAGTTAGGGGGGTTGTGACTGTTTCCGTATACGACGAGGGGTGAGAGAATATGTGAGATGGTTTCGATGTCCCGGTTGCCTTCAGAGATAACGTAATAGACTAACTACTCCTAAAAACCCTAACTTCTACTCCGTCTCACCAACAGCATATCTTCATCCGTCCCGAACTCCTTCCTCGCTTTTTCCAAATCCGCCGAAGAGATGAATAAATTTTTCTCACCCACCGCGGGGTCCCGTATTTCGAAAAAATCGTTGTTAAAATCGTAACCGCACACCACGACGTAGTGCCCGGTATACCCGTTGTTAGGGTTTGCGTTAGGGTTCAGGGCATTAGGATTTCTATGGCCAATACCCTGTTCTTCGAATTGCCCAAACACGCGGTTGATGATTCCCGAGGTTTCGTTTTTATTTTTTGAGTTTCGGACAGTTTCGTGTTCCAAACTAACCTTGAGTTTCCTCTTGTCCACCAGGAGGATCAACAGCCAGATACTTGATGCTGCCCATCGCTTCATATCGAAGGAGCTAATACTCCTTTTCTCGATCAATATACCCTTATCCGTCGCGGTTTGGAACAAGTAATTAACTCTGTTCGAATCGTCCCCCAACGTGTCTTTGTAAAAAACTTCTTTTTTAAAATCGGGGTTAGCGCCTAACGTTATTGTGTAAAAAACAACATCCACCACATTGAAGTGGTTCAGTAAATGCGCGATATCGATTGTCCACACACTCGTTGTGGGACACAGGTGGCGCATCGTGGCTAGATCCGCTTTGTGAACCTTGTGGGTGCGAGGGATGGCTATTGGCAGTGGGATTTTTTGACTGTGATGATTGCTTTCACGATTGCTCATGCTTCTCCCATCCACATCCATATGCTTTCCTCCCCCAACCCCACCCCGAACCACTTGGATCCCGTGGCTCGGGTGGCACAGCGCTCTTAACGTCATAAGCGCACACGCCAACCCGCAGTCCCAGTTGTGCGTCTGGCGCACGTGCGGGGTTTGCGCGACGCCGCGCATTTGAGACGACGAGGATGATGTTGAGCGTTTGTTTGTAATCATGGAGTTACTCGGACTCGCCGTCGATACATCCACAGCGGCTCCCCGTAACTCGTGAGTTCCTGATTCATCCCCACACATTGGCATTGCACCCGTGCGTAGTGTGTCCAGTGCGCTGTGGGGGGCTCTTTGGCGCGGAGACTCGCGCTCTTGACTCGTCATATCAACTCCAACGCTACTCGTGTACACCGAGATCGAAGAAGGTGGTTCCACCAAAGACCCACCGGTCGCCACCTTCATCCTTTCCCTTTCAACCGAATTCGTTTTCAAACCCGCGCCGTTCACACCTAGGGTCAGGAGCTCCGTAGGCCGTCCTCCAGCGCCCGGGGGACTCGACGGAGACGACGGAGCGAGGCGCTCCACCATGATGTAGTTGACTGCATACTCGAGGAAGAAGCTTTGGGAGGCGAGGAGTCGGCAAAAATGTCGTTCCTCCGAAGCGACTCTTCGAAAAAAAGTCCCTTCTTGAGTTATTAACTCTCCATTTAGAGGGACTCCATCAGTTTTTGAGTTTTCGTCGAATTCATCGAACCTGCAACGTTCGCCTTTGTTGCGATCCGTTCCCCATTAACATCACTTGTTTCCACGCAATAGCACTGCTAGTCATCCCACGATGTCTGCCCCCGAGCTCGTTCAAATGCCCCGTGCGCGCGGGTTCACCCTGAAGGCCAGGGCCAAGCCCGCGGTCGCGTCGCTTTCAACCGGTTTCACCGCCGCTGATCTCGCGCTCGCCCCCATGCCGGCTATCGGCAACCTCGCGGGCAAAGAGCCTGAAAAAAAGAAGCCGGGGTTCAAGGATGTGATGAAGAAAGCATCCGCCCGCGCGTTCAGAGGAGGCGCTGCGGGGTTCGTCGCGGGAGTCGTGCAGGTACGGAGACAACCATCGAACACACGAAAACAATCATCCCCAAACCATCCCCAATAAAAAAGTGGCGTGTGGATGGTGTCCCCACCCCGTCCCCACTACCACGCGGAGTGACGTGCGCCACGAAACAACGCCAAATGCGCGGCGGTACCACACGGTGTCGAGACGCGCGGTGACCTTCGATCGTCACGCAAGTCACGGGCGTAGGCACAGCGAGGCGACCCCGATCAATCGTGTTGAAACCTTGTTTTCGGTGACCCGCCTCGAGCAGCCACGCGCGAACCGTCGGTTTTCAATTGCAGACAAATTTACGCACCGCGAGACATGAACGCCTACCTAACATTACCCTTCCCTAAACCCCAACAAACCAGGTCGGCTCGTTCATGTGGCTCAGGACGACGATGAACTACCAGTACGCCAACGGCGGTACGTTGACCAACGCGATTACGACGCTGTACAAGGAGGGCGGGGTTCCGCGATTCTACCGCGGCGTGTCATTCGCGATTATCCAAAACCCCTTAAGCCGCTTCGGCGACACCGCCGCGAACACGGGAATTCTGGTCGCGCTCGGGGAATTAGCGCCTACGATGCCTGTGGCTACCCAGACCGCGTTCGCCTCTCTAGGTGGCGCCACGTGGCGGATCATGCTCACCCCCGTGGACACGTTCAAAACCACGTTGCAAGTGCAAGGCGCTGAGGCGCTTTCCATCTTGAAGGACAAGGTCAAAACCGGAGGCGTCTCCGTGCTGTACGGCGGCGCCGCCGCCAACTTCGCCGCTAATTGGGTCGGGAACTACCCGTGGTTTGTTACGTTCAACTATTTACAAGCCAACGTGCCGAAGTACGAAGGTGTCAAGGGACTGGCCCGGAACGCGGTTATCGGTATGTGCGCGTCGTTTGTCTCAGATTGCGTTTCCAACTCCCTTCGCGTCGTCAAAACCATCAAGCAAACAAACGCCGACGCCAACCTCGGGTACATGGGCGCCGTCCAGTCCGTGATCAAAACCGACGGCATCGCGGGTTTGTTCGGCCGCGGGCTGAAAACGCGGCTCATCACCAACATCGCGCAATCCATGGTGTTCTCCGTGTTCTGGAAAGCCATCGAGGGGAAGCTCAACGCGGCGGCGGAAGCCAAGGCGGCGGCGGGCGGCGCGAAGAAGCGAGGCAAGACGGGATCCATCTCGTTGGCCACCCTGCCCGCGCTGAGCGAACCGCTGAAGGTGGCGTAAGTGGAACGGGTGTCAGGAGAGGTTACTGCGTATACGTACAACGTGTTCTCGCTGATACGTCTTCCGCGGCTACTAAGATGACTGCTTATTAATAAGAAACAGTAGCACTTGACGAAAGAATCAAAATGCGAATTAAACAAACTTAAGCGACAACAACCTCGGCTCCGTCGTCAAACTCTTTCCCGACTCTTTTATCCGTAAACACCCACTCGTTTCCTCGTTTGTACACTGCAATACACTTACTGCCGACTCTCCAGGTTGCGGTGGCGATTGGGGTGGAGTCGTACAGGTACAGGTCGGGGTAGGCGGCCACGATCGCGTCCGTCGCTTCTCGCGCGTGGTAGTGGGGAATGGTGTGGTTGATGTGGTGCGCGACGTGGGTTGAGCCAATCTTGTGGTGAAGGAAATCCAGCACCGGGCCGTACGGTCGGTCGATGGTCATGAACGCCCCTTTGACAAGGTTCCAGTCGTCGCCTTCGAAGTGCGGGACATCCACGTCGGTGTGCTGAAGCCACGTGTATAACACTAACCAAAAGTTGCAGCACAGGTAGGGGCCGACGTATAACGCGATTACCGTCATAGGGCTCGACGCCACGGCCCAAGCAATCAACGCACCAACCACCGCGGCGCACCCGATGTCACTCTGCCAAACCTTCGAGGACCACTTGCCAGGAAACAGGGCGTGTTTTCCGGTAGCACCCGCGTTGGGGTTGAAGTGGTTCGTAGCGCCTCTGACCGGGCCGCCAGACGCACCGGTCAACAGATAAATCGGCCACCCCAACAAAAACACGCCGGCTAAGTTAAGCGCCGTGAACGGTCCTTCCCCCAGTAAGTCTCTTAACTTGAACACGATGTCGCTGTCCTCGGTGTTCACCCGGGCGGGGACGTGCGTCTCCCCTTCAAGAACGTGGTTCGTGCGGCTGTGGTGCACCGCGTGCGAGCGCTGCCAGCTGAAGTACGGCACTAACAGTGATGAATGGAGGATGTATCCCACTGTGTCCTGTACCAACTTGTTGTCTGAAAACGCGCCGTGGCCGCACTCGTGCGCCACGACCCAGCACCCGGTGGCGCACGTACCGGCGACAAACGCGTACGCGATCCACGCGGGTAAATATGCCATCTGGAGAGGGAGGTATAGGTACGCTAAGACACCGCAGCCCACGGTGAGTGCCGTGGAAATCACGGCGTACATCATCGACCGCACAGTGTCCTTCACGAAGCAGTGCTTGGGGATTTTGGAGAGCACCTCCGCCATCGAGGGGAATACCTTCTGGTCCGCGTTCAAGGCTTTGCCTTTCATGCCGCTGTAGTACTTCTGGCTAGGGGGCTCGGCATCCATAGGGATGGAGGCGGAGGCGCAGGGGACTACCGACGCGCGTCCAGTGGCGATGCGAGACGAGCCGGCAATCTTTCCGCCGGCGGGCACGGCGGCCTTACGCGCGCTGATGGAAGCGCGGCGCGCTGGGGCCGCAGCGGTGGCGGTCGTGAGACCACCCACGCGAACCATGGTCATGGCGGACATCGCGGTCGCACAGAAAGCGTGCAGCGCGTGGCGTGCGTTCGCGCGACACGAGATGACGTCGTCCGCATATTCACAAGTGTTCGATCCAAAAGAATGCATTCTCATTGGTCGTTTAGTCCCTCTGGTTCGCGAGTTAATAACTCAAGGAGTCAAGTCTAGACTATGGGCCTGCATGATAATTAATTAATTAATTCCCATGTAGGTACGGGAGTTGAGGCACAAACAACGCAACGATTTCAAGGAAGCACTCGAGGGATGTACTAAGAAAACTGTGTTCGACACGACCTTTGATTTGTATGCGTATCTAGTCACATTAGAAATGAATATCCTATTCTTACTCACCGCGCCTTTCTGCGCAATTTGTCCCCAGTTTCCCGAGTCGCCGCCGCCGCGTCCCCAAAGTCCGTCACCGCTCCGTCCCCACCAATTTTATCCATCCGCAACCCAAGCGAGTCAATCTTCTCAACTACCCCCCCTTTCTGCAGCCACTCCTTGGCCTTGGAGTCGGTATCGGCTAATTTGGATAACAAGGAAACTCTGCTGGTTACGAACGCGGCGACGAAATTAGACAGTTCGTTTTTCTGCGAACGCGACAGGTCGCCACCTTCGGAAAAGACCATCTCGCATCGCCCTATAACCTTTTCCAAACCTGTTAAAATTTTCTCCACGACGCCGCCTTGGCACAGCGCACCCGCCCATCGAACAGAACTTGTGACTAAATGCTCTATTGAATTAATCGTGGAACCGTCGAGCGCCGAGGTGTACTGACTGTTTTTATTTTTTGGTGACCTCCTTCCGCCCGCGTCCAATTGGACCTCCGCCACGACAGCCACCGCCGCCGCAATTACATCAGGTTCCATCAGCCGCGCCTCCACGGCCCAGGGCTCATCCCCGAGCCATGTGTGTATGGCGTTGACTGCGTGGCGAGAGACGTTTGGAGGGTATTGTGTGGCTTCAAATTTACGCGCTTTTCCGTCACTGGATACTCTGGGAAATGCTAAACTCACGAGCGCATCTACCGCGTTTTGCTCCAACAACTTAGCGCGACACATTCGCGACCCGGAAGCGGCGCAAGCACATAGTAAGTCAACCGCGACTTGCCGTAACGAATGCGAGATTAACCCGCCATCCCCTTGCCAATGCCGCGCGTCGCCGTTGAATCCATTGACGATTCCAAACCCCGCGCCGCCGCCGTCCGTCTTACCATTATTTTTTAAATTATCGTCTGAGGTGACAAACCTTCCGTCGTCGCCAACCGCCAATACAACCAAGTGCGGCGTGATCCCAGCGACGACCGCGTGTTCCAGCGCAGTAGCGGACGGCACGGGCGGGACAGTCCCCTGTGACTCGTCATGTGCGAAAGACGTTTCGTATCCCTCGCCGAGAAGACACACGTTGCGTAACGCGCGTAGGGCGTGTTCGCGAATTGCAGAGTCTTCTCGTTGCAAGCACCGCGCGAGTTTCGGAGTAGCGCCAGAAGCTCTCATTCCAGCGGCGACGTGCGGGTCTCTTGACGAGAACCTCAAGATTCTAAGCAGGGAGGTAGTGGTTTTCTCTGGCACGGCAAGCGACCCAACCACGGCTAAGAACGCGTGCGTGCTTTGGATGGACTTCGCAAAGGTGGAGTGCCGCGCAATGGACCCTGCATTCCCAGGCGCGTTCAATACTTTTCCCAACGCCAACGCACACGCGTCTCGCGCGCGCCCCGACGGGGTACACGACGTGGGGTCGTTCGACGAGTTACCGGACCCATGCTTTGAGGTACCGCCACTTCCCGCTTCCTCGCGCGCCGCGACGTTCAGGTGTGCCAGGAGCGTCGCGAGGGCGGGGGCGAGACCGGCACGCGCGGCGGCGCCGCTGGCGATGGAAGCAGAAGTGACGCCGTCGCTACTGGTTTCGTTCACGTCAGCGTCCAAGCCGAAACTTTCGTCATCGTCAGACTGTTTACCCATACGCGATTGGGGCTCTAATTGGTCAACCCTATCATCACCTCCTGTTTCCCAGTTCAGAAAGTAAGCATCCTTCGGGAAGCATGTTGAAAATATTGCGTTTAGAGCTCCGCGAATAGTTACTCTATTGAAACCCGAGTAATTTTGCGAGGTTAAAAGTTTTGTCAACACTTTCAACCCGCCGCAGGACACTACTGTATTCGACGTAACACCCCCGAGTCTGACTAAATGCCCCATCACGTTGACACAGCTGGTTCGTAAAGACGCACTCTCAATGTCATCCAAAACTAAACACTTCTCCAGCAAATTCAAAACGACGCGAACGCCTCTTAGTAAACAAAACGCGCCCGTGAATTTTCCAACTTTATTATTTTTTGGGTTTGAAGAAGCGGTGATTAACACGCATAGTAACTCCATTAAATCCGTAATATCAGGGCTTGATGACGCTTCATCTTCGACACGATTTACTAATATATCCGCAACGTTCGCGTTGGCCAACGCGGCGTCGCAGGAGGCAGGGGAGTAACAAAATTCCTGGGAACTCATTTTTGTTGAATTCTTTATTGAATTCTTTTCTGCGGGAGTGTCCTCGCCGCGAAAGCAACCAGACGCCTTCACTACCTCGGCGTAAAACTCTGTAAATAGCTTCACAGCTCCGTTCGAGCCCTCCGCTATTTGATTCGACAGCTGTACAGTTTTTTGCTCAAGCACGGCAAGGTCCCCTTGCGCAGGTGACGGTTCGTATTTATCATTCCCCTCGTACGCGCTTTTAGTCTCGTACGATTGTTCAACGTTTGGTTTTTCAGTAAAATCCATCACCGGCGCGACTTGAAACGGCGACGACGGAGGAACGACTTTAACTTTTCGCCGTCGCGCGTCTTGCGTAAATTCAGGAGCTGCCCACTCGAGCTCCTCTTCTTCTGAGTCATCTTCTGAGTCATCCATTGTCGGTACCGGCCCGGTTGGAATTTCAACAGAAAGCGGCGCCGGAGGAAGGGCGTTCGTGTTTTTGTTTTTTGCACTATTTCTTTTCTGACTTTCAGTAACCTCCTCGACGTCACTCAACCACTCGTGTTTCAGCAGCTGCGCGCAACTGGGCCGTTTACTTGGGTCTTTCCTCCAGCACAGCTTGAGAAACTCGGTCAACTCGTGTGAACAATTAACAGGAATCGGCGGCCGTTTATCACGCACGATGGCGAACATCGCGGGCATGGGTTGCATTTGGAAGTAGGGGGGTTCGCCCGTGAGGAGTTCCAACACGACGCACCCCACAGACCAAACATCGGACGCGAACGACACCCCCTCCCCCATCTCGATCACCTCGGGGGCCATCCAGTACGGCGTGCCTTGGGGGTCGATCTGCTTTGAGAATGTGTCTGAGTTTGATGAGTTGGTTCCGTCGTTTCCTGAGTTATTAACCCCGGTAACTCTCATGGCGACGCCGAAGTCGCAGATTTTGACGACTCCATCTTTTGTCGTCAAAACGTTGCCGCCCTTAACGTCTCTGTGAACGACCCCGTTGACGTGACAAAAGTGAAGCCCAGTTAACAGCTGTTTAACGTACACTTTTGCCAAATTTTCAGTCAACTTGCCGAACTTCCCAGGCTTTATAAGGCTTGAGAGTGATCCGTTTTCTATGAACTCTAGTATGACGTAGACGTAGTCGTGATGCTCGACCACGCCAATCAATTCAACCACGTTTTCGTGCCGCAATTTCGTCAACAAGTCGATCTCCAGTTTCAAAGCCTTTGAAGATTCACTATCAAGCTTCCGTAACCCGATTTCTTTGACCGCCACGACTGCGCCTGTGTTGACACAAATTGCTTTGTACACCACACCGTGCGCCCCCTTGCCGATTTCTTCACCGAGAACGTAACTACCCACGGTGATGCTTTTTCGGGAACGGCTGGGGAGCTCCATTGGAAATGATTGAGGGGCGGATTCGATGACTAACTGCTCACTGCGTACGCACAGGTATTTATGGAAATCTACCACTACTCAACCACCTCAACTAACCCGGGCGACTCAAGGCACCGTCAGCCCAGTATGCCGCCCTCGCCGGCGCACGGCGCCACTCGCAGTGAGAACGGTACGTCCAATTTCGGTCGTGAACTTTTGTGAACTTTTTGACCCGTGGCCAAAATTCTCGACCCGAAACTACGGTAATTGCCGACATTCCCTTCAACACTTCCGCGCGCGCACGGCGGTCGTGTCGGCGCGATGCCCGCTGCGCCTGAGCCTGGCGGGCCAATGCATGCCCCGTTCGTGCACCTCGGAGAGTGGGAAAATTGGGCGTTGGAGGCGGAGATGCTTTGGGCGGCGGTGTCGGAGCGGAAGCCGCGTTTGATTGAAGGGATTGGTGCCGAATTGGGCGTGAATCGGGTCGGCGTGACTGGTAACAGTACCCTCAACACCACACACGATTGGCCCATCACCCAGTTGTTCCCGTCATCCATTCCAAAAGGAACGCCAACCGTGTTAAATGCAGTGTCTGTGACACGGAAATGGGAACCGTTCGGAACCCCGATTCCGAGATCCGAGTCTCGAGATGCAACCCCGACACGAACATCCCAAGCTCAACAACCACCGCCGTCGCCGTGGAGCGTCCCCGAGTGGAGGTCCACTTTTATCACTGAGAAAACGAAAGAAATGAAATCGAAACGAGAGAACACAAATAACGCGATAAAACAAAGAGCCTGGCAACAGCTGGAACGAGAGTATTTAAATGAAGTAAACAAAGGACCGCTTGCGCAGACGCCGTTAGCGCTTAGGAGGGCGGACGCCGAGGTTTTACGCATGACAGAAAACGCGGCCACGCGCGACCTCGATATCAGAAGCGAGTTTTCTTTTGCCCTAAATGCCCATACGACAAAGGGGGAAACGGCCGAACTATTGAAAAGTAACTCCCCTTTCCTTTGCTTTCCCCTACCGCAAGCGCTTGTGGTGTCTGTGTTTGGGAAATGGCGGTCGCTATCAATCGCGAGTAAAAAATTCCAAACCAAAACCCGACACTATTTACAGAATTTAAAATCGAACACGTTCATTGAATGGCGCGACGACGTGTTTACCCTAAAAACCCATAGAACCGTTAGACAAGCAATTGCGTTTGAGATTTGGCGGGGGAAGGCTGATTTGAGAAAGGTTGTGAACGCAGTTACGAGTAGAGTGAAAAGTCGTTCGGTTCGAAAAAACACATTAGGCGCGTTTACGGTTTGGAAAGTTTTGGCGGAGGAATGGGCGGAGCGAGTTTTTGCTGCCGACGCTATTTCGTACAAAAGGCGAACGAAAACGTCATTTTCAAAATGGAAAACGAAAACGCAAATCGCTTGTCGTGAAGCAGCTTGGGATGCGTTCGCAAAGACGTGGAGGGACAGGAGGGTGTCTGTGAAGGCGTTTACTAAGTGGGCGGTGCGGACCGAGGTTTTGGCAGAAGCGCGAACCGCCGCTGAGAAAATTGCCAACGAAAAAAGGTTTACACACTTCGTGTCGGTGTTTTTCACCTGGCGAAGACGGGCCCGCATGTTAGCCGCAGGTCGGGAGCTCGTGCGTCTGGCTTGTATCAAGTGGAGGACGGATTTGTTACAGCACACTTTCGATCGGTTTTACGAAGGCGCGAAGGAAAAACGAGACGCGCGAGAAACGAGTAACGCGTTTTTAAAGGTAAAATTAGCCACGAGGACGTTACGCAATTGGTTCTCTATTGTCCGGAACGTCGAGTTATACTTGTACGGAGAAGGCATAGTCGCGGTGAAGAAAGCTTTTGGCAGGATATACCTAAAACACAGTATCGACCAGTGGCGGCTTACCATGTTCCACTCACGAGAACGTGACTGGACCGCGACGAGCGAGTACCACAAACAATTATTACAAAAAACGTTTTCCAACTGGGTAAACGTCGCGGAGGTGGACGGGGCGTTGTTTGAGCAATTAGTGCAGGAAACAGACAGGCTTGGGTGGCCCGAAAGGGTACGGAAGAGAGGCACATTCGTCGTTTGGGGTAGACATGCGGTGGGTAGAAGAAAACACAGGGAAGACATAGAAAGTGAAGTGGTTATCGTGGCTAAAGATAATCGAACGCGACGAGCGTTGCATCGGTGGCACTTAACCGTCTCAGAGATTGTTCTCGACCGCCTCCAACTCAACGCCGCCATCCACCACAAACACCTTTTCTTTTTCAGAACATTCAAATCAGAAATCAATAGACGGCAGGTTGCGCGGCTCGCGACGCAGCAAAGACTCGGTGTTTCCGCTATGAGAAGGTTAGCCACGTGTCACGCGGGGTGGAGAGCGTTTGTAGACGAAATGCGGCCGATTCGCAGAAGGGTGAAGCGGTACCGGGACACCACGCGGGCGGGGCACACAGTTTCGAATAGGGATCGTATGGTTTCAAGAAGCACGATTACGGTCAAATCAAAAATTCTGAAAGCAGAATCGAAAGGGTTCATGAACCACTTGCTTCGTGATGCGCAGGACGCGGCGTGCGTTGGTCCTATCGTCGTGGTCGCAACGCGAGCCAAGGCGCGAAGGATTCTTCAAAATTGCGCTCTTCCCGAAAACGTTGAACGCACGGACGCGGCGAAGAAACGTTGTGGGTTGGTTTGGGGCAAAATGGTTGCTGAAGACACTATTTTTGCAATTTCTACTGGGTCCTTGCTCGGGGCGGGAGGGAAAGTAGATGGGGAGGATGACTTTCCGTTTCCCGGTATGAGTAAACAGTCTGAAAGTGACTTCGGTACGCCTTCTGTTTTTGCGCAAAGGCCTCCGGTGACGCCGAGTGCGCGCACGAGCGTTTCGAATTTAGTCAGCCCGTTTTCGTCCGCACAAAGCTCGCCACAAGGGTCGCCTTCCAGGCGGTTCAAGGTCGAAGCGCGTCGGCCAGGGCCGGGGGCGGGGGGCGGCGCGCTCGTGGCGAGCCGCTCCAGAAGCGCATCGCCGAGTAACTCGCCGTTGCGAGCGTCTACTCCGGGATTCCAATCAGCCAGCTCGTCCTTCCCGAGCTCGGTAGCGGGGTCTATGGCGGGGTCAAGAGTTGTGTCAGGAGGGACTTCGAATAACACATACGCGAACCCGTCGCCTGCGAAGCCGACGAACTCGGCGTACGTCCCTCCGCGTGGTTCAGACGGAGAGCAGGCCTCTACGGAGTTCGCGCTTCAACTTCTTCGCGGACGTGTTGCGCAGAGACTGGGTGTTGCACGACCTGCGCGTGACGCTGGGTCACCGTCAGCGGTTTCATGGTCGCCTTCACGCGGGGCACAGGTGTTGGAGCAGGACTCGCCGGTGACTCGCCAAGACTCTGGTGAGGTGGAAGCTTGTGGAAATAGCTCCGTAGAAGGTTCGTTGCTCCCGGACTCGCCTCGGCGGCAAACGTCTCAAAAGATACTCGCGATGCAAGCCCGGTTCGGTAAATAGTGGGGTTAACTATTGAAAGTTCTAATCGAAAAGTCGGTCACCACACAAACAACATATCACTCTCATCTCTCGTTCTCGTCTCTGATGCCGAAATAGCCGTGGTTGGTGAACGGCTCGGACTCTTGCTTGATTTCCGGCTCTTGTTTGATCTCGGGCGAACTCTCCGGCTCGCGCTTGACTCGCTTCAAACTCGGCGGATCCTCGCGTGCTGAATTACACACCGCACAGAAGCCTTTCAGATTGCCGTGGGGGCAGGGGCTGCACTTCGCGCAGCTGCCTTGCACCTTGCCGTGCGGGCAGGAGTTGCAAGCCGCACAGTTACGTTTCAACTTGCCGTGGGGGCACCCGCTGCACTCCACACAGCTGCGTTTATCCTTCCCGTGCGAGCCTCGCTTTGTCCCCATCACTCCCGTGCAGTAGTCGCGTCCCATTCCCGAGAACCCGCCTCCTCAAGCTCCGCGTGCCACGTTGTGCGCTCGCACACGCGAAAGCGCAGGTGACGTAGCTTTTCCCTTTCGGAGGTTCCCAGAGCAAATTTCGTGGTCTTGAATTCAGCTTGCCACCTGTTTCTTGGAATTTTCAAAAGGAACGACGGCCGCGTACGTGGCGCCACAGTCACTGCTCGAACTCGAGCGGTTGGCAGTGGTCGGCTCCACTCGATCTGCGACTGTGACATTGTCGCACACCAGCGAACACCGATCGTGCGCTGACTAACTACCCAGTCGCACTCGTTTCCCCCTCCGTGTGCTCAGTGATCGGTCCAACGAAAAGAGCGCGAACGGCCGGATCCTTTGATTCCAACACACCATGGGCGACGACGAAGACGGCCCGAGCCGCGCGTTGGTATCTTTGTTACGCCCCCTGTGCTCGGATGCGTGGGTACAGTGCGACCACTGCGAGCTGTGGAGAAGGGTGCCGAAAGCGGTTTCCGAACGGTTGGGGGATGACGAACAATGGTAAGGAATAGTGACGCGTGTTTTTTTCTTCCAATCCAACGAATCTCATATGCTCGACCGCCGACGTCCCCGGGGACGTCCCCGATCCCCACTACGGTCTAGACTGTTTGCCCCTACGCCACTTCCACCCCGATCTGTGTTCGTAAGACCAGATCACGACCTTCCACCGTGCCGATCCCCGGGACGATCCCCGGGACAACACCACGACCACCTGACGCACACCTCGATCTCACTTTTAAAAAACTGTCACCTGACATCAAATCACTTTCAAATCACAATCCCAACCCAACAGGTTCTGCAACCTGAACAATGACCCTCGGTACGACACGTGCGAGCGCCCACAGGAAATCGACAACGACGAGATTGACATTTTACTGAAAGCGCAGAACGACGCGGAGGAACAGGGTTTGCCCATGGTCGCTGGGTTGAAAGAGAATACGGGGTGGAACGCTAAAAAAGACAAGAAAAATGATGGCGCCGCGTCCGCTCCGAAAACCCCGTCCACGAACGACAACGTGTGGCACCGGATCCATAGGAACATATTTACGCACCGCGAGCCGAAAAGCGTGACGGAAGATGACGTGTTGATTTGCAACTGCGTTCCGAGTGCGGATGGGTTGGGTTGTGGAGACGAATGCATCAACCGGGATGTCTTAGTGGAGTGCGATCCGAACTTTTGCCCATGCGGCAGTTCGTGTCAGAACCAAAAGTTTCAGAGCAAGAAATATGCTAAATTAGACATTAAACGCACTGGGCGCAAGGGCCACGGGCTGTTCACGAAACAGCCGCTGAAAAAAGGACAGTTCATCATTGAGTACGTGGGGGAGGTTCTTCACGAGGACGAGTACCGGGTGCGGAAAGCTCGGTACGAAAGCGAGGAAAAGCGACACTACTATTTCATGACGCTGAGTTCATCAGAGACGATCGATGCTGCGGAACGGGGCAACGCTGGAAGGTTCCTGAACCACTCGTGCCGACCCAACTGCGAAACCCAGAAGTGGATGGTCAACGGGGAGCTCTGTATTGGTATATACGCGCTGGAAGACATTACCAACGAAACAGAGCTGACTTTCGATTACAATTTCGAGCGGTACGGCGACAACCCGATTAAGTGCTTTTGCGGAACGAAAAAGTGCGGCGGGTGGATCGGGGGGGGGCAGAAGGATGGGGAGGATGGAGATGACCGGGTCGATTTGCCTACTGTAGATGAGGATGATTTAGAGGATTACTACGAACCGGCGCCTGTTATGTTGGAAGCGGACGAGGAGAAAATCGTGTTGGAAGAGACCCGAGGACGGGAAGCGAGAAGTAAGGCTCGTCAAAACACCAAGCGAGGCCTAGACCCATTCGCCAAGACGAAGGATGTGTATGGCAACGATGACGATGACTACGACGGGGATGGGGAGATTGCGTTGCGCAAGAAGGAAGCGCAGAAAGAGGCCAATAGAGCAGCCCGGGAGGCTAACCGAGGTACCCGAGTATCTTCCGGCGGAGGTATGCGTCGGTCCGGTTCGTCGTCGCTGGGACGCAAGGGGAGCGTGGGGTCGTTCAAGCGGACGAGCTCCAGCACGGGGTACATGGGTGCTGCATATTCGAGCACTTCGAAACGCAGATCAGAAGTGGATGTCTCCATGGAGCGCTTGAGAGGTAACTCTGGGGCTTTAAGGAACGCGAAAGCAGCGGTGAAGTGCATTAGGTTATTCAACCTAGCCTACCCTGTGAACAAAGACGGGACGCAAAGTGTATCCCAACGCGACCTCGGTCTATTACTCGAGGCAGTAGCACTCACGACAAACCCCCAAACGCAACAGACTTTGATCGAAAAAGGCTTGTTACAAGCATTACAGATGTGTATTCAGCGGTTGGGGGGCGTGGACGTGAGTAATGAACACACCCCGATTCTCCGAAAGATTGTTAAAATCATCGATGCGATTGCGATGAACTCGCCGAGCCTGGTAGTGCAGAGGATACAGGATACCCGGACGGCCCGGGGTTCATTAGCCCAGGGCATCGGGGACTTGCGTAACGCGAAGGATGCGGGGTTGCGTACCCTAGCGATGGCGCTGGTGCAGAAGCTTCCGGCGTCCGCGGTTGCGATGTCTAGCGCGCCGGTCAGAGACTTGAAGGGCTCCAGGGAAAACTTGAGCGCTCCTCCTATGGGTGCTCCTCCTCCTACGGGCAACGCCCCTGCTATGGGCGGCGGCGCGCCTTTGCCTCCTGGGCCGCATCCCGGGTCTGTTACGGGAAGTGTTAGCTCGCCTGTGCCTTCCATGGCGAGCAACGCGTATGGACGTACGGGACCTCCTATGGGCGATACCCATATGGGGAATCAATCTGTGCGCAACGCGCCTGACCCCGCTTACGAAACCCCGATGGGTGCGCGCTCGAGAGGTCCTGAAAACGGCCAGCACTCCGCGCCTCACTCCGGATACACACCCGGCGACTTCGTCACACCAGGCGGGGTCGTGCCTGGTGACCGGCTAAACGGCCAATCATTGGGCCACGGTGAGCACTTTAACCGAAGGGGGCTTGCGGGGGATGGAGGAACGGGTGACAGAGGTATGGACAATCCCATGGGCAGGGACGGAGGAGGCTTTGGTCCTATGAGCGATGGACCTATTCGCCGCGTGGTGGTGACGCCGGGAAGCGGCCCGCGAAGACCAGTGGACGGCGGCGCGCTGAGGTTCGACGGTCCTATGGGCGATGGACCTGTTCGAAGAGATCCTATGGGCAACCAATCCATGAGTTCAATGTCTAACCAAAAGCCCGCCCGTCCCGGTGACTGGCTATGCCCGCACGGATGCGGGAACGTCTTCGCGTCGAAGCAGCGGTGTTTCAAATGTGGCGCGCCGAAGCCTGCGGACGCGCGGACGTTTCAGGGGGGGTACGGCGGGATGTCGTCGATGGCGTCCGGAGGAGCTCCTATGGGCAATCAGTCTGGAAATGGACGCGGACCGACACCCGGTGGAGCCCCTCCTGGATCAGTCAGGAAACGCGACCGCGAGGAGTTTGACGCACCTGCTTCAAGAGGCGGGTGGGGAGGGGTGGTCCAGGACGATAGGCGACAACCGAACGACCGAAGGGATTGGCAACCTCACGACAACAGAAACGTGGCGCCGCCCCCTGGCATGGGCGTGAGTCGCGGAAACGCACCTATGGGCAACCAGTCACAACAACAACCACAGCCTCCGCGGCAAGAGCCTTTACCCACGCACCCTCCCACCACCGCTGAGAAGTGGGACTCGCCGTTAACGCAGCAGTTCCACGACGACGTGCTGAAGTTGATGGGGTGGGCTATAGTGCCTTACCGAAGTAACTCGCACGCGTTGTTCATGCCGGGCGCGAACTACGACCGGTTAGTCGCCAAGTTAACTAACTCAGTCATAGAGAAGGAACAGACCAAGTGGCGGGAACAGAACGTCGCAATTCCCAGGGGGGCACTGGAGGTAAGATTAGGGAGGTACTGCGACTCGCAGGTGAAAGCCATGCACACGGAGCACTACAAGGGGCGATGAGAGGTATTGAAAAGAATAGGTTTTTACATTTGTCTCTATCTATCATCTCAGTATTTCTTCTCTCTGTTAACCCTACTGTGTCTGTTTACCCCTATAAACCCTAATCTATAAGCCCCTTACTCTCCAGCCCCACGTGCGTGACGATCGCGAGTTTCAACGGCGTGTGGTGCTTGGCGAACTGCGTTTGCCAAGTTGGGAATTTATCTTTCACTTTTTGAAACGTTTCGCTTTCCCAGTCGACGTCGACTCGAATACGTAACGCATCAATAAAGCATTTAGTCGGAGGATTTGCAAAGCTTTCCAGCCAAAGGGTTGATTTTCTTGAGTTAACAGACCCTTGCGCATCCGCACCACCCACGCCGAACACCGCGTACCGTACTTCGAATGTACCGGCACCGGCTCTGCCTTTCGAGGTTAACCGCCACGGACCAGTCGGGGGCTTCGCGCCGATTTCTTCGTCGGATTCTGACTGATTGCTCATACGATCTTCCTCTGCGGCGTCTTGGCCAAACACGAAGGCTAACCGCTTAACACACTGATTATCTACCGCTAATACGAACCTGGTGTGCCCCGCGAAGTCAACCGTGATTGGTGTTAAAACCGGCCAACCGTCCTCGCCGCTTCCCTGTCTCCTCGCGCCAACGACGGTGGCGACATTCACGTTTACATCCGAGCCGACAATTTCTTTCGAAAGTAAATCGTTGGAATAGACACATGAGCCCGTTCCGTTCAACGAATAGGAGGCTAAATCCAAGTGAGGAATTGTTGAGTCATTAAACCCTCCTTCACAGTGATACGAAGCACCAGGTACGTCTAACAAGCCTCCATTCCGAAGCGTCTCCACAAAGCCCTTCGTAACGTTTCCCGGTCCGACCGGCGACACGACCAAGTTTGCTTTTCTGTTTTCATTCTTCACGTCCACCACTACGAAACTCGCGACTTGCTGAGGGTTGGTTTCGGTGTATGCGTAAACAGTATTGTTATTGTTTTTGTTACTTTTCACCAACTGTACGTACATAAGCACGTGGCCTGTTAAGTGGAGTGACAGACACACGAGTGTAACAACCTGCGTCACGGACACACTCGTGAGAGGTGTTTTTTTATCTTTTTTCGGACTCTTCTCAGCCAAAGACCACCACACCGAGACGCACGCCAGGAGGGGTGTACTGACTACTGCAACTGCTCCACCTGTGACGACTCCACAAACTACATCGTACAGGTACACATAAGTACCCGGCGGTGGCCTCGATCGCGGTGTCATCCCTACCGCTAAGTTGACCAACGACACCGCGGTGGGGAAGGCGAGGATGGCGGACAGTGCGAGCGAAGGAAGGAACAAAAATGTGTTCATCTCGGTTTCGCCAGGCCCGACGCTCAACACCGCGACGAACTGCAAAAGCGCAGGCACCGCGAACACGTACGCGCTGGCGACACCTCGGTAGAACATATAGGATCCAAGGAGTGCTAAAAATGTCGCGGTACAAGCTAGGAACGTACGATTCCCAATTTTGGTGATTGACGAATAAGAGTCATCAGTTTTTTTATTTTTGTTTTCTTTCTTTTTCTCGAGAAGAGCTCTTCGAACCGTACCCCCGATTATTACCCTAGTACATTCCAAACCCCAAAACGCCACTAAAACGGCTGGTGACACGGTAAGCGCCAAGAACGCAGGGTAATTGCTCACCCAGGGCGTTGGGTGGTTGTGTAGATTTGCAATGATTACTGCACTTAACCCAGAAACTATCGGCGCCGCGAAAAAGGAAAGCGCGACGCCGCAAACGCCGACGATTGTCGCGAGCAACGGTAACACTTTGGTTTCCTTTCCTGAGTCACGACCCAAAGAAAAGGGGACTACTTTTAGCATCACGGAGATGGCTACGATCAGTAACGATATAGCTACCTTTCTTCCGTCCACATCCACCACTACGAAGTTTTTAAGCAAAGGGAAGGAGAACCACACCGTGAGCGGAGTTTTTGTGGATGTCTTTTGAAAAGCGTCTTCCGCGCCAACTTTACCTCGCCGAATATCCCCCGTTACCGTAGTCGAGACATCGCCTTTTTCAATAATTCCCTCGTCTGATTGTATACCCCTATAGTACTCCAACGCGAACCCTAACGCGTTATCTCCGCTGGCTTGAATCGAGCCAGGTCTATGCGTAATTAGTCTGGTAAACGTGTCAAACGGCGTGTGATATATTTTAGTGTCCTCGACGAAGGCTACATCTAACCCCGGGACGTCGCCGATGTCACGAAACACGCGAAAGTCCGTATCGCTCTTTATTAATCCGCTGTTGAAGATGTCGGACGCGATCACCGTACCTACTGGAGACTTGGCGCCTCTGGACCACATTCTCACTAACTCGCGACTAGATCCCCCATCGGTGATTCGGAACAGTCGGTGCGGCCCTCCACTCCCCATGGCTTCGAAGTTCACGAAACTAGCGACTTGGTTGAACCACGGGTGGTCCCGCACCACGCCCGCCGCGCCCATAAAACCGTCCTCCTCCGCGCTGGTGAACATCAGGATGAGAGGGATTATAGTGTTGTTATTACGTGAAGGTTCACTCCGTTCTTCGTATGGCTTATTAGTCTCAACCAACTGCGCCGTGAAAGCTCGAAATGTTTCAACGACGATGGCTACGTTGGCGGCGTTATCACACCCGCCCGGTGAGACGTGTACACTGTCTACGTGCGAGGCGAGGAGCAATGAGTGAGGTACTTCGGAGTTGGGTGTACCGTTCGAATCCTTGTTCGTGTCCTTGTCATCACTTTTCCGTATGACACGCACCCTCGCCGCCACCGCGTCGAGCCTGTCGTACGCCATGGTTTGCTCTTTCACAACGCCAACCCCCGGGCCCAGCAACGGGAACGTGCCTGAGTGTTGCGTGCGTCTAAGGTCAACCTTTATGGTTCCTTTTGAGTGTAAGTGTACATCGTCGGCTATCTGTTGAAGTTTGAGTTGCAGCTTCTCAAACGCGTCTCGTTCGTTCTGACTGCCCGCGAGTCGTGGCAATGGGCCGAGCGATTCCGCAAACTCAGATGCGCGCGATTCGGAAAACGAAGTTAAGGGCGCATCGCTGCCGAGAGGTTCCGGTAGCTTCGTGTCGCAGTACAGCGCGAAGAAACCAGAGGCGATGGCGAGCCCGACAGTTACGAGGCGTTGCATCGTAGGGGGTCACCCGTCAGCGGTACTGGCGACGCAACGAGTGACGACCTCGTTGTTACTTCTCGGTCAAGACGAAAAGAGGACGAAAAGAAAGAGACGAAATTCTAAAATTTATCAATCACAATCTACCGCTACTCCTACGGGCTCGCTTTCACCACGAACCGCTGTGGGGACGTAACTGGGGATATCCCGAGATCCTCGGTCCCCGTCCCTGTACATATCCGCGTTTTCTTGAGTTCCAAACCAAGCCTGTGTTCCAGCCGCTGCTCCAAGTCCCCGTAGATGGAATGAGCATCATTTGCAAATTCCGCAACTGCGGTTTTTTCATAATAATTTGCGTCTCGCTCATTCATAATCACCTTCGACTCCTCTTCGGGTCCTATCGCCAACACTGCCGCTTTTTCGGTGGTCCACTGAATCGACTGCACCCTTTGCGGATCTCGCATGAAGCCTTGGTAGCTCCACTCGCGGGGTCGGTTCGATCCTTGAGTCGACTTTGAGTTATCCGGAACGGTTAGGTAGTACCCTTCGTGAGAACTGGTGGCGGGCTGTCCGTGGCCGGTAATCACGTTGCGCGCATCAGGCAAAGGCTGTGCACTCGCGAACCTGATGGGCTTGGAAACGTTCGCCAAAAGGTTACAATCCCTCAACCGTCCAGGCAAGTAGTCATGAACGTGTTTTGAAGTTTTCTTTGATTTGGAGTCACCTAGTAGCGAGGGAACCGACACCAGCGATTGGACGCTGTTGTGCCTGTCCAATATTTTTTTATTTTTTCTCAATGCATCGCCTGTGAGCACTTCCAGCCTCGCCTTCGCCCCCGCCTTAGCGCCCAACACAAACTCCACAGTCTCCGCGTCTCGCATTTTTTGCGAAAACGTAGCGCGGTCAGGTGCGCCTCGGGGGCCGTTGGGTTTCGAAACCGATTTAGCGCGGGCGGTCGACGCCCATGGGGATACGTTTTTTGTAGTAGCAGTGGTCTTGGCGAATCCGCTTGGTCCGAATGCGTGTTTTTTTGTTTTCGGGTTTTGGTTTTTTTGTTTTCTTCGAGGTAACACGTCCAAATGGTACTTTTCGTCACTGAATGCCACTAATCCCTTTTCGTTGAAGTGGTTAGCGTCTGTTGTAGCTTGGTTTCTGTATAAACCTTCCGGTAGCACGTCCGCGTGCGGGCCTGGAGCGACTACTTTTTTCGTGGGATACATGCCCACGCGCGATTGGTTCATGTTTCGCAGGATTTGCGACGAGTCCGATTTTCGTCGCGGGATTGGGGACGATTGGGGAAATGCAAATCCACTAGGACCATCCCCGGGAGTGCCGTGTCTGTGAGTCTCCCCGTACCACGCCGGGGACGACGGGTCCTCGTTGACACCCGTAAAGTCCTCATCGTCAGTGCTCAAATCCCCGTCGCTCCCGTGAGGCGTGGGGACGATATCATCGGTGTAGTGTAACGTCGCAATCGTTGGGGCTTGGGGAGGACGCCACTCGGGGACGTTGCCGCGCCATTCCTCAGGTCTCGATTCGGTCATGGGGGACACCCTCGTGTTTTCCATCCTGACTTGGTCGCATCGTGAAGGTAACACAGCGTCACCTTCACGACGCCGGAGATACCGGCGCGCGGACTCCGACATGGGAGCGCGCCCGCGTCTGGCAAAGGCGGAGAATTCCACGACGGCAACGTTTCGGCGTTTCCGCTGAAATCGCGGTTGCCGACTTTGGATCTGAGGCAGGGTTGCGTCGGTTTTGCGATCGTCGGAGAGTCGCGCTCGACACAACTCGCGGCGCATCGAGTAGGGCGTGATTCACGCACCGAAGGCCACCACCTTTTCCGCTCGACACAAAGAGCGCACCGGACCCGGCACAACCCGTCTGTCCCGTAACCGAACGTCACGCGCGTTCATCAGGTCACATCGCTTTTCTCTATCCGCGGCATCCGACAGACCCTCGACTCATCACGCGGCGTACAGTCCAGCGAAACCGGCAGCAGTACAGTCCCGTACAGTCCAACACGTTACCCACACTACTCCCCTATACAAACAACATGTCAAAAGTCGGCGAGCACTTGAAGCACAAGACGTACGCTGCGAGAGATGAGACCGAGCTGGAGCACGCGGTTGATGTGCATTGGAGCGAGGGCCAATCGCTGCTGTCTCATTTACCCAAAAAAGACGGCCAGGCTGAGAATTTCTTTCCGGAATTAAAGGGGGCGGTGTTTTGTGGGCACATCATGACCGATTTGGACTCAATCGCGGGCGCGATAGGCGCCGCATACCTATACGGAGGCGAAAGCGCACGTGCGTCCGATATCAACACCGAAACCGAGTTCGCGCTGAAAGAGTGGGGATGCGACGTACCGGTTGCGATTGAAGACGTTTTAGAGAAAGAACCGAACAGGAACGTGTGCTTGGTGGATTTCCAGCAACAGTCGCAACTCAACCCGAGTATCCCGATGTCCAACATCGTCGGTATTATCGACCACCACGCGCTACAATCGAACACGATCGTCACGGAGAAACCCATCTTCGTGGATATTCGGCCGTGGGGTTGTATGTCCTCGATCATCGCGCACAACTACGCCGTGCAGGAAAAGTTTCTTCCCAAAAACGTCGCGGGCATGCTATTGAGCGCAATCTTAAGCGACACGTTGAACTTGCGGTCCCCTACTACTACACCCTGGGACGAGCGAATCGTCGCAATGCTCGTCCAATACCTAAAGGTTAAGGATGTTAACGAATTAGCGGCGCGGCAATTCAGAGCGAAGTCGCACTCGCTGAGTTTAATGACACCGTACGCGCTAGTCAACGGCGACGTCAAAAAGTTTAAGTTTCAAAGTGAGGTTGATAAGGATAAAACGTACACTGTGAGTTATTCAGTGGTGGAAACCACGGATCCTGACACATCTTTGGCCAGAGCACACGAGCTGATGCCTGAAATGCGCGCCGTGAAAGCCAGCGATCCGACAATAGACGCGGTTTTACTAGCCGTGGTGGACATCGTCGCGTTGACGTCTACACTTTTGATTTGCGGCAGAGTGGAGGCGAGTTTAGCGGTGGCGGCGTACGGAGGTGAAGTCATCGAATCCGAAGATGAATCAAAGACGCAAACTTTACTGTTACACGGGCTGGTGTCGCGAAAGAAGGACTTCGTGCCTGCGCTGACGAAAGCGGTGAAGAACGGGTGGGCGCCGCCTGAAGATGTAGTCTCCGAGCACATCAAGGAGGCCGAGAAGAAGCAAAAGAGGAAAGAGACGGATACCGACTCCCCCGTTGTCGGCGGTTTCAAACGCTCCAGGTCCATGGCGGACGTCGCCAAAGGGGACGTGGTAGTGGACTACAGTGAAGAGCCTAGCGGGAAGATCGTCCGGTTGGCGAGCTAAGAAAAAAATGAAAAGTGATCACATGGGAGATAGAGGAGCGTTTCCTAAAAAATGTAAATAAAATAAATTCTAAACTCGTCTCTTCGCGCTCGCCGGGCGAACCAACCTCGGTCCCGGTGTTTTGCCAGGTCTCTCTTGTGCTGCTCGAGGCTGTGTGGCTTTACCCATATGCCTTGAGTTATTACTTGTGGATTTCGTAGACCCAGCGTACGGCGCGAGTCGCGCACCGCCTTCATTGGAAAAGGCGATGTCCAAAACCGCTTGAACGCCATTCGCGGCGTTCCTCGCGACGTCGCGAGGGTCTTCTGATTCGTGTCCATACTCTACCTGCACTTCCTCGCCAAACAAATCAAACGTGGTGCGTTCCATGATGTCTAGCGGTAAATGTAAAATGTTCTCCGAGGTGTGGCGGGGGTTCTTGTCACCAAGCGCGATTGAAACCCGAGCTCTGTCGCAGATTGGGCGAAGCGAGTCCGGGTCAACCGTAGCCCTCAACCCGCGTTGCTTTCTTTCCTTGTTTGTCAGTTGTTTTTTAGACGGATTGCGAGTACTCGTAGTATCGGTAATGTCGTCAGATTGAGGTTGTGACTGATTGCGATTACTAATAGCATCGCCCATAGACTCGTCTCGTCCCGAAATCGCCTCCAGCACCCACCGCTCCGCGTCGTCCTCCCACACGGAAAACTTTTGAACCTTCTTAACCGTTTCGCTCGGGCAGAAACACTCAATCAACGTTTCTTTTAACAGTAACTGCCGTCGTAATAAGTTAATGGAATCGAGCATATCTTCCTTCTCTCGTCGTAAAGCCCGGGCGTGCTGCTCCAAGTCACTCTTCGCGCTCTGGTACTTCGAAAATGTTTTTTTAAGTTTTTGAGTAACGTGCGTTACTTGATCCTTCTTGGTGTAGAAGGTTTTTTGCTTTTCTTGCGCTTCTTTTTCCAACTGTTCGATTTTTCTCTGTTGCTGCGTGTTTTCACTAGCGTCCATCTCCAGCTGTCGCTCTTTTTCCAACGCAATCTGCTCGAGCTCCATGTTCCGGGCCTCCAGCTCATCCACGCCGTGAATCAGCTTGCCCTCCATCTCGCATAACTTTTTTTCCGTCTCGTCGCGTTTCACGCGATCGCGTTGCGCTTCCTCCAACTGAAGCTCCAACTCGATGCTCTGTTCCTCCATCGCACGTCGTATTTTATCCTTCTCCTCCGCAGAGGCGTCTTTTTGCAGTATCATCTGCTCCATCTCAGCCCGCATCGATAACTCAGCCTCGGCTTTGATCTTCTCTAAATCCTTTTCCGAACTGGCGTATCGCATTTTCAAACTAGGATTTTGGAAATGGAAGTCAGTCTTTTGTATGGGCAGCAGTCTGGGGATATACGTAACGGGTTCTTCGTATCGGGATGATGAGGAATCCCGAACCTAGGGATGGTGAGGAATCCTCACAGGATCGCACTAAAAACCTCCAAAGTGGTACACGGCGCACGCATTAAAAGGCGAGCAGGATTTTGTGGCGGGGTGTACGTACCTAAGCTCACTCGCGACCTCCCTTCGCAACTGCGCGAGCTGGTCTTCGTCGGGGTCGATATCCACAAAGTTTTCATTAGTGTCGTCGTTACTTCTGAAACTCGCATCAGGATCGAAATCAGCCCCGCCACCACCAGAAGCGAGTTGTTCCCGTAAGCGTTTAATCTCCTCTTGGAACTCTCGCAACATCGCGTCCTTCGGGTCTTCGTTGATTTTGGGTTTGTTCTTGATGTTCTTCGCTCGGTTGGCGTA
>TARA_B110000977_G_scaffold81857_1_pt1 | contig 30745 bp, 20 predicted proteins | sample TARA_B110000977 | Tara Oceans TARA_B110000977 (sample SAMEA4397798) | marine metagenome | biome: Polar Biome; feature: [SRF] surface water layer (ENVO:00010504); material: water (ENVO:00002006), including particulate matter (ENVO:01000060) such as... | depth 5 m | reverse complement strand
AACGGAGAGGTATACTGCAGCATCAAGAATACCTTTGCCATGCAGCGGCGAGGAGCGGACAGCTCGAAGAGTTGAAGCTGTTGCGCGAAAACGACTGCCCCTGGGATGATGAGACGTGCTCGGGGGCGGCGAGAGGCGGTCATCTCGAGCTGCTGCAGTGGGCACGCGCAAACGGATGCCCATGGGACGAGACGACGTGCGAGTGGGCGGCGATAGGCGGTCAACTCGAGGTGCTACAGTGGGCGCACGCGAACGGCTGCCCGTGGAACGCAGGGACGTGCATGTGCGCGGCAGGGGGCGGATATCTCGAGGTGCTGCAGTGGTTGCGCGCAAACGGCTGCCCGTGGAACGAGCAGACGTGCTCAGCCGCGGCACAACGCGGGAACCTCGAGGTGTTGCAGTGGGCGTACGCGAACGGCTGCATGTGGGACAAAGATACGTGCAAGATGGCGGCGTACGGCGGGCATCTCGAGGTGCTACAGTGGGCGCGCACAAACGGCTGCCCATGGAACGCAAGCACGTGCACATACGCGGCAATAGGCGGACACCTCGAGGTGCTGAAGTGGGCGCGCGTGAACGGCTCCCCGTGGGACGAGGAAACGTGCGGGTATGCGGCGTTGCGCGGACACCTCGAGGTGTTGCAGTGGGCACGCGCAAACGGATGCCTGTGGGACGAGACGACGTGCGCGTGTGCGGCAGACAGTGGACACCTCGAGGTGTTACAGTGGGCGCGCGCAAACGGATGCCCATGGGACGAGACGACGTGCGCGTGTGCGGCGCAGGGCGGACACCTCGCGGTGTTGCAGTGGGCGCACGCGAACGGCTGCCCGTGGAACTCGGAGACGTGCATGTATGCAGGGGACGGGAAGCTCGAGATGCTGCAGTGGTTGCGCGCAAATGGCTGCCCGTGGGACGGGAGAACATGCAGGTTTGCGGCATTTTATGGGCACCTCGAGTTGCTGCAGTGGGCGCACGCGAACGGCTGCCCGTGGGATGAAGCCACGTGCCACTATGCAGTGAAGGAGGAACACCTCGATATTCTGCAGTTTGCGCGTGCGAACGGCTGCCCGTGGACCGCAGGGACTCGCGATAGGGCTGAAGCCCTCGGGTATATCAATAACGACAGAGATTCGTGTGTGTGATCGGACTTTTTTCACGAATGGAACGACGACAACGAAGAGACGAGCAGCGAATAAGAGACTCTTTGGACGTGCGGCGATGCGCTTAATACGATGAAAATGCACCCTACAACACCTAAAATCTCCAACTGCCAAACCGCTCTCGCCCTCACAATTCCGCGATTAGTCCAATTCGTACAAAAGGTCGTCGTCGTCCAGCTTCTGTAAGCCGGCGAGCTCCACGCCATTTGTCGGTTCCTCCCGTGTCTCAACTGCGTCTCGCTTGCGCACCGCAGGAGGCACGTCTTGCGTTCCGTTCTGTGTCCCCCCGTTGGATACCAGAGGGCGGTGCGACGTCATCCAAGGCGGAAGCGCAGGCGCGTCGTCGTCCGAGTCGTCCGAGTCTTTTTGATGTTCATTTTGAGCCGCATCAATAGACGTGTCGGCGTTCGATTCACAAGTGCTCGCCGCGTCGGTATCCTGAATCACCACCAATTTCTGGAGCGACGAAGTATCAACTTCCTCCGCAGGTGTCTCAAGCACTGTTGCTTCCTCGTCATCGGATGATTCGTCTTCCGAGTCATCCTCCACGACCAGCGCCCGGCGAACAGGCGCTGGGGTTTCCGTTGGAGTCTCAACTGGTGTCTCGGGCTTCGTCTCCGCAGGTGCCACTGTATCTGCGTTGACCTCAGCAGTCGCCTCAGCCTTCACAACCTCCTTAACCATAGGCGGCGGCATACATTTTCCTTTGTGTCCGTCCCTCCAGTGCGTCCTCTGGCAGTGCATCGAGCAGTACGTCGCGGCTTTGCACCGCGAGCACCGGAGCATCTTTTGGTCAATTGAGAGCGTATCAGAGCGTTCCACGCACGTCGGGTTTGAGCACTTTGTGATCCTTTCTAAAGTGGGTTTGACGTTCGGGTTCCGAGCCACACCAGCACCGTCCATAGCCCGTTGTTTTGCCCTTTGTTCCTCCTCTTCCTTCTTCTGAGTTTCGGCTATGTCAGCCGCAGTCGGCGCGCTTCCGCTCATCGCACGGCTGGCGGAAAAACCAGACGCGTTTTTGCGGGAGGACGCTCGATCTGTTTTCTCCGTTTCGTGGGGCGTGTAAGGACCCTCCCACACCGGGACGCGCCTGGTGAAGGAGTCGAACGATGCGTACGACGACGCCGCGCTCCCACTATCGTGCTTCCAAATGTACTGAAGCGCAGACGACTTACGGGAAGAAGTACTTTCTTTTGAATTCTTTTTCCGGTCTTCGAGTAACTCGGCATCTACTTCTTTTTCCTTCGGATCGCATAGTGATAATACTTCGACGAACCCGTCAGTAGTACCCGCGACGCAAACCCTAGGACTCGGTGAGTGCACACAGGTTACTTGTGACCCAAGCTCAAGCCTGGCTAGCGGTTTCAACTCCGTGTTCCAAAGCATCACTCCCCGGTCTGCGCCTCCGGTCATGACGCGATTGGGTTTACCAGGCACGATTGCAATCGCGCCGACCGCGGAAAGTGTTTTGCGAAAGCCGTGACTCGCAGTCACGGCCGGGGCTCCCGTATGCAGGTTCCACAGCACCACCGTGCCATGGTTCGTCCCCACGACGAAAACCTCACCGTCGAACGCGCTGGCGCACGGCGTACCTTGGTCGATTAAAACGTCAGCATCACGCAGCGCACCGCCCTCCCCGGTGGCGACGTCCAGAAACGCCAAGACTGGGTTTCGCGTGGAATTATTTTCGTTCCCTTTCACAAACAAGTCGTCGCCGTCGGCGTGGACGCACGCCAACACAGTTCCACAAGCTTCCGTTATGCGCAGCGGTACGCCTTGGGCCACGCCATCCGTGTTGAATGCGCCTTTCAACTTACCCGTGTCGAGCTCCCAAACAACGAACGCTCTTTTCGAGGAAGAGTGCGCCGCTAACAACTTTCCTTTTTCGGCGCCGTCGCCGAGCAGAAAAACCTTTGTCACCGGAACAGAGTCTACTCGCAACGGCTGTAATAATCGAACGTACCCCCGTTTATTGCCCTGTGCCATCAACCGCCACGTGTGCACGTACCCCTCGTGCGTCCCGCACGCGATCGTAGTGCCGTCGAATTGTAAAACACTGACAGCTGCGGGTACGAGTTTTGAATTGCTATCGTCGTCGGAGTTTGGATTTGTAGATGCCGCGTCCACGGCGCCTACTCGTATTTTTTGTTTTTCGCTCCAGTCGCGAACGTCGAAGATGCGTAAAGTGCACGACGCGTCTCCGTCCGCGGCTATTAAAATGTTCTTGAACAGACAGACGTGTCTGAACGCGCCGCGCACGGGGTCGGGGATGACGGAGACTCTTTGCACCAGGTTTGGGGCTGATGAATTGGACGACGTATCAGACGTACTGGGGCCGAATCCTGTAAACCCGGGTGCCAACCCCGCTGCGGCGACCATCGGAGGGAACGTGTTGGTGCACACCACCTGCGTCACGCTCGCGTCGAGGTGGTACTGATGTGAACGAAAGGAAAGAGGAACACGAGGATACGTAGATGGAGTAGTGTCAGTGGGTGGGTGTGGGGAGTGGGGTTCGATGGGGAGACTTGAGGTCGGTTCGAACCACGACGATCGGCCAACGCTCTGTTACCAATCTAAGCACGCGATCTCTGATCTACACTCAACCGGCTGAACAAATTAACAGTCAATAGCCGCACCTTCAACGGCGCGCACACGGTCTCCATGCGAACCGACTCATCTTCTATGACCACCATCGCGGGACGCACACTAAGGCGTGCGCCACTGAGAGTGGTGGCGTCTAGGACGAGACGAGACATAGGTCGTTGATGACATCGCGATTAAATATGGAACGAAAGTTGAGATTTTATGATGCTCTGAAAACGTTGATAAATTCCTAGACAACAGACTAGAGGTAATAAGTCCTCCAGACCACTACCCTCCTCCACCCTCACTTCCCTCCCCTTTCCATCTCCGACGCCCTGAGCACGAACTCCGGCCCGTCTTTCAGGAACTCCCCCAGCGCTTTCACCGCGTCCGGCGGCCACAGCCGGTTTTCCACTTCACTCACGGTGAAGATTCCACACGCCGCGCTGCTCCCGCCTGACCCCGGAATCCCCGCGTCGTCACACGGCAGCGGCGTACCACTATCAAAGTCCTCGCACCGCTTATCCATCAATACGCCGTACGCTTCGAACTGCGCTTGCGCGGCTTTGTTCACAGCCGCTTTGACGCCGTTCGAGGGCGTGGACGGGGGGTTGGGTTTCGTGGGGCGACACAAAGCGCTCCACTCGGCTTCCGCTCGCGGTTTCGCGCCGCTCGCCCACAGCGCCACCGCTAACGCCGCCCTGGCTTCCCAGAACTGCGGGAACCCCGCATCAGGTTCGGGGCCGAAATCTAGCCTGTCAAGGGCCGCGGCCGCGCCAGCCGCGTCTCCAGCGCCCCACCGCGCCATCGCGGCGTCGAACTCCACGCGCTGCCGAACGGTAGGCGCTCCGCCGCGCATACCCGCTTTGAACGCCGTGGTCGGGACGTCGATGTCCCGTCCTCCTAGGCCGCCCAGCCCAGCCGCAGCAGTAGCACGCCTACTCGCTTCCAGCGCCCCAACCCAATCGCCGATCGCACCAGCGGCGATTGACCGGCCGTCATGCGCCATCGCCAGCTGCGCGGAAAGAGGCCTTGTGTCGGGCGCGATATTGGCGTTCGCCCCTGAGGCAACAACCTTCGCGAGCGCCTCGGCGGCTTCGCCGTACGCCTTTTCCGCGTCTTGCCATTTGCGTAAGCTGGCGAAACAGTCCGCCCTGGCGGCGAGCCACGTAGCGACTGTTTCTTGAGGTAACGGTTGGCCTGCGTCACTGGCAACACCCGCGAGGCGCACACATTCGTTCCACGCGTCCACCGCGATTTCCGCGTCCGGTTCATCAGACGCGAGTTTCGCAAGCGATAACGCCTCTCTCGCGCTTGGGTCCATGTCAACGCCTTTCGCATCACATTTATAATCAGTACCGAGTCCCACTAAAGTCAGGGCTGACATGGAAAGCGCCGCGCGACGGGAGGGCTTTGGAGCCGGAGGGAACGTTGCAGGCGAAGATCCATCCCGGGTGTCGGCACCTTTGCTGTCGACGTGGACGGTTCTGCTTTCCGAGACGGATGCGTGTCTTCGGGTGCGATGGGTGCGCTCCGCGGTGGGAAGTGCCTGAGGTGCGCGAAGAACGGCACGCATCGTGACGCAGGTCGCACGCACTCCAGTCAAAACCCAAACGAGGTGCTCGTGAGCCTGACCACCGCGCCAACGTAAGTGTTGCTGACGCGGTGAGGTGTCGATAAAAGCGTCGACCGCCGACCGAAAAATAAGCTTTATTTTTTGCTAATCATTTTGAAAAGCGCCTTTCTCCCTGGCACTCGCGCGCGCGCGTGGACGTCGTCCCTCCACCCGTCAGTGCTCATCACGAAGAGTCTCTCGAGACCTTCGAGGACACGGGCGATCGTGTGACTTCGATCGGTGGGCAAGGAAAGCGCCCGATCGCTCCCTCAAAGGGCTCCGCAAACACAAAAACGCGGGATAAGGGAGATCTGCGCGCCCATCGATCGGATCCCTAGCGCGAAGGACGAGCCATGACCGCCTTCTCCACCCCCTCTTTGTCCCCCGCGGGCGAGGCTGCGCTTGACATGCTCGTTTCGTGCCACCCCGCTGATTTATCCCGCGTCGCGAAGCTCCGTGAGGTGCACTCTGCGTGCGTCTCCGCCGGCGTGGTGGCTGGGCGCTCGACCCAAAACTCCACCTTGAACGACGCCGATGGTGCATCCGACGTCGCGCAGCTGCATTCTTTGTTCGACGCAGCGGTCACGCACGGCGCTGGATCCCTAGTGTGCCACTACGTGGACGAGGTGTGCGGCAGAGACGACTTCTCCTCCCCGGACGGCGTAGAGGCGTACCTCAGGGATGGCGAGATGGTCGCCGAGTGGTGCTCGGCCGCGACGCGAAGCGCGACGCAAGCGCTTTTGGACGCGTCAACAGCGGCCGCGTCCAACGCCCCAGGCGCTATGGGCGCCGCGGATAGCGCCGCCGCTATATTCGAAGCCACCAAGGACGCTCTGCACTTGTTAGGGGCGAGCCCTGAGGGCGAACCGACTGACACTTCCGTTTGCGACGCGCAACGAAGCGCCGAGAGTTCCGCGTTTCGCCGGAAGTTACAACTGACTCGGGACGCCTGCGTTCGGGGTGAGAGCCATGCGATAACCCTGTCATGGCTGCTACAGGAGTGCCTCGGAGGCGCCACCACCGCGGACCGACATGGAGGACCCGCGGCTTGGACCGGGTCGGTGCGGCAGCGAAGAGCGGCGGCGACCGAAGCGGCGCATGGCGATTGTAACTCCGCGGGTATGAGCAATCAGTCAGGCGTCCCTGCGTTTGACAACGGCTCGTTGTTCCTGGATGACTTGTTGCGCCAGGTGGGCCAAAACGCTCCCGCCTACCCGTTCAAAAGCGCGGTGGAAGCGGCGGAGCGGATATTCAAGACAGGGAGCGCGTCGCCGAGCGCGCTGCTCGCGAAGCGGTGTCTATTTCTGTATTACCTGTTGGACGCGGGCGCGCCAGCCGAGGGCGCCCCGAAATCGTTCGCCACACGAACCCGGGTATCACCCACGCTGTTCCAACAGACCGTGTGCGCCTGCTACCTGGATGACTGGACGGCTGGGAGTGACGGAAAATCCCTGGATGAAGCCGCAGCGTTGGTGCCTAAAATCGCAAGGAACGGAATACCCGTTAAGTTCGTCGCCGCGCTCGTTGCAAGAGGACGGCCCGCCGCCGCGCTCGCCGCGCAGAGAGCACGAGGCCTGCCAACTTTGGAAACGCCGTTGGGTGGCGGTGACATGTACGGTGATGTTAGCTCCGAAAATTCAGAACTCTCCGCGTCCTCCAGGGCGTTCCAAGAGGAGTGCGATTTAGCGGTTACCACGCGCCTGGAGTGCGGGCTCGCCACCGAGGCGTTTCTCGTCGCGAATCGTTTGGTACCGGTCGCGGCGCCTGCGTTTCGAGACGAACTTGCGTCAACGCTTGCATCCCGAATTGCATCACACGCGGCATCTAAAGACGCGCTGGCGTCTATTTTGGAGTTGCCGTTTGAAGGTGCGCTTGAAACAGCGCTTTGTACATGGTTAAGAGACAACTGCGGGAAAACTCCAGGCGCTCTCGCGCACTTCACCGTCGCGTACTTCCTTCAACGCGGACGAACTCTTGAAGCGGCGGCGGAGGCGGCGGCGGTTGCGCCGCCGCTGCCTATTGTGATTAAACGGGAGCTGGACTTGGCGGTTGCGAAGCTCCCTGAGGCGATGCGAAGGGTGCAAATGGATACAGCGGCGGCGGCGTGCATCGCCGCGGCGGGCGAGACAAGGGCGCTGGCGCGTGGAATATCTACTGCACCGGCGACGCCCTCCGAGTTGGCCACAACCGCCGGTGGTTTCGCCGGTGTTTCCGGAATGGACACGAATACGGGGACGCTTGTCGTGCTGGACGGGCCCTTTGACGATTCATCAGTCGGGGGCAGGCCTCCGTTCTTTGCGCCTCCCGTGTTTGGCGCGAGTCGCGTGGACAAAGCAAACACAGGAGCTCCAAGAAACATTCGCACGGCTGCGACAGAGCGTTCCACCGGGCCACTTCTCGTGTCGCCAAGAGCACGCACGACGGGCGAATGGACGCAATTGCACTTGGGAAACAGGGCTATGTATACGGGAAATACCATAGGGCTGTTGGATGATGACGAGTTGGGCGACGCTGGAGATGATGCGATGGAGACGGAACAAATACATCCGGGATCCACGATGAAAGCGAAAGAAAGTGACGGCGCGCGGAAGAAACGGGGTGGTTCGTATTTCGTATCTCCCTTTGGCCGGCAAGCGGCTGGTACGAGTAGCATCGGTATGCGTACTGTGCCCAACACAGCTGGTACGACGTACAACAACACTTCGTCTCACTCAAAGCCTCGAACGCGGTGGGCGCCTCCTGGAAAGTTTTCCGCACCGCCAAAGTTCGGGGCGAGTGCAACGCCTGTGAAGGAGTCTGGAATTCTCGCATCCGCGCGAAAAAGCCCGCGGTCCACACGAAAAGTGAACATCCAAAACACCTCAGAAGTCGTCGCCATGGACAGTGGAGGGGGGGGGGCTCTGCTGGCGGGGATGTTGCCGGTGACGCGTGCGGGGAGAAGCACAAAAGCGGCGCCCGCTTCGTTATTCGCGGGGACAACCGAAACCCCGTCGCGACGCGCCACGCGGTCCTCATCCAGGCTGTCAGAAGGAGCGCAAGGAAAATAGAGTGTAGGAGTGACATGGCATGTGGAGAGTGATGCGTGTAAAACGTAGTAAAGTCCTTACATGCATACCTCCTTGTGCCTTGGTATTCTCAAATCTAGTCTCATTTCTTGACGAAATCAATCACGCTCGGCGTTTTATCCCCGAACATCTCATAAACTGTGACTTGCCGATCGATGAGCGCCTTTTCTGTTTTCGCCTTGGCCAGAGCTGCCGCCGCGTCTTCACCCACCAGCCCCGCGTTCCGGTGGAACTCCTCGCGGACCTTTCGCTTGACGTACCTGTGCGTTTGGGGGGAACAGGGGGAGGGGTTAGGGTTGATTGGTTGATTTGATTGATGAGTCCACGTCGACACTCGTAGATCCGGTCCCACTGTTTACCCATACGTACTCTCGGACGTTGTAGTTGGTGAACCTCCGCGCGCTTTTCTGCATGGTGCGGTACAACCCGACAACCTCCGCGGCGGCCATTTTTGTCGTAGACCCAAACCCGTGCGTAGGTGAGTGATGATCGAGGGGGCGGCAACGAAAATTATGCTGTTTTAAGGCGCGTGATTTTCTTTCTGCAGTTTTCATGATTTGAGATTTCTCGAGCGCGTACGAGGTATCACACTACTCATAATCATTGTATTAATATTCTTAATATGTATTCTTTATCACACATCACCCCTAGTTCCGATCGTAGTCATCATCCTTCCCGATTTTCCCCAGCCTGACTGACTTCAGGGCTCCGACCTTGCCCTCCGATTGCAGAAAGCTCGCGACGAACTTCGCGGTTTCCTCCGCGAAATCCTCGTGTGGCATGTGACCCACCTTCCGCATCACGTCGAAGCTCGCCCGTACGTCGTCGCACCACTTGTACATGGGGGCGTCGTTTAGGTACTTGTCACTGGCACCCCAGACCACCCTGACTTTCGGGGGCGGGGTCGAGCCTCTTTTACTGAAAGCGTCCGTTACGGATTGCATAGCGTCCTTCGGCGAGACAGAAGTCGCGGTGGCTTCAAACGCATCTCTCGCCGCCGCCGCTTCACCTCCAACATAAGGCGCCTCATACACCTCCATCCGTTCCGCGGGAATCGCAAACTCATTGCCGAAGTACGCGAGCTTGTATACATCCGCGTTGGCGCCTTTGCCCATGCCGAACGGTCTGCCGTACACACCCAAGGGGTCGGGGAGCTTGTGCCCGTTGCCGAGCGGCGCGTTCAGAACCACGACTCTGCGCACTTTGTCCGGGTTCGCCGCCGCGAACAGCAGCGCCCCCTGGCTCGTGAAGAACCCGCTGACCACTAAATCGATCATATCATCCTCCATGGTGACATTAAGTGCGTTGACGAAATCACTCAACGCGCTTTGGTACGCCTTGAGGTCGTATTTAAAGGAAGAAGGGGAAGGCTTTGATGAGGCTCCGTGACCGGGCATGTCGGGTGCGACGCACGTATAACCCTTCATTTGGAGCTCCTTCATGAGCTTGCTGTACGTGTAGCTGAGCATCCCGGCGCCATGCACTAGCACCACAGTGTTTGGTTGTTGTTCCACATCGTCTTCGGGGACGCCCAAACGGTAGCTCCAGTCCAAGCCGCCCGCGGAGAGACTCTCCACCGATTGCGACAGAACCGGAACCATCTGGCCGCTCACGCCGTCGAACACCTCATCGTACGTCGCGGCGCGAGTTTGGACGGCGCGAGCGGGGCGGTGAGTTACACGGCCGCGCACGCGGAACGCAACCGCCCGGGGGGCGATGCACGCCGAGGAAGCCAGGGAAGATGCCATCGTGCGCTGCGAGGAGTGGATGGATCTACGTGGAGGGCTCTGGATAATTTACGCCAAGTGGAAGTTCGAGTGAAATGATTTTTTTAAAGTGCCCGCAACAGAATCAACCGAACGCCCTCCAACGCCTTACAGCTAGGTGCACTGACACGGACGTAGCGTGAGCCGTTCTCTGACGGATTTCTTGGAGCGACATGGGGGTGTCTCGGAAACCGGCGGTACGTGCTTGTACCACTCCCACGCTTTGTACCCGCGTCTCGCGTTCGTCGAGATTTGAACTTACTTCAGATCCTCCGTAGTAGGCACTCGAATCGGAGGAAGATCGAGTATCTGCCGGATCGTGGTATCTACCCTGTTCTACTCTATATATACCCTAGATACTAACCCTTTCCTCCCTCCCCAATACTACAGGCCAAGCCCAAGAAAGCCGCGTTCGGCACGCAGGTTGCGGGCAAGTCTCGCGCCAATGCCAAGCCCCATCGGCGCCAGCCTAAACACAAACCGCAATCGCTGGAGCAAGTAGCGTTTCACAAAAATAAAGCGCTGGAGTTGGCCAATGGTACTAGGAATAATGATGGCACAGGTCCCAGTGGTCGAAGTGGTAGAGATCCTACTAGTGGTCGAAGCGGTCGAGCTCCTCCTGGCGGAAATTCTCAACACGCACTGGATGTGGTGACTAAGATCGCCACTGACGCGGAGAAGAGGCTGCAATCGGCGGAGGCTGATTCGAAAATTCAAAGAAGAGGCGGCCGCGGGTACATCGCGGCGAAAGGAAGACGGGACGCGAGCGATGCGAGTTTAGCACGCTTGGACCTAGCGGATGAAGAGACTGTGCGCGAATTTTTGGGCCGCCTCCCTGCCGGGCACTTAAACGAACGCTCCGAGTTGATGCGACAGCTGTCAAACGAGTACCCTAGGTGGTGGCAACTTCTGCAAAGCGAATTTTCGCTCCTCCTTTATGGCTTTGGGTCGAAAAAGGATTTGCTGGAAGACTTCGCGCGGAAAACGCTGACGGACGGGGGGGTGGTGGTCGTTAACGGGTTCTTCCCCGGGTTAACTGCGAAGCACATCTTAGCCAACTGCGCAGCTGCGGTGTCGCGCGAAAACGTCGGGGCGCTTCACGCCGGGTCGGTGGATTCACTGTTTACGCGGATCGCGAGCGCGACTCGAGAAAGGATGAATGGAAAGAAAAGCGAGGCGGACGACAGACGGGGTTCGATAGCTACAGTAAATACAATCAATATAGACCCTGCTGGAGTGCGACGCACTGGGCGGCGAAGAGAAAGCAATGTGAACGATACTATGGATAACACCACTATTGTTGAGCAGTCTGACAAAAATCCCAACGGCGATTACCAGCCCGCTAAACGTTTGTACGTGATTCTGCACAACATCGACGGGCACCAGTTGAGGAGCGCGGAGGCGCAGGCATTGATCGGTGAACTCGCGAGCATGCCCAGGGTGCACTTGGTGGCGTCCGTGGACCACGTCAACGCGCCGTTACTGTGGTCGAAGCGAGAAGCCGCGAGGTTCAACTGGGTCTGGCAAAGCGCCACGACGTTTGCGCCGTACGCGATTGAAACCAGCTTCACGCCGCAACTTTTAGCCAGCCGAGGTGAGGAGCGGCACATCAGGGGCGCTGTGAATGTGTTACGAAGCCTGACTTCCAACGCAAGAGACATCTTCAAAGTATTGGCCGAGTACCAGCTCGCGAACCCGGAGGAAAAAGGCATGGGTTTTCACAACTTTTACACGGAGTGCAGGTCGCAGTTTTTAGCGACGAGCGAAGTTACTTTGAGAAGTCATTTGACTGAGTTTGTGGATCACGAACTCACTAGGACTAGGAAAGGAAGCGACGGCGAGGATCTGGTGCACGCCCCGTTCGCGACGGACGTCTTGGTACAGCTGTTGAAGGAAATTCAAATGTAACGCAGTTTAGTTTTGTTTGCATCACATGTCTTTCATGTACAATCACTCGGAATCACCTATCAATCACGCTCACCTCTAATGGTTGTTCAGGCCGTAGCTCCTGCACCCGGGAATCTTCCTCATGAGGAACCCGATGTCTCCGAAGTCCCCTGCGGGCCCCATGGCCATGCACAGCGCGCCGAAGAACACCACGGCCCACATGTATGAGGAAATAATGGTCCAGCAAATCAGGAACGAAAACTTGACGAAAAACGTGAGGATGCACAGCCCCAGGAACGCGCCCGCTATGATCGTGGTGATGGCGCCCGCGGTGACGCTGATGCCCATCGTAGTAAGTGCGATTCGCGTTCGCGTTTCACGATCTTTCGCGTCGTTTTCAATATACGCGTTCGCGAGATGCACGCAGTAATCCACGGAAAAGCCGATTGTGATTACCGCGGCGATGGCTTCGGTTGTGCCTAAATCCCAGCCCATTATTCCACCCGCGCCGACGCCAATCACCGTGGTCACGATGCCCGCGATCGTGACGGTTGAGTAAAACGCCAACACCACGTTACCCGTGCTCAGCGTCAACACCAAAAACACACCAGGGAAGCACACCGCGAGGCCGAGGTACACGTTGTCCATCAGCGACAGCGAGGTTACTGACCACAGCCAAAACACATTCGTGCTCGTTTCCTTGGCACCCGACAGTTCGGTTGGCGCGCCCGCGTTTTTGGAATCAGTAAACGCCGCCCATTGCCCCTGCGCTGTTTCGAAATCCACCGCGGCTTGCGGCATCCGGATCGACGAAGTGCTTTCGATCAAAATGAACTTGGGCGCCGGGGCCGGTGATTCGTCGCAGTCGTTGGTGTAGTACCCCACATGTGAAGGGTACCGCACTTTCGTCTCGTCAAGCTTGGAGTACGTGCACAGCTTCTGGTTGAACGCATCGCCGGTAATGGGGTTGGTGGTGGGATCAGCGGTGGCGTAATCGTTCGGGTACGTCGCACGGAGCCACAGGTAAAAGCCATTGTTCAGTGTGCCGTCGTCATCAGTCTCGGCTACCACGTTCCGGATAGGCCGCAGCGGGTCGATTAGCAGCCCGCCAGAGCACGCCTTCGCATCGCACGCCGCTGTTTTTAAAGCTTCGTACGTTGCCATCAGCCACACTTGAGCCGCTGCGGTGGAAGGGTCAAAGTTGGCGTCATATTTAGGCACTCCAAGGTCGCTCGGTAGCCACGGATCGGTGCCGGCGTCGTCCAACCCGTCAAGGCCCCACACGATGTTCACGTCTAGCTCGGACGCGGCTCCACCGCCCAGCATGATCTTCGAGGTCCCCAAGTCCTGGTACTGCTGGAACATGTGCGACCCCGGGAACCACTGTTCCGGGTCTTTCGGGACTTCAAGGTTGACCCACAGCCAGATCCCCGCTGCGAAAATACTGGCAAAGATAACAAGAATCACCCACTTAGCGGGGCCCTTCAGAAAGTTGAAGTATGTGACGTAGAAGAACTTCTCGGTGCGGCGCATCTTGGCTACGTCGTACTTCCCAGCGACGTTGGGGGTGTTGGGGGTAGAAGTAGAGGTCGTTTCAGCCGTTTCAGCCGTTTCTTTCGTCTCGGGCAATTTCTCACCCGGGTCTTCGTACTTTGCAATGGGGAACAAACCGCAGGTCATGGCTTTCGCGCTTGTGATCCACCCTCGGCCTGACATGTTCCGAGCGTACATCACGGTTAATGGGGGCAAAATAACAGCATTAATGAAAAACACGCAGAAAATCACAAGCGCGCTGAATATGCCAAAGCTTCTTAACGGAATTAACGGCGACAACGACGTCGCCAAAAACGCCGCGCTCGTAGTAAAACTAGTCACAAATATCGCGTGCAGCGCGCGTCTCATGGTGTGCTTAATTCTGTTCGGTAACGTAGGGGGTACGTTCTTTGCTCGTAACTCGTCAATCGATTGATGGAACGCATCCATAAAGACAAACACGTCGTCCGCTCCAATTCCAAGAACAACAAAAATAATTAAAAAGTTGATAAACTGGAAAAACGTAACTTGGAAAATAACGCGGAAGAAAAAGAACGCGGTGAATATCGAGAACACGGTCATGGCCATGGACACGGCTGAAATGATAATCGACCCGGTGTGGTACGCGACGTAGCACCCGACACCGATGAAACTTAACATGGTCCACCCCAGGTCTTTGTCCGATAACACGAGCCACTCGTTTTCTTGCACCGGAATGCTCCACCAGTACATCTTGAAGGATCCGTCGGCGGTGGTACTCACGGCTTCGCTTTGAAACGCCGACTCGCTGAACGTTTCCTTCATCCCGAACTTCTTCTTTAACGTCTCGGACATCTCGATGATGTACTCGTTGCCCGGTTTCCTTTGTTCTTCAGGCTGGACGCTAGGGTTGGCGTAGCCCTGAAGCGGCAACCCGAGGAAATAAAAACTTTGCACGAACCTGGCTTTCAAATTCACGGCGCTGAATCCGGTGTCGAAGAACAGCGCCGCAATGGGGCCTAAATCCGTGTCCGCCATGACCGACTCTAGGACACTTTGAATCCCCGCTTCCGTGTCAATGGATGCGTCGCCGTTCGCATCTGTTTTCGCAGTAAAATTAGCGATGGTTTCGTTGTTTGCGTCTTGAATAATATCAAGGTCGTAAAAGAAGTTGAGAAACGTCTGCGTGGCTTTCGCGGAGCAGGTTCCGGGATCGGCGACCTCCGCGGCGCAGTACATGGCGAACTTTGAGTCCATGAAGTACGTCTTTTCCACCGCTAAGATTTCCTTTAGGATTTCTGGTTTCAGTAAGTTTTGATCAGCATCCTGGGACTCGTACATGAAGTGTAACAGTTGGTCGGATTGCGGTACGCTACGTTCCGCTAACGATGTATACGTACTGGTTTCTTCCTGCATCTTGGACAACGCGTACGACCGACTGACAACCTTGTTCTGCCCCAGCAGCCAGTCGTAGTTCGTGGTCTCAGTTTGCTTGAATAACGGCATACCCGCGGCGCACAACAATATTATGAAGAACCACGCAGAGGCGAAGACAAGCCGCGGCCTTTGCACGGATTTCACCGCGTACCAACCGAAGGGGTCGCTTCTGAACGTGGGGGCGACGTCATCGGAAAGGGACGCGGTACTGGCGACCCTTCGTACCGCTTTGCCGTCCACCTCAAGGGAAGAGGGTTGACTCATCGTCGAAGGACGACGAGGTGAACCTCAGACGCGTGAAGCGCACGTTGTAGTGGGGCACGCGACGACGTCGAACGTCTCTTCGTTCAACTGCACGTCTATTCTCGTTATTACGTATGGCGGCCACTTGGCGTTTTTTGGGGTGGAGGACTGGAGGTTGCCCATAACGCGACGTTTGCGTGCAGGGCGTTGCTTTTTTGCGTGGTGCACGGGTGCGTAGTGGGGAGGACAGTCCAGCCTTGTCCTTTTGCTTGATGACATCCTCCCAGGGTGCGTAGTCACACGAATTTGCAAATTGCAAAAAGTGCGTGCGTCGCTCCATGGCTCCAACGTTGTTGAGTTTTTGAACAATTGCAAGTGACGAGTAGTGATGACGGGTCTGCTGCCAGAAGGGTGCGCGCGCCTTGGCCGCGGTGTGGCATCGGGTGCGTGACGCACAGCTACGCGATGAGCGACCAGCGGTGGGCGAAACAAGCTGCTTCTGCTTTGTTCGGCGTCGCTAGAGCCCGGCGATCGGAAACGCGCGCGGAGATTGAGGCGTACAGCGATCGAGATGATGCGTCAGATGATGGGCTCCGGTCGCACCCCGTGTCGCCTGGACGGCGTGACCCTACCCGCTCCAGCCACGGTCTACGCCCAGGCGATGTCGTCGCGTTTCTTCAAGACGGCTTGCCGTACGTCCTGGACCGCAGCGCGACGGGCGATGCTATTCCCTTCGGGTTGAGTGCTCTTGAAGACGCGGTTTCCGTCGCGGATCCCGCGACGCACTTGGTGGTGGTTCGCCAAGGGAACTTCATGGGTTTCAAGTCCGAAACCCTCGGCGAGGGCAAGCTTCTTCAAGCCAGGCACAGAGGCCGAGCCCGCCTATGTTTCTTCAACAAGAACCACGGCGTGAACGAGCAATGGGAGACTTTTGATGAGCCGGTTGGCGATGACTGGACCACGTGTTCCATGCGGTTGCGCAACCGAAGGCTACCCTCGTGCGTTTTAAAAGTGCAAGTCACGAAAATACCACCCGAGATGAGTGGCAGGAGCGACCGTGTTCATAGCTCACCGCACAACGATTCCCTCGCCAGGGATGCTGACCAAGGGAGTAGCGACAATGAGACCGATGATGAGGGCATCACGAAAAAATACAAAGACAAAAAGAAGCCCCACGCGGCGCGGCGCGTAGCGTTTAGTAGCGATGAGTTGCCACAGAAAGCGGCATCTCACAGTATCCCTACCCCCTCCACCGCTGGCACTTGCAATGGATACAAGTCTCAAGTCTCTCAGAGCCCGGGCAACTCCGAGCAACCGCACGCACTACGTTCGATGTCCGGCGTGTTGATAAAGGAGTGGAGCGCGTTTGTTTTGAAGGAAGTGAAGGCGCGGAAAGAAGTCGAGGCGCAGATGTTGGATTTGCGGAACGAGATGCGTGGAATGTTTTCGGGTTTTAAGAATGAAGTGAATTTGACGCGGCAGGAGTGGATCGGGGACGCGTCGTTCTACGGCGCGAACGTGCGGAACACGCGCGAGGCGTCTAGGTTACAGCGAATCAAGATTGTCAAAATGGCGCGCAGGACGTTCTTTTCGCGGTGGACCTCGTCATCGTTCGCGAAGTGGAGGCACAACGCGCGTACAGGACGACGCGCTCGATTCGCAATGCAACTCATGGTATCACGACTAAAAAACATGCGACTCGCGAGCGCGCTGTCCGCGTGGAGGGAACGGACGCGCGCGCGTTGCGTCGCGCGCCGCGCCATCTCCCGCTCCGTCATGGTTGGCAACAAAAACGCGTTGCGGCGCGCGTTCAATTCTTGGAAGCGAAGTACGTTAGTGGACCGGGATACGAAGCGACACGACAAATTAGTGGGTATATTACAGAAGAAAGCGGTGCAAAAGATGCGGAGTATTGTAGCGAACAGGGCGTTTGGCGGGTGGAAAGACGGGTACACGGAGCGCAAACGGTTGCGGCGCGTTTTGACGAAGATAACGCAGCGGTGGATGCGTTTGCAATCCACGGATGCGTTTTACCGGTGGCACACGGTGAGTTCGGGGAAGAAACGGCGACGAGATCGGCTGTCAAAACTGGTGTTGAGAGTCTTAGGACGAGAGCAACACGCCGTGTTCGTGGGTTGGGCGAAGCACACTAAGAAATCGAGAAGAGATCGGCACGTTCTCGCCGTGCTGAGTACTAAATTCCAGCGAGGCGCGTTGAGGACGTCGTTTACCTTTTGGTGCAACGAAAGCACCGCCAACGCTTCCCGGAAGAAACGAGTAAAAGCTTTGACTAAACGCATCGTCACGCGGTGGAACATGGCCTCCCAGGCCAAGGCGTTCGAGCGGTGGCGGGTGATGGCGGTGAGGAAACACGAGCAGAGAAACAAAGCGCTCGCCATCGCGAAAAAGTGGCGCCGGCGCGACCTACACGCCGCGTTCGCGGAGTGGGCAATGTGCGTGATGTACCGCCTGGCGGCACGTGATAACGCCATGCTGTTCGCGGTAAGGCTTGTTCGACTCTCCACGCACAAGGCGTTCAGAACCTGGAGGGACACTACCCGAGACTTTGTGATGAGACGACAGAAGATGCGCGCCGTCGTCGAGCGGTGGCGAACGATGGAAATGCAATGCGCGTTTGAGGGGTGGCGCACCACGGTTCAAACTCTAATCACGCAAGGCAAACGCGCCAGGGTGTTGGTGTGGAGAATCACGCACAGGAGTGTTGATAAAGCGTTTCGACAATGGAGCCAGAGTGTTGCTCGCGCGGCACGAGAAATGTCCGTGAAAACCCAAGTGCTGTTACCGTTGTTACAGCGAAAACTCGCGGCGGCGTTCAAGGGGTGGCGGTTCCGGGTGGAGGATTTGAAGCGAAGAACGGTCGTCGCGCGCAAGGTGGTGTACAAAATGCAAAGACTCAGGGCGTACAGCGCGTTTGCGACTTGGGTGGAGAGGACGGGGGGTGCGGTGGAGGGAAGGGAAGTCATTCGCAAAGTTCTGTTAAAAATGCAAAGGGTCAAGGTACACAGCGCGTTTGTGAGTTGGGTGGATTTCGTGACTGACGCGCATACGGAAAAAGTAAAAATCACAAGGGCGGCGAAGTTTGCGTTTCGCCGCGCGTCCGATCGCGCGGAACACATTTGGAGTTTGTGGTTCGCTGAGACCCGGAAGTTAGTGTCCTTCCGCAGACGCGCCGCACGCGCAGTCTCCAGAATTAGGATGTCCGTCGTGTCCCGCGCTTTCGCGAAGTGGAACGAAACGTTCGAGGAGAAGAAGAGATTCGACAATTTACTCGCCAAGGGAAGAACAAAATTCAACCGGTTCACTTTGAGAAAAGTCATGAAAGCATGGTGGGTGGATGCGGAGGACCGTATCCGGTTGCGCCGAGTCACGGACAGAGCCTGCCGGAAGCTTGATACGTTGAAGCTTCGTCATTTCTTCCGGGAGTGGCGCGACGCGTCCGCGGAGGACTTGGGCACTAAGGCTAAAATCCGACGCGCGTCGAAACTCTGGGGCAAGCAAGTTTTAGCCTCGGCGTGGAGGTCGTGGAAATCAAGCGTGAACTTAGACAGAGTCAAGCAGTCAAACGCCCGGGTCCACTTCGCGATCAAACAGGCTGTCCGGCAGGAACGGTCACGACGGTCAGCCTGGCTGGGTTGGATCGAGTACGTCGGGCACTACAAGCGAATGAGCAACTTGGTGGCGAAGGCATATAAGAAGAGTCGACAAATATATACCCAGAGTGTTTTCGACAGTTGGTGTGATTTCGTCTCCGAGGTGGAACAGCGGAAGGAAACGTTGAAGCGATGCGTTACCAGTAAACGTCTTCTCACCGCGTGGTTCCTTGACTGGTACTGGCAAGCCTTTGAAGGGGATATTTCAGGTGCCCTGGGTCTAATCTCTGAATCCACGGAGAACGTCATCAGCGGCGTGTATGGCAACGAAGGCGGTGTGGATACCAACGTTTTCAAACAATGGCGACAGTTAGGGTCGAGTTTAGAGGCGATGACTGCTGGAGCAGACCCGCGGTCGCCAGTCCGTGAAGCCGCGCGAGTTTGGCGGGAACGCACGAACAAGGCGGAGAGCGAGTTTTTGTCGCCCACTCTGGGTGGAGTCGGCGTTGTTGGGTTGGAGCAGAGGCGTGAGTTGGATGAGCGACTCCAAAACACCGCGCTCGTCGAGTCGTTCTCTACGCCTCCCTCCGGTTCGCGAGCGCCGTACGAATCAAACGATTCGTCTGATTACGACTGGGACGAGAAGGAGGAGTTCCAAAGCGCGGGTCCAGGAACTCGGTCAAACCGGAGTACCCCGGGGAGGGATGCGAAGTCTCCGGTCGGGGGCAGGGGGTCTCCGTTGGCCAGTCCCAGTCGGTTGGGCCGGAGTTTACGGTTCAGGGTCGGGTCCAGCGACAATGATGATTTTGGAAGCGCGATGAAATCCGGTCAGAAGAAAAAAGCCGTCGAGGCGTACGGCGAGAGCTCGAGCGACGACGAACGCCTTTTCAAGCGCTCGCCCGGATTCCGTCGCAGGGCCTCGCCAACGTCGACGGACGCGTCATCGCCGCGCTGGGCGAATGCCGCACGGAGGATGAGCGACGACATGGAGGACGTGGCGTGATTTGTAGATTTGGGTTGAAACAGAGAGCAGCGAATATGCGGCCCGTTTGTAATACTTTTGACATGCGTAATATTTACATTTGAAAGGTGTCCATATCTGACATGGGTAGCAACTTTCGCACCCGGTGCCTTCTCATCGTCACTTTTGAATCCAGTTCGCAAATCCTTTAGTTGCCTCGGCACGGGTCGAAGACTCCGTAGGACACTAATCGTGCGGATGGCGGGTTCGCGTCTGAGATGGTGCTGAACTCGTACCACGGCCCGGAAGGCGAGGCGCCGCCGTACAAGGTCCAGTCCACCGGGTCGCGGTTGGGCTGGTCGCCGGCGGTGAAGAATTCGTACCCGCGGACCATCTGCGGCCCCCCGGTGATTTTGAAAATCATTGTCGAGCCGCCGTTGGCGATGAAGTTTCCGTCGAGGAACTTGGTGTTCATGTCCCCGTCGGTGCCTCCGTCCGCGGCCTGGCCGGGGGGGTTCCGTCCTCCAGGGTTCGTGGATTGGGACACGTCGATGTTCAGGTTGTTCCCGTCGCCGTCGAAGAGGGTTAGGTCGGCGAATTGCATCGCGTTGTGCAGAGGAGTCGCACTCTTCGTGCGGTGCACGTCGAACTTGAAGTACTCGTAGAACGCGGTGCACGGGTTGCACTTCTCGCGGTCGAAGCCGTACTCCTCACACACGCACATCGGGCACTGCGGGTACCCTTGGTTGCCCGGGAAATTCGTGTTTGAGCCGAGCACGCACATGCGGCAGCCGGTTTCGCCGCCCATGGCGCCTTCGCACCCGGCCGCAGTACCCACCGCGCCGCAGCTGTCATCCACGTACTGGTACATCCCTCCGTCGCCTGGGTTGTTCGGGTCGTTGGGGTTGAACCGCTCGCACGCGTTCGCGTCGCACTGGTACGTGTACAGGGACGTGTCCATGTCGGCGAAAACGCCGCCGGGACCCATGTCGTGGGAACCGATTTCAGCTCGGAAGGTGTTCTTCATGGACTTGCGGCCGAGTTCGGAAGACACATCGCCTTTTCCCTCAGGACACAGTTGTTGGACAACCTTGTCGTGTGCTTTGCGCTCGTGCTTGCCGACGCATTGGTCTTCAACACAAGACGTCATGTCTTCGTTGAACAGCGCGTCGGAGCAGTACGAAGCATCCAACGTGGCGTCATCGTCGATATCACCGAACACGCACGACGCGGTGCACGCGGGGAGGTCCGCTTTGGTCAACACTAACGCATCCGCAACAGGCGAGCCGTTGCGCACGTCAGGGCTCAGCGGGCCTTGCTGTCCTTTGCCCATGGCGTACGGGACAGAGGGTTGGTCCTGGCCCAGGAACGACTGGATCCTGTCAGACCTAACCGCAACACCCGCGAAGGCAACCATCCCGACGCATCCCGCGGCGGTGGCGATCACCTTGGCGACGCGGGACACGGGCGTGGCCGCGCGTTGCGGCGCGATCAGAGAAGTCGTTTCGCTGGCCATCGTGTGCGAAAGAAACCGTGCGATGGGATGTGGCTGCCGCGGGGAGATCGCCCCGTCCAAGATGTTGGTTACATTTCAATAGTACGACAAAGTTCAAAGTATGACAAAGTTCAATGCGCGAAGTACGAATACGCGAAGTGAGCTCTGAGATCGCATCCCAAGAAAGGCGGACAACTGTCCACGGGAGCCACGTACATCTTGGAGTTCAGTCCGAAAATTCTTATCTTCGGTGAACAGAAATGAACGAGCAATAGTCGGGACTTTTGGCAAAATGACGTTTTTCTCTTTCCGCGTCGAGATCCGAGGTCGTTGTTTTTTTTCTGATGTTGGCCACCCCGATGCCACTCTACGCACGCGCGAGCCCGGGCTTCTACGCCCGCGGCGCAAGACGCAAAGCACAGGCAGCCGAAGCGCGTCGCGCTTCCGGTTTGCCGTCTCGTTCTCCCACAGGCGAGACCCTTGGGTAGACACATAGTCGAGGTGTTGTTGTGATCCCGGCGTGCGTTAAAGATTGTGAACCAAGGATTGTGAACAAAGCGCGTCGCTCGTACCGGCGTTAACCATGGTGTTCGCGGCGCAGGAGCTGCTCCGGGATAACCTCACCACGCCGTCCAACGTGAAACTTATTGGTGCGTCTTGACTTCACGTCTTTTCCCCAGCGTCAAGGCGTCGCGCGACGCGACACGGCGCACATCCCTCGCGTCCAAAAACGCGTCCGCCGACGCGTTTTCAGCGAATCAAAACCCTCGGATCCACCAAAAACGCGTTTTCAGAGAAGCCACGTCGGGAACGATCAATTTTTTATTTTTCTTTTTGCTGACATGTTCCTCCTCCCCTTTCTCTACCCGAAACAGCCGACTGTTCCGTGTACGCCACCGCGAACGGCTTAACAACTCTGGCATCGAACAAGGACAAAATCAAAGACTTTATGAAAAACACGCGGTTCCTGTACAAAGGGTGGGCGCATGGGTACGAGCGCGCAGTGTCAATCACGGGAAAGCAAATGCTCAAAACAGCGAGCCACGGCGCGAAGGGCGTGCTCGGTCCGTCCATCATCTACGGGTGCACTATGAGGGTGTGTGCGATTGCAGGGTTTCCCTCGTTGGTCGCGGTTGGGAGCGCGAACGTAGCGACGCCTTTGCTGGTCTCTAAATTAGGTGGGCCCTTGCAAGCGCTACCCGCCGGCGCTCTCGCCGCAAGAGCATTGCCCATCGCCGCGCATTGCATGATCGAGTGGGGTTTGTTCCAAAAGTTCAAGGAGCACTTGCATGTGAAGGAATTCGATTCTTCGTTGGTATCAAAGGTGCCTAAAACTCGCATGAAAGCGGTGATGGACGGCGCAGTCACGGGTGGGATGTGCGCGTTTGCGGCGACGGCGACGACGGTGCTGGCGTTGTCGCCGTGGTACGGCGGGAAGCTTTTGCAACGCGCAGTGGCTGCTGATAGCGCCGCGGCTGCAGCTCGCTTAAGCATGGCTGCGTTCAAGGTTACAAAAATTCGCCTCGCCGATTCCCTTCAACAAGGCGTGGTTTGGTTCTCAACCTACGAAGGCATGCGCGCGGCGATGAGCATTTACGACACGAAGCAAGCCGGGTTGGATTGGGCTGAGAATTTGAACAACCCGGATGGGTTCACCGTGGCGCCCGAGGAATATGGAAAGGGTGCGGAGGCTTCTGAAACCAACGCAGCGGTGGACGCCTCAGTGCTTGCCGTTGGGGAAAGCGGCGCGGAGCAGCACGTGTTAGCCATTCCTGGAAGGTTCCAACGACGCGTAGTGCCAAAATCAGCCCAAGCCCTCTCCCAAAGGCGCAACAAAGCGTGGTCCAGAATCGACGCGCAGCTCTCGCTGCGGCGGAAATTGCTCTTTGCGCAAGCGTGAAGGAAATCAAAACAAGTAGTTTAGCTTTAGATCGACGAACTAGTCCCGTGATGTTTGTAACGTAAATACGAAATTGTAGACGTTTACCTTTACTGTGTTGTGCGGCTCTAAATACTTCTGTCCTGTACTTACTAGTTCGGAAAGAGTTCCTGTCCCTTTACGTACCTCTCCCACACCGCTCCGCTACTTAGGTACACCGCTGCTGTGACCAAAAACACTAAGTCGAACTTGCCTGTTTTTGTTAGGATTACACCGGTCAATACGTTGGCTGCTATCCCGGCAAACACGCCAAGAGTATTAGTGACGCCGAGGAACGCGCCCGCTTTCGCGGGTGCGACGTCTTGTAAATACGCGTGGAAACCGGCGATGGCGACGGCTTGCGTTGCTAAAGTTGACGCGACCAACCCGATCGCCAGACTAATTGCCCATAGAGGAGTGCTACCAGCAGCGGAATTAAGCACTCCAACTGAATTAAGCGCTGCTAATAAACTAAGGCTCAGCGCCGGTCCGACCGTGGCGATCCGCATCGCGGCTCGGCGTACTTTCCACCGTTCCTCGCCGTTTTGAATTTGTTTGTCCGCCACCTTCCCGCTCGTGAAACTCGCGGCGGCGCAGACGAACCAGGGAAAGGCGGCGATTAATCCGGAGTTACCAAGCGTGAACCGCAGGTCACGTGCCATGTACGCGGGGAGCCAACTCTGAAGCTGGAAGAATCCGAAGTTGACGCACATGTGGCACCACGCGAGGGAGAGTAGTTGGGGGATCATCCAACGAGGAATGCTACTGAAAGAAGACGAGCTGTTTTTTGTAACTACTGATTTTTCCTCTTTACTCGGCGCTTGTCTCGCCGCGTCTGGAAGTAAAAAGAACCCCAACACGGCCCACACCAACCCAACCAGCCCGAACACGGTGAACACGGTTTGCCACCCAGCCGTCGCGATCAAACCGCCCGCCAGCAACAACCCAAACGCGCTTCCGCAGTTGAAGGCGGCGAACACGGTGCTTAGCCCGACGCTTTTTTGGTCGCTCGGTATATACTTCGCAACCGCCGCTGCTGCACTAGGCACGGCGCACCCACTAGCAGCCCCGAACAGAAACCGCGCGGCTATCAAATAAGGCACAGGGTGCAAACTCATGGCGCTTATGGGTATCGCCGCGACTGCTATTGACCAACACAGCAATCCGAAAAGTAAAATTCTTGCGCCTCCGAGTATATCAGCGGCGACGCCCCCGATGACTTGCGTCACGCCGTACCCCCACAGGAACGCGCTTTGCAGGACACCGACTGTGGTCATGTTTAAATTTAAATCAGCCGCAATCGCGAGCGCGGCTAGGGAAAATATTGTGCGGTCCGCGGACGCCAGAAGCATCGCGAACGCGCACACCAACACCACGCGTTGGGCTTGTGGAGGGGGTAAGCCATTGGTGGGTTTACCGGTAGGTGTGGGGGCGGTCACGTCGGTTTCAGAGGACCTGCCGGGCTCGTCATTGTCGACAGATTGCTCTCCTCCTGTATTTGCGTTTGTCACGTGCCTCGCGGTGGTTCGGGAGTGGATGCGTCCACCCGACGGGGCGGTTCGGCGCGCACACGAAGCCGGGAATCGCACCCGGTGCCGACTGTACACATTTGTACCGATGCGCTCAGAACCCAAACGCGCCTTGAGCCGCACTCGGCCGCCGCGGAAACGCGCTCCGCGGTCACCACCCACCCCGGGACGACAAAGCAATATCGCCGTTCGCGACGCGGCCAACGCGAGCGCCATAGCAGCGCTATACGTACTGACGATGCTTACGAAGATCTGGAGAAGGGGTTTTGTCATAATTCTTTTGTCGAAGTCTTTTTCGAGAGGTGGGGATGTATTACTTTCGTATTTCAATTCATGGTGTGCGAGCACATCTTTCGCGTCCACACAGCTATACACGCATCTCGCCCGACTTACATAAAAGGGTTATTTTGCTGCTGCTGCTGCTGCTGGGGTTGGCCCATTTGAGGTTGCTGTTGCATCTGAGGCATGCCGTAAGCGGGCTGACCCATTTGTTGCGGCTGTTGCATGCCCATTCCCCCGTACTGCTGCTGAGGCTGCTGCATGCCCCCCATCTGCTGCTGCATCTGCGGCATCTGCGTACCCATATGCGGCATCTGCTGACCCATGCCCATCTGCTGCATTTGACCCTGCCCCCCCATCATGTGCGGCGGCGTTTGCCCCGGCACCGCCTGGAAGCTCCCTATACCGGTACCCGGCGTCGGGGCCATGCCGTACCCCCCCGTGGCGCCCCCGAACGGGTTGTTCGCTTGCGGCTGAGGTGCGTCATAAAGTGCGTTCAAATCCATCGGCATCGCGGGCTTCTCCATGCCGAAAATATCGCCAGCGGGTTGCACCGGAGCGGGCGCCGCGGGTTGGGGCGGAGCAACCGCGACGGGTTGTTGTTGCGCCGGGGGGGGCGAGTAGTGCTTCGCGGGCGCGGCGAACGCGTCCACCAGCGAGTTCGCCGCGGCGATCTGTGCCCCTGCGGCGGCGAAGTGGTTCAGGGGCGATACTTGGGGAGCCGCGGGCTGCTGCGTGTGCGGCGACGTTTGTTGAGGCGCAGGCGCCGTGAATCCCCCCATCAAGTCTTCCAAAGGCATCGTCTGCACGGGCGCGGGTTGCGGTACAGGCGCTTGCTGCTGTTGCTGCGCAGGCGGCGCAGGCGGCGCAGCTCCAGGACTGACACCAACACCCCCTTCACCTGATTCAACTGGCGCAGTCCTAGCATACTCCTCCATGGTTTGCATGAACGACGCGGGTGGGTTTTCGATGTGCGGAAACTTGGTTTCTCGGAACGACGGCCACTGGTTACACGAACGGAACAGACGTTCTAAATCGTCCCCCTGTTGCGTCGCGCGTTTGTACGCGTCCAACGCTTTCACCGCGTGCAACTTAGTCATCGTGAAGAACACGTCAATTAGGCGAATAATACCGTCGTTAACGAGCCGGTATAGCTTAAACGAGTCCTTTAGCAGTAACGAAATCCCGCTAATAACCGCGTCGTTCGTGGTTAAGTTACTGTTAACGGCTTCGCAGTCCAACAACCGTCGCATCAGGTTTTGGATTCGGGGTAACTTTTCCATCAGCGTTTGTTCATCACACGATCGAAGTTCAGTGGGTTGAGAGCCTTGTATGCCTGACCCCGCGGCGAGTTTATCCAGCCGGGGGATCTTGTCCAAATTGACGACACATTCTTCAAGGTACGCGGCGTACGAGCGCGTCCATTGCGATAATTCATTCGCATCCACGTTCGAATCGTCCCTCCAGTTGCGTATGGAAAACATACACTTGATTCGCGAATCCGTGGCCCGGTCTTCTTCCACCCACTTCTGCATTCTGCGTAGCTGGTCCTTGAACTCGTCGCCCGAGTTGTGCAGTAGCCGGTGAAGCAAAATGTGCGTCTTCAGCATCGTTTGCCATTTAGCGCAATCAACGATTTGCCGGTTTAAATATTTCACCAGGAATGTGACATCCGCGATTGATGCGCCGCCCCGCACCACTTCCAAAAGAGTCTGGACGTGCTTCTCCTTGGGGCCGCACACGTCGCTGTTCGTGGCCTTTTCGACTGCAACACAGATGTGCTGTGGAAGGTTGAGGAAGGTAAAGGAAAGGAAGGTTAGGTAGGGTACGGGAAGGTATGTCGTGTTTCATTCTCAATTCTTGTTTTTTTCTGGTTTACGACTAGTAAGTTTCCCGCGTTGCGTGTCTTGTCAGGAATTATACACAGGGCTTGGCTCGTACCTTGAACTCCGCTGGGGCGGTTTGCGCGACGTAATACGCCTGTCGGTGGTGGATCGGAGGGGTTAAGGTTAGGTCACGCGCATGTGAAAACCGGAGCGAGAGGAGGGCATTGGGGGATGTACACGCGTCTCCCCGCCTCGGGCCATGGTGAGATGGCACACGCCCATTTTCTCAAACCGCCGCTTCGCATTTCGCACCTTTCCGTGGTCGAACAGGCTCGTCTTCCCCGTTCGGTCCATCATCTTGGCCATCTTAGAGGCCATCTTGGGGGGGCAGGGAAGCGCGCTGCCGCAACGGGACGAGGGCGAACCCGTCTCCGGGGAACGCGCGGCTCGACTCTGATTGACAACGGCGTCGTACTTTCACTTTATCACTTTTTGTTCCGAAATCACGCTATCGTATGGGCATTTAGTCTGGTTGAGTTGGGTTTGAACGGCTTTTGAAGATTTTTTCGCCCCTCGAAGAGCGAGTTTGGGGATCGGGACCCTTGTTTGACGTGCCCCTCTTCGCGGCGCCAGAGACACGGCGCGCAAGAGGCTGCCTCGGAGACTAAACCTCGGACGCCATGTTCGAAGCGTTCTACAAGACCGCGATGTCGGTGCGTGGCCGCCCGACCCCCGTTTCTCCCGAAACACAGAGCTCACCACCGCCTCCAGGGTTCTCCAACGACAAAAACACTCTGCGTGCCCTGATCGATCGACCCTGACCACGACCCACCCACCTCCCTCCCTTTCCTCTCGCAGCGCTCCAGCGTGTACGTCGCCGTGGTCCTCGCGGGTGCGCTCGTCGGCGAGAAGGTGCGTGATACTACTGTCCCGATCGTCTTGATAACGTAACCGCGAACGCATTCCAGGCCAGCCTGGCGAGGCAAAAGACAAGAGGGTTCAGGTTTCCGGTGAGAATTTCATTCATCATTCAACTCCCCGCTGACCAAACCCACACTACCCCCCCTCTCCTTACAGGTTGTGAACAACGGTTTCGACTCGCTTTGGGAATCCCGCAACAAAGGCAAGCTGTTCAAACACATGACGATCCCCGAGCCGCAGGAGGAATAGATTGTGCATTTGTGGTTGGAATAGTTGGACTTATCTTTTGATGCTCATGTAATGCAACCAAACCTAAACTAAATATACCGATCAACTCATACCTCACTACCTATCAACTCTTGTTCATCCGGAGTGTTGTCTCCGGATACAGCGTCTGGTACGACATGTTTCTTCCCACTCCCGACAACCACTCCGCTCTCGCCCGCCGCGACAATCGCGTGCCGGAAGCAAATCGGCCCAGTGACTAAATTCAAAACAATCGTCGCCGCCGCTAAACTGGCAAACTCACCGCCCCACCCCGGAAACCGCCGCTCGCACGACTTCACCAGCCCCATCGCCACGCCCGCTTGCGTGATCATCGATAAATACAAAACATCGGTTGTTTTGGAGTCCTTAAAAAAACTGGGCGTGTTAACACTGCTTCTCGCTAGTAACACGTCCTTCGCGAAACTAGTGGCGTGAAACAGCCCGAACAAACGCGCGGCAAATACCACCAACGCGGCTAGTAACAGATTGACGTCTTTTAACACCTTGTCGAACCGGATCGTGGCACCTATTACGGTAAAAAACAACAGGTTAACAGCGGGCATTAGCGTACCGACCACGGCGTGCAGCGTGTCGCGCTCGGTTTCCTTCGTATCGCCGGTGACGCCGTTCGCGCACGCCGCGCCGGCCACGACGCACAGCAATAAAGGCTCTACGTGGAAGGAATCGCTGACCGTGAAGGCGGCAGATGCGAGTGACGCCACTACGAGTGACCTCGTTAACCGTTTCGCGTTGCCCGCAATATTTTCTGAAAAGAGCAAAAACTTTGGGCGGACGACAACTGAGAGCGCGGCGCCGAACACCGCGCCGAAGACAAACGCGAACGCCACGGATACAACAGGCGTTGCGATTGTGGCGAGTAACTGTGTGTTCAGGGTTGTTAATTGTGATTGTGAACTTCCCGATGCGACTAATTGCCCACTGCCACCACCTGTAAAATCCAAATCCAAAAAGCCAACCGCCTCGACGTTCAGGGCGAACAGCACCACGACGAGCGCGTCTTTCACCACTGTCACCGCCATGACGTGCTGGCAGAACGGCCCTTTGCCGTCCATTTCCTTTAAAACCGCGATGGCGGAAGCTGGGGACCTTGCTACTGCTAGGGTGCCTAGTAGCGACGCAATCGTGATGACGTGTATGGTGTTTAAGTCTTCAAGAAACGCGACTCGTGGCCCCACCACTAAGAATGCCAAAAAAACAAACACGAACGAAAAAACCGTGATGCAGAGTGTCATCACCAACGTTGGTCGTGGTTGTCTTGACAGGTCTTGTACCTTTAGCTCTGCGCCTGCGGCGACGCCGATGACGGCCAGGCACAGGGAATCAGTAACACCGAGCCTTGTGGTGTGCTGCTCAGTCAAAATCATCAACGCCCGTGGTCCCAACACCGCGCCCGTGAGCAGGTACCCGCTGATTCTTGGAAGGCGGAACTTGGCGCACAAGCGACCTGCGAATGAGGCGACGAGCAACACGAGGGACACGCGCGCCACCGTGTCTGCAACAGCCACAGGGTACATTTTTGCCAAAGACCACATCACGCGATGCTTTGCCACCTCGTTCGGGAACCAAAACGCGACACCCCGCGCCCCGAGGTGTCGAAGGAGGAGGTGGGTTGGGCACAAAAGCAGACGATGCGGAGGGCACTTTTTTTCTTTCGCGAGCTTTCTGCATGGGTTGGTGGGGTACGTAACGCAAAAGCTGAAGTGTAATGCCCATACAAGCTCCAATGACACTTGAAGAGCAACGTGGCCGATTTCGATGGCTGAAAACCGCTGTTCACGTGCGGCGGTTTTCCGCGTGTGTTTCTTCCCCTCTCCGCGACCTATCACTCGCGCACGAACGTCGCTTGTTACCGTCACAATGTCCGCTATTGCCAGTTCCGTGTCCCTGTCCGCCCCCGCTTCGGCGCGCGGCTTGGGGTTCAAAACATCCGCGCCCATGGGCTCCCGCGTCGCCGCGGTCGTGCCCGCGCGTCCCTCCAAATCTGGCCGAGCCACGCTTCACGTGGTGGCTGGCAACACCAACGAAGGCGGCTTGTTCGCGCCCATCGTCGTGGTGGCGAGGAACATCATCGGCGTCAAGAGGTTCAACCAGATCAGAGGCAAAGCCATTGCGCTGCACTCGCAGGTACGTCCAGAGGAAATTGCGCACAGAGAGCAGTCACGCACTCGCACTCGCGTCTTCATCTCGCAACCGTCATCGTAAACGTCTAGTTTCGGATAGCGAAGGATCGAACCGGTGTGGCGTCCCCACCACCTCCCCCTTCATCCCCTGACCTTTCCCCCCATAAATCCCCTCACCCCTCACCAGGTCATCACCGACTTCTGCAAGGAGATCGGCGCGGACGGCAAGATTCGCCAGGGCTTGATCCGCACGGCGAAGAACAACGGCGGCAGGCTCGGGTTCTTGGCGTAAGGTGTAAACAGTCCAGTCTGTCGACTGAAAACGGGGGTTAGATAGATCGGCTGGCTCGCGCCACCTCGCGACGGGGCGAAGGTGGCTCGCCGAGCACGGCGCAGGCACGTCACGACGGTAAATGCGCGAAATCGCGCTTTCGTATGGGGGATGGAAGGAACAGGTTTAGGGTGTGCTTCGAGGCGAGAGAGCACACAGAGCAGTCCAAGAGGTGTCGTGACAAACGCCTGGTGTCGA
>TARA_B110000977_G_scaffold197597_1_pt1 | contig 30776 bp, 23 predicted proteins | sample TARA_B110000977 | Tara Oceans TARA_B110000977 (sample SAMEA4397798) | marine metagenome | biome: Polar Biome; feature: [SRF] surface water layer (ENVO:00010504); material: water (ENVO:00002006), including particulate matter (ENVO:01000060) such as... | depth 5 m | reverse complement strand
GCGCGAAGGACGCGCTTGTTCTTGAGCGCAAGATCGCGAACCACAAATCGGAGGTGGACGGGTCCGCATCCACTGTCCGCACTCGCGAAGAGATCTCGCGCGCGAAGAAGAAACTTGAGTTGGCGAACAAACAGCTGGAGAAGTACGCAAGCGACGTGGAGCAATCGGCGGTTGACATTTCGCGCCTGGAGAAGGATTTGAAAAACGTGGAAGCCGCCGAGAGTGTTTTCGAAAAGGACCTGACGAAGAAGGGCAAGAAGCAGGTGTTGGACCTCGGGGAGGCGCAGATTACGGAGTACAACAAGAAAAAGGAAGAAGCGGGGGCGAAGACGTTCAAGCTGAGGCAGGAGCGGGAGGGGTTTGTGAACGTGAACCAGGCGGACACGGAGACGAAGCAGCGGCTGCAATCGACGGTTGAGGAGTTGAGCTCGCGATCCACGGCGCTGGCGGCGGCTCGCGATAACGAAATCGCGCGTCTCGTCACGCTTGAATCTAGCGCGGCTGACGCAAAGGCCGAGATGGCCTCGTCCAAAGACCGGGAGAAGGCGCTTGAGAACGAGAAACGGAAATCGCGCGCGAAGCAAGAGCACTTCAACAACAAAATTGAAGAGCTCAGCGGGAAGTTGCGGTCGGCGAAGGCAGACCGAAAGGAGTCCGAGAGGGAAACGCGCGCGCTGGAGGCGATCACCGCGATGAAGCGGTTGCTTCCTGGCGTGCATGGCCGAGTAACGGACTTGATGAAAGTATCGCAGAAGAAGTACAACCTGGCCGTGATCACTGTGTTAGGCAAGGAAGCGGACGCCGTGGTTGTGGAGGATTCCAAAACCGCAAAGGAGTGCGTGCAGTACTTGAAGGAACAACGCGTTTCACCCATGACCTTTTTGCCGTTGAAGGAAATCAAAGTGCACGAACCGGATGAGGCGTTGAGGCGGCTGGGAGGGACTGCAAAGCTGTGTTTGGATGTTGTGAACTACGACACGTCGGTTTCACGCGCGATGATCTACGCAATGGGCAACGACACCGTGGTGTGCGATACGCACGTTGAGGCGAAGAAAATCACCTTCGGCGGCGACCGCCGGTTCAAGGTCGTTTCTGTGGACGGCACGATGATCAAGAAGTCTGGGGAGATGACTGGTGGCAGTTCAGGTAGTCTGGAAGCGAAAGCGTCGCGGTTCGACGCAGAGGAGGTTGAGCAACTCCGAGCCGACAGGCAAGCCGCGGAGGAAGGGCTGGCGAAACTCCGGCCCGTCGCCGCGCTCGTGGACGAGGAGCGCGAAGCGCAGGCACGGCTGGCGCGCCTGGAGCGCGACGCGGAGTACTACGCCGTGGATATCAAGCTCGCGACTGAGAAGATCGAGCAGCTTGAGAAGGAGCTGTCCAATATCGAGCGCGCGTTGAACGCCACGATTCCTGAGCTTGAAGCCGCGAAACAGGCGTGCGAGGAGTCCCTCGCGCAACTCGAAGCCGTGGACCAAAAGGTGCACGCCGTAGAGGATGCCGCGTACGCGTCGTTTTCGAAATCCGTCGGCGTGAAGAACATCCGGGAGTACGAGGCGAACAACCTCGAGACGCTTCAGCGGTCCGCGGAAGAGAGGGCGAAGTTCACGCAGCAGCGCGCGAAGCTCACGGAGCAGCTTAACTTCGAGCGGTCGCGTGACGTCGCGGGGCCCAAGAGGCGTGCCGAGGCGGATATCGCCAAGACGAGCGCGGAGCTTACGTGTTTGAACGAAGCGGCTGAAGCGGCGAAGGCGACGAGTGAAAAAGCAAAGGCGTTGGTGGAGGAGTGGGAGCGGGACGCTGCGAGCGCCAGAGCGGAGCTTAACGCTATCGATGCCGAAGTCAGAGATCTTCGAGACAGGCACAGCACGTTGAACCAGGAAGGGAGCAAAACCCAGCGGTTAATCGCCAACAAAACCACCGCCGCCGAGGCGTTGCGGGAACAACGCGCGGATATCATCGCCGCGTCGCGGATGGAGCGCCTGAAGCTCCCACGCGCGGAGGATGACACGGAGGATGAAGAAGTGCTGGCGCTGCCCGCCCCCCCCGACGACGATGACATGGACACCGAGGACGCGAACGATGACAACGGCGATGACAACGGCGCAGGCAGCGCGTGGCGCGCCGCGGCGTTCAAGGCCAAGCTCGACTACTCCGAGCTTCCCCAGCGGCTGAAGCAAGCGCCGCGCCCGAGCGACCGGGAGCGGCTGGATGACGAGCTTCGCGCTGAAACCGAAGCCAAGACCGTGGCGCTGTCCAAGCTAGAACCGAACATGAAAGCCATCGACCAGTACGAAAGCGTCAAGGAGAAGGAACGCGCGCAGGCAGAGGACCTGGAATACGCGCGCCGGCGCACCAAGGACGCGCAAGACAGTTTCGACTCGCTGAAAAACGAACGCACACAGACGTTCATGCTGGCGTTTGAACACATCGCGTCCGCGATTGACCGCGTGTACAAAGAGCTGACTCAAAGCGAATCGCACCCGTTAGGTGGCACCGCATATCTCTCCCTAGAATCCCCGGAAGAACCGTACAACCACGGAGTGAAGTTCACCGCAATGCCGCCCACGAAGCGGTTCCGGGACATGGAGCAACTTTCGGGCGGCGAGAAAACCATGGCCGCCCTGGCGCTGCTCTTCGCGATTCATTCGTACCGCTCCTCGCCGTTCTTCGTGCTTGACGAGATCGACGCTGCGCTTGATAAAACGAACGTAGAGAAGATGGCTGCGTTTATCAAAAACCGTTCACACGGCACGGGCGCGGCATCGGAAGGACACCCGTGCCAAAGCATCGTCATCTCGCTCAAGGATTACTTCTTCGACAAAGCGGATTCGCTAGTCGGCGTGTCGCGAGATGTGGAAGGCGCGTGCTCCAAAGTCCTGACGTTTGATCTCGGAGAGTACGAAGAGTGATGAGGAGTGGTGACATGGGGAAGAGAAACGAACCCGGGAGACGAATACGAATAGAACGACGATTGTGAATACGAAAACTCGATACGATAAATAGCTCTACCCTTTCCACAAAACTCTCATTTTTTCTTTTTGTTTTTCTTCTTCGATGCAGCGTCAACCGCCGGATCCGCAGTCAGCTGCACCGTCGCTTCCGCGGTCGGTTCTCCGCCGTCGCCCAAACGTGAGAACACGGACTCGTTAGGTTCCACAATCGGTTCAGGTTTAGGCAACACTTTCGGTTCCACTTTCGGCTCAACGTCGTCGCCCAAACGTGAAAACACGGACTCGCGAGGCTCAACCTTCAGCTCCTCTTTTGGCTCAACAGGTGCTTCTACTTTAGGCTGCACAGGTACTACTACTTCAGGCTCCACTTTAGGCTCACCTTTCCGCTCCGGCGTCGGTGGAAGATTCCCCGGCTCCTCATCCGTGAAAAGCGTGTGCTTGCCACCGCCGCTGTTGTATTTACTTGGCGGAGACGTGCGTAATAACGCGGCGGCGTTCGCCGCAGGCGACATCGGGGGCTTTCGCGGTGACCCGTCGGGCGCGGCGAAAAATTTGGCAGGAGACTGCGGTAGAGGAGACTGCGGTGGACGTCCAGCCATCACGCGGCGCGGTGCTTCTTCTCTTGTCTCATCGAGTGAGAAGAAAACGCGCATACCGGGCGTAACGTCCGCGGGATCAAGGTTTGAGCCGTCAGAGCGAAACACACCAAGGACCGGCGTCGTCGCCGGAAGCTGTGCGGCGACACGCACTCGCCTGTAGAAGTCCTCGTGGGGCATGTGCGCCAGCGCGGCACCTCCGGGAACGCGCACGGGAATGATTTTCCCGCTCGGGTCATTCAAAAGCGCGGCGTCGAAATCCACCGCTGTCGTTCGGCGAGGCGAAGGTGTGGCGAGAGGCACGCGGCGCGCGGCGGCGCGCGCCGAAGACGTGTCGACTTTCGGTTCGCTCTTTGGGGCTTTCGGGACCTTCGGCGCTTTTGGGACCGCCGGTTTCGCACGGCGGGTGTGCATCTCCGCCGCAGTTAGGGCGAGATAAGAAGCCCCAGAGGGAAACACCCGGTCTTTTGCTTCGGCGTACGCAGCGAACGTGAGTTCTTCACCCGTGGCGACGTTTACCAAAGACGCTACGGGCGCGCCCATCGCGAGTTTGATTTGCACCGTGCGGAGCAGGTCCATGACTTCCCGCGCGGACGCATCGGGTGATACATCTAAGCGCCTGCGGTGAATCACGCACGAAGCACGGCCTATACCTGCTCTTTTCACCATCAAGGTTTCAGTCACCGCAGCCCGCGCTGCGGTGGACCGCTCGAGACGAGGCGACGGAAGCGCGCCCGGCTTGGACGCTCTTAACGTCGCCGGAACTTGTTTCCCTGAAACCGGGTTTCGGGGAGTAGAAAAACCCGGGGTCTGAGGTCCTTTTTCCTGTTTGACCGTCTTCGAAGCAGACACAGGCCGAGTACGAGCTCTTGCGCGGCTCGCGGCCGTGGCACTGTCCATCACGCTGACTCGAACGCTCGCAGAGTTTGGTCTTTTCAAATCGCCCATTTCTGTCGTCTCGTTTGTTTTTGTCGTCTTCGCGGTGGGCGTTGGAGAGGATTCCGAATCGCGCGGCACGAGATCCTCCGCGTCTGATTTAACATTTAAGTTTGCAGCCGGCGCTTTGGGTGTTCCGTACGCCTCCAGAGCTTCCAGGGCATCAGGCTTCTTCGCAGTCTCGGGGGACGACGGTGGCTTTTTTCCCTGGACACCGGCGCCACCCGCGGCGGCAGCGGTTTCTGCAGCGAGTCCCCCTTTGAGTTTCACTGGTTTCTTCGTCGCATCAGAGGTGGCGAATGAGGTGCGTAGCGACCTCGCCGTGGACTTCGCATCACCCGCGCGCGTCGTGTTCGGTGACGGCGCAGACGGCAGCCAAGTGGGCACCGATTTACTGAGTAACAGATGCGCGTCTCTTGAGAATCCTGCCAAGGTCCGGGACAGGGGCAAGGTTTGGGACGCGGCTACCAGCGCGGCGGGCGTGTGCGCTCGTTTCACCTGGTTCAACGACGCTTTCAGATCCTTCGCGGTATCAAGAATGGCATCCACGAGCAGAAGGGCGTCACCCAAACCTTCGGGGGGCCTGTTTGCCACCATCTGTCAAATGGGCGTGAATGACAGCCAGATTTGAAGGTTTGAATTAGGCACTCACTAACACTCGGAGTACCCTCGAACGCCTGGAATGTGTGGGTGGTGGAGCACGCGTTCGAAGCGCGAGTGCGATGCGAGGGCGAAGCGGTCGGCTCGCACGTCGCGCGTCTCCCACTGCTCTCGACGACGGTCCGTTGGGACAGAAGGGCGAAGTAAAAGTTCTCAGACGTTCAAAATCATCGGTCGTGACGAGCTGTCACAAGGGAAAACGAAATTGTTGTTAACGCAGACACTATGTGGGGCGCGCTTCGCGACGAGGCGCCCGCGAGGGCGGACCCGCCCCCCACGATCGATCGCATACTCGACCATCTCGCGTCCCTTCACACACTTAAAATTCCCGCGAGCGTTGAGAGATCTGGTGGCGCCAGTACGAGGACCGGAAGACGGTCGTATCTCGCGGATTGCCTAAAATCTTCACCAGCGATTCTTCTCGAACGACACGGCCATCTCATCGACGACACTTCTCTGCGTGTGTTTGACCATCTACGCGGTGATTACGAGGTGGACTTTTGGATGGCGAGGCTCACAGAGAATCGAACACCCACAAAGGAACAAACCGCTAAACAAAAGAGCCTCACCAGACTGCGAAGACTCGCGCGACTCGGCAAACTAACGAAGGATGGGTACTTCACCGAGCACGCCGTGCGTTTGAGGGAACCGGTTTTGTGGAACACTTATGTTGGGGAGACTTCTACTTCTCAAATGACAGATCCTCAAATCACAAACGATACGGACCGAGCACATTCCGTGTCGCTCGGGATCCTGGCGCGCGAAGATCAACGCGACGCCAAGAAAGCCGTAGCGGCGGCGCGCAAATATGACGACAAGGATGCGGATGCGGTAGATACGAAAGGCAAGTCTCCGGCTTGGACACACGAAAGCGAAAGGGACCAACGTGTGGTATCGTTAATTCGTACCGTGAAGGAGCGCTTTTTGGACGGCGACGAACCGGATGCAGAGTATGGAAAAATCGACACAGATGCGAGCTTGGATCACACATTTGCAAACGAAGAAACTCACGACGCGGAAGAAGCGTACTTCGCGGAGGATTAGAGGATTGATAGGGTATATCTAGATATAGATTAGAAAACAAGTTATTTGCATTAAAAAACTCATAGGATAGTGGACACTTATTATTCGCGACTTTCGCGACTACCCTTCCGAGTTCAAGGCTTCAGAGCCTTCAAAGAACAGAATGGTCATAGATAGACCTCTCGAGCGCTTATATCAGTCACTCCTTACATCATGTCCCACTCCACCTTGCACTCCTGCACACATTCAAGCTCTTCGCACTTCTCCACGCACTCTTGGTAAAACGTGAACGCTTTCTTCGCGAGATCTGAGGTGTTCTTGACCGCTTTCTTCTGGCCTTGGTCGTGCTCCATCTTGAGGATCATCAGCTTCACGGATTTGCGCGCGCGGTATTTTTGCGGGCGAGTCATGCGGTCGTACCCGGGGACGTGCTTGGAGTAGTCGATGTCCATGGACGTGTCCTTGTGGTGGCTGTGGCGGCCGAAACCCTTGCCGGTGCCCTGTGGATTGATTAGAGGAAAGAAGGAATGGCGTCAGCTATAAGGTATACTCTCTTTGGTCGTGCACTTCGGTCTTGCACTTTTTGGCTCAAAAGGGCGCGCCCTTCAGATCTTTTGCCGCGAAAGTCCACGTCGATCGAAAAAGCGCATCGAATTCGGGAAGATCGTTCCGTCGAGGTGTGTGTGGGATGCGACGCGACCTTCGCATCTGCACGCGGGATGTATGTGTCTTCGAGAGGTATCTATCTCTCTGACGCAAAAAATCCAATTTTGGAGATCGAATAGAAAGGGTACGTACCGCAACGGTGGTGGTGGCGCATCGCTTGTTGTTAGCACTTTTCGCAACCCGAACACGATTGGGCACGAGCGTAGCGTTGGCTCCGAGGATGGCGAAGGACATGATTGGTGGTGAGGTGTGTGGAAGTGTGTTGAAGGTCGACGCAGGGGCGTTCGACGATGTGTTTGGAGGTAGTTGGGCGTCGGAAGGCGCGGGACAGAATGAAGACCGGGCGCATTCCATTCATATAATGTCACGAATATCCAAAAGCGATAAAAAAGCTGACTCGTCTTCGTCTCGAGATCGACTGGAAGCGGCAAGTTGGCATGCTATTTTTTCCACAAGGGCGCGCGCCGAGAGTCGGCGCCGCGGGGGGGATGCGTGACCTGCCCGGTTTCTACTGGGACGAAGAGCGACAGCGATACTTCGCCCTCGCGCAGGAGAACGTCGCGCGTGATTTGAGCAGGTGCGACCCGTGGGTTTAAGCACCCACGCGCGCGATCGGCATCGCAAAATGTAGTAATGTTCACACGCTAACAATCAATCCAACCCATCCACGTTTAGGACCCATCTGGCCGCGAACGCCCCTGAGAACAGACGTGCACGAAACTGGAACGGGTCAAGCTCACGCGCACGAGATGCTTCGGGAGATTCAAGACGCAGGAAAAAGAAACGAAGCAGCGGTAACGGCGTACAATCACGAGCAGGCGAAAATGCAGGAAGAGCCCAAAACACAAACGCAAACGCGTCGGCGTCGGCGTCGGTCCCAATCGAAAGCAACCCTACGGGTCAAAAACCCTGCGAAAGCGTTCTCGAGACCCTCCGCGCGCGTTCTTTAGGTGTGACGCACCTGCCCCGCTTCGGGCGAAGAGCCTCTGCGCCGTCCGACATTAAAACCGCCGCTCGAACAGAACACTTGAAAGGGTTAACTCTCGTCGGCGAAACACGCGCGAATACTTTTCTGCACGGGTTCGAGTTGTGCGTCGAGCCGCTTCGCGTCGGTTCGATTTCAGATTATAGAACTGGCGATGCGGAGGCTGCACAACACATAAATCACTCAGACCTTTCCAGTGTTTCGTACCCTGACCGGATTTTACTTGCGGGTGCTTTTTTACCGGGAACGTACACGCTGCCGCACGGACACGGCTGGTCCTTCGTCAAGCGGTTGCGAAGCGTGGACGGCTCGGGGAAACGGTTCGGGTACAAACAAACCCTGGTGCATAGGACTTCCTACGACGCGGAGCAGGATTGCGCATTCAGCCAGGATAGAATGGGGAGCTCGTTTCGCGCACGGGAAACGCACCGGGTACGCGCAGTAAGGTGGTCGTATGTGAAAAACGCGGGAGTAGCGGCCGCGTGCGGGCTGGACGGGTACGCCTCCGACGATGCGAACGAAGAGCCGGATCATTCGCACACCGGGCACGCGTGTTTATCGACGTCGCTGTCCGGTGACGGTTCCAATAGGGATGCATGTAGGCCTCCGGGAGGGTGCGCTGCGTTGACGTTAAGCGTGGGGGGTGGTCGGCGAGCGCGTCTGAACGAAATGTACCGAGAAACGCCTGGAAACCTTTGTACACTTTTCTTCGCCGCCGGCGACGCTCCCGGCCGCGACCCAAAATGCGACTTCAAAAACACGCACGCCGGGTTTTTCGACGCGCAAGTTTCGCCGACCGGTGTCATCGCCTGCGCGTGCGAATCCCAGGGGCTGTTGCTGTATGATGTGCGCGACGGATGCACCGTGAACCGGGTACAGAAACCGAAGTTACGAATACCTCTGAAGGGAGACACCGTCGCGGTGGCGTGCGACGTCGACGGAAGGGGCGACACTGAGTTTCCGATTGGGGGAAGCCAGTATTGCGGAAGTGAACTTTTCGCCGTGGGCTTGAGGGACGGAACGTTAGGCTTGGTGGACAACCGGACCCCGAAACCTTCGTATTTCGTGAAGCAAAACAACTTCAGCTTCGTCACGGATGTCAAATCGCTACGCACGAAACCGGGGTGCTTCGTCGCGGCGAGCGCGGATGGGGGCTTGCACGCGTGGGACGTTCGGCAAACCAAGACGCCTTATTTACGTTTCGCAAACGGATCCGGGTCAAACGTTTTCGACACCAAACGACGGAGCGGCGTGGATTCTGAAGAGCGATGCATAGTGTTCGACCAGACGCACGTCGTACCTGCGTTGCCGAACCGGCCGTCCACGAAACGCGAAGTCGAGAAACTCGTGGCGTGGGATTTGGAAACTGGAAACGAGTTTTGGCGCAGGGAGAAAACCGTCGCGGGATCGCAACGCCCGCACGGGTGGGTGGAGGGAACCGCGGAGGTTGCATCGGCTGTGGCGGTTGAAACGGAGCCGGGAATAAGGGTCTGGGCGGGGTCCCGGAAACACCTGAGACTGTACGTCCCGAATCAAGTGCTGGGGGAGGATGGGAACGTGTCGTTCGGGTGTTGGTCGTAAGCGAAAATTGATAGATTTGTGATGAATGGGAATTCTGTTTTTTGCAACGTGCTGCCGGGTGCCGGGCACTACAAATTCACCAAGTGTACCTATCTTTTTCTTACGAGCATCGAGCTTTCTTGCGAGCTTCTATGCGATCTGTTATCTCTTTTAGATGTTGAGCCCACTCATAAGGATATTCGTCATCCTCTTCTTCTGGGTCCTCGAACCAGGGTCCTCCTCCCGGGGCCTCCCAATCGTAATCGTTCTCGCTCGCCTCTGGGCAACTGTTCGCGATTATCCACTGATACATCCCGGGTCTATAATGCTCTGCTCTTAAGTATGTCTCTTTGTCCCACGGGCATTTTTTCACACGCAGCCATTTCAGTATATCAAGGTTAAATTTAATTTCTTCGCCCTCTTTATATGCTCCCTTTGCTGCCAACTCGCACGTTATCTCACTCCACGGGCAGTCTTTCGCGTGCGCCCACTTTAGTATCTCGAAGTGCCCGTACTCTGCCGCTGAATTGCACGTCCCCTCGTCCCACGGGCAGCCGTTCGCATGCAACCACTTCAACACCTCTAAGTGCCCGTACTTTGCCGCCCTCGCGCACGTTTCCCCTTCCCACACACCACACGCCCGCCGTCCCCCAAGCACGCCTTCGCAACCATTTCAGCACCTCGAGGTGTCCGCCCTCCAGCGCCAACTCCCACACCCTGGGGACAATGGGTACTCCCTGAAGCTTGTGCTGCAGCGTGCTCAAGTGTCCGAGCTTCGCGGCTTGAAAAATACTAAACTCCTTTATCTCACACCCTGTCGCATCTACCGCGTCGCGCAACGAGGCACTCACCGCTCTAAACCGTGCGAAATCTATCGGGTCCGACAATTTACTGAGGATGTGAGTGTTGAGGACGTCGAGGGGAAGCCCCGGGAGGGCGGCTTGCGTATCAGCACCTGCGGAAGTATCAGCAGCATGCATCGTGTTGGAGCTCATCTTGCGTGGGGATAGTGCCTTGGTTTGTGTCGTGGTTGGCGTCCCTTCGTTTCTCCAAGGGCGTTTTTGTCTCGACACTCCCAATTTTCGAGATCCATTTTCTCGAATCGATGGATAACTCACACCATCGGTGCCGTCACCCCTCACAGCGTACCGACGCACCGCAGTCGTCCACGCCGGTAATACTTGGACACCTCGCGGAGATGTCGCTCGCGTTGGCTGCGCAGGTGGCGCCCGCGGCGGCTCGCCCGGCCACGCGCTCGCCTCGTACGTCCTCGACTCCCGTTCCGAGACTTTCCACGATTTCGGTCACACAGTCGCGATCGACTATCGTCCCCAACGCTGGTAAGTTCGACACCTCGGAGATGGAACTCAACCCACCCGTGAGTCGTGATGATTCGTTCACGCAAGCATCCGAAGCGATTGCGGCGGTTTGCGCAAAGCGCGCGAAGAAAGCGGGGAAGAAACGCAGATCAAGCGGCAAAGCGCTGGCACCTCTGCGAGTCGCCGTGGAGCTCCCCCTGGCGAGTGATGCACCGAAAGACGTGCGAGCCATGGTGGTCGGAGCGTGCGGCGGAGGCGTCGTGAGCACAGCAGTGTATGGTGACGCCGCTGCCGCTTCTGATACGTCAGCCGGAAAAGACACGGTCACGGAGCACGTGCACATCGACGACGCGCTAAAGGGCATCGGGTGTGACCTGGCGATGGGCGAAGGCGCCGTGGCGCTGGTCGGCGTCGCGGATGACCAAATCGCGGCGGCGCGCAGGGTCGCGGAACTCGCGGGCGCGAGACCGGTGGTGGCCGTCAACGTGGAGTGGTTCCATGCGGGCGACGGGGGTGTGACGTTTAGGGGGCAGTTACAGCCCGGAGATCCTCAACCAGACCCAACTGCTGTGTTTGCGAACTCGTTTTCGGTGGTGTACTCGTATTTACCGCTCGCGATTCAAGGCGTTACGGGCGCTACCACGGAGGGCGCCGTGTTCAAGTGCGTCAGGGGCGGCGCCCCTGAAGGGTCGCCGTGGAGGATTTTGGTCAAAGATGACGCCGGTACGTACCAGCAAGTAGGCGCGATGCAGAGACGGCCGGAGCAGGAGGACTTGGAATCGGCGCTGTACAACGCGGCGGCGGCGAAGAGCAAGATCAACAAGGGCATTGGATTGTTCCGGGGACTCGCGGATAAAGCCAAAAACGCCGTCGCAGGGGGGGGACGATAAGTAATATTAACAGTATCACTCGCTCTACTCCTTTGGAAAGTTCTGCGGGTTCCTCGGGTCTTTCTTCCACATTTTTGAGAGTTGCTCGTCGTACTGTGACTTCTTCAGCCGCGGGTTTTCCTCTTTCAGTTTCGGCAACTCGGTTTCCGAAAACGCCGCAAACGCGGCGCGCATGTTCGTCGACACCGGGGCTGAGGAACCTGGCCCATTCGTACTCAACGATGCCATGGCATCCACCGCCGCGTTCATACCTGAAGCCTCGACGTTTTCGTTCGCATTTTCATTCACCACATCAACGCGCTTCGCGTACTCCTCCTCGCTCACTTCTTTCTTGTCCTCCTTCGCCTTTGCGAATCGCGCCTTCATCCGAGCGGTCGCTTCTGCCTGCGCTGCAGCGGCAATCTCTGCTTTCGTCATTTTCTTTTTCGCCCCGCCTTTGGCTTTGGGTTTGCCAAAAGATGCCATCTCCTCCTCCTCAGCCTTCGCTAGACGCTTGGCCTCGGCCCGTTTCGCAGCAGCCGCGTCCGACGCAGCGTCAGCCGCTTCCCTGTTTTTTTGAGCCTTGCTCTTCGACCCCGCGCCAGCCGCTTGCCAATACGCATCGTCCTCTGCTTTCTTAGCAGCGCTCGCCACACCTTCCTTTTTAGACTGCTCCCGCTCAACCTTCTCCCCGCGGCGCTGGCCAGCGGTGCCACCCATGTTGAGAGCGGCTACGGACGCCAAGAGATCTGATTTGATTGATGATGGTGCGCGATTTTTCATTCTTTTTCGTCGTGCTTTTTATAAAGCTGTTTGACACGTACAACTTTTTGCTATTATGGTACTACTGTCACGGCTAACTCAGGGTCCCCAGCTCCCCCGCTGTACAAACGCGCACGCCCGCGTCTTTCAGTCCCCCTACCGCCGCCTCGACCGAACCCGGCAACCCCACCGCTCGCGTCGCGTCTCGCACCAAAATCACATCCAGCCCGCATCGATTCGCGGCGTCTTCGCACGTGTACCGCACGCAAAAGTCGTACGCCAAGCCCACGACGAACACTCTTTTCACCCCGAGTTGTTGTAAATAGTGCTCCAACCCAGTCGCAGTGACACTGTCGTTTTCAAAAAATGCGCTGTACGAGTCGATTTCAGGGCGGAACCCCTTGCGGCACACCACGGCGGTTTGCGGAATCGTGAGGTCGGCGTGAAAACTCGACCCTGCTGTGTTTTGCCGGCAATGGTCCGGCCACAGCGTTTGTTGGCCGTACGGGAACGTAGTTTCGTCGTACGGGTTTTTACCCTCGTGCTGCGACGCGAAGCTGCTGTGGCCATCAGGGTGCCAGTCCTGTGACAGTACCACGTGCTCGAACCTGGGTACAAGCGCGTTCACAACCCCGATCACCTCCGTGCCACCTGGAACCGGCAAAGCGCCTCCGGGCATGAAATCGCACTGCACATCGATCACGAGAAGCCCGTCCTCCGCGGTCGGGGCGAATTTTTTGTCCAGCAAGTCCGCAGCAGGGGCACCCGCCTGGGGGGAGATGCCCGCCTCCGACAGACTAAGCACCACCGACGACGCCATGGCGCCGGCCGAAGTGATTGCCGTCCCGGCAGTGTTTGTCACTTTCATCAAATCAATCCCTGTCCCCAGTATGACGAGGATTTCCAAGGAAGTTTCCAACATCATCGACGGTCTATGACTCCCGAATCTACCCCCCCACAAAATGACGAGTGAACAACTGACCGATTCGGGAAATGAAAACTTGCCGTTTGTTGCGAAAAACGCGCTGACAGCCAAAGTCTCGGACGCGTCGACATTCATCCGTCGTTGCGCTCGACACCTTCTTCCGGTCCTCGTCGCGCACGGGTATCCGATGGAGGCGGGACACATCGAGCCTCCCGCTCCGACGTCGCAGGAGCCCAACCCCTTGTGTCCGTTCGAGAGCGGCGCGCGTTTGGACAAGGTGAACTTCCCCGACGTCCTTTTGGTTCTTCCGTTACGCGGTGTCGCGGGGTCCGATGGGACTCCCGTTGGACGCCGGGCGGGTGACGACCTGGCTGAGGACAACACCGCGTTCGCGCTCGAGGCGATGGATGTGGAGGAGCGACGCGCCAGGGATCTCGCGGACTGTACCGTGGAAGTCACGGCGAACACCTCCCCGTGTGACATTGACGTTCCCGAGAATTGCGACGGCGACGCGTTGGACGTTTCCTCTGAGGACGAGCTCGCCTTGGCTATGAGGGTAGGCGCAGATGCGGCGAAAGAGGCAGATGAGATGCGGTGCCAAACGTATTTCGACGAGAAAGAGGTTGCGGCGCGAGTTTCGGGAGGGAGGGACCCCGCGCTTTGTTCGCCGCTGTGGGAGGTAGATTCGCCGGTACCCGCCGACGAGCGAGGCTCGCCGGCGGTCAGCGCGTCGCCGATGTCTTCGAGTTACTCCCCTTCGCGATATGCGGGGACTCCAGGGGACTCCTGGTCACCTACGCTCGAGCAACACGACAACAACAGCCCGAACGCACGTCACCAATCCAAACTTCCGCTGACGCCGCCGCGGCGCCGGCCGTTTGGGCGCGGAACCCAAAGGACGCGCGCGCGTGTCTTCCAAAGCGTCGAAGAAGGCGACGAGGGTGACGAGAACGTAGTTCCAGACGAAAACGCAGACACTGTCGCACAATTGATAGAGATGACGCCTCGGTCTGTGCGGGTTACACAACACGTTGGCGAAGATTCCCAAAACCGAAATTCGTTTGACTCGGTGAAGAACGGTTTGTACGCGCTGTTTTGCCGGGAAGCAGGTACGCCCGCGCGAACCCTCGAGGCGAACACGAAGGACTGTGACTTTGCGGGAATATCCCCAATTCCCACGATTCACGGTGCGAAATCACCAGGAATCACGTCGTGCCCTTTGGAATCGCCGGAAACGCGACAAAATGGATTGCGACGCGTTAACGTCCGCCGGCGCTCCCTGTTTGACGTTGACGACTGCGCAGGCATCGCCGCCGCGATTGCTGCCATCGCGAACGACGCCTCTGTTTCGCTGGAAAACTCGTTTGAGTTCGACAGCCCTGATGCTACTCCCGTGCCACATGCTACCCACCCACCACGACTCACAAAAAGAGGCGGAACCAACAAAACACGAACTCGAACCGGTCTCGAGGAAACGAGTCCCGACGCGTCGAGCGCGCGGATCGCGGTTCGTTTGGACTTGGTGGAATTTGCAAACGTCGCGGTGGCGAGTTCCCCCCCAACGCCGCCCTTGCGGCGACACGAAGGTAACACGTGCACCACGTGCGGCAGGGGTCCACCAGGTCGCAATACGAGGAGGTCAATCAGCCCACTCGAATTGAGTATTGATGCACTTCGCGTCGCGTCGCCTGGAATGTCATCTGTTTCATCACCAGCGTCTGTCCAAACCGAACGCGTAGGTGGGTACGGCGGGTCGGACGCCGACATAAGCGCCGCGGAGGATGACGACTCAGCACACATAGACGATTTTAAGGATGTATCAGAATTCGAGAAGGAATCAACACGAGCCAGCGCGCGGCGGAGACACAGAATTCGCACGCGACGAAGCGAGTGCCAAAGCTCAAAAACGCAATCGAAATTTGAGCACGAAAAACGCTTCTTCGAGAAACTGGAAGACGCCGTGAAGGCGCGGCGGCCGCCCCTGACGCCCACAGAGCTCGCGGTGCGAGGCCTTACGCACTCGACATCAAAATTCAACACACCTACAATGCCCTTTTCCGTGTCCATGTCCATGGACAAACCGAACGCGTTGGCGAACGACGTGGACACCGCGTTGAGGAGTTTTGCGCCGGGTTTCAGAAACTCGCACGCAAAAGTGCTGGAGGAGACGCGCGTTTTGGATAAAAACCTGTCGATGACGCACAATGCGTCTAATGCGTTTCTGGATGATTCCGCAACCAGGGGGGGTGTTAACGACTCACAGTGGGGTGCGTGCGACGGGCCGATTCACCGCGCGCTTGCGACTTCGTTTTCTGAACTGAAAGAAACCGCGGCGAAGGTCGAAAAGCTCGCGCATCGCGGCCGGCGACTCGATTTCGACGGAAACGAAAACATTGTGAAACACGACAACCCGTATGCGTTTATAGCGGAAATTAGGAGAATCGTCAACGCCAGTGTGCGGTGACAGTGTTTGAATGCTATTCATTTATGTCTACCGGATTACGTATTAAATGACTATCGTTCCTTCTCAATTTTGTTCTAGATGCGCCACGCGTTCCCTAAGTCGTTGGATTTCAGCTTCCAACGCATCCCGCGACGCCGTCTCGGGGTTCAGTTCCTCTCCTTCGTTCTCCTCCTGGACGGTCGCAGGCGCTAGCGGACTTGGCGACCCAATCGCCCTCCGCATCGGGCTTTTTGGCGATCGGGTTCCTCCGAGTTGGGCGATTTCGCCCGCGGCAGTGACGGCGTCCGCAATCGCCGCCAACTCCGCCTCTGGAAGCGATTGCGACCGCTTGAAGTTAAACTGGTTCAGCGCCGCGCTCATCGCGGCTTGTTCAATCTCCGATGAAGTGGCTCTTGGCTCGCCGTACCCTGACGGCACGTAGCTGCTGTCTCCCGTGACCCCAGAACCAGCCACCGCCTTGGCCGCCGCCGCACCGGCAGCCGCGGCGACCGCGACCCCGATGTTCCCCCGCGCGTTTGCGCCTATTCCGTTTGCTGGAAACGGCGCGCCTCCGTTTCGTAAAAGACGCGCGTGCATCCCTGTTTGGCTTGTTGCGCTCTTTCCAAAATCATCCACTCGCAAATTGACCCTGGGCCACCGGCGCAATACTGTCGCCGCGGTGGGCCTGGAGCTAGGGTCCATAGAAAGCAACTCCCGCACCAACGCGGCGTGCTTGGGGAACGATTTCGTGAGCTCCGCCGGAAGCTCCAGCCGCTTGGCGTCGGCGATTAGGTGTAACCGTTCACTTTCCGTCGCCTCTTGGCCTAGCGCGGTCAACATCTCCACTAAAACCACACCACAGCTGTACATATCCACAGAGCTGGTGTATAAACCCGCGCCGACCCTTTGTTCGGGGGCGCAGTAACTTGCCGTGCCGACCCCAACTGAAAATTTCTTACGCGCACCGTTTCCGGTTTGGCCATCTGCGTAAACCACGCGCGACGCTGATCGAGTGTCGTCGCCGTCCCTCCCGCCGTTGTTGAACACCGCGAGCCCGAAATCCATCAGCTTCACTGTTGGTTCAAGCTCAGAGACCCCTCTGTGTACCAAAATATTCGCCGGCTTCACGTCCCGGTGGATAATACCGTTGATGTGGATATAGCGCAGGGCTTCGACCGTGGCTCGGAAAATGTGCGTCCCCGCGCCCGCCTGGATGTCGCCCCGCGGGCGCACGCGGATCCAATCACGCAACGTGGTTCCAGGACAAAGCTCCATGGCGATGAACAACGTGTACGGCCAACGCGCTGTTGAGAAGGTTTTTTTCGTCTTCTTTTTTGCAGCAGCAGCGGGTGTCAACACTATGCCTTTGTTTTTGTCAACAGCGTTCTCACCGTCGGGAAGCAAGTTTTTCATGGATTCCGTGCCGGTTCCCGTGCCCGAATAGCTTCCCGATTCAGACGTCGATTCATCTTCTGATTCATCGGAATCGCTATCCGAGTTGTCGATATTCGCAAACAGAAGCGACGGTCGTCTTCCGCCCATGCCTTCCCTTCCAGTGGTTGAGAAATCCGCGTCGCTCGCGGAAATACTCGCGTCGTCGCTCGACATCGCGGCGAGTCGCCCCCACCTCGGTTCGATCCACGCGCTGTGGTATTTCACCACCCGGGGGTCATCCATCAACGCCAAAGCCCTGGCTTCACGTAGAAGCTCTTCGTGTAGGCTCTCCAACGTGTCATTCTTCGCCCAAGGAGGCGCGGCGCTTTTGAAGTGTATTTTCTTCACCGCGACTGGTCGATCGTCCAGCCTTCCCACCGCCGCGACCACCGAACCGAACCCGCCTTTGCCCAGCAACTTGAGCTCGTCGTAATGCGCCTGATAGGGAGACATAAGCCTCACCAGACCGGGGGGGAGGGTCTTTGACCCGGTGGCGGACATAATACGCGCCACCGCCATCATCGCGGCGACCCCTGGATCTTTTTCATCACTGCCGAGGGTAGTTTCCGCGGAAGCCACACGGGCCAGATGGTCAGCGCCTACGATGCCCGTGCCCCTCTCGAACGCGAAATCAGCCAGATCATCATCACCTTCCTCCTCCTCGTCGCTGTCGCGCACCTCGCGGATGCGCGGTGGCGACGGCGGCATCGTCTCCGCGCGCCAATCTCTAGGTGCCGTCTGACGCGGACCGCAAACCGAAATTGGAATCGCGAAAGAAGAAACTTCTTTTCGTTCCGGCAGAGGAACGTTGACGAGCGGATCTGGGTGAGGGCGGGTGTAGCAACCTCACATGACACACCGACGCCGCGCACGCCCCCGTGGGGACTTAGCCACGAAGGTTTGGTACGTAGGAGACGTTTCCCGACGCGCCGTTCGCGTCTGAACAACCCTCCGCGTCTCACGCCCGACGGTTCATTCGGTCGAAAAGCGCTGCCGCCGAATTAAGGGCACGCGCTTTTCGGAAAGGGGCTGGTGGGCTAACGTTCGTTGACCGACGACCATGACCTCCAAGCAGGATGCTAAGAAGGAGAAGATGCTGCGCGAATTCGCACGACGCGAGGGTAACAAGCAGTGCATGACGTGCGTTGGTCACGGAGGAAGGCTCCCTCAGTACGCTTGCGTTGATTTTGGCACCTTCGTGTGTACTGCGTGTTCGGGCGTCCATCGCGAGTTTCAGTTCAAGGTGAAATCCATTGGGAACTCACTTTTCAAGGATGAAGAGGTGGCTTTGATGGGTGAGATAGGAAACGACGCCGCGCGCGCGCAGTTCCTGGCGGGGTGGTACGGCACGGAAAACGAACGCGGGTGTCCGATGGTGGACAACACCAAACGCGCACCGCTGCAAAACTTCATTCGGCAAGTTTTCGTGGAACGCCGATTCGAGGGACAAAGAGCGGCGCCAGTGCCGGCAGCCGCAATGCCCGCGCCCACGCCGCAGGTCACGCAACAACTATCGTTTGGAAGTTTCATGGCGCCTGGGGGGCAGGTTCAGCAGCCTCAGCAAGCTCAGCAGCAATTTCATCAGCCTCAGGTGCCATCGCCCGCGCCTGCGCAGGCGGATCCCTTCGGACTGGGAGGCTTCGTCACGCCGGCGCCGGCGGATGCGCAGTCGCAACTCGCGGGAGTGTTTGGAGGTGCCGTGACCACTTCTGTGGCGGCAGTTGTACCGATTAACGCGCCACCGACGACAACGAATGGGGGCTTCGTGGGGGGGAACGGCTGGGATGCGTTCAGTAACACGCCGGCGGCGGCGATGAAGCCGCCAGAAACGGCGCAAACGCTCAACGTGTTTGCGATTCCGGCGCCGGCGCCCGCGCCCGCGGCGACGATGGTCAACCCAGCGCCCGCCCCGGCACCTGCGGCACATGATATGTTCGGATCCATGCAAATCACACCACCTGCGGCGGCTCCTGCTGCGCCCGCTGCAGCACCAACAGCCGCCGCGCCGGACATGTTTGGGAATATTTTTGCAGCTCCGGCTCAACCGGCGGCTCCGGCGGCGGCGCCCGCCGCGGCGCCCGATATGTTCGGAGCGATGACGATGACTCCGCCGGCTCCCGCGCCTACTCAGTCACAAACCCAAGCGCAAAATCCTCCCGGAGATATGTTTGACTCAATGAATGTTGCGCCGCCCGCGGCTGCAGCTCAGGCAGTGCCTGCAACTGCTCCCGCGGCGGCCCCTGCGGCGAGGCAAATGATCAGCGACGATCTGTTTAGCGGCGGCCAGCCCGGCGGCATGGTCCAGCCTGGATTTGGAGGAATGATGGGCGGTATGATGGGTGGCGCACCGCAAAAACCGCAACAACCACAACAACCACAACAACCACAGGCTGTCGGCGTGGCAGGAATGTCCGGAGGTGGATTTATTGGCGCGCCGCAGACGTCTTTCTCAGGACAGATGTCGTTTCAATCGATGTCGGCGCCGACGCAACCGCAATACGGTCAAACGGCGCCCGACCAGTATGGCCAGTTTGGGAACGGTAGCGCTGTGGGTGGCGGCGGGATAGGTGGTATGCAGGGTATGCCTGGCGGGCCGGGCATGGGCTTTGGCGCTCCCTCAATGTCGTCGGGATTCGGGGGAAGCACGGTTGACCCGCCGACGTCGCCTGATCCGTTTGGTGATTTGGGCGCATCAATTGGGGTGAGCGCTCCTAAACCAAAGCCCAAGCCGAAAGAACCCGAACCGAGTGGCATGAGCATGGGCGGTATGGGTGCGGGTTTCGGAAGAGGCATGGTTATGCCCGGGCAAATGAACGGCGCGCACATGGGCGGGATGATGATGAGCGGCCAAGGGATGAGTGGAGGACAACAAATGCAGGGAATGTTCGGACGACAGCTGGGAATGAACCCGCAACTTCAACAGCAACAGATGGTGATGATGCGTCAGCAACAGATGATGGCGCAACAGCAAGGAATGCAAGGCATGCAAGGCATGCAGCCTGGAATGCAGCCGCCGCAACAGCAACAGCCAGGCGGCTACGCGCAGTCGAATCAGGCCGGCGGCTACGCGCAATCGAATCCGTTTGCAAATATGTGATACTACAAACTCTAGCTACACCTTCAACGTCTGTTCGTACTGCTCTATGCTTCTAAACAGCTCTGAGAAGTTCCCCTTGCCGAACCCGCCGCACCCCGCGGCTTGCTCCATCTCCGGCTTTTCGTTGCCCTCTTTTTTCTCTTCCCGCATGCACCCCACGCGCTGGATGATTTCGATGAACACGGTTGGACGGTCCCCGAGCGGCTTGGTGAAGATCTGTACCAAAACGCCTTGGTCGTCCCTGTCCACTAATAGACCTAGTTCTTCAACCTGCGCGAACTGCTCCGGACTCAGCGCATCTTCACCGACTCTTTTCTTCAGTTTCGCGTAATACTCAGAACTGGCGGGGGCTTGAAACTCAAAGCCGCCCTTTCCACAGCCGTGTCGCCTCATCTCCCGAACCGTGGAAAAGATGTCATTCGTCTTCAGCGCCAGGTGCTGCAACCCCGGCCCGTCGTTCTGCTCGAGGTAGGTTTGAATTTGCGATTTACGTTTCGTGCCGAACGTGGGTTCGTTCACCGGGAGCAACACGAACTCGTTGTTGTTCGCTAACACCATGGAGTTCAGCCCGGAATCGATCGTCCCGACGTCCTCAGCGGTGAACTCTGCGAACTGGTGCATCCCGGTTACGCCGCATATGTAATCCACGGTTTCGAGTAAATCATGGACGTTTCCGACGGCATGGTCTAGACGTCGCAAGCCGTAACTCAGGGGTTTGAATTCACGGTCGTTTGGTCGCGCGTTGGCGTAGCGCGGCATCCACGTAAATTGTTTTTCTGATTTTTCGGTAGCAGTCGAAGTCCCAGAGACGTACCGCAGCACGACGTCGCCGTATAAGCTCACCTCCGCGATTTGTACGCCGTCCCCTAAATCTGTCGGAGGTAACGCGCCCCTTCCCCCGTTAGCGATTGACTTCTCGTACGCATCCGTAGCGTCGTCCACCGTGACGCCAACCGCCCTTACTCCCAACCCGTGCTTGTCGCAAAACGTTTTCATCTCGGAAGGGTCGTGTTTCGGGAACGGAGAGGACAAGCTACCGTCGTCGTCGTCATCACCCAGAGGGCGGTACGAAGGCGCGCTGAACACGAAGGTAAGGTCGTTCGAGTTCAACACGTACGACGCGTATTTCGTGTTTCCCGTGCTCAAATCGCTCTTCGCGATGAGCTGCATCCCGAGACCAACCGCGAACCTCGATGCGGTGGTCGTCGCATCGCCGCACCAAAACTCGACGTGATGGAAACCGTGCATGGCGAACCGGTCGGATAACGGGTTGTGTCGCTTGAAGTTCTTGTACCCGACAAGCTTGTGTTTCTTTGGGGGGGTCGGGGAGTTCGTCATGGCCGTCGTCAGTACGTTACCCGTCTGCGCCGTCCACTATGCGAAAGCGCAGAAGCCATTTCCGGACGACGAAGAAACGACCAGACACGTGGACGACCGAAATCCAAAAATGAAAAGTTGGGAAAAAACAAATAAACAATTCGGCCAAATTGTATGGAAATCGTAACGGTCTGTGACTCAAGATTGTGGTCGCTTTTCGTTCGCTGTTTCTTCCGAGTTGAAATCATCGCCGCCGCCGAAGTGGGCGTTCCACTCCTCCGCGCGTCGAAAGTCTTTGCTTCTCAGCGCACGCGTTTCACGTACGCTGCGACGCTTAGGTGCTCACGCCCGTAAACGCGATGGAGTCTTTAACCCTTCCCGAAGACGTCAAGGCGCAACTGGAGCGTTTCGAGGGGGCGGTATCGTCGGTGGAGAGTGGCTTGGCGCCCATATTGGCACTAGACCGCAGGGAGCTCGAGGCTGCGCTCACACCGGTGGAGCGCGCCAGGGTGCACGTCTCCATGGCGAACACCGTGAGCACGATGTTCAGCAGTACGTCCACTTGCCCTATGGTCTTTCGTTACTCCTCGACAGTCACGGCGACACGCCCCAAATCGAGAATCAATCCATCCCATGAGTGAAGTGCACAAACTCTTTTCCGGGTGTATTGTTTTCCACCACCGTCCCGTCGTCATCTGACCCCATGTGTCCCACTCCCTCCCTCAGTGTACTTGAAAGCCGTGGGCCTTGACCCCGCGGACCACGCGGTGAAGCGCGAGCTGGAGCGCGTGGAGCTGTACCGCCAAAAGCTGGACAAAGCGTCGGCGGCGGAGCGGCGAGCGGCAGGTAAATCCGCGAAGGCAGAAAAAGGACGGCCGAAGATAAACGTCGCCGCGGCAGGAAGGATGGTGAAGCACGCTATGGGTGGAAATAGGGAATCGCCCGATAGCGAAAGCGAAGAGGAGGAGAAGAAGAGCGCAGGGAAACGGAAAAGCGAAGGGAAAGAGAAAGAAGGAGCGAAGAAAAAGAAACGATGATACGCGCATATTGATAATAAATCTTCGAAATATTTTACAATCAATCATGCGTCATCGTCCATCGTGGTCTCGTCGTGAATCTCTGTCATCTCTCACCTGACCTCGGTCATCCCTTCGATCGTACCTGTCCCTGCTTCGTGACCGCTCTCGGGAGCGGCTCCTTGACCTTCGGCGTCGGCGCTCCCAGCTGTTGTCGCGGCGCTGGTCCCGGTCGCGGTTGTGGTTTCGGTCGCCGTCGTCCCGACGCGACGAACCGCCATCATCGTTGTCCGTCTTGATTTCCCGTTTCACTTCTCGTTTTACAGCTGCTGCTTTTGCATCCGATTCCCGTTGACGCCGTCTCAGCTCGTCCGCTAACTCCTTTTGCCGGCGCAGCTCGTTTGCTTTTTCGTCGATGAATCGCTGCGGGATTCCAGACGGATTTGCATTCGCACTGACCAGAAGGTCCCACAACTCCCTCATGAATGTATCAGTTTCCTTTTCCAGGAAGGTTTGCAGCTGCGAATACACGTACACGCCGCTTTTGTGCACCACGTCTTGCTCCAAAAGGTTGTAGATCATCGCGATGAGGACGTCATCTTCGACAGTCAAAAGCTCTGTAACTCGCGTCGCGATCCACGGTTTGACAATCTCCCACTTCACCCGGCGTGTGTCGACGGCTCGGTTCAGCTCAGCGGGGTGTTTCAAGACCGATTTCTTCGCAGCCTTTCCGGTGACGACCGCGCCGCGGCTGAACGGCTGGCGGGCGTGCGACATGCGTAGCAAGCGCGCGGAGCTGTGAGGCGAAACTTGCCTCGCAGCCCACTGAAACGAAAAGCCCAAATGAAAAAGCGAGATTGGGGAGCCGCCACTTTTCGGCGCGCGCGCGACGCACGTCCATCAGCCTTGTGCGAGGTCTTTGCCTCGGCACACACACACGCACCGAGACGTCCTCGCTCGCTGCGTCCAGCGCGGAATTGCCTGGGACCCACGTTGGTGGTTACGTAAAGCCCGTGTACCGCGGTAGACAGGACAGATAAGAGAAAACAGACGGGATGGATACCCTCAACGGCGTCATGGCCACGGCCGCGGGGGTGCGTGCACGCAATGATCTCCTCCCTCCCGCTTCGTTGCGTGCATTCGTGTCTCATCAATATAATGCGGAAACGTCGCCCACCCCAACACAAGTAACCTCCGACCAAGACGTGACCCGCGGATCGGAGGAGCCCATTCTCAGATTGCGCTTTCCCGCAAACCTAACCCTATGAATTATTTTGAGACACGCCGTACGCAAACTAACCCCACCTTCCCTTTCTCCAAACAGGTTGGCTTCTGGGTGAACTTCTGCATCGGCGTGCGTGAGTATAAGCCGCACCTTTTTAAACACAACTGCCGTAAATGTTTCAAATCCGGTTTGATGCGTTGCCCGAAGTGCGACGGTAATGGACTGATGAAGCGCGCGCGGCGTGATTCGAGGGAAGCGATGACGATTCAGAGGCGGATGACGGAGATGGTGGACGACGGGGGTTTGTTCGACTGCAAATACTGCGAAGGCAAGGGTGTGAAGCCGTGCGGTACGTGCCAGGGCCAGGGGTGGGAGTACCTGCCGTTCGTGAACTACCGGAAATTCCAGCCCCACCCCGTGTTTGAACAATACCACTGGTCCAGGGACAAATTGAAACAAAAGCCGTACGAAGTCGAGAAGAAAATCGAAAAGGCGGTGCTTAATAAATCGCTCGAGCAGATTGAGGACTCAAAGTCGCGGAACACCCGTGAGGATCGGAAAGCGGCGAAGGAAGTGGAGAAAAAGAGGAAAGAAGCGGAAAAGGCAGCAAAGAGGAAAGCCGCCAGGGCGAAAAAGAAAGACTTGCAAACGGCGTAGAGGGTACCAAAACCTTTTAACAAATATATTCTGAAAAACCACTCACGCTTCGCTCTTCGCTTTGTCTCTTAGCTGTTCGAAAAACTTATGGGTGGGCGACCCTGCTAGCGAGTCCCCCCCCACCGCCGCTAGGGACCCATCTAGCGGTCCGATTACGCGCGCTTCGCTCAATATGGAACACACCGCGTCCGCGCAATTCGCGGTGAACTCGGCGCCTCGTTTTTTATCGGCAAACTTTTCGGCGAGGCAATTGACGAGATTGGTGACAGCGTCGCGCAAACGCTCGATATCCTTTTCGATTTGCCCAAACTGTACAAGCGCATCTCCCGTGGCGGATAACATCGCCACAACGAGGTCCGCGAACCGAACCACGACGGGGTGCGCGTTGGTGTCGTTCGACCAAAGCCGCGTGACTTTTGCGGGGTCATTCGCCGCACGCGTCGCCGATACCACGTGCACGTCGAACGCGCGTTTCAGCTTTGGCCAAAGCGCCAGCTCCACGCCGTGCAGGTGCCTGTCCAACACGGGCACACCCCTTCGTCGCATGATAAGCTGGTGCTCGGCGTTGATGCGCAACATCAACACCAACCCAACTACGTTGTGGCTTCCTTGGCGTATCAAATCATGCGCCACTGATTGAGACGTGTTCGACCCGCCCAACCCCCCTTGCTCGTCCATCACCTTCAACGCGCCGGAGAATATATCCAAGCACGTATGCGCGGTGTCCGCCTCGTCGCCAACCGCGAAGAACTCGTTCAAGAACAAAAACTCAAAAGTACACGTGTCCATTAGAAGTTTGTGCGCCGAACGGAACAGCTTCTCGTGCTGAAGCTTGGTGCCTGAACTGTGCGCCATGTGCACCACCATGGGCGGCGACGTCTCCAGGGCGTCCAGAACCTCCACGCGTGTGCCGAGCGCAAACGGCGAAGAGGGTAACGTATACCCGGCGTCGATAGCCCCTGACGGTGAAGGGTTTCCTTTCCTCCCGACCGCAGGCCCTAGATCATAACCCTCATAGGACACCAGAGTTTCGTTTTTTTGAGTAGAAGAACTCATTTGCAGCTCGGAAAGCGACCGCACGTGCCCCGCCACGGCTTGCTTCAGCAGCGACGACATCGTTTCGACGTACACGTGTTTCACTTCCACTAAAATCTCACCCGCGTGTTGTTTCAAAAAGTGCACCAAGTACTTGTACTTCAGCAACACGTTCTGTTGGAGAATCTGGACGTTGGTTTTGGGTTTGCGCAACAAGTAAAGCTTGGTGAGCAGGAAATCACGAGCTTTCAAAGCCGCCTTGGCGCGTAACCTGTTTAGTTCAGGCGCAATCTCTTTCCCCGCTAATGAATTAGACGCGTTAACGTCGTTGCGTATAAACCGTAACCTCTTGTCTAGCCGCACGAGGTGTTGCATGTACTGCTCCGAAACGTCATCCTCCACTATTCTGTGAATCAGCTCTGGAGGTACCGTGATTTGCGAAACGAAGTCACCTAGAATTCCGTTCGCCAACTTACGGTTGGATAATTTAACGCTCATGTTGATGGATTGATTCTGTAAATCTTTGATCTCTCCGCCGATCTTCCCGAGATCGTCTTTGAACTGCGATAATAACGTTTCCATCGACCCTAAGACTTCATCGCACCCATTTATTTGTGCGTGTAGCTCGTGTAAGTTTTTAGATTCCGCGACGTACTCCTGAATCGACTCAAGCTCCACCGCTTTTAACCGCGAAGTTACAGCCTTCGCTTTTTGATTGAGATCGGAATGCCCCTTCGCTTCCATCACGTTCTTAACCACGTCGTGGTCCGCGTACTTCACGAGCTCTACGTCTAAGCTGCCTGTGTCGTCGTCAACGCCCACGCCGAGAAGTCGCGCGAACGCGGCTTCGTCCGCGTCACCCGCACCCGTGGTGATGTCAAGGTAGGCGAAGTTAAGGTCAAGAGACGAGTGCCCATTTTGGTGCCCAACCGATGTTCCCGTGCCACCCGCCGAGACGTTCGCACCGCGGTCCACCTCACCGAGGAGCTCCGCGAGCGCCATCTCGCGCGCTACCTCCGCCGCCGCAGTCATGCCGATACCCGATGTGCCAGCGGACGCTACGCGCGCCGACGGATGGCGGGGCACGACTCTGCGTGAGCTTCTCACTCTGTTCCAATGGAAAGCAAAACGAAAAAATAAAATAAAATCGATTTGAACGAATTCTTTGACTCAAGAATAACTCAAGAAATGGAAATCTGGCTGGCCAATGAAAGTGGATTTTCTTGGAGATCCTCCATTTGTCGGAGGTTGTTGCTGCTTCGCGTACCGCTCTCTTCATCACTCTCTCGCGCGCGTACTCTGTCTCGTGTCGAAGATGTTGGCTGCCGCCAGCGCCGCTCCCACGCGCACGCTCGCGCCTTCCGCGACTCGCCCTCGCGCCCCCGCTGCTAAGCGCGGTGCTGCGGTGGTCAATCGCGCAACCGCTTCGGATGTTTCGCAGAAAGAAAAGCCTGATTGGGCGGGCGATGACTTGCTTTCAAAGGTTGTGGACGCGGCGATTAACAACAAAGTGCTGTACGAGGGTCTGATGAAGCCCATGGCACGCAGGACGTTGATCAACACCGCGGAGAAGAACGGCGTGGCGTGGAGGGACATCGCGGCTCGGTTGGAGAAGGACCCTTCCATTCAATCGCACTTCGACGCGATAAAAAATGACGCTGTCGAGTACCCCGAGTACTACCTCAAACCCTTCCACGCGTACGCGGAAGGCAACTTGTGCTGGCTCGCCGCGTTCGAAGCAGAACCAGCGACGTACTCCATGGCCTTGCGCGTGTACCCGAAAGATAGAATCACTGCAGAAGCGGCGCAGAGTAGGCTCCGAGATTCGTACACCGACGCGCTGCGCAAACACCACGACGAACATGGCGCCGGCGAACCGAAAACCATCCTGGACGTCGGGTGTTCCGTGGGCATCAGCACGCAGTACATCTCCAATGAGTTTCAAGAGGCGAAAATGATCGGCATGGACTTGTCGCCGTACATGCTCGCGGTGGCGAAGCACAGGGACGCGGGCGTCGCTGGTGCCGAGCGCAGAGAATGGGTCCACGGCTTGGGCGAAAACACCGGGTTGCCGGATTCATCCGTGGATATCGTGTCCCTGGCGTTCGTGATTCACGAGTGTCCCGAGAAGGCAACTCGCGACCTCATGACGGAAGCTGCTCGTGTTTTGAAACCAGGCGGGACGTTCGTGATGACAGATAACAACCCGAAAAGCGAAGTGATTCAAAAACTGCCCCCCGCGCTGTTCACGCTTATGAAATCCACGGAACCGCACAGCAACGAGTACTACACCGTTGATATCGAGGGTATGCTCCGTGAGTCCGGGTTCGGCGAAGTACACACCGTGGATACGGATCCGAGACACAGAACGGTGCTGGGGACGCTGAATAAGTGAGGGGTGTTTGTTGTGATGAGAAATAAATATCATCGATACATTTGATTCAATTTACTCCTCGTCGTCGTCGGCGCCAAAGTTATCCCTGTCAAGCGCTCGTTTAATAACCTCGTACACTGCAAATGATGTTCCGGCTTGCGGAACAATTTTCATAGCTGACGGGAACCACCCTTTGAACAACGCTGAGGCGCTTCCGTTGGCCACGGTGGCTTTTAAAACGTTGACCATGGTTTTATCACCCACGAGCCCTGCGATCTTCGTGCCGCTTTGAAGCTTTACCGTAGCGCTGTACAGCGGGAACGAAACCGTCGAGGCTAGGAACCCAGAGAAACACCCGATGAATAGCGTGGGTAGCGCACCAGCCGAGTCGACATTCATGGTTTGCCTGTACTTGGCACTTAAAATGTCGTAGCACCCGAACGAAAACCCGGCGTACGGCACGACGCCGACCATAGCGCACCCCCAACCCGCGTACAACCCTTTTATGCCTTCTTTTCTCGCGATGTGTACCAGGGCTTTGCCTATTGACCCGTACTTCCCGCTGTCCATCGTCACCCGGGTGCTCACAACCTCTAGGGGGTACAAAATCGTATCACTGGTCATACCCGCGAGCGACCCGGCGAGTAAGCGTTCAAAGTTCGTGGGTTCGCGGTCGCCGTTACCCGTTAACAAACCCTTGTACACGGCGTAGGCGAAGAAATCAATGGCTTTGCCTGGCGCGCTCGATACCGAGTTCGCGGTGTTCCCCTTGAACAAACCGCGTAATCCCTCGGCTTTCACAATTCCGCGCATACTTGACGAAATTTCGCGAAAGTTTGACGGACCTCGGCTGTCGCCGCCGCCCGCGATACTGCGCACGGCGACGACGTTTAATGGCGAACTAACTGTTCTCGACGCGACGCCGGCGATTCCGCCCGCGAAAAGGTGCCCCCACGGCGACCCGTCCTTGCGACGGTCAGGAATAGGTAACCGCCGCGGGCCGATATCAAGACCCACCTTCATGTAGTACGGGGACACGGTTTGAAGTTGCCCCGAGGGAATTAGAATCATCATGTCCCGGAAATCGCTAGCGGTCAACGTCGCTTCGTCGTCCACGTACCGCAGCATTCGCTCCACGCCTTTTGCTCGTATCTTTTTCCTCGTGTTGTACCGCCCAGCCCTAATCTCAAGGTTCTTTAGGTTTCTTTTCAAAGCAGCACCCTCGATTCGGCCTTTCGCATCCGGGTTGAGCCCGTCGAAGCTCGCTTGGAGAGAAATTTCCTTTGACCGGACAAACGCAGCGAACTCTTCAAACGACATCCGACCGGTACCGCTCTGGTCACCTTCGTCCACGAAATCGTGTACGAACGCACGTGGCATGCGTAGTGACTGGGCGAACATATCCAGGTCCTCCTGGCCAATATACCCCGTACCCATTTGGTCGATTCGAGAAAACAGTTCCCGTAACCTCGATTCGCGCTCTTGCCACGGTTTCGAGCGCCCGCGTTTCTGACAACTCGCTTTTAACCGCGACTTCACGCGTTCCCAGTCCTCCCATTTAATCGGCCCTAAATCAGGCCCTGCAACCACGAACGTATTCTCCACGAAACCATCCTTTCCCAGTCTCATCTCCGCGTATTGCACAGAAAAGCCCATGCTCCCGAACGCGCTTCCTATATCCGCCATCAGATTCACGCGGTCGCTCGTAATAACCGTGATCCGGGTGAAGCCGCTTTCGGGGTCATCCTCGACGTAAATAACAGTCTCGCCGATAATCGCCTGGTCAGGGTCACCTTCGTTCAGTTGCTCGGTTGGTGAGGGGAACTCCGTGGCGGTCTCTTCAGCCGCGTCGGCGGATTCGCCGGAAACGGAAGATTCCCCAGCACCTTCATCACCGGTTTCGTCTTTGTTCTCAGTGGGGCTCATGCCCGCTGAGAGAGAGGCGAACAAGGGGTGTCGCGCGCGCGTCGTCGTACGCGTCGCAGCCCTCCCTGACACCGCGGCAGAACCGCGCGCCGCAGACGCGTCACCGTCTGTGTCTAACCCACCGACCAGGCGAAATCCCCGCGACGCAGATGTACTCGTGGAGGCGTCGACATCAAGGCCCGCGTCGGTATCACCAAACGTGCGGCTTCGCCGACGCGAAAGTGCGGAGCCCCATCCTCGTGCCACGCGCGTTGCAGCTCGTTCCAACAGCTCTGCCATCTTCGCACCACCTGGACGGATCAGCAATCAGCAGCACCGACCACGGGACACGTGATGCTCACCGCGTGCGTTTCAGCTAAATGCGGGGCCAGCACAAAAACGAGGGCAAAATCGGGATGCTGTTGAACGCGTCACAACCCCACAACCCTCTGCGGTTTCCGGCGATAAGTTGATCCCTTCTTCTTCTTAACAGTTAACGCACTAATTCACAACCCCATGGTCGGTGAACGCCGCGCTCGCGTCTCAAGTCGGCGCCGCGGCCTATGCGTAGGAACGCGACCTTCAAAATGTTTCAAAGGGCACGACGCGTTTTCCACAAGAAAACCGAACTCCACTAAATCTCGTGAACAGTGCGTTTTGTCCGGGAGGTCATTATGGGACGCATTCAAAAGATGCAGTAGAAGGGGTTGATCGCGTTGATATTACAACTCACGCAACCATACAATTCAACTCGAACGCTTCGCACATTGGCTGAATATCTACGCCGCACACGGAGCCTGCCTCGGCGCTTGCTTCGTTCGCCGCTGCTTCCCCGGGACGCGCGGCGGCGACGCCGGCGCCGGTCGCTTTACCCCCGCCGCCGACGACTCTTCTTGCTGCCGCGCTCCCTTTTTACTCTTTACGGTTTGTCTCTTTCCTTCATGCATAGTCGTCGTCGTTGCGTCATCGCTGTCACCACTAGGCCTATCACCCGCGGACCCGGTAGGGGTATCATCCTCCG
>TARA_B110000977_G_scaffold36279_2_pt1 | contig 30804 bp, 15 predicted proteins | sample TARA_B110000977 | Tara Oceans TARA_B110000977 (sample SAMEA4397798) | marine metagenome | biome: Polar Biome; feature: [SRF] surface water layer (ENVO:00010504); material: water (ENVO:00002006), including particulate matter (ENVO:01000060) such as... | depth 5 m | reverse complement strand
CCCCCGTGACGGTTTCCGGGGTGACAAGACGCGAGACGGGTGTTTTTTGGATTTATACACGCCTGCGCCGTTGTACAGGACTTAACAATGCAGTGCGGGGGCTACAATTCACACGGGCAGTTGGGGAACGGAACAATGGGTGAAAACAAAACCGCCCCCATGACCGTGGGTGATCCGCCGCTTACCTTGGAGTTCCCGTGTCCTGACAGCTGCGCGCCCGCGGCGCCGTCGCCGCAAAGCAAGTACTCGTTTATGTGCGCTGGCTGGGCACACTACTGCGCCATCGTTAACGGAACAACTAGCGGGAGCAACGTATTGTGCTGGGGGGAACCCGGCACGCACAACGGCGAGCTAGGATTCGACACGACCGCCACCCGCCCGTACGCCGGGATTCACACGGTCAGCGTGGACCTCGGTGTCGACGCGTTTGGAACGAAAGACACCGCAAAGTCAATCAGCTGCGGTGGGTATTTCACGTGTGTGATTTTAAGCAACGACACCGTAAAATGCTCGGGACGAGAGCTTGGCAACGGGAATTTGGGACAGGACAGCGAGGATAACATCGGCGACGGCAGTTCCACCACTTTTCCCACCGTCAGCGGCACCCCAGTGATTAACCTGGGCAACACGAGCACCGTGAAGATGCTCGCCACCGGGTATCAACACGCGTGCGTCATCACAACGACGGACGAAGTGAAATGCTGGGGTTGCAATTTAAACGGCCAGCTCGGCATTGATAGCGTCACAGCCGATGGCACCCCCATGAACCCTATGCCCCCCGGTGCGACGAACGTCGTTGGGCCGGACACGTCATCGCCACCACCGTACGCCACGCACGTTTCCACGGGTTTCGCTCATACCTGCGTGCTGCTTAGCAACGGTGACGCGAAATACTGGGGCGACAACAGTTACGGCGCTGCTGGCGCGGGAAACCTCCCCGGGAAAGATGGAGACAGTTCCATGAAGTTTGGCACGAGCCAATCGGTGGGAGGCGTCGCCGGCGAAATTGCAAAACTCGGCACCCTTGATCTCGGCACGAGCGTCATCGTAACCGACATCAAAGCCGGGCGCGATGTCACGTGCGCGATCATGTCGGATGGCAACGCGTGGTGCTAGGGATCCAAAGCTAAACTTGGCAGAAGTATAACCGCGTCGCAGGACTGGATCGGCCGCGCAGAGGATGACTCAGAGATGGGCGACAACCTAGTGAACGTCGGCGTTCCGAGTGGAAACACCGTCATGGAAATCGTGGGAGGGCCCGTCGGTGAATGGGTCTGCCTCATCATGAACGACGGCGAGTCTTTCTGTTTCGGTTACAACTATTACGGACAAGTAGGAAGAGGTGACGGGTCGGGCGGTGCAGGTGACGGCACCTGGATCGGCGACGCGGATGGTGAAATACCTCCCGGAAACATAGTGTTCGGTTCGGGGCTCAAGGCGCTTGACTTCGCGCTGGGGGCGCAAGATACGTGCGCTGTGTTGAGTGACGCCAGCGTTCGGTGCTGGGGAAAAAACTATTGCGGTAAATCGGTTGGCCCCGTAAGCGCACCCACCATCGACTTTGATGGCGCAGCTGTGACATTTACACGTTGTGGTGTCGACGTGTACGCGTCATCCAACGTCTGCGTTGCGTGTGCGGGAGGGTCGACGAACAAATGGGTGGACAATCCGAGCGGCCGGGACACCGCGTGCGGCTGCGCCACGAATGAACACATCGTTTCCAACACATGCACCCCGTGCGCGCGATTTAGTTCCGTGGATGTGGGCCACCCAGTCCCGGGTCCGGACACCACGTGTGTCTATCACACCGGTCTCGACGCGCTGAGGGTACACCTCGTGGCGGACGACCTGGCGAGCAACGCGTACGCGTCGTGGGACGATCGGGCTTCCAATTTACCCTTCACCCCGCCGGCTGTGGATCACTGCCGGTCATGCTCTGGCAACACGCACAGCTTGGCGCCAATCCTGGTGCACGACCCGTTCAATGGACACAGCGCGATATGGTTCGGGTTCGGGGACTACAGTGAAGGCGGCGTTACCGGTCTCACCGGGCTGCTAGCGCCTACGGGATCTGAAACCGTTTTCCACACCAGGGGCAAGCCGACGTGACTGTTTTCGTCGTGCTTCGTCCGATGGCGCACGCCACTGCGACAAACACAAACGTCGTTTTCGACTGGGGTTCGATAGGGGGGGAATCATTTGGCCTATGGTGCGCCGTGGATTCAACAGTGCAGCTGAACACCCCGATGTTTCACGGTGGCCGATCTGATCCCTTGGCTTTTGTGCCAACTCAAAATACGTACGTCGCTCGTCCGTCGTCACCGTGAGCAACATGTTCAACGGTGCCAAGGTGTTCAACCAACTTATTGGCGGGTGGGACGTTTCTTCAGTCGAAGACATGACTTCCGTTCTCGCGAACTGTTACGCCTTCAACCAGAATTTGAACGACTGGAACACGGCTTCGGTGACTGACATGACCGGGATGTTCGGCAACGCCTTCGCTTTCAACCAAACCGTCGGTAAATGGGACGTAAGTAAAGTGACCTCCTTTCAAGGTTGGTGCTACATGTGCACGGCTTTCAACCAGCCCCTGAACGACTGGGACACATCCTCCGCCACCTCACTGTACGGCGTGTTCTGGGGCAGCGCGTACAACCAACCGTTGGACCAGTGGGACACGTCTTCGGTCACGACAATGATGGATTTGTTCCGCTCCACGATGAGTTTCAACCAGCCCCTGAACACGTGGGACACCTCTTCGGTGACTGACATGATGAATTTGTTCTACGATGCCCGGGCTTTCAACCAGCCCCTGGATTTGTGGCACACTTCTTCGGTGACTTCATCAACCGACGTGTTCTATTTAGCGAGCGCGATGGTTAGCGCTAAACCGCCGGGCATTAATTAGTTTAACGTAATCGAGTATCACGGAAACAATGAATTCACCCACCTCTCGTGTAGACTTATTTAATTGTACATACCACGGGCAGATCGCCCCGAACAAAGTTTCTAACACTCGCCATTTTCGCCTCGACTTTTTTATATTTTGATTGTCCAGATGGCGTTCGACTGCGAAAAACACGTCTCAGATCCGCCATCGCGCGCGAGCGATGGAGGCGGACGCCACCACGGACGTGTGGGATGACTTCGGTCAGAAAGTGGACTTGACCGCGCGTCTACGTGAGATTCTGCTAAACTACCCCGAGGGAACGTCGATTTTAAAAGAGCTCGTGCAGAACGCGGTGCGTGTCCCGAACCCTTCGTGTTAACACCGTCATCGTGCCGACCGGTTCCACAAATGGCGACCACACCTATGCTCCGGCATCGTGCGATCTACGTCCATTTTTTTCGTCTGACCAGTTTCCTCCATTGTCCGTCCAACCTTATCCACACGTAGGATGACGCTGGCGCGTCCGTGGTCAAGGTGTGTCTCGATTTGCGCCAACATGGCACCGACTCAATCACGAATGAAAAGCTCGCGCAGTTTCAGGGCGCGTCGTTGTTGGTGCACAACGATTCGACGTTCGCTGAGAGCGACTTCATTTCGATTTCGCAAATAGGGGACTCGGTTAAGAGAACACAAGTGGGGAAAACAGGCCGGTTCGGAGTGGGTTTCAATAGCGTGTACCACCTCACGGATTTGCCGTCGTTCGTGTCAGGGCGCTATTGCGTTTACTTCGATCCGCACTGCGAGTTTCTGCCAAACGTGAGTTCGCAAAATCCGGGAAAGAAAATCGACTTCGTGTCCAACGACGTGTTGGGGAAGAACCCCAATCAATTCAAACCTTTCATAGGGTTCGGGTGTGACATGAAGTCGGAGTTCACCGGAACGACGTTCCGGTTCCCGCTGCGAACAGAGGCACAGAGCAAAGTCAGTCGATTATCAAAAGCGTCGTACTCCGCGTCAAAAATCCATGAACTATTACACCAATTTGCAAAAGAAAAGACGCTGGATTTGCTGTTTCTGAAAAGCGTACAGAGCGTGGAGATTTCGGAGTGGCACACAGGAGAGAATGTGCCGAAGGTTGTGAGTGAATCAAGGATCACCAATGGTAGTGACGGACTGACACTCGCCAGGGGTGCGTTCGCGCGTGCGTCGAAATCCCACGCCACTTTAGGAGCGTCCGCTACAATCGACCCGCCTGTGTCGCGAAATTTCGACGTGCGTTTTTTGTCAAAAGGTTTGGGGGGCGGGATTGACGGGAACGACGGCGAATCCACCCGAACCTTCGTGGTCTCGCAAGCCCTTGGTACTGCGCTACAACCCTTAGTGGTGCAAGGGCGTGATAAATTCGGCATGCGCTTAGTGCCGTGGGCAGCAGTCGCCGCGGAACTTCCCAGTGATGATGATGAAACGGAAAGGTCACGCGAGTCGCTGAGGACGTCGTCGCCGTTGACGTCGTATTCTCCCTCGGGCAGGGCTTTTTGTTTCCTCCCCCTTCCCGTCCAGACTGGGTTGCCCGTTCATGTCAACGCATTTTTCGAATTGAGCAGTAACAGACGGGACGTGTGGCACGGCGGTGACATGTCGGGCGGCGGTGCCGCGCGAAGCGAGTGGAACGAATCGCTCCTACAAACGGTGGTGTCGCCTGCGTACGTGAAGCTTTTGGTCATGCTCGTTGAGGCGGTGAAACGGGAAACAATCACTTTGCGTTCCTTTTACTTATTGTTTCCGAATGGATACACGGTTCCGAAGCCGTGGGACTTGGTTGTGGTGAATACGTGTGTATTGCTTGCGAATCAACCGGTGCTACACTCGAACGTCGACGGCGGAACTTGGGTGACTCCGAGTGACGCGGTGTACCCTGATTCTGAATGTTTGAGTTCCAGCGATTTGCGCGAAAGTTTAGTGCAAGAGGGCGTTTGCGTTCCGAACGGGGTTCCGGATGGGGTTCTTGAGCTGTTGATGAAACACGCCACCACTGACGGATTCCGTCCCACTATGACCTCTCCAAACGGCACGAGACGGGTCGTCAGGAGTGCCGGTGTAAACGCAGCGAAACGAAGACCTCGCCACAGAGTCTTGACGCTGTTGCGGTACTGTTTAGCCGACGTTATTGATGATGACGCGCAATCAATAGCGTCCCTCGCCGATGTCCCGCTGGTGCCCCTAGCGGACGGAACCTGCGGGGTGTTTTCCGTCTTAAAAGGAAAACAAGACTCCTCCTCCTTGCTGTACGTGCCCTCCGCTGAGGAGGCGAACGCGTTGCTTGGAGACGCGCGGGACGCGTGTGTGGACGTGTTCACGGACCGTATAGGAAATCAAAGCAGAACGTCCGACACCGACCAACTCAGTGCCGACCTAACTCGTAGGTTCGAGACGCTCGCGGATTCTGGTTACCTAAACCTAAAGCGAATCGACGCAGATGCGTTGGCGAGCTTAATTTCAAGAATCCTACCCCCCCTGTGGCGATCGTCCGATTTAGAGATTGAAAGCGGCGGAGTTACTGTTTCGCAAACCGTGCCGTGGCGGCCTCCGATTTTTTCGGAAAACGAAAAGTATGAAAAGTCAAGCGAAGGACACCCTAGTGTGCAAACCATGCAATTCCTTTGGAAACGTTTAGCTGAACTCACCCCGAACTCATTAGATCTGTTCATCGGGTGGCCTTTGTTTCCCGTGTTGCGCTGTGTGGGCGTTGTGGACGAAACAAAACAAAACAAAGTCGAAAACGAAAGAGAACCAAAAATCGAACAATACGAGCTCGCGCCGGTCGGCGCCGCGGTCGTTGCGGTCGACGCGGCCGGGTTCGCGTCGTGCCTTTCCTTCGAAGTGGTTAAAGCACTCAGCGAGGCAAACGTGCGTGCGATGGTCGTGGGTGGAATACTGTCGGATACTTCGTCGCACACTGTCGGAGAAAATAATGCGTTAGACTCGGTGACCAAAGCGGCGCTTACCCACCCGGCGATTTCGCAAAAGACGTTCATTGCGTCGGGGGCTGGCGTGGCCGACGCGTTGAGCGCGGTGGCGAAGGCAAGACGTACAGCTACTGATACCTCTACTGTTTCCTCTGCTTCGAATTTGGACTTCTCACGCCCTAGCGCATCCGCGTTGCGCTCCTATTTATTACAGCGGCGCTGGTTCGGCGCCCGCGCCCGTTTAAGCGCCGACGGCGACGCCAGTGATTTGAAACGAATAGAAACGATAAAATCCCTCCGCGTGTTTGAAACGTTTCAGGAGAGTACTGAGTCTGGGGATAACGGAAACGAAAGTGTTGAGATCCCGTTGACTGCTTTAGACGGTACAACTCCTCTGTTTCTCGCGCCTGATGGTTGCGACGTGGAGTTACTGGGCCCGGAATTCCTGAACCCGACCGACGCAGAACAACAATTCGTTCTTCAAAACCATCTCGGCGTCGAAAAACTCTCGCCCGTTGTTTTTTTGAAGCTGCACGTGCTTCCGCGTTTACGCGATTTGAGACCGACTGTCAGGGACAAAGCCATGCTGGATGCTTTGAAATCGCTGGGGTCTTTAAGTGTTTCAGATGCTAGCATCACCGACTTACTGTCAATAACGCCTTTTGTGCCTACCAGTAGCGGGAAGCTCGTCGCGCCTATGTCGCTGTACGACCCGAGGGTGCCTGAGTTAGTGGAACTGCTATCGGCGTCAAAAATGGAAGCGTTCCCTGAGTTATCTTCGCCGTTTAGCGACGAGCTGAACTTGAACACGTTAACGCGACTCGGGATGCGGTCTGGAGTCACCAGAACCGCGATTCTCGACGCGGCTATGCACGCGGAGCAGCTGCTGGAACATGACTTTGAGCTCGCAAAAAAGCAAGGGACAGCGGTGCTTCGGTATTTGGAAACCCCCGACGGGACACGGCTTTTTGCGAGCGACAAAAAATCAGCAAGCGCTTCGTCGTTTTTTAACTTGTTCGGTGGTGATAAAACGTTAAAAAAAGAAACATCGGCTGCTGATAAACCGGACCTCGATCAAGTTTCGTTCGCCAGCCAGCTGTCCAACATCCAGTGGGTACCGGTGTCGACGGAGGTTCCGGCGGCCGAACCGGGGTTGCCGCGGTTCGAAGAAAGTGTTTTTGATTTGAAAAGTGCTGGGTCGGATGATTTGAATTCAAACGAGTTACCTCCGGTCGCGTCACCTTCGATGTCCCGCCCCCCGGCTGATCAGTGGCTGTGCTCCTCCTCGCGCCGAATACTATCCGAAGACCTGCAGAGTCAAGTAATAGCAGATGTGTTCGGGTGGCGCACTCCGGTGACGCCGGAAACTTTATGCAAGCAGCTCGCGGCGCTTGGTGAGAAACACAAAACTGTGACCCACGCCGCGGTGGGAAGCGCGCTCGCCGCCGCCGTGCCCCGGATATACCAGGCTTTGACCGCGGTGATGCGCACTTCGGAGTTTGACAACGCGATCGATGTAGTGTTTGACCGGGTCGTTAAGGGTGTTAAGGGTGAAAATAAGGGTGAAAGCACGGTCGATGGTGTCGATAAGAAGGAAGACGGTACCGTCGCTGGGGAGGATACCGATGCTGACAAAGAGCGCTCAAACTCTGTTTCCAGCACTCCAAAAACCATCCCCTCGGTTTGGGTCGGCGTGGGTTTTGCATCCACGGACCACGTCGCGTTCGCGGGTGCGTTGCACTTGTCGCCGTACCTGCACGTCGTCCCCGCTGATTTGTTGCCGTTCAAATTGCTGTTAACCAAACTGGGCGTGCGCGAGCGGTTTTGCGCCGACGACTACGTCTCGCTGTTGCGGTTACTGCGAAAAGACGCGGGCACTAGTCACCCGCTTAGTGAACAGAGACTGGACATGGCACTGTGGGTGCTCGGCGCGATCGCGGACCGACCGGAAGGGAAGTGGATGGGTGGGATGATGGATGGAATGGCTATTGGAATGGCTAATGGAATCGCGGCTACTGAGAACCAACCACCTGGAGACCTTGACTCACTTGACTCAAATGACGGAACTAAAGACTTACCCGTCCCCGATTCCTCCGGCGTTCTGCGGACTTCAACTTCGCTTCGGTTCAACGATGCGCCGTGGCTCCCGTCGCCTGACGGCGTGAACCTAGCCCATAGTAAGATCCCGCACGCGACCGCGGAAATCATAGGTGTGCAGTCACTGCGTCTAGCGCTGCTACGCGAGTCCTCGGAGGACATCGGGGTGTCAACGGAAGACGGTGGCGAAATCGTGAGCTTTGGGCAATCCGAGGCGCTCACCACGCGGCTGCGGCACATCCTGGAGGCGTACAGCGACGGCCCGGGGGTAATCTCTGAGTTGATTCAGAACGCGGACGACGCTGGAGCGAGTGAGGTGAAGCTGTTACTGGACACCAGGGACCAAGAAACCCTGGGCACCAAATCGTTGCTCTCGCCGAAGATGAAAACGTGGCAAGGCCCGGCGCTCGTCGCGTGGAATGACGCCGTTTTCTCGGCTGCGGATTTCCATAACATCGCGCGCATCGGGCAGGATTCGAAAGTCGACCGCCCGGTCACCGCGGGGCGGTTCGGGCTAGGGTTCAACGCGGTGTACCACTTCACGGACCTTCCGTCTTTCGTATCGGGGGAGCATCTCGTGCTGTTCGACCCGCACGCCAATTATCTTCCAGGCGCGTCGAGCGCCAAGCCGGGCTTGAAGATCAAGTTTTGCGAAAATTCGGAAAGGAAAAATAATTCTTCATCTCTTCTGCACCAGTTCCCTGACCAGTTCGCGGGGTACAAGGACGTGTTTAATTTTTCTCTAGACAGTAAACACGACGGTACTTTGTTCCGGTTCCCGCTGCGGTCGGCGGACGCGGCGATTAACTCGGAAATCAAACCCGAAGAATACAAAGTTGAACAAGTTAAGGAGTTGTTCGCGAAGTTTCAAAAACGAGCCGCGCACACTTTGCTGTTTTTGAAAAACGTTAAAAAGATTGGGGTTTACGAAACGCAGAGCGATACATCTTCCCCAAGGCTTCTATATGAAGTCAGCGTTCCTGGTTTCGAGAACGACGTGGACCCGCGCGCGGAGGTCACGCGCTGGGTAAGCAACTCGCGGAAAGATTTTCTTGATAAACTAAACTTGGCGTCCGACGCGTCGTTACCGAAAGAATGCGGGTGGATGGACCTAGACGTCACCGTTAATTCTGAGTTGAACACACAAACGATCGAACGCCAGCGGTGGCTCATGAGTTGCGCCTTGGCCGGGGGCAATGCCCGGGGTATGTCGCTTTCCGAAACGGGACGGAAACGGGGGTTGGTGCCGTGGGTCGGCGTCGCGGCGCGGGTAAAAAGAGACGATGCCGATGATTCTGCGCAAACCGAAAAAACTCTCGGACGCGCTTTTTGTTTCCTTCCCCTTCCCGTTCATACTGGGCTTCCGGTGCACGTCAACGGGTACTTCGAGCTCTCCAGTAACAGGCGGGATGTTTGGCACGGAGCTGATGCTACTGGAGTGGGGTCGGAACGCGGGGAGTGGAACTCAGTGTTGCTGAAAGATGCCGTGGCGCCTGCTTATGCGGCGTTGATACAATCAGCCGCAGAACGATTGGCGGACTCTGAAGTAACGGACGATTATTACGGGTTGTTTCCAGGTTCTGATACTCAAAGCACTACTCAAGGCGCCAATCTTACAAGCATTCCTGAGCCTTGGTCCTCAATGTTGCCGTCTTTGTATGCGCTGCTAGTCAGCCTTCACTGCGTCCGGGCGATTGACGCGAAGACGAAAAACTCAAAATGGATCAAACCAAGTCAAGGCATATTTCCTGATAATTCATCTCCCGAGCTCGTTGCGAGTTTCAGTTCCGGTGGTGAGTTAGCCGAGGCGTTTCAGGAGGTGTTGGGGCAATCCGTGGTTGTTGACGTGCCTGTTGGAGTTGCGGTGGCTTTTGAGCAGTATGCAGCGACTAAAGATGTACAGTTCGCTTCTCCAAAAACGTGCCGACGCGATTTGAAAAAGCTGTCACAGGAGGAGATGCGGAAATTCGAAACGAAACACGTCCTGGCGTTGTTGGCGTACACTCTTTCGGATGTCATGTTACAAGATTCCAGCGGTTTAGCTGACTTGCACGGGCTGCCTTTACTTCCCTTGGCCGATGGGACACTTGGGTTGGTTCAATTTTCAAGTTCTGGTAAACACGACAACTCTTCCGCGACTAATTGCTCCACCGTCTACGTCCCGAAAGACGCGGACGAGTTTTCTCTGTTGAACCGAGGCGACGCCAAGTCTTTGTTGGTGGACTTCGCCGTTTTCGAGAAGCTTGAGCACTCATGGACGTATGCTACATTGGTAAGTATCGCCAAAAGCCCTTCAGGTGAACACGGCAATTTAAAAGCCGTAGACGCCGACGATTTATCAACTCTGCTTCCGTTTCTGTTGCCGAAGGAATTTGGCGTTTCAGTCGACGGGGAAGTTGTCGGGTGCGGGAGGGTGGTTGAATGGGAAGGTAGCTCAGGGGATGACGAGTTAACAGCTGGTCAAAACGATTCAATATCTTCTCAGGTTCTAGAACAGCTGTGGCGCCGGATGACCGAGCTCTCTGCTGCTACTTTAGCCCCCTTCGAGGGGTGGCCGTTACTACCCATCGCGGGTGGCAAGAAATTAGCGCCCCTCACCCCGCACGGCCCGCTAGTGCGCGGCGAAGGGTGGAGCGAGTCGTGCGAGGTTTCACTGTCTGCACTGGGCGTAACCGTACTGCACGAGTGTCAAGCAACCACAATCGCGGCGACGCATACATCGATCGACCTATATGCGCGACCCGCGTCTGGCGCGGGTATTTTGGACAGCGCCGTCGCAAACGCGGCGATGAATGAAGAACAAATAGTTGAAGCGCTTGGAAGGATGTACGGGCACTTGGAATACCCTGAGTTATTAAGCCCCGAGCAACGATGGAGAGCGGCTGCGTCGTTGGTGCCTGGGATATTCGAAGCGGCTATGAACAAACACCCTGGTGACGATACTAGTGCCCGCTTTGCGTTACGAACCTTTCTTTGCCAGAACAAGTGGTTCTTAAAAAGCGCGCCGGGCGGCGCCGTGTCCGGCGCTCGCCTGGATCTTTTAAAATCCCTGCCGCTGTTCGAAACGTTCGGGTCTATAACTCAAGAAAGGTCTGAAAAGTTCATCGCTTTAAGTGCTCCAAGTGACACGAGTGATGCAATTAATTCAAACGCAACTTTCGGGCCTTTCCTTGCACCTCCAAATACTGTCTTGGACGATGTACTATTATGCGGGTCTCCTTTTTTGAAGGTCCACGATTCCTCGCTTGCCGATTTCCTGGAAACCAAGTGCGCAGTTTCACGGTTGGGAGTCGTCGAGACGTTGACGCGATTCATTTTGCCGCAAATTGACTGTGGAGTTTTGGACAGCTCACAAGCGCCTAAGGTGCTTGCCACACTTCTGAACGCGATAACCGTCGCCAAAGCTTCGTGGACTGGCGGTGGCGATCTGGCAGAGTTGATGAAAGCAGGAAAAAAATATAAATGCGTCCCCACGAAATCCGGCGCTGTACAAAAACCGATTGACCTTTTCGACCCGCGAAATTTAACGTTGACGAGTTTACTGGATCTCGACACGATGTTTCCCTGTGCGCCTTTCAATAAAGATGCGCGAATCGAAGCACTCGTTAATCAATTAGGCGTACGAGCCACGTTAGGCCCAGCGGGTATTCTCGCCGCGGCGAAGGCGGTGGAGGCGGCGGCGTATGGGGACGGCGAATCGGACGACACGATCGCAAAAGCAGCCAAGCGAGGCGCCGCGTTGCTATCGCACCTCGACGCGCTTTCCTGTGGCGCAATACCGGGCGAGTCGTTACCCTCAGCAGAGTGTACCGTTCCTGACCCGGGGCACGACCCAGAAGGTGAAGACGAATCAGAAGACGAGGCGGATCCGAGTTCTATGGATGAGAATGATGCCGAAACCGAAACCAAAAAACAATTAAAAACAAAAAAACCAGCCGAACCTCCTCGTGTTTCGTTTTGGCGCGCCCTGGTGAGCATCTCCTGGGTCCCCGCGCTTACGAAACCATTTATGGACGGTATGCCATGGCCCAGCGGTCCACGCGGTCGGCAGTTACACCAAGTTGCGCCTCCCAGGGCCACGAGCGTTCCGCAAAACGCGTGGATCACGTCGAGCTGTTTGCGAATTTTGGATGTCGACGCGGTGGCGAGAATGAGACTGCCTGGTGTTGGAAATGACTTAGAAATTGTGCCACCAGCCTATCAGAAGTTGCCTGCTGATGTCACTTCTGAAGTCACTTCTGAGGACACTTTTGATGCTACTTCTGATGCTACCAAAGACGCTTCAACCAGCGACACGCAAGGTGACCCAACGGGTGCCCAATCGGATCCAAGTGCGCTATCGGCTGCTGTCCACTCCAATGAACTGAACCCAATAGCTGGTACTTTCAAGCTTCACCCCGATTTGCTTCGCCGTCTCGGGTGGGACAAGGTCGCTGTGGCCGTCGTCGCAGCGCAGCTTCTGGAGCTGGGCAAAGCATTCCCGGTGAACTTTGGTTTGGACAGTGATTCATCGACGCAAGAAGCAGGGTCAACCACCGGTCAATCAGCGCTCAGTGAAGGCATAATAAGATCTTTGAACGGAGCGCTCCTAGCGGCTTACAAAACTCTCGCAAATGCTTCGGTCGACGAACTCGACGCCGCGGCAACGATTTTACGCGACACGCCGTGGTTGTGGACCGGGAGTGGCTTTATTGGATCCATCGATGTCGCAGTGGATGTGGTTGGGGATACTTTCGAGCCTTATTTGTGGTCCGCGCCGGGTGAAATTAGCGATAAACAAACGTTGTTGAATGCGTTTGAAGTTCGCCAAAATTTCGAGGCTTATGATTATTTGCGAGCCGCGCAGAAATTGGCGGACGTACATTCCGATACGCCTTTGAGCGATCCCCAGATGCAAACCGCAGTGTTGCTTTCGGAAGCCGCGTGTGATGCGTTGAGTCACGACGCGCGTGGCGCAGATGATGCTATGAACTCAATCAATCCGGAGGATCAACGACAAGCGCAACACGCACTACTTCGCCGCGAGCGCCAGAACCAATCCGTGCGGAGCGGCGAGTTTATGCTCCCCGATTCAAACGGAGTGATGACTTGCGCGAAAAGCTTAACCCAAAACGACGCGGAGTGGCTTCTTGGTGATGCGCCTGGGTCAAACGACCAGATTGGATCGAACACAACAAACACGGACACGGGCAAACAGTCACAGCTTCGGTTCACGCACAGCTCAGTGTCGAGCTCGGTGGCTTTGAAGTTGGGTACGAAATCTTTGCGCGAGCTCTACGCCGTGGACCAGCGCTCGACGCAAAGGGTTCATTGCCCTTCCGCGAACGTCATGAGGTCGTTTCTCAAATCGAGCATGGATGCCTGTGTTGGCGTGAATGGAGGTACTTCCGGAGACGACGTGAACCGTCACGCTCAGTCTTCGATTGGTGCAGTTGCTTGGGACGCGTGCGCGATTGCAGAAGTGCTGGGCGCCACGTCGCTTACGATAAACCTGGACGTCACGACGTATAATACGAAATCCCTGCTCCAACCGCAACTTGGGTCCTATCAAGGCCCTTCGTTGGTTATGAAGTTGACTGGGGTTGGCGCATTGGACCCGTTCGAAATAGCCCAGTTGCTGTCAAGCGCCCCGCCCATGAAACTGCGTGGCAAGCTGTTGAGAAACGGTGAGGGGTTAGCCTCGGTGTTACGGTTAGGGGACGTCGTTTTGACCGCGGGGGGAGGGCGACTGTGCGTGTTCGACCCGTGCGGTTTGGTGCTTGGAGATGAAGAGCCGAGCATATCCGAAACAAAATCTCACTCCCACTGCGCTGCGAAGAGTTTCTCATACTCCGACGGCGCGCTTCCTCGGCGGTTTACAGACCAGTTCGTGCCCTTTGTCAACGCCGGGTGGGAGCCGCCGGCTCACGCAAACTCTGGGAGCGACGGTCACACGACGTACGTCCGCGTGCCTTTAAGAACGAAAACGCAGGCGAAACGTATGGGTAATTACCCTCCCATTTCAAATATATCAGTGGATGCTTCGAACGCACAGCACGCCTTGTCCCTCTTCGCGGCACAGGCGCACAAATTCCTGTTGTTCACGAGTAGTTTGGAACGAATTACATCGAGGGTGAAGGACTACGCGCACTGCGAAACCGATGACGAAAAGAATATCGACAAACTGTTAGTGGACGTCGCGATCCAGTCGTTCAGTGTCGATTCAAATTCCTCACACGATTCAAATGGAAAATCAATCGCCTCAAAACTCACGCCCCGAACAATCGACAAAGACACGGAGTGGCGCCGCAGCACGTTGTCTTCGTTCTTCGGCGGCGGCGGGACGTCCACTAAATGTGCGTATACGTTGACGCTTTGCGAATCTTCTCGAGAAAGTTTTTTATCTGATTCAAAATCAGTCACCGATATCTGGATCGTGGGCGCGGCGATTGGAGTTGGCAAGGCCAGGGAGCTCGCTTTGGACCGAAACAGGGACAAGCATATTGCTACCGCAGACCTTCTGCCAGTAGCGCATGTCGCGCATCACGTGTTTCGCGATGGCCAAGCGGTGGACCCGGCGAACCCGCCACTGACGCCGAGTGCGGAATTATTGACGTCGATGGACGCATCGATTAATGGGTCAAATACTTCAATTAACGCATCAACGCCTGGGTCTGGTTTGTTCATTTTTGGCGCACCTGTGGCTGCTTTTACAAACGCTTTAGGCGAAGTAATCGGTGACCCTGTGGCAACAGCCCTGAGCAAAACCCCGGGGGTGATCTCCTCGCACTTCGCCGTGAAAAGAGGAACCAGCATCGGACAAACAATAGAGTTTGTGGACCCCAGGTTATTTGAAGCTGAAGATAATGAAAGTAGTCAAGGTACTACTACTCAAAGTGCAACTTCTGATCCTTCAAATAGTAATAGTGACCCCGCAACTTCGCGTCGCGAGTGGAACCGTTCACTGTGCGCGTGTGTTGTATCCGCGAGCGTGGTGGCGGTGAGCCACGCGCGACGCGTGTCGATACCCAGCACAATTCCAGCCTCGACGTTCTACGGCTTGTGGCCGCGATCGAAACGGATAAACATCCCGCCGCCGCCTGAACTGGACGCGGATGGCAGGCCGGTTGGGGTTGGGGTAGGAGGTGCAGGAGTAAACAGTCTGGAAGGTTCCACACAATCCACTCATCAATCACACCCTGCTTCTGCGTTATACGTCCGGCCACTGTACAAAGCTTTAACGGAGCAAACACCTGGTTTGTTCCGCAGTTTAGGATCGGGCCAAAGCGTCAAGCCCGCGGATGGGTACTTTCTACCACCCGGGTTCGCGGAAGGGAGGTTTGGCGACGCGGGTAATAATAGCGGGAGTGGATCAGGTAACTCATCTCAAGCGGCTCGCCCGCTGGCCGCGAAGTTCATCGCCAAGCACTTCCCCGTGATCGATGCGCCTTCGGAATTAAGACCGGAGCTCGCCGCGAGCGTGGGTGTAGGAGTCGCGAAGGAGCTCACCGCGGAGGCGCTGCGCAAGCTTTTGAAAACGAAACCGCCGCCGAGTCAATCTCTCGACACTTCGTCCGCGCTCAAAACGCACGTCGAGCTTCTGGAGTGCGCCACCTCGGACGTGCTGGAGGGAGTGAGTACCGAAAATGGCGCGTCGACGGCGTATCCATCGGTACTGGGAGGTCAATCGCAGTCACAGCAACAGCAACCCCAACCCAGTGATTCCTTAACCGGCGTCATCGACGCGATGACCGCGGCGGGTGTGCCCGTCAATGAGTGGCTCGGAGCCGCGGGGTTGGGAAACGCGAATGCGACGAGTGTCGGACAAACGCAACCTCCCTCAACTCCTTCTCAATCCCCACCTATACGCCTCACCGCTGCGCGTGATCTATACGGCGTGCCATTTCCCAGCGTCTCGGGTAACACCCCGTTTACGTTGGGAAGCGCGGTTTTGTATCACGCAAGTGCGAACATGACAACCCTGGTCCCGCGGTTGCGAGGCCAGTTTGTCCATCCCGAGGTTTTGAACAGTGAACCGTTACGATTGCTTTTCTGCAACCAAAACTTCAACGCCGCGACGCGGACGAAACAATTCACGCACGGCGATTTATTAACCGAACTGGCGCGGTCGCTGCCTCCCGGTTTGAATCCGAATAAGTTACATGGGAAGGCGATAGTGGATTGGGGTGGCTCGCCGTCGCCCGAGTGGCTTAACTCGTTTTGGCAAGAGATAAAAACTGAACCCAGCGAAACCATCGATAGCTTCGGCGAGTGGCCTTTAGTGCCGTGCGAGGGGGGTAAACTGCTTCGCGTGAAACACAGAGCGTGTTTGTTCGTGGCGCCCCGGGATTTCGAGACGAGCGTTGAGAAGGTGGATACGTCGTCTGACGAGCCTGAGGAGAGCGCAACATCAGTACAGACACCACAGATGGACTCCTCCTCACGCACAACTCCCGACAGCCCTATAACTTCTCTTCTCTCTGCGGACTGGCACTGGCTCGCCCCCGCGCTTCGATCTTCGAGCTTCCCAGTCCTGGACGTCGCAGGTGGAGGCGACGGCTGTGTTGACGTGATCACGGCGACAGTACCCCCCGAAACTCTACGAAACATAGTAACCCCCGGTGACGCGTTTGCGTGGAAAGTATCAACGGCGCTTAATTTGGGACTAGGCGTGGTGTTTGACCTTTCTAATATTTCTGAGGACGCGGAGACGAAAATCTTCAATCTAATCGTAAGCTCATTCCAGCGAAGTTCCTTCCTAACCTCGATGGAAGGGCTTGAAACGGTTAGGGGGTTACCGATGTTTCCCCTGGCTGGTAATGACGGTTCAACAACTCAAAGGCGAATCGCGTTAACTAATGTTGACGCGAAATACGCAACCGTCCCTCCCGACGTTCCCTTCGCCGAGACGGCGCACGCGTCGGACGAAACTCTGGAATATAATGAACTTTCATTACCTTTGTACCACGCGCTTGGCGTTGAGGTGCTGGACGACGGGGAGATTCTCGCCAGGCACGTCGCGCCTAAATTAGAACACCTGCCTCCAATCGGACGAACCGCCGCGCTGGCGTACATCTTAAGGCACTGGCAGCGGCTGAAGGACAACGAGTCTTTAACTGATTGTTTGAAAAACACGAAATTCGTCGACTCGGTAGTCAAGGGTGGTACTGACACAGCTCATGGCAACCAGCACACATTAAAATCTCCTGGCGATTTATACGACCCTGAGATTGAGCTCATAGCCTCGGCGTTCCGTGACGCGCCTGAGATGTTCCCAGGGAAACAGTGGCGCACGAAAGAGTGGCTCACAATGCTTCGCAAGTGCGGCTTGAGAAGCACCGTGGACGCTTCGTTGTTTCTGGAGTGCGCCACCCGCGTCGCGGCGCGCGCCGTGAAACTCAACGTAGCTTATCCTATGAGTAATTACCCTCCAGTTCCGCCCGCAGCCACGAGCGGGGTGGAATTTCTGCTCGTGGATAGTGTGACTAACATTTCGCACGACTCTGAATCCGATGCTGTATCCGAACACAGCGCCGTCATCGCCGGCGGCGGCGCGTTAGCGAACCACTTGACAAAACACATGAGCGGATTATTTAGCGTTTCGTTTTGCGAAATGCTGGCAGGGATTCCTTTTATTCCTGGGGCGTTTGGGGTTCCTGGGGCTCCTGGGCCTATGGCCAACCAGTGCAACGTTTTAACCTCGTTTTCACACGCCATTAGTCCGGAGCACTGGCCGAAGGCATTCATGGCCCGGCCGATAATTCCAAAAGATTTCGTGCCGCCGCAATTCTCACGGAATTCCTTGCGATTCAAATCCAGCGAGCCGGATGTTAAGACAGTGTTGGAGCATTTACTTTGTTTGGGGTCTGGGCCTGGTGAAGGTGGAGGTGTTACAGTGCTAGGAAGGTGGAGCAACACCTGTGACCTGACTCCAGTCGAGTCCGTAAAAATCGCGATAGGGTCTATTTCTGAGTCAATCAAGGACGGCGACTTTTCACAATCGGAAGTTAAAAAGTTGAAAACTTCCAAATTCATACCGGTGAGCAACGGCGCGTTTTGCGAGTCGCCCGCGCGTTTGTTCATACGAGCTAAAAAGGCGTTACAGCCGTTACGGTTCGAAGTTCCGAGTGGGTTGACATCGGTGGTGGATGTGTTGCGATTATTAGGCACTAAGGACGTTTTTACGAGACTGGACGCCATAGAGATGCTGAGAATTACTTATCAAGAAGCGGGTGAATATTCGTTATCGCCGAATGAAATCGGCGCGGCGATCGCGGCGTTGCACGTCGCGGCGGGGGCTGGCGATTTGGCCGTTTCGGAAACCGTTTCTGGAGAACACAGGAACAATACTCATACCTTGGAAACCTCTCTATTATTCGCACCGGACATCGACGGTGTTCTACGACCACCCCACTCAATGCTCCACGCGCACGACGCTTCCGACTGGCTTTTGCGGAAGGTTTTCAAATCCTCCATACGAAATAAAAGTGTGTTTATATCACACCCGGGCGTGTCGGACAAACTGTGTCGTTGCATTTCAATCCGTTCTTTGTCCGACGCGTCGAGGGAGGTGCGGGTGCCTGAATCGTCCGATGCACAGCAGTGTGTTGGTGGTGAGGAAGGGGACGACGCGTTAAACACAGAAGGCGTTGATAATGCGGAAGGCGCTGATAATTCTGATAACTTGACCGCCCTTCTGTCGTCTGCCTGGCCCGACGCTTCCGCGAAAATGGAAAGAGCCGCGTCTCAAAATTTCGCAAACGCGCTGTTTCGAGTCACGATAGGCCGTTTTCCTCGTGCAGGGTGCTTCGAGTCGAAAGAAACGCTTCACAATCGTTTGTTGGCGATTGAAAGATATATCACCGTAGTGCCCACTCTCAAAACGCGGCTGGAAGTGAGTAAAGAAATCGGCGACGAGAACTCTTCCTCCGAAAACTTACTCTTCACAGGCACGCCCACGAAACGCAACGTTTTCTTCTGCGCACGAACCGACAGGGTGTTCCTCAGTGCACCAGATACGTCACCAGGAATGGACTCTTCGTTTCTAATAGCGCCCGTGTTGGCCGAGGCTCTTGTATTCGGTGCGACATCCGAAAAAATCTCCGACGATGGGTTTCTGGGATCCGCCGTAGGGGCGTTGCTGTCGGCGCGAGATGTCACGACCATGGCCGCGGTGGCCAACGCGTTGGTGCCAGGAACAGAGGATTTAAATGCGGAAGAACTGAATGACAGCATAATTGACACGAACGACGAGCTATCAAACGACCCTCGCGCGGCGCGCGCCGAACCGGGCTCGCGCGTATCTCGTCGCGATGTGTACAAGCTACGCGCGCAGCCGCTCCGTCCGCTCGCGGCGGGTGAAACGTGCGCGCTTAGAGTGGTGCAGACAGCTTCGGAAGCAGCAGCTGCAGCGGCGGAAAGAAGAGCAGAATGTAAACTGTCTATGCGCCAAAACGACCATCATTATGTCTACGCGCGTGTGTTGTCGGGCACGCGCCCCGTTTCTGGCGACGCGCTTCAGACGGTTTCGGTGGAGACAAAACCCGGCGTCGTGGAACAGAAACTCACCTCAGAGGTGTTTACGTTCGCGCTGGTGTCAGAGCTTGAGAAGATACTTGAGGAAGGTGGTGATGAATACGTTGATAGTACCTCGTCGGACATTGTCGGAGAAACAAGTGGTGTGGATACCGAGACGGGTGACGCGGTGGAGGCACTTCACACCAGGAGCAGTCCTTCTCAGAAGGCATCTTCAGAAACGTCACTTGGTCCGTCCCCCGAGGTTTTCGCCAAAGCCGTTGCTGATTTGCTCAGTGCTGCTGGAACGCCCATGCCCAGAGAGCAACAAGCAATGCTCGTGGAGCACCAGAAGCTTAAAAATATGTTAAAAACCCAGACTGAGAAGGCTTTGGAAGCTGACACAAAACGGGCAGAAACTTTACAAGCCGCATCCTCCGCCGCGGAGGCGTTTACGTGTCCAATCACTCAGTCGCCGATGGTCGATCCAGTCGTCGCGGCGGATGGACACACGTACGAGCGGACCGCGATCGAGCGGTGGTTCGGGTCAGGGAGGCTCACCTCTCCTGTGACTAACGCTAGAGTCAGCTCTACGATGCTCATACCCAACCACGCCCTGAAATCCGCGCGCGTCGCGTGGGAAGAGCTAGAGGGTGCAAATTAGATGAGCGCTAGAATCTAGAATCTATTGACAAGTAAATTAGACTGTACTTTCGCTTCGCACTCACCGCGCCTCTGCGTCTTCTTCCCTTCGTATCGTGCTGTCCAGTTTCTTAAGCGTCCGGACCCTTTCTGAGATTTCCGCCTTGATCGCGGTTTCGTAGGAAGCGCCTCGTCCCGCGGATGTCATTTCTAATAGGAACTGTTCGCGCTCTTCGATTTCGCGCACGACTTGCCCGAACAGAGTCTCCGCTTGTTCTTTTGCAGTGATGTTTTTTTTCTCTTTCGGTTTTGGCTCATCCCTCATGGGTTTCGCCCAAGCCTGTTCCTCCGGTAACCGCCCGTTGAACTCCCTCAGTCGTTGGAACCGAAGCTTGCCTTCCTCCCCGATTAGCCGCCGTGATGGCGCGGGAACAAACGGAACCTCCACCCGTCGCCGTTCGTTTTCCAACTCGGAAACCAACTTGGGTCGTACCGCCGGTCGGTGGTTTCTTTTGGCGTGTTCGAACTGCTCTTTGACGGCCTGGGCTTCCGTCAACGGCGCGTTGCCTTTAAAGTTTCCAGGACGGCGAACCCGCAAGTGCGTCGCTCGGGCTGCAGCCGCGATCGCGTCCGACTTTTTTAAACTCTGCTCCACTGAAGGGGGGGCACGACGGGATGCCGGGTCCGACGAAGTCATCACCACCCGGTTAAAGTCATTCGCGAACGCGCCGTATTGCTTACCACTCGTGTCTCCGCTGTACAGGTTAAACACCGCCCGGCCCGCGGCGGTACCCCGCCCCAACGCGTCCCACAACGCCCCCGCGTCGTCGTCCGCATCGCGGCGCGGCATCGCCCTGAGGAGGGGGGCAATGGATGGTCGTGGGACCGTCTCCTATTTTTGGCACCTTTCGTTCGGAGCCGTTTGGCCGTTGTAGTTTGTGGGCCTTTTTTTTTTCAAGCCTAATCAAACACCGTGCCTCGCCTGCGCTGTGTCACACCCCGCGACGCGACATCACACTCGCTCGCCTCCGCACATCACAACGCGTGTCCGGAACCTCGTGTCACACGCGGAACGCTCGAACCACAAGGTCGTTCAGCGCACGTTTGCCTCACTCCCGAGGATTGAAAAAGCACACGCGAAGAAAACACAGAAATCACAATGGGTCGCGTCGAGGACGTCACCCTCCCCGCGCGGTTCCTCACCACCACGGCGCACCTGATAGCCACGCTTACGATCGTGTACGATGTGGTACGTGAGGGGGACGCGAATGCACGCAAGCTTTTTCGGGGATGTTCAAAATGGACACCCTCTCGCCACGTCCATCGATTCATCGCAACAACGGTCTCAACGGAAACCGGAAGATGCCGTTTTCTTGTCAACAATGAAGCAGGCTTGACCCGAACCACTCGAACGACCCGTGAACCCCATCGCTGACACATCAAATCCTTCCATTCACCCACACTGTGCTGACTCTAAACCCTAACCCTTCCATGTACCCACCACAGGAGGACACCACGCGCCGTTCCCTCGGTTCCGATCAAACCGATTTAGCCGCGTGGCAATCAAATTTAGAAGGCCTCGCCTGGACGTCGTTGATTTTCTTCGGCGTCGAGTTCGCCGGGATGTTCACCGGCGTCTCCCTGTTCATGCCCACCGCGAACACGTACTACATCTTCTCGCACTTTTTCGGCGCGCTGTTCGTGGGGTTGTTCGTGTGTTTGAACTGGGAAATCACTGCGTACCATTGGTTCTTCACGCTGTTTTCGTTCTTCCCGGCGTTGGTGGAGCTGTGCCTTGGGTTCGCGGTGACGCAAATGAACGCGATGCAATACAAGTAGTTGGAATGATAAAAGAAGGTGAGACAGGTAGTGTACGCAACGCTGTAAGAACTGTTTTTATATATCACAACCTCGAATCCGTGAATCTTTGCGTATGCGTAATCTCAGTTGATAAAAACTGTTGCGCGTCGGGATGAATTTCAACCTATAGTCTACGCCTCCGGTTCCGCCTGCACGACTTTGACGAACTTCTCCTGCACGTCGCTGGTCCACGCCCCGGAAGCCGCGTTCTTCTTCTTGACCTTCAACCCAGTGGCGGGGAAGGTCTGTTTGTCAACCTTCCCGGCAACGGCGGCGTCGTACAGTTTGTGCAGCGCTTCGAGTAACGATTTTTCATCACCGGCTTCTGTGAATTGATTCAAAAAGTAATTCACGGAAGTTGGATCCTTCTCGCCGGACAGGCCAAACTTGGCTTGGAAACCGTCGCCGTTGACTAACGACCCATCCGCGCCAGCGTCAACAAGCACCTTGACAACAGTATCCAGGTCGTAACTCGTGGCCATGTGCAACGCGGTTTGCCCCCCCGCGTTTTGCGCATTTACCTCGGCGCCCTTCTCCAGTAACATCTTCGTCAGCTCCAGATGGCCGTTCTGCGCCGCGATGTGAAGGGGGGCGTTTTTGTTCTTGCGGTCAAGCACGTTGGCGAGCTCCTGGTAGGGGTGATTGGGGTAGTTTGAGGGGTTAGTGAGGGTTAAGAGTCGGGCTAGCGGCGGTTCGTCTAGTCACCTAGATTCATTTTTAATCCAAATCCAAGTGCAACTCACCTTGCTGTCGACTAAAATCCCGACGTCCGCGATTTTGTTCCACCGAATCGTGGAGTGGACCGTCTTGGCCGTCTCAGGATTGTTGGCTGTTGATTCGTACAGGGGGAGGGATGTGGTTAGTATTTGTGTCCCCGGTATACCTATTGCGCGTGAGCACGTCGCGGGGCGCGTCCGCGTCGTGGAACGAAGAAATGCCAAGAATTCGACACGATCGATTGGCGGGATCCAACTCACGGTCTAACCCTCCCGCGAGCCCGGGAGTAGGCGCGGCGACGCCGTCCGCGGCCGCTTCGGCGGGAGGTGCCACTGTGTCTTCGTCAGCAGCCTTGGAGTTTCCGCAACCCATTTTGGGATGTTGTCGGTTGTGAGGGTGTGTTGAAAAATGAGCACCGTCATCGGAGGCAAGCTTGTCATTGCAAATTTCAAGAGTGAGGCGATATTTTAGAATTTCTATGTCATCTAACACGTCGTCTTCGCATCCCTCCCTGTCTCTCTCCTTACATCGTATGTCTACGCGTTGTCTACGCGAACAAGGCAGTAAACGCATCCACACAGACTTTGCTTGATTGCGGGTTTTGCCCGGTCACGAGGTTGCCGTCGACGCAGGCTTTGGGGTTCCAGTCATCGGCGCTCGAGAAGTTTCCTCCTTGCTCTCTGAATTTCTTTTCCACCAGGAAAGGGACCTTCTCGGTGAGCCCGACGGCGGCTTCCTCGGTGTCCGTGAAGCAGGTGACGTTCTTGCCAGCCACAAGGGGGGTGCCGTCGGGCTTCTTGCATGACGCCAGGGCGATGGGGCCGTGGCAATCCGCGGCGACGGGCTTGCCGGCGGCAAATTGCGTTTCGATCGTTTTGGTTAAGAGTGCGTTGTCAACGAAGTCGACACATGTTCCGTGGCCGCCGGCGAGGTAAATGCCGTCGTACGCAGCCGCGGCGGCGTCGTCTAATTTGACAGAGTTCTTCAACGCCTTCATCGCGACTTCGTCCGCCGCGAACTTCTTGCAGTCGTCGGTGTTGAAGTCGCCTGCGAGGCTGCCTTGGTCGATCGGGATCTCACCGCCTTGGATCGAGACAATTTCGACCTCATGGCCAGCGGCTTTAAGCGCATAGTACGGGGTCGCAACTTCTTCCATCCACGCCCCGGTGGCCACGTCGCCCATCATGTTGGCGGAGGTGCAGATGATCGCGATCTTCTTGGACATTTTGAATGTATTAGTTGTGTGTTAGGTGCGATGTTGGAGTGATGACGACGCCTGATCTATCTCCGAGACGTTGTGTGTCACGAGTCGACGTTTCGGTGTCCAAGCGTCACGAGTTTAGAATAGAACACTTCCGAAACTTCGGGTGACTCGTACCTTGAACACAACACCGGTGGTTCCGGACGCCACAACGCGAGACACTTCAGTCACCCCGTCCATCTATACTCCACGATGCCTACGATGAAAGCGTGACAGGCGTCTGGCTACGGCGCCGAGGGGAACCCCGCGGACACGATCGGCAACTTAAAACTTTATACCGATGTGGAGACTCCATCCGCTGGAGCGGGCCAGATCCAAGTCAAGGTGGACAAGGCTGCGGTGAACCCTGTAGACTGGAAGCTCTTCTCCGGGGGCATGCACCAAATCGCGCCGTGCACGTTCCCGTACACATCCGGGTTCGACATCACCGGGTCGGTTACGGCCGTGGGGGAAGGTACGTGTACGACGACGGTCCATTCCAGATGAAGTGACATTTCCAGTGTTGGCAATTGAATTCTTTTTTCTATAGGACCTCCTGTAACCTCTCGACCTAACCCTAATCCTTCCCCTCCCCCCTCCCTAGGTGTCACCGCCTTCGAATTGGGCGACGCGGTGTGCGCGAACCTTGGTTTGTGCGAGACCTGCGTGGACCCCGCCCCCGCGCAGGGCAACGGCGGCGCGTTTGCCGAGTACGCCGTGGTTCCGGTTTCGCTCGCGGCAAAAACAAACGGCATCGACGCCTCCGCCGCTGCCGGCCTCCCCCTCGCCGGCCTAACCGCGTACCAAGCCCTGTTCACCAAAACTGGCCGGACGTTCACGGGCGATACCTTGGGCTCACTGAAAAGCGGGGACACGATTTTGGTAATAAGAGGCGCTACTCTAGTCGGGTCGTTCGCGATTCAGCTGGCGAAACACGCATGCGCGGTCGTGACCTGCACGGCGTCTTCAAAGCCCAACGCAGACGGCGTTACGAAAACAGAGTACGTCAAAAGCATCGGGGCCGATGAAGTCATTGATTATACGCAAAACGAATGGTCCGAGGTGCTTCAGGGTACGCAATACGACATGAATTTCGACACCATTGGGGTCCAGGATGACTGGAAGAACGCAGAAAAGGTTTTGAAAAAGGGGTGCGATTTTATATCCGTCGCGAACTTCGGCGCTGATTTCGGTAAAAACAAAACCAACGTGTTCAAGAACTTCCTGCTGAAGTCAGATGCTGCCGACTTAAGCGAGCTAATTGAGATGGTTTCCGATGGGAAACTCACGGTGCCGATCGACTCGGTGGTGCCGTTCACGGACGTGCCGGCGGCGCTCACCAAAAGTCTTACCCAAGCAAACGCCGGGAAGATAGTCATTCAAGTCGCGTCCGCGTAAGACAATATACTCGCGTATACTCGCAATAGTACGTCCGCTTAGTGAGGTGTACAGGAGGCAGAACCCTTCTGTTTACAAATGATCATTGTACTCTCTATCAGGCAACTCTCTACGCGAACGACCACGCGCGCCAGTCCCCGCGTTTCCACGAACGCGCTGAGGTTCTTTCGGCGTCTGCGTCTTCTTTTCCTTTGGTATCGAACACGCGAGGAGTCTCTTGACGTCCCCCTGTCCCCCACTCAAGCACCGGGTCGATGTACTTCGATGAGCTCACAGACGTCATGACCTTCCAGCACACACTCATGAAACTGTCACATTTAGGAAACAGATGTAAACTCAACAGCCTGAAGTACTGCACTCGGTAAAACTCCCCTAAAGCTTCGTGACTGCATGTTTTTTGGATAATTTTTGAAAACTTTTTCATCTCGCGTACGCCGGGCGTCCCCAGCTCCCCGCCCCACACCAGCGCCGCCCACTTCGCCTGCGCATCCGCAACCTGGAAGTGGCTGCCAAAGGGAAGGACGAACAGGATGAACGCCAGGCGGGGGTTTTGGGAGGAGAGGACGCCCTTGTACACGCCGGGGAGTCGGTGAGGGGACAGGGAAGGTGAAGTATTCTTTTGGTCGGATGAACGGTTGGAAGTACCAGACTGTTTGCGAAAATGTTCAGAATGTTCGCTCATATCCTTTTCATCCGGATCAAGAAACGTGGTTTCACGCAAGAACCCGGTGGCGAATAAAAGCACATCAAACGTCTCACTAGTCCCATCCGTGAACGTGACCACATCGTCCGTAACTTTTGCCACCGCCGGTTTAACAAAAATCTTCCCCAGCGCCACGTACGCTAAAACGTCGCCACTATCCGTCGCGCCCGGCGTGAACTGCAGATTCTTCAGGCTAGGGACGCGCTCAGTGTACAGCGCGAGTAACAGACCAACCCAAGTAGGTAGCGATTGCGTTATTCTCAACAACAAGCTCTCCTTACCTCCTGTAACACCCCTTCGCATCAGCCACCGGTGCGTTCTCACCGCTAAAACAGTTTTCTCCGCGGCGACGCACACGTCCTGCGCGACATCGCTGCCGCTCGCGCTTCCCATCCCAACGATGCACACTTTCTGGTCACTGAATGGTGTACAGTCTTTGTATTGAGACGTATGCAGTATTGTGCCTGTGAAACTACTTAACCCAGGAATTAACTCGTCGCTTGGTATAAACGGCTTTGTCAGCTGGCCGGTGCACACGGCGACGGCGTCGAAGCGAAGAGTTTGGCTTTTAGTTTGTTTTTTCGCGCCTGGAGATACGTCTCGCACTGTGACTTCAAACCCGTCATCGATGCGTTCCTTGACACTTGTAACTTCCGTGTTGAGCTTTATGTTTGCTTTCAAATCGAAGTAATCCACTGAGTTTGAAAGGTACTCTTGTGTCTGTTCGTGTCCTAAGTACTTTGGCCACTTCTTTTTCGGTAAAAAATTCGCAAACCGGTTGTGGTGTTTCGTTAGGTTTTGAGTCACGTTTTTGAACACCTTTCCTGTGTCGGTGTTGAACCGCCACAGACCCCCGACGTCATCCGATCTTTCGAAAAGAAAAACCTCGAAGCCTTGCTGCTTCATTTGTCGCGCAGTGGCGATACCCGCGGCGCCGCCGCCGATAACCGCGACGCGGCGGATCGGTTGAGACTTATTTTTGGTTTTATCACACGTCTCTGTGAAACTCGAAGTTGGTTCGAACCGAGTCGGAGGTGAGGGGTGGTCCAGGTCGCGCCACGCCGCAGCTGCGACTGCGAGCATGCATGGCAACGCGATTGTTACGAACGCTACGATGCAAAGCGCAAACATGTACGTCAGTTGCGCGACGTAGGGGAGGGTGTAGAACAAGGTAGCTACAGGGAACGCTATGAAACTCAACCGCACGACCATGCGACACGCCCACACGAACGCGTCGTTGACGTGACTTTGGTGGCTCATGTCATCAGAGGGACGCGCCGGGGCGGGTACCATGGCAAAGTGACGTGCGGTGCGTGCCCGTAACTGGAGCACGACCTCGCGCGTGATCTCCGCCTGCAACGCCAGCGTGCGACGGAAGTGTGTGCCTCTCGACCTGGTGCGTCTGTGAACACGCCAAGAAAGTCGGGAACGAGAGTCGACGTCGAGCCTCGGACCTCAGGTGGTGCTTGGCGCATCCGAGAAATCACAACCAGACGCATGTCGCACGCCATGCGTTCTTCTAGGAATCTAGGAACACACAAAGGATGGTTTCTCGGAACGTGAGACACGGATTCTGTCAAAAGAATTTTTCTTTCGTTTTATCACAACACAATCGAGTCACTCGCCCTCGGATTTCCGTCTCGCCGCGCTGGCCTTGTAGTGTTTAGTAGTACGCATACTCATCCTTGATTGAACCCCCCCTAGATTGCGAGTCAGTACACGACGGTGTTCATAACTCATCATGAACTCCGAGACGAACTCATTCGCGATCTAAGGTGACAACGAACAAAGGATGAGCATAATCACTAAATGCTACAAGCTCCACCGCGCCCAGCCAGAAATCACCTCCCCCTCGCTCACGCCGCCCTCGCCTTGGCCTTCCCCTTACCAGATCGCACCGCGTCCGCGGCGATGTCCAGAGATGATCCAGCGGGCGTAGTGTGCGGCGCAACCCTTCCTTCCTGTGACGCTTGTGAAGCATCAGAGCATTCGCTTCCTTCTTCCACAACTGACGTGTCCATGAGATACGCTTCGCAGTCTCGCCGGGCGTTCTCCATCGACCCGTCGCAGTCGTCAACGGACAAGCTCCCTTCCCCGAACATGAGTGCGTTTTCGGAGAGAATGTCGTGATGCGCGAAGGAAAGGCCTCGCAACGCGTCCGCAACACGAGGTGTCCACGTTTCCAGGAATTTAACCGACCTTTCCTTCAGCATTTCACTCGTCGCGTCTAGCTGCGCTTTCCGCTTGCCAAAGTCAACCTCGGCTTTATCAATCGCCAGCGCGTTTTTGTCCTCTGTCTGGTGCGCCGCGTCGAGGTGCATTAATTTTTCAAGGCGGTGTTGGGGGGAACGCATCTGGTTGAAGGCCTTTTCGTGCGCCAAAGCGGAGCTGTTAGGGTTAGGGTTTAGGGGTGTATGGGGGGGAGGATGCAGGTGATTTGTTAGTCTCATGTACGCGGAGTTGAAAATATTAGAAAGAATGGAAAATAATTTACAGAAACGAAAGAAAACAAAACTCACGGCGCGTGCCTTTGTAGCTTTACTTGGTGCGCCTTCTCGAGGTCTTTTGTGAGGTTTTTTATTTTATCCAGTAAGCGGTGGTACACGCGCTCGCGTGCCACTGCGGTAGAGACGTACGCGTCGCCTAATTTGCGCGACAGGTGGTCCACGGCCAACACGCGCCGCGCGCTTTCCGGCGTTTCGGGAAAGGTTGCGATTTCGGATTGAGATTTTTCGTCCTCGTCACTCTCTTTCTCCTTGTCCGAGGCTTCCATAAGCACCCCCGTGGTGTCCACGGCTTGGTCCGGGTTGTGCAGAAGGCATTCACCGAGGCTGTCCATCCGCTCGCTCATCGCCACTAACCGCTCGCCGAACTTCTGTTCGTGCTTTGAAGCGAGTAACGCTTCGTGGAAGTGCGTGGTGCACGAGTCCCGGGCGGTTTTGGCCAAGTCGCGAAGCGCCTCAGCCGCGGTCATGAGCTGAAGAAGCTCGTTGTCGTGCCCGTAGAGTTGGTGTAAGCTGTGTTGGTCGCTTTTCGTGAGCGAGGGCGTGGTGGGGTGCGCGGTGACGGCTCCCCCGCACGGGGGGGTCATCGGGACGGAGGATTTGGCTCCCATAAGCGTGGTGCGAAGCGCGGGCGCGAGGAACAGTGACCCCTCGGTCGAGGAGAAGGCAACAAGGAGAGGGTCGTGAGCGCCTCTCGGGTCTTCCGAGACGATCGCTTTCGTTTCGTCCGTCATCCGCCTCCTCGTCAGCATCAATATCTTTTTTGCGCGACAGATGAAAAGTGACATCGCCTCGGCGTACGTGTCGGACCACAGTTGCTCACGCGCATCGCGACCCACAACACACCGCGGACTCACTTCCGGGCACTGATTGCCACTCACGATGCCATCAACCGGTGAACCCCCGGACGAGATTTCCGCGACCCTGACGCTTCCAGGTACGCCTCCGAGAAATCGCACTCCCGATAGATTTCTCGTTTGTCTCGATTCACCGAAGAGGAATCACCGAATGACACTTCGGGGTAGTACTTGGTCGAATGACAGTACTGACAAGCTCTCCCCTACCCACCCCCAGACGGCCGCACCATCCACTTACCCGTCTTGACGGATGCCGCGGGCGCGTTGTTTTTAGACGTGCGAAAGCTGTACCCAACGCACCAAGTGTGTACCTTCGACCCCGGGTTCAACAGCACCGCGAGTTGCGCGTCGAAAATTACATACATCGACGGCGAAAACGGAAGGTTGCTTTACAGAGGGTACCCGATTGAGGAGTTAGCAAAATTCGGAGACATGATGGACGTGTGGCACTTGCTGTTACGAGGCAGCCTACCCACACAACACGAGCGCGTTAAGTTCAAAAACGACGCCCGGCAGCACAGGATGGTCCACGAGCACGTCATTAAGTTTTTTAATGGGTTTAATCATGATGCCCATCCCATGGCGATCATGACGAGCGTAGTGGGCGCGCTGTCCGCTTTCTATGACAAGGACCACGGCGTGGAATATGAACAGCCTGAACAGCGCGATTTAGCCGGTCTACGAGTCGTGGGCAAGATGACCACCCTAGCTGCGATGGCGTACAAAACAGCGCATGGGCAACCAATCGTATATCCAAGAGACGATTTGAATTTATCCGAAAACTTCATGTACATGCTGTTCGCGCTGCCGACTAGAAAATATGAAATAGACCCGGTGGCTTGTCGGTGCTTAGAAGTGATTCTGATTCTGCACGCGGACCACGAGCAGAACGCGTCTACTTCGACGGTTCGTATCGCGGGAAGCTCAAAAGCCAACCCATTCGCGTGCGTCGCCGCCGGGATCGCGTCTCTGTGGGGCCCGGCGCACGGTGGCGCGAACGAAGCAGTGTTACAAATGCTCGAGGAAATAGGACACGTGGACCGAATCGGAACATATATTGATAAAGCCAAGGATAGGAATGACAGCTTTCGGTTAATGGGCTTCGGGCACAGGTTGTACAAAACGATGGACCCGCGGGCGAAGTTGATGCGTGACATGTGCCACAAACTATTAAACCACTTAAAATTAAACGACCCGCTGTTGGAGCTCGCGATGGTTCTTGAAAAAACCGCGACTACCGACGAGTACTTCCAAAAACGAAAACTGTACCCGAACGTAGATTTTTACAGCGGGATTTGTTTCCGTGCGTTAGGAATACCGAGAAGCATGTTCACGGTCGTTTTCGCCGTCGCCAGAAGTGTGGGGTGGATCTCGCAGTGGTGCGAGATGGCGGGCGAGGTACCTGCGCGCATCTCGAGGCCGCGGCAGATGTACGAA
>TARA_B110000977_G_scaffold82905_1_pt1 | contig 31154 bp, 25 predicted proteins | sample TARA_B110000977 | Tara Oceans TARA_B110000977 (sample SAMEA4397798) | marine metagenome | biome: Polar Biome; feature: [SRF] surface water layer (ENVO:00010504); material: water (ENVO:00002006), including particulate matter (ENVO:01000060) such as... | depth 5 m | reverse complement strand
CAGTGGCACCCTTCAACACGCCACCAAAATAAAACGCCAGCACCAAGCAGGCAATATTGAACCAATCCATCAATGTTGGTCCGATACCGCAACCCGCAAGTCGAGTAGAACTTGGCGTTTTTCCTCTCGGATCACCCGCAGCGCGCGTTGCAATGCGCTCGGCAAGTCCTGAGGGTTGAGCACCTGCTCAGCATGAGCGCGGGACGCCTGAGCTACCATTGAAAAATTTGGTGCCGGTTCGAGAGAGGTAAGGGGCATCGTATTCGACTGGGCGGCCGTGCCATCCGGATAGGCCTTCACGACCGATCGGCGCACCGCATTCCACATGCCGTTGTTTTTAATAATTATCAAAATAGGCAGGTCCAATGCTTCGGCAATTTGATGACAGGCCGTTGGATTGGCAAACATATAAGACCCATCGCCCACCACCGAAATCACCAATCGATTGCGATCCGCCAATTGCGCTCCAAGCGCCGCAGGAATAGCCCAGCCCAAACCTCCCGCATGGACGTTAAAAAAGATCCGGTTAGGACCAGACAGTGACATATATTGGGGTAAGAGCCCCAGCTCGGTGAAGGCCACGGCTTCTTCATCCATAATGTCTGATATGCATTTGCTCATCCATTCAGCCGTGATGGGTCCGGTTTGGGGAGAGGACAGGCTGCTCGGCAGCGCGCGGCGTCTACTTGCTTGAGCTTCGATGCTGTCCCGGCGGTCTTTGTTATCATTTGCAGGCTCGGGCATGGCTGTGTTCAAGGCCTGCACGGCGGCCAAGGGCGTGGCGGTCAAAGCCAGATCCGCTTGATAGCCTCTTATTGGCATGCGTGTAAAATTTGGATCAACGCCTACATGCGCGATAAAACACTCTGGGCTTGGCGCTTGGTTGAGCTCAATCCATGGAATGTCACAATCTAAAACCACGATCACATCCGCTGATTTAATGGCTGCGGTCGCCTCATATCCGATCAAAGAGGGATCGTCGGATGCCAAGACGTTGCGCAGGCAAAAGGGTTCCGCCACTGCAATGGCGTGTTTTGCGGCGAAGGCGGACAGTGCTTCAGATAACTCACCGGCGACATCTCCACGTTGACATAAGATCAAAGGGTTCCGGGCTGAAAGTAGCTTTTGCGCCAATTCCGCGACCAAAACTGGATCTGGAAAGGGCAGGGATGGCACGGCTTGGGGCTTGGCATATGCTGCGGCAGAAGCGGGGATCTCATCGCCCAAAGGTTCGCGTGGCAGCGACAGATATACAGGCCCCTTCGGTTCTGATTTGGCGATGGTGAGGGCGCGATTGACTAACGTTCCGCCCTGTTCAGGGTAGCGCATTTCATAATTGAACTTTACCACATCGCGAACGAGGGAGCTTTGATCATACATTTCTTGACCGTATTGAATTGGCGTCGCGCGTGACCCAAAGCGACCAGTTTCTGTGATGGGCGTGCGGCCAGACATTACTAACACGGGAATATTATCACTCGCGGCATTGATGACCCCCATCACCGCATTTGCTAGACCGACATTCACATGCACCATGACCGCTTGGGGTTTTCCGGTGACCAAATAATATCCATGCGCCATCGCGACGCTGGCGGTTTCATGAGGCACCGTAATTGGCTGGGGCATGTCTTTCGAATCACGGGTTGCCAGAGCCTCAATAATGGGCGGGAAATCCGTTCCGGCATTGGCAAAAAAATATGAAACATCATTTTTCTTAAGGGCAAAAAGTACTGCTTCTGCGCCGGTCTTTGGCGGTGTGTGATGGTTTTTCAATAATAATCTCCGTTTTCGGGGCTTACAACCCTCCAGCCAAAGCCAAATCTTATGTCTTGCTTTAGTCTCAATTCCCGTTAAATTCTACACTAATCTCAAATAATGGGATTTACTGGTGCTTAGCGGTGCCTTAAACGGGAGGATAATATGAAATACTCGACAAAATTGACAGTTCTGCGAGCTATAACTGGGGCCACATTGAGCCTCGGATTAGCCACAGCGTCTTTGGCGCAAAATGTGGGGATTGCGACATCCAATCCGGGATCTCTATTCCACAGCATTGGCACAGCGGTTGCGAATGCTGCAAATAAACATGGGCTGAACACGACCATTCAACCCGCAACTAGCCCCAACCAATTCATTCCCTTCATCAACTCTGGTGGCATCGAGTTTGGCGTCGCGAACTTGCAAGAGGTCAGCTATGCGGTCACCGGTGATGGCTGGTGGAATGGCGTCTCAAACGAAAACCTCAGGATCGTGGGGCACTTGCAACCTTTGGTTGAGGCTATTTTTGTGAGGGCCGATAGCGACATCATGAAAGTCTCTGATTTGCGCGGCAAGTTGATGACCGACGGCTATACAGCGCAGAATACCATTCTGCCGCAATTGTCAGCCTTTTATGCAACGGCTGGGATGACCCGCGACGATGTTCAAAAAGTTTCAGTCGCTTCTGTTGTCGCCGGTGCTGCTGCCTTTATGGCGGGCGATACAGTTGGCTTCATTTTTGCCCACGGTGCCGGCAAGGTGCGCGAAGCGGATGCGGCGGTTGGCGGTCTTCGGGCTCTGACTGTTGAAAACAGCGATGCGGCTGCATTGGCTGCGGCAAAAGCCCATTGGCCCACAGCGTCATTCGTGCCCATGAAAGCGGGTTCTATGCCCGGTATTCTGGGAGATGGAACCTATATCGCTTTTCCACAAGTCGTATTCACCCATGCGGGTGTATCTGATGAGGTGGTCTATGAGATGGCCAAGGCCATGTATGAAAATGGTGACGTCATGAAAGATACTTTCAAACCGATGGGCGCCTTCAAGCCTGCGAATATGCGCCAAGATTCTGGCAACGCTAGCTTTCACTCCGGTGCGATCAAATTCTTTGAAGAGATGGGTTTGAAATAAATTATGGAGCTTCAAACTCCGACACCTGGAGAGGCCAGATCTGGCCTCTCCTCCTCGATTTGGCGGCCTTTAGCAAATACGCTTGCGGCTGCGATGACGCTTTTGTCTATCGGCTGGGCCATGAGCTTCCAGCGGGTATTGGGAATTGATTTATATCCTCAGCAATATTTTGCGGGGGTGCTGTTTTTCGTCCTGCCAATTGCTTATCTCACATTGCCAGCGCGTCGCGCGACAACGCGCATCACCGTTCCTTGGTATGATGTGGCGCTGGCTTTGATCTCAGCTGTCGTTTTGGGCTATATTGTGGCGGTCTACCCCCAGATTGTTTTGAAGATTTTTGCACGGACCATTGATGTTTGGCTGCCTGGTCTTTTGCTTTTACTTTTGGTTTTAGAAGCGCTGCGACGCGCCACCGGATGGGCCCTTGTGCTGATCATAAGCTGTTTTTGTCTCTACGGTCTGTTTGGCGACGTGTTTCCCGGCAGAATGCAGGGACGTGCCCAATCTTGGGACTTATTGGTGGGATATCTGGCTGTGGATTCCAACGGAATTTTGGGTTTGCCGATGTCGATTGCTTCAACCGTTGTTATGGCCTTTATCTTTTTTGGTGTGCTGTTGGGTCTGACCGGGGGGTCAAAGTTTTTTACCGATGCGGCGATGATCGGAATGGGGCGCTACCGTGGTGGATCCATGAAAATAGCGGTTTTCGCCTCAGGACTATTTGGCTCCATTTCAGGCTCGGCCGTGGCTAATGTTGCAGGGACGGGCGTTGTGACCATCCCAATGATCAAGCGGGACGGCTATCCTGCCCATAAGGCCGCTGCGATTGAAGCGGTAGCCTCAACCGGAGGGCAGCTTATGCCTCCGGTGATGGGAGCCTCGGCATTTTTGATGGCAGAATTTCTGGCCATCCCCTACCAACAAATTGTTATGGCGGCGCTGTTGCCAGCCATTCTATATTACGCAGCCCTCTTTATTCAGGCGGATCTTGAAGCGGCAAAATTGAAAATTAAAGCTGTGCCAAAGTCACAAATACCGGCTGGACGTTTGGTGGCCACGGGTATGCATTTTGCCTTGGCTTTCGCATTGTTGATCTACCTGCTGTTTTGGGCGCGTTTTCAGCCGGAACGTGCCGCGCTCTGGGCCTCGGGCGCTTTGATATTGAGCGCTTACTTCTTTGGATATCGTGGTGAGAAACCCTCAGCACGGTTAATCTTAAGCAGTCTTGCTAAAACCGGCCATTCTGTAGTCGAGATCTTGCTGATTTCTGCAGCTTCTGGAATTGTGATCGGGATCCTGAATATCACTGGTCTTAGCTTCAATTTGACCTACGCGTTGGTTCAAGTTGGAGGAGATAACATCTTCTTGTTGCTTGGCTTGTCCGCCTTAGTTTGCATCATTTTGGGGATGGGTCTGCCAACATTGGGGGTCTATGTCTTGTTGGCAGCCCTTGTAGCTCCAGCTTTGATTGAGGTGGGTATCAACCCAATCGCGGCGCATCTCTATGTGCTGTATTTCGGAATGATGTCGATGATCACGCCGCCTATTGCCATGGCGGCCTTCGCTGCGGCTTCTATCGCCAAGGCGCCCTCGATGGCCACTGGATGGGCCGCGATGCGCTTTGGGTGGTCGGCCTATATCATCCCAATATTATTTGTCTTCTCACCGAGTCTCATTCTCATCGGAGAGCCTGGGCAAATCGCCTTGGCCATCGTCACGGCCTTTATTGGAATATGGCTGATTTCCTGCGCAATTTCGGGCTATTTCAGTGCGGCCCTACAACCATTGACCCGAGTATTATTTGCTCTGTCGGGAATGATGTGCTTGATCCCGCAGGAGGCTTTCTCGGGTGGGCTTTATACGGACCTGTTCGGCATCGCATTGGGCGGTGGGTTGATGTTCTTTGAATATAAAAAAGCAAAAACTGTGGTGGCTGGTGATGAAGATCAAGCCACATGACCAGCAGCTCAGGAAGTGGCGACCGTATTTTGGCCATCATTGATCTATATACGCAAGAGCGGTCGGAATGGTTGCCCGAAGATATGATGCAGGCCTTGGGATATTCGCGCCCGACCCTCTATCGCTATCTGAAGTCGTTGAAAGATGCCGGGTTTTTGGTCTCATTGCCGAACCGAGGATTTGCGCTTGGGCCGCGGGTGACAGAACTCGATTTTCTGATGCATCGCACAGATCGGTTGATTGATCTTGGCCGCCCTGCGATTAAAGACTTAGCACGGCAATTCAGCTGTTCGGCCTTTATCACTCGCTGGTATGGCGAAAAACTGCTCTGCGTCACCTCTGAAGTCTCAGCCCCAAAGGCCATTTCAAGCTATCCAAGAGGTCGGCCAATGCCGTTGGGTCGGGGCGCTATTTCGCATGTGATTATTGCCAATCTCCCAAAACTTCAGCGTGATGAATTGGTGGCTCGCTACTGCGACGAGTTTAAATGCGCTGGATGGGGAACATCTGAGGAAGAAATTCAGAATGACCTGCTCAAAGTTCGACGCAGGGGCTTTGCCGTCGCACGCGGTGAAGTCACAAAAGGAGTTATCGGTATCGCGGCTCCGATCCTTTCCGGCAAAGATTCGCCCGATGCTGCGCTTTGTCTGACCATCGAACAATCGCTTGTTGACGATGCTTTTCTCAAGACCATCTCAGCCTCGTTGTCACAGCATGCAAGGACGATTTCAATCGCCTTGAACTCGATCACTCCAAATCCAAGTTCAAAAAACGAATAATCGAAGAGGACTTAATCATGAAAAAAATCGATGTATTTAACCACATCTGGCCGAAACCGTTTTTTGACGCGCTGATTGGACATATTGGGGAAATGACCGACATCACTCTGCGCTCCGGTGCGGTCCCTATGATGACCGACCTTGATCGCCGGTTTGAGGTTATGGACATGTTTGGTTCGGAGTATTGCCAGATACTATCGCTAGCGTCGCCACCTTATGAAAAATATGCAAATCCGGAATGGTCGCTCAAGCTGGCCACTATTGCCTCCGACAGCATGGCTGATCTTTGTCGACAATATTCTGATCGCTTTCCCGGGTTTATCGGCACGGCGGTTATGTCAAACCCGCAACAAATGGTTGAAGAGGCCCGCAGGAACATTGAAGACTTGGGCGCATTGGGGATGCAAATATTTACAAATGTGGCTGGAAAGCCGTTAGATTTGCCCGAGTTTGACCCATTCTTCGAATATATGGCCTCAACGGGCAAGCCAGTTTGGATGCACCCATCGCGCGGGGCGACTGTTCCTGATTATCTGACTGAGAAAAAATCCGAATATGAAATTTGGTGGACCTTTGGCTGGCCATATGAAACCTCCGTCGCCATGGCGCGCCTGGTATTTTCAGGCCATTTTGATCGGTTCAAGGGCTTGAAAGTCATCACTCACCACGCCGGCGGCATGATCCCATTTTTTGAGGGCCGGGTGGGCCCGGGCTGGGATCAAATGGGCGCCCGCACCACCGACAGTGATCTGTCGCAGGTGCGCAAAGCTCTTGAGCGGCCGCATCTTGAATATTTCAAAGATTTCTTTGCGGATACCGCTACATTCGGATCTCGCCGGGCCATTGAACACGCGATTGAGTTCTTTGGCGAAGACAATGTTGTGTTTGCTTCGGATGCACCCTTCGATCCCGAAGGTGGCCCAATGTATATTCGAGATACCATCAAGCTTTTGGACGAAATAGATATGTCGCAAGCCACCCGCCAGAAGATTTATCAAGACAACATTGTTCGTATGACCGGACTGAAGCTTTAGGGCCCAGGATATGACCATAGCACAACATTACATTGACGGGGCATTCATCGATGCGGATGGCCCGCTTGCCGATAGCGTAAATCCGGCGGATAACTCACTGTTGGGGCAATATCACCTGGGATCTGCCGCCCTGTGTGACGCGGCTTGTCAGGTGGCGCATAGAGTTTTTTTCACCAGTGGCTGGGCGGAAAATCCGAGGTTGCGGGCGCAAGTTTTGACCGAAATTGCTGATCAATTAGAAGCGGCCAAGCAGGATTTTGTGGAACTCATTATTGCCGAGAATGGCAAGCTGCGGGCTGAGGCCATAGGTGAGTTGGTGGGGGCTATTAGTGAAACTCGTTATTACGCTGGTTTGGCCCGCAATATCCGGGGCACAATGCAGGAGCTGGCGCCTGGGCAATTGTCGTTGTTTCATCGTGAAGCTGCGGGGGTTGCCGGCATCATTGTACCTTGGAACGCCCCGGTCACGCTTCTGATGCGCTCGCTTGCTCCGGCTTTGGCTGCTGGTTGTACCTGCGTTATCAAACCTGCGGCACAAACTCCTTTGATCCATGCGCGCGTGATGGCTTGCATTGCGGCGGTACCGTTTTTGCCTAAGGGGGTGATCAACTCTGTTAATGAAGACGGCATAAAAGTTGGGCGTGCCATGGTGTCCTCTCCCTTGATTGATGTAATCAGTTTCACAGGCTCCAGCGCCACTGGGCAGGCAATCATGGCGGCCGCTTCTACGACCCTCAAGCGGGTGGGTTTGGAGCTTGGAGGCAAAGCACCAGCGATAATTTTTGATGATGCTGATCTGGATTTGGCACAGCGTGAGTTAACCCCCGGCGCGTTATGTATGGCTGGGCAAATCTGCGTGGCGGCGGCACGGTTCTTGGTGCACAAGCCAATTGCCAAAGACTTCGAAGCGCGCATGAAGGAGGCGTTTGCAGCTGTACGCGTCGGGCCGGGCTCTGATCCGTCCAGCCAAATGGGCAGTCTCATTGATCTGCCCAATCGCGCGCGCATTGAGGCGTTGATCTCCCAGGCGGCCGATGAGGGGGAGCTGGTGCTGCGTGGCACGCCTCAGGGATCTGGTGCCTTCATTACGCCGAGCCTTTTTCGAATTGATGATGTGAACTCCTCATTGGTTCAAGACGAGTTATTCGGTCCGATTGTGAGTATTGAAACTTTTGAAGATGAGGCTGAAGCCGTCCACAAAGCTAATGCGACAAGCTATGGGTTGGCGGCATCTGTGTTCACAAATTCAAGTTCCAGAGCCTTGCGCGTCAGCCGTAAAATTAGATCTGGCACGGTCTGGGTGAATTCGCATTTGAGGCTGTTTGCGGAGGCGGAAACTGGTGGTTATGGCAAAAGTGGCCTTGGCAGATTGCATGGGCCTGAAGGGTTGAATGACTTTCTTGAAACCAAACATATTTTCCTAGAACCTGGAGTGCTTTAAGATAATGCTAAGCCCAAAACTCTATGACGTGATTATCAACGGTGGTGGCCCTGTAGGCGTCGGTCTTGCTATTGAATTGGGCCAACGTGGCCACCGGGTGGCTGTGGTGGAAAAACATTTGCAGCCCCAGCCCATTCCAAAGGGTCAGAATCTAACACAACGTAGTGTGGAGCACTTCAATGCTTGGGGCTGTGAGGCGGAATTGCGGTCAGCCTATGTTTTGCCTGAAGGGTCTGGGATCGGTGGCATGACCAGCTATGGCACACTGCTCAGCGGTTTGAATTATGATTGGCTCAACCGTGCTCGGGTGGCCAAGTTCTATTTTACAGCCAATGCACGCCTGCCCCAATACAGCACCGAAGCGGTTTTGCGGCAACGCGCTTTGTGCATTCCTGAGATTGACCTCTACTACGGTTACGAAGGAGTGGGTCTCAAACAATCTGATACGCATGTGAACTTTGAAATTATGAATCGCGAAAACCAGCAGCTCCACAACCTTGAGGGGCAATATTTGGTTGGAGCCGATGGCAGCAAATCGCTTGTACGCAGTCAGGCTAAGATCGACGAACAGGTTGCCCCCTATAATAAATTGATGGCATTGGTGGTGTTTCGCTCGACTGAATTGCATGACTTATTAAAAGTCTATCCGGGCAAAGCATTTTACAACGTGCTGCATCCAGATTTTAAAGGCTACTGGCAATTTTTTGGCCGGGTTGATCATGGTACCACATGGTTTTTCCATGCACCCGTTCCATTGGGTACGAAGGCGGATGCCCATGATTTTGTAGCCATGCTGCATAAGGCTGTAGGACAGGATTTTGGGCTGGAAATTGATTATGTCGGATTCTGGGATTTGCGGATCGCCTATAGCAAAGAATATCGCAAAAACCGCATTTTCGTGGCTGGCGATGCGGCGCATAGCCATCCTCCTTACGGCGGCTATGGTATCAATACTGGGTTTGAGGATGCCCGCAACTTGGGTTGGAAGTTGAGCGCTGTTTTGCAAGGTTGGGGAGGGGATGCTTTGTTGGATAGCTATGACAGCGAACGCCGCCCGGTATTTCAATCGACAGCGCGCGATTTTATTGAGAAATTCGTTGATGAAGATCAAAGGTTCCTCGACAGTTTCACACCTGAGAGCACCTCAAATTTTGCTGAGCTTTGGCAGGATAGAAACAGTGGTGCCGATGAGGTTTTTGCTTTTGAGCCAAATTATCAAGGCTCGAGCGTCGTTCAAGAGGGTCCCGGTGAACCCTCCGCCATGGGCCACCATATTACCAAAGCCGAAGCTGGCCATCATCTGTCGCCGCAACCGCTACTTGGAGACATTACAATGTTTGAGGCTTTGGTTGCGGATTTTACCCTCCTGTGTGATGGATCCCATCCCCAAGCCGTTGCGAATTATGTGACTGCTGCAAGAGAGCTTAACATTCCTCTGACGGTCGTGGATAGTTTGAGCCCCGAGGCTGTTGCAGCCTATGAGACAGATCATATTTTGCTGCGTCCGGATCACTATATCGCGGTCACAGGATTAGACGTTGGGCCTACGGCGGCTCTGCGCCGGGCTGTGGGATTGGCCTGCTAGTCGCGCTTAACACTGATGGTGCTGCGACCTTCCTCTTGGAAGTCGCCCGCCCGTATAGAGAAAAAAGCAGAGGGTCTGTTAGGCTCTGTCAGACAAAACTACTTGAGATCGGATGAGCAACTTCATAGCGTCTCTGGATGACAAAACATCCAGCATTTTGCTCCATGAAATCTGGCACGGGGTTCCTAGACCATCTTGCCTAGGCCCACGGACCGGGAGCTAAGAACCAGGGCACTATCGCCTATAGAGCATGTACCCACGTCCTGCCTTGGTTCAGTTGGGATTGGATGGTTTTGCTTGGGCCGCGGTCCAAGAGCTTGGGTTACTGCTCCTAATTGCTACGGTTAAGACGCAGGACGCAGGACCGGGGCCCCCAATTATAGGGCCCGCGTCTTGGACCCCGACCCTTTAGTATTAGCCTTGTAAATTCATTCGGGGGTAATTTTGTTTGGAGGCCTATGCCATGGATTGTCCATGCTGCTGCACGGTGCCCCGCTACGGTCCTGGGTTGCTTGACCCAATCCTCAACCGCAGGACCCCGGATCACGGGCGATGCGTCTTGGACATTGGGGCTTTAGTGTTGGGGGCGTAGTCTCATTGGGGATTAGTTTTGTTTAGCAAACGCCATCTCTATTCATGCGTCAATTATTGAGCGCATAGATTTAGGCTGTGCCAGCAATCTGATGTGTGTTCTCATTTGTTTGGCAGCACTGTTGGCGCTGATGAATTCAGGCTGTCTTTGGCAAAGCCGGCAGCTCGCTTGTATTTGGACATGAAGTCCTGCCGTTCATGGGCAGGGATAACGTCATCGATGTTATCGAAAACACCGCCGCATCGCTCGTCCAGCAGGTTCAACATTCCAAAGGGACCAGCGCCCCGATTGCGCAGAACTAGCTGAGATATGGGTGCGCAGAGCTCAGCATTATAGGCGCTCATTGCCTCTGCCCCAAGACCGTGGTCAAGCAATCTTGCCCCGATGATTCTCGCATCAATGATGGCCTGGCTGGCTCCATTGGATCCGGTTGGATACATGGCATGGGCTGCATCACCCATAAGGGCGACTGGGCCATCTATCCAACTAGCTACGGGATCTCTATCTATCATGGGGTTTTCATATGCGCAATCCGCAGCTTTCAGCATCGCAGGCACATCAAGCCAATCATAGGTAAAATCCTCGAAGTGATGGGCAAAGTTATTTAGCTGTACCTCGCGAAACCAGCTGTCCTGCTGCCAGCCGGCGCTGCTATCAACGGTGACCTCTGCGATCCAGTTGATAAGTGATAGCCCATTCGCATCCGGTGCGGAGATCGGATAAATCACCATTCTGCGTTGATGGGTGCCAAGCCCGATGAAGGAGGAGGGGGTGCGGATTGGTTTGGCGCGCACCGTGCCGCGCCACATAATCGCACCGCCCCAATGAATTGGTGGTTGATCTGGGTGCATTTGCGCGCGGATTGTGGAGTGAATGCCATCGGCCCCGACCAATATGGCGCTTTTGTACATCCGTGCCTTCCCTTCGGCGGATTGCACATGACAGATCACCTGCTGTGGTTTTGACCTGTCATAACCTTTGACTTTTGTGCCAAGCTGCACGGCCTCTGGCCCCATACGGTCAACGACCTGCTGATATAGCATCATATGAAGATCGCCACGATGGGCTGCATATTGCGGCCAGTTATAACCGGCAAATGTGCCACGAGGCTCCGCATAGACCTCTTTGCCATTCAGTCCAACCAAGGCCCATTCTTGCACTGGAATGCCAACTTGGTCCAATAGATCCGCACCAATCCCCAAATCGAACAGTTCGCGAACGGCATTGGGTTGAATATTGATCCCAACGCCTAAGGGGCGCATGGTTCGGGCCGATTCCAACACCAGGCAAGACAGGCCTATTTGATGCAGTGTGAGTGCAAGAGTTAATCCGCCAATGCCGCCCCCGGCAATCACAACATCTGCATCATTCATAAAATAACCAATATTCTGTGGGGTGAAAGGGATGTGTATTGGTGCATAGTTTTGGTCGTAGGGGCTGCTAATTCAATAGAACTGGCAAGTTGAGTGGGCCGCGAAACCCAAAGCCGCGCCAGACAACTGCGCTCTGGTCAGGCAGTGACATATTGGGAAAGCGGTCAAATAAGATGGGCAACATCACCTGCGCCACCGCGCGGCGGGCCACGTGGGTGCCCTGGCAAAAATGTGGACCGTTGCCAAAGGATTGATGCGTGCTCTTTGTACGATAGACGGAAAAGACTTCACCATCTTCAAACAGATCTTCATCTCGATTGGCGCTGGCCTGAATGGTCATGACGGTATCGCCTTTGGGAATGAAACAGCCCCGTATTTCGCTATCTTCCGTGGCCAGCCGCGAGGAGGCAGAAATCGGGGCAACCCATCTCACGCCTTCCTCAAAGGCTTTGTCCCAATCCGCATTGTGCTTCACCTCGGCCAGTTGATCTGGATTTGACAGCAATCCGAACAAGATCGTATTCAAAGCGTCCCGCGGCTCATTTATACCGCCGCCTATGGCTATTTTGATATTGGCGTAGATCTGCGTTTGGTCAATTGGCTCATCCGCATTCAGCATCACGGAAAGGGCAGAATTATTCGGCTCGGCTCGGTGTCGGTCTTGCAATTGATCAAATAGCGCATGCATTTCTTCATTGGCCCTATCCGCCCGCGCGAAGGGCTCATCCTGCCAGCCGAAATTCCCAGCCCCGTCAATAAGCGCTTGCGACCAGCGCTGCATATCTTTGTCGGATGCCGCGTCAATACCGAGCAGAATGGCCAGCCCCCGAGCGGCGTAGGGGCCGGATAGTGCGGGAAATAAATCCACCACCTCGCCGCGGGGCAGCCCTGCGACATAGTCTTTGGCAATTTTTTCATATTGTGGAACCCATTCATCGCGGATCACTTTGGGGGCGAAGGCGGGGGCCATCGCCATGCGTTCGCGCAAATGTGCCTCCCCATCTTTGCGCATCAACGTATGGGCCCAAAATGCACGTTTCATTGGCGTATTTGGATCGTTTGAGCTAAAAATCCCCGGATTATCTTTTACATATTTTGTGTCTGCGGCTTTGGTCACAAAGGTGCGACCTACGTTTTTGACTCGCACCACGGGCGCTTCGGTCCGAAGGCGCTTATATATGGGAAATGGATTCTCATCCAATTGAGCCAATGTAATCGTCGTATTTTTCGGTGCCAGTTTCATAACAGTTATATTCCCGTTTCACCTAAGAGCTTGAGGGCATTTTCCTTTAGTATGAGAGGACGGACCTCATCTTTGAAGGGGGCATCTGCAAAATCTTTAAGCCAGCGATCAGGGGTGATAGCAGGCCAATCGGATCCGAAGAGCATTTTATGTTTAAGTATGGAATTGGCATAGCGGATGAAGGTCTCGGGGAAATATTTCGGGGACCAGCCTGACATGTCGTAATACACGTTCGGCTTATGTTGGCAGACCGCCAGACCCTCTTCGGTCCAAGGAAAGGAAGGATGAGCGAGGATGATGGGCATGTCGGGGAAATCTACCGCAACATCGTCCAAATACATTGGGTTTGAATATTTCAACCGCATTCCCATGCCGCCGCGCATGCCCGAGCCAACACCAGTTTGTCCGGTGTGAAACAGGGTGATCACGCCCTCTTCGGCGCAGGCTTCCAAAACTGCATAGCAGGCCTCGCGGTCATTGGGGAAAAACCCTTGCATCGTAGGGTGAAACTTAAACCCCCGCACGCCAAAATCTCGAACCAGGCGGCGCACTTTACGCGCTCCGGCCTTGCCCTTATGTGGATCGACGCTGGCAAAGGGAATCAAAATGTCATCGTTTTCGGCGCAGATCCCTGCAACCTCTTCATTCGAATATCGTTTAAACCCCGTTTCCCGCTCCGCATCAACAGGAAAAATCACCGCTGCAATATTGCGCTCTCGGTAATAGTTTGCAGTGTCTTGCACGGTTGGCAACATGCCGTCTGCGCCCGCTGGATTCTTGAAATAGGCGGCCATTCCCGATTGAAATTCATTATACCCATCGTCCCTGCAGCTGTTGCATGGCTCTTCGGCATGGGTATGAAAATCAATTGCTGTAACCTTTGAAAAATCGACCATGTCATCCTCGCGTCGCTTTATACGTAGAATTAGCTATACACAAAAACTGTTTTGTTGTACAACAATTAAAGACTTCAATGATTGATGGTGATCTTATGCCGGATGGAATTCAAAGCTCTGTTGTACTAAAAATTGAAATATCTGAACGGATTGCGACCGTCACCTTTGATCGGCCAGAGAAGCGCAATGCCGTTAACGATGCTTTCGTCACTGAGCTGGATCATTTTTTTTCAAATCCGCCCCGTGGCGTAGAGGCGGTTGTATTGGCTGGGGCCGGGGGGCATTTTTGTGCGGGTCTGGATTTGGCGGAACATGAACAGCGCAAATCGATTGAAAATGTCTATCATTCGCGCAATTGGCACCGGGTCATGGATCAAATTGAATTTGGCGGATTGCCCGTGGTGTCGGCGCTGCGAGGCGCTGTAATTGGTGGCGGATTGGAGATTGCGGCGGCCACTCACGTGCGGGTTGCCGAGCCATCGGTAAAATTTCAGCTGCCCGAAGGGCTGCGCGGGATATTTGTTGGTGGCGGTGCAACCGTGCGCGTCGGGCGTATTTTGGGACCTGATAGGTTGCGGGAGATGATGCTGACTGGCCGGACCTATGGCCAGGAGGAGGGCCTTAACCTTGGCCTGTCTCATTACTCGGTTGGCGCAGGGGAAGCTTTGGACCGGGCGCAGGAGCTGGCCCGCCGGATCGCCCAAAACGCAGAGTTTTCGAACTATCTCATGATACAAACCATTCCGCGTGTGGCAAATATGTCATCTGGTGATGGATTGTTTACGGAGAGCCTTGCGGCTGCGATGTCACAAACAACTGATGGGGCGAAAGAAGGGTTGCGGGCATTTTTGGAAAAAAGGCCACCAGAATTTAGATAAAAGTTTACAATAGGACATAATTGTCTGGCGTTTCTACTGGGAGGATAACATGAAACAAAAAACGACTTTAAAGACTACAATAATCGGCGCAGTTGCCTTAGCCTTTGTTGGAGGCGCATCGCTGGCGCAGGACGTGACATTGCGCCTGCATCAATTCTTGCCACCCCCTGCACCGGTGCCTAAGCTTATCTTGAAGCCATGGGCACAGAACGTCGAGGAAGCCTCGGGTGGGCGTATTAAGATTGAGCATTTTGATGCGATGTCCCTGGGTGGCCGTCCGCCGGAACTTTTGGGCCAAGCCCGAGATGGTGTTGTCGATATCGCCATGACAGTGGCCGGTTATACGCCGGGCCTCTTCTCTCGCACTGAGGTTTTTGAGCTTCCGTTTATGATGACCAATCCAGTTGCGACCTCAGCGGCCTATTGGGAAAAAGTCGATACCGATTGGTCTAAGACCGAATACAAGGATGTAAAAGTGCTTGGCGCATGGGTGCATGGCCCTGGCCAAATTCATACCAAAAATGGTGTGAACAAGCTGGAAGATATGAAGGGTTTGACTCTGCGCGGCCCAACGCGAATCATCAATAACTTGCTTGGTGAGCTGGGGGCTGAACCTGTCGGCATGCCTTTGCCAGCCATTCCTGAGGCGCTGTCCAAAGGCGTGGTCAAAGGCACGGTGATTCCATGGGAAGTAACCGCCGCCATTCGCCTGTCTGAATTGGTCAGCAATCACACCGAATTCTCAGGTGATGAAGCCTTCTATACGGCCGCAATTATTTTGGTGATGAATAAAGCCAAATATGAGGCGATGCCGGATGATCTCAAAGCGATCCTCGACGCGGAGTCTGGCGCAAAACTGTCAACTTTCGCGGCGCAGGTCATGTGGGACATGGATGCGGGCGCACGGAAGATTGCGGAAGATGCCGGCAATACGATCACCATTCTGGGCGAGGCTGAAGTGGCGCGTTGGAAAGCGGCTTCTGCTCCTGTCGTAGAACAATGGATCACGGATATGGGCGAAAAGGGTATCGATGGTGCTGCGTTGATTGAAGAGGCCAAAGGTTTGATCAAAAAACATGGTGGATAATATCCATATTTAAGACAAGACAGGGGGCCGCTTGGCCCCCTTCGCATATTTGGAGGTGACATGTACAAAAGTTTGGAAAACGGTGCGCGTTTTGTGGCCAACAGCCTGGCTCTTGCTGGCGGAGGCGTTTTGATTTTGTTGACCGCTGTGACGTGCATCTCGATTGTTGGGCGTGTTTTTGTGCCTTTTGACCTCGGTATTGGCCCAATTCGCGGCATATATGATATCACCGAGATTGGCATTGCGGCGGCTGTTTTTGCGTTTTTACCCTTGGCTCAGTTTAAAGAGGCCCATGCGCGGGTTGATTTGTTTCAATGGGCTTTGCCTCGGAAGTTGGATCAGGCGCTGGATGTTCTGTATAATGGGGCCATGGCCTTTGTCGCCGCCGTCGGCACCTCTCGCATGTATTTGGGCATGCAGGATAAAATCACCTATGGTGAGACCACTTTGATTGCGCAAATCCCGATGTGGCAGGGCTATGCGTTGGCGCTTATTGGCGCTACTGGATTCGTTGTAGTTGCGATCTTCTGTGTGTTAAGATCGGCCCGCCGCTTTGCTGGCTTAGAGGAATAACCTATGTCCAATTTTGATCTCGCCCTGTGGTCTTTTCCGGTTTTACTGGTTTTGGTATTTCTCAGGGCGCCCATTGGCCTGGCGATGATTGCCGTTGGGGTAGCTGGCACATATTTTGTAATCGGCACGCCCGATATGACCTTAAATCAGCTTAAAACGCTAACCTATGGAACTTTTTCCAACTACTCATTCTCAATTATACCGTTGTTCTTGCTTATGGGGCAATTTGCAACCCTATCGGGCATGTCCGCATCCTTATTTAAAACGGCTGAGAGCTTTCTCGGTCACCGCAAGGGCGGGGTGGCGATGTCGGCCATAGGAGCCTGTGCAGGCTTCGGCGCGATCTGTGGCTCATCCTTAGCGACTGCGGCAACAATGGGGCAGGTGGCGCTTCCTGAGCTGCGCCGCTACGGCTATCCAGACTCGCTGTCCACCGGGGCTTTGGCCGCGGGCGGCACGCTTGGCATTTTGATCCCGCCTTCGGTGATTTTGGTGATCTACGCGATCTTGGCAGAGCAAAATATTGCAAAACTCTTTGTTGCAGCTCTCATTCCGGGCATATTGGCGGCGCTGGGATATATGCTTGCAATTTCGATCTGGATGCGTATTTGGCCGAACTCTGCGGCCGTCAGCCCCCGCGTTCCTTGGGCCGCACGGATCAAGCTGCTCGGCACGGTTTGGCCGGTGATTACTATTTTTATAACTGTTGTTGGCGGCATCTATGGCGGCATTTTCACTCCAACAGAAGCTGCTGCAGTTGGTGCGGCTGGCACTGGCCTTATAGCTTGGATGAGCGGCCAAATGACCTGGGCGCGTCTGAAAGAGGCGATTTTATCAACAGCCTCTTCAACCGCGATGATCTTTTTCATCATTTTGGCCGCTGGCGTTTATAACAATTTCTTATCGCTCAGCCAATTGCCGCAATCCACCGCAATATGGGTGGGAGATCAAGGGTTCTCGCCCTGGCTAGTTCTGACCATTGTATTGTTGATGTATCTTTTGTTCGGTTGCATCATGGACAGCCTGTCCATGGTCTTGCTCACAGTGCCAATCATCTTTCCGATCGTCTCTGTGCTCGACTTTGGTATGAGCTATAATGATTTTGGCCTCTGGTTTGGTATTTTGGTTTTGATTGTTGTCGAGGTAGGCATGATTACACCGCCCGTGGGTCTGAACTTATTTATTATCAATAATATGGCCAAAACGACCCCGATCTCAGAAACCTACCGCGGCGCGCTTCCTTTCGTTGTCACGGATCTGGTGCGGGTGTGTATCTTGGCGATGTTCCCGCCGATCACCCTGGGTTTGGTTTGGATCATGGGCGGTTAAAGCTTCAAGATGCAATATCACTTGAACGGTTTTCTCGTTGGCAATCCTGATGTGAAGCCGTGCGCAGATGCGCCTCAAGGTTTGCGATGTTCTCATCATTGGCGCCGGGACGGCGGATCTGACGCTCTAGGCCTATCTCTCAGTGTTTAGGGATATGAAAACAAAGCTTTGGGAAAGCAAGCCCGGACGCCTAGAGAAGGGCTAAGTGGGCGGGGTCTCCTGCCGGTCGTTGGAAATGTTCCAAGCCTTTGGTTTTGCGCAGCAGATTATTGGCGAGACCTATTGGATCAATCAGGCGACATTTTGGAAACCTGATCCTTTGCGGCCAAAGGTAAATTCGCGCTGCAGGGTTATGAGAAAGTGTTTTGCCGCTATGATCGGACCGAACGCTGCATCTTTGACCTGCGCCAAATTGACAAAACGGCCGGATGTTTGCTTGTGGTGCGCCCAGATCAATATGTAGCAGCATCTGCTGCCGCTGACGGGGTTTATGGGCTATCGACTTTCTTTGAAGGTGTTTTCGAGCCGCCTAAACCGCGATGGTCCGGCCTCGGCCCTCGTAAAGATCTTCAATAAGGCTTTCATGATGCGCGCGCATCGCGCGTTGGTTCAAAGAGCCTTTTTCGGTCACCTCCCCCCGATCAAAGCTTGGATCTTCGTGCAATATCACGGCGCGTTTTACACGGCTGGCAGATCCGGTCGCCTGCTGGGCGGCCGCCGCGAGATGCTGTTGCACCAGATGTTCCAGTTCCGACGGGTTCATGGCCTGTCCCGCTTGTGAGACCAAAAGCAAGGCCCCCAGTTCCGCGCGGTTTTCTCCGACGATAACTGCGTCTCTGATCACCCCGTGCATAGCATCCACAAGCTGCGTACGAAGGGTCCCAACCACGACCCAAGTTCCGCTGTTGAGCTTGAAATTCTCGGCGATACGTCCATCGAAAAAGAATCCCTTTGTCAGATCATCTGGATCTGCTGGGCGCAGCGCATCGCCCATGCAGTAATACCCGTCTTCGTCAAAAGCCTCTGCTGTTTTTTCAGGGTTTTTGTAATAGCCCGGAGTGATGCTTGGCCCTTTGAGGCGCAGTTCCATTTTGCCGCTATTGGGTACCAATTTTAGGGTCAACCCGCGCGAGGGCACGCCGACATTACCAGATTTGTCCTGAAACTCTGTACAGGCTAGAGCGAAAGGGGCGGTTTCTGTTGCGCCCAGACTGGTGGCCAGCAGAACCTCACGCCCTGTTGTCTGCCTGCCCACAGCGCGCAGCCGGTCCCAGGTTTGCTGCGATAGTCCCGCGCCCGCGTAAAACATCATACCGAGCCGGGAGAAGAATTTGGCTGCCAAGGCGGGATCGTTTTCCAGCTCTGGCACCAAAAGATCCCAGCCGATGGGCACGTTGAAATACCAGGTGCAGGCTATATCCTTAAGATTCTGCAGGGTCTCATCGAACTTTCCAATCATTGGGCGGCCATTATCGATGTAATAAGACCCGCCATTTGTCAGTGCGAGGTAAAATACTTTATTTCCTGCTGCGGTATGGTTCCAAGGCGCCCAGTCCAAAATCACAGGAGGCTCTTTGGTTAGGTAGCGATAGCAATCTCGGACCATGGCCTCCATGGCACAGATCATGCCGTTGGTATTGATCACCGCTTTGGGCGCGCCGGTTGAGCCGGAGGTGAAGAGGTATTTGACAACGGTTTGCGCATTTATCGACGCGCGCGCCTGATCCGCCGGCGCAGGGTCTCTGGACATTAGATCTGAGAAGGCCAGCGCGCCCGGCATTAAATTTTTAACGTTGATGATGTGGTTGACCTTGGCAAAGGCGGCCCGAATTGCGGGGGTGAATTCTGCGCCATCATCAGCAAAAATGCACCCAGGTTGTAAAAGATGCGCAATATCTTTTAATTTTCTGTGGTCTTTTGAAAGGGTTGAATAGGCCGGGGACACTGGCGCGTAGGGGACGCCCACGTAAAGGCAGGCCAATCCCATCAGACCATGTTCCAAACTGTTTTCTGACAAGATCACGAGCGGGCGTTCGCGGCCCAATCCAAGAGCCAACAAATAGGATCCAATCAGCCGAGCTTTGTAGCGGGCTTGGACATAGGTAATGGTCTCCCATTTATCCGCCGCGTTGCGACGTCCTAACCAAACAGCATCGGGCGTCGCATCGGCCCATTTGTCTAAATAATCGGCGATCGTTGGAAGATAGGCTGCGAGCGGTGCCTTGTTGGACATTAAAACGGTGCCATCGTCTCGATGGGTGATGTCAAAGTCTGGCGTCCAAAAATCGGGGTATGCAGGTATCATGAGGTAAATCGCCTATCTTGGAGCCATTCTTATGGCGCCATCAAGCCGTATAACTTCGCCATTTAACATTGGGTTCTTGGTGATATGGCTAACCATTTCCGCGTACTCGCCGGCATGACCCAAGCGAGACGGGAAGGGAACCTGCTTGCCAAGAGACAGTTGGAGCTCTTCGGGCAGGTTATCCAATAACGGGGTTAAGAATAGCCCTGGAGCGACACAACAGACTCGAATGCCCTTGTCAGCAAGATCCCGCGCCATCGGCAATGTCATTGCAACGATGCCACCCTTTGAGGCTGCATAAGCCAATTGGCCGATTTGGCCGTCATATGCCGCGACTGAAGCTGTGTTCACAATGACGCCCCTTGCGCAGTCCGCATTTACTGGTTCCTGCGCGGCCATCGCCGCGGCCACTTGGCTTGCGCAGTTAAAGCTGCCCAGAAGATTGACCCTTATCACCCGCTCAAATAGGGCGGGATCATGGGCGGTACCGCGCGAAACGGTCTTTGCCGCACTGCCAATCCCGGCGCAATTGACCAATATTCGGATGCTATCCACCAAAGCCATAGCCGCCTTTAGCGCTTGCGCCACTGATAGAGGATCGGCTACGTCGACGGCCACAAAGTGACCGCCGATGTCAGTTGCATGTGCTCGTCCGCGTCTTTCATCCTGGTCAAAAATTACAACAGCCTGCCCATCGACGGCGAGCTTAGCGGCGGTCGCCGCGCCGAGGCCTGAAGCGCCACCAGTGACAATGGCGCCGGAATTATTCCAATCCCATAAGCTCAATTCACAGCTCCTGCTCTCTGATTTTGTGTAAAATAGATAACAAAGTCTTCGTCTCAGCGTTGGAGAGGTCACACAGCAGGCGCGCCTCATGATCTTTAACTTTTTCTAAAGCGACCTTATAGGACTCCGCGCCCAAGGTGGTGACCCGCAAGGCTTGTTTGCGTCGGTCATTGGGAACAGGTTTTCGGGTGATATATCCGCGGCTTTCTAGATCATCGACCATAGCCACAACCCCGGATCTTTCGATTCCCATCAGGCGAGCTAATAAGATCTGAGATATACCAGGATTTTGGAGCGCCAGAGCGAGCGCAGAAAATAATCGGGCGGATAGGTTGTCTTGCTGCAGGGTTCGTCTGAAGTCACTTTGAATCACGACATATGCGCGCTTAAGATTATACCCCACAAGGCTTTCAAGGTCGTTGTTCATTTGTGGAAGGCGTTTTTCTGACATGTCAGTCCTATAATTTGTGTTGCTAAAACTATAAAATAAATTGTTATATAGGTAAACAGTTAAACAGAAGAATGATCTCCCATGCTGCCAGTACCAAATTTAGAATTTTTTTGTGATCTACAGGTTGCATTAGATCCCATTCGCGAAATGGGTTCAGGGCGTGCCGGGTTCAGGCGGATAATTCCTATTGTTGGCGGAACAGCCACTGGGCCTCATTTTAATGGGAAAGTCCTCAACTTGGGTGCGGACTGGCAAACGATTTTTGAAAATGGTCTGGCCGAGCTCGACACCCGCTACGCCATTGAAACTGACGATGGTGCGACAATTGAGGTGATGAACTATGGGTTTAGGCATGGCCCGCCCGCTGTAATGGCCGCAGTGGCGCGCGGAGAAAATGTTTCACCTGATCAATATTATATGCGCACCCATGCCAAATTGGAGACCGGCGCTAAAAACTATGCTTGGGTCAACAAAATGCTCTTTGTCGGCGTCGGGGCTAGGCATCAATCGACCGTTATCATGAAACTCTACGTGATCAGGTGATGTTGCCGCAGCTGAGTAAAGGTTCTATCAGACAAAGCTACTTGAGACGGGCAGGGCGAATTAATAGCACCTTTGGGATGATAAAACATTCTCCATCTCGTCACAAATTTACAAAGTGGTCCAGAAAGTGGTCCTACGGGTAGGTTATGCAGTCACCAAACCAATTTTTATAAAATAATTACAAATAGTTAAATGTGATTTTCGGTGCCCAGAAAAGAACGTAAAACTTTATGTAATTCTATTTAAATACATATACTTATTTTAAGATTGAAATTAAAAAGCGGTCCCGAAAGCAGGTCCTCCTGAGTAAGATCAGGCGAACTATTACGCACATCAATTCCAAGCTGAACCGTGCCGCTGCTCTCGCCGAGTGGCGTCAATTATTGAGCGCATAGATTTAGGCGGTGGCAGTGATCTGATGCGAGTTTTCATTAGTTTGACTGCTCCCCTATTTTAATCCTTTTTCAGTAAGATAAATATTTAAACGATGCGAGAAATCTATGGTTTCTAAAAGGTCTCTGCTCGAAGTAGTGGTCCAAAGGCCAAAATTACGCGCTAGCAAATCAACGTTTAGGTCGACAGGCGCGATATTGTAACGTGGCTGAATCCCGCCTAAAATGCGTGATGGCAAAACGCTGCAGGACCGGGTCGATTCAAGAATCGTAAAAGTCATGGTCACATCACCGGTGTTTTCTAGAGTAGGCATCACATCCGGCAAACCGAGATGGTTCAACGTGTCGCGGGTGATATCAAACAGACCTGAGATTTCACCTACTGAAATCCATTTATGATGTAACAATTTTTCTGGCAACACATTTTTTTCATTGGCTAATGGATCATTTCCACCAACGAACACAGCCAATTGGTCTTGAAACAATTTTTCACGCACCAATTTGTCTTCACCTCGGTTCAGATCATATGGAATAATTGCAACATCGAGTTGACCTTGATGCAATCTTTCAACCAATCGTGCAGCATATTCGCATACGATTTTAATACCATAATTGGGTGGTGCCAAAACCATTCGAGAAAAAAAATCCCCCATCAATGTTGCTGCAAGCATCGGACCGACACCTATTCTGATTTCGCCAACTTGCCCATCTTTCCACTCTTGAATGGCTGTTTCGGCCTGTTGAGATCTTCGCATTATCTCTCGCCCTGAGTCTGCCAACCGAAAACCAATTTCAGTTGCAGTAACTCCGTGCCGCCCACGTCGCAGGACCGGAGCGCCCACGCGATCTTCTATCAACTTAATTATGCGTGACAATGTGGGTTGGGTTGTATTCAGCTTTTGCGCGGCTTTTGTCACCGAGCCCAGTTCTACGATCGTTGCAAGCTGTGCGAGATATTTCGGATTCATAAGCTATACCATTTTTTGATGGATTGATCTAAATTTTGATTTTACATTATATCAAATTTCTCACAAGCTTTACCTTAAAGTGAGAATTGCCATGAACATTAAAAAAGATACATTACGTGTAACGCTTCTCGGTACTGGGATCCCAAATCCTGATATTCAGGCTTTTGGCACCAGCACTATGATCGAAGCTGGCAATGAAAAGGTCCTGATTGACTGTGGCCGTGGGACGGTCATTCGCATGTCTCAAGCAGGTTTTTCGCTAGGTTGTACGGATACGGTAATTCTCTCGCATTACCATTCCGATCATTATTCTGGCCTCTTTGATTTATTGATGACTGGTACCATCCAACAACCTTTCGCCAATCGAGGTGGCCCCTTACATGTCTATGGGCCGCCAGGAGTTAACGACATTGCTGAAGGATCGTGGTTAGCAACGCGTCCAGATCGTGAGATTCGGGTCGCCGATCATGAAATTGATCCCGAGCACATGCGAATTGTTCCCCACCTCTATTCGGAAGGAGTTGTGTTCGATCGTAATGGGTTGAAGATAACTGCCATTGAAGTAGATCATGGCGAATTCATTCGCCCAGCCTATGCTTTTAGGGTCGAATATTTTGGACATGTCTTTGTCCATAGTCATGACACCCGATATAATGAAAATTTAATAGCCCAAGCGCAGGAAGCTGACGTTTTTATTCATGAGGTCGCCGCTGCAACTCCTGCTACCTATGCGACCAACCCAAGAGCAAAAATTGCTATCGACCACCATGCAACGCCTCAAGAAGTGGGACGGGTTTTCGCGCAAACACGCCCTAAACTAGCGATGTTGACTCATCTCGTGCTGCTCCCCCCTCATCCCATGCCGATTGCGCAAGTGATGGCAGAGCTTGCCGAAGAATTCGATGGGACGGTTCTAGTTGCCGAAGATCTAATGACAATCGAAATTGGGAAGAATATTTCGGTCATACCCTATCATCATGGCGCGAAGCCATCCTAACCAACTTCAAATTTATGCTCAAGGAAATGCTATGAAAGATAGAAGCTTAGAAGGAAAAATAGTTGAGGCCGGTGGTGTTTTGAAAATGCTGCGCAGTTCGGACTTAGGGCATGTCATCTTTCCGGGTATCCCTCCGGAATTTACCAATTGGCGGGATGAACAAAGGGCTTGGCAACAATCGGTCGTTCTATTTGAACAATCTTACCATATGACTGAGCTGCATTTGCGTGGTGCCGATGTGCTGAAATTTATCAGTTATTTTGCAACGAATAAACTGAGTGATTTGCATGCTATGCGGGCCAAGCAGTTGGTCATGGTCGACAAGTCTGGAAACTTGATTTCAGATGCAATTGTATTTTGCGAATCCGATGATTTTTTGCGGGTTGTTGGCCCACCCACGGCGAGCAATTGGTTGCAATATAATGCAGAAAAATCACAACTTCGTATTGAGGTCACACGCAACGAAAATATGATCGTTCCACGCCGCAGCCGCGACGTGTTCCGGTTTCAGTTACAGGGGCCAAACGCCTTGCCGTTGCTGCAAGAGGTGGTCGAAGGTCCTTTGCCAGACATAAAATTCTTCCATATCGGAGAATTCAAAATTGCGGGGCATACGGTTCGTGCGCTCCGGCACGGTATGGCCGGGCGTCCAGGGTTTGAAATATATGGTCCTTGGGATGCGCAGCAAGCTGTCCGTGAAAAGGTGGAGCAGGCTGGCCTTGTCTATGACTTACGTAAAGCTGGCGCCTCTACCTACCCAACTGCCGCACAAGAATCTGGCTGGATGCCACGCCCTTTCCCCGCAGTGTACTTTGGCGATGAGATGAAAGCGTTTCGCGAATGGTTGCCAGAAAAATCCTTTGAGGGTGCAGCTTCGTTGGGAGGGAGTTTCCATTCGAACAACGTATCTGACTATTTTGTTGAGCCCAATGAGCTTGGATATGGTAAGATGGTCCATCTCGGTCATGATTTTTTGGGGCGAGAGGCCTTAGTATCACGCAAGGATGACCCGCACCGTGTCAAAGTGACCTTAGAGTGGAACAATCAGGATGTGTTCGATGTGATGCGCCGCTCTGTGGGGACAGAAACTCCGCGAACCAAGTTTATTTCGCTACCTGTGCCGATGTATGCCACATTTGAATATGATGAAGTTCAGCTTAATGGATCTCCAATTGGCATTTCGCAATGGTCTTCCTATTCATCCAATGCAGGAGCTGTGCTTTCAACGGCTTTAATCGCGCCAGAGCAGGCTGTGATGGGGCAAGAAGTTACGGTAATGTGGGGCGAACCCAGCTCGAAACGCCAAACCGTCGAGGAGCATGAAGTTGTTGGCATCCGCGCCAAAATTTCACCGGTTCCATATTTTGACAAATCAATCAAACACGACTGAAGACCAAGTATACTAGTATCTAAATACCTAATGAAACAAGGAGGAAATATAAATGAGGACGACTTTATTTACTATTGTTACTAGTGGTGCGATTGCTCTGGCTGTGCCCGCTTTAGCCAAGGAGAACCTAACGGCGCACACTTCAGCCCCTGGAGTTGCGGTACATCTGACCATCGCACATTTGGCTGAAGTAGCCGCAGCGCGTGACATTGCAGATATTCAAATCACTCTCGGCCAAACAGGCGCAAACGCCACCTTGGCGGTAGCCGAAGGTAAGGCAGATATTGGTATATGCCCTTTCGTTCTGCCCTTTTTGATGTCTAAAGGTGTTGGCCCTTATGCTGCCATGGGCGCAGAAAAAGGTGCTGAACTCGCCTCTAATCTACGTATTTTATATCCTTATTCTTTTGGAGCTTATCTGCTCTATGCCTATGACACTGTTGGAATTCAGGGCTGGGATGATTTAAAGGGCCGGCGTATTCTGAATGGCCCACCACGAGGTGGTGCGACAGCAGAGGCGCGTGGTTTGATTCAGGTAATCACAGGAATGGAAGAGGGTAAGGGCTACGAGGGTATTCAAAGTGATTGGTCCCAGATGGCAACAACCATCACAGAAGGAACATCAGATGCTGCTGTCTTGCCCGAATTTGTGCCTTCTGACCGCCCGCTTCAAGCGCTTTCAGCTGGAAAAATGACCTTCTGGTCAATTCCGAAAAATATGTATGAAAGCGAAGCCATGCAGAGAGTGTTAGGTGCTCCTGGGTCTGCACCCTTCACCTTGCCAATCTCACAAATGCAAACTCTTGGTGAGAACGCGACCATTGTGTCAGAAGATGACACATTTCGAACACGAGGGTCTGTAGGAGGCAATTGTGTCAATGCCTCGATGAGCAATGATTTGGCTTATCATCTGACCAAGGCACATATCGAAACACTGGATGCTATATATGACAAAGCGCCCTACGCACGGAATATTGGATTAGAGGCCTTGGGTGCCCGTGAATCGGGCATGTGCGGTCCCAATCCTGTCAAATACCATGCAGGTGCAGCACGCGCTTGGCAGGAAGCTGGCTACACACTTCCTGATTGTGCGAAGTAAAGAAAAGATCAAAGTTCGGATGCAAGTATAGCTTGCATCCGAACACCCAGACACATTTAAGGCGGTTATACTTTGATCAATCCAGACAACCATTCCCCCAGACTTGGATCGTACAAACTGATCTATTGTCTGGCTTTGTTTTTGGTTTTGCTCGGAATGGTCAATTCGACACCTTCGATTCCGGGCTGGGATCAATTCTGGCGCACCCTTTTGGACATGCCTGACCTGGCAGTTCGGCGGTTTTCATACGAAATTTTTTATCCCATCGTCTTTACTTGGATGATGATCATAGTAGTCTTGAAAAGTTCTGTTTGGCGGAGCTGGCGGAACAGCGCTCCGGTCTGGCGCGCGGCCGGTTTGGCGATGGATATAGCTCTTATCCTGGCAGCTTTCACAATTTCACTGACATATCTGATCGAGCATGAGGCTGTTTGCATACTTGATGTTTTAAGTGGCGAACGAGCAGCACTTATTGAACGCACGTTGCAGACGGAGCAAGATTTGGCCGCCGCCATGGGCTTGCCACTGCCGACCAGCGTCGAAAATCCAAGATGTCTGGCCAATACTGGAAATTGGCTGTTTGCAATTATTGCGCTCTCGACCGTTGTTTTTCTAACGTATAATATAAAAGTTTGGGGATTTTCTTTAGTTTTTATCTCAATTTTTTTGGCAACTTATGCGCTGGTTACTGTTTTAATTTGGTATTATTTTGGATCCTCAGAGATGAATAAATACCTGATAACGTCTTTGGGAGGCGAGCCGCGAAGCTTGATGGATGGACGCGCACGCCTTCATGATATCCTGATCAATCAGGGGTCTGGCCTATTGGGGCAATTCATTCATATTATGTTAAATACGGTCTTTCCTTATGTGGTTTTAGGCGCCTTGCTTGCCGTGTCCTCTGGGGGCAATGTTCTAATCAAAATTGCATTTTTGTGGACACGTAAATTGCGTGGAGGCCCAGCCCATGCTGCTATTGTCGCCTCGGCTATGTTTGGGACCACAACTGGGACACCAGTCGTAAATGTGTTGGGCACAGGTGTTCTAACAATACCAATGATGGTGAAACGTGGGTTCTCAAAAGTATATGCGGGCGGAATAGAAGCAGCTGCCTCATCAGGTGGGCAGATTATGCCGCCTATAATGGGTGTCGCAGCTTTTGTCTTGGCCTCAATGACAGGTGTTCCTTACCGAGAAGTTGCAATCGCCGCGGCTATCCCAGCCTTGGCCTATTTCTTTTGCATGTTTTTATCGGTAATGTTTCAATCTCGCAAGCAAGGCATTCTTGCAGTTGGCGAACTCACCTCCGACATGTGCCTGAGCAGTCGTGACCGTTTGCATATTATACAAATCTTCTTACCACTGATCTTAATAGTAGTTCTGCTATTGATCCCCAAAGATGCAATTGGCTGTGATCCGCTATCGCGGCTATTAGGGGCTGAAATAATTCAAATTGGAGATAATTGTCGCGCCTCTCGTCTCCCTTGGATCATGCAACTTGTTCAGAACTCTGCAGGGGACGCGGGAAGCGTTGGCTGGTGGGCGGCAATCCTTCTGACCGTGCTCTTATTTATTGACCCCGAGTTTCGGCGTAAGCCACGCCTTTTGTTTGATGCATTGGCAAATGCAGGTGTGACTATATCGACACTCTACCTTATGTTTTTGGCTGTATCCGTTATTGACGTAAGCCTAAATCTCACAGGGCTTGCAAATTTTGTTGCATTGGATGTTTTGGGGTGGTTGCGTGCGCTGGATCTGGGAGGATCCGCACCAATCATCTTTCAGTTTATAGCACTGCTGGTTACAATGTTTTTAGCGATTTTGCTGGGTATGGGAATGCCTGCGGTGCCGGCCTACATCAACGCTGCACTTTTAATGGGACCGTTGCTAGTGGGCTTGGGGATTGCCCATTTTACGGCACACATGTTTATTTTTTACTTCGCTTGCGCTAGTGCTATCACCCCGCCAGTTGCAGTCGCTTCCTATGCTGCGTCAACGATCACACGTGCCGATCCGATTGCCACCAGCTTTTCTGCTGTGCGTTCAGGCGTTGTAATGTTTGTTATTCCCTTTGTCTTCGCTTTTTATCCAGAATTATTGCTGATCCCTGCTGCGGTAGTTGATCCCAATTCCAGCGCAGGGGCTATAACATACTTGGTTGGTTATGATGGTGATATTCATATTGGCTCGTTGCTCTGGCTGTTGGTTAGGGTAATCTTGGCGCTATATTTGCTTGCCAGTGCGCTCGCACAGTTTGACTTGGTGCGTCTAAAATACTGGGAAACGGCAATTCGCTTGGCGTTGGCAGCCATGATTATGTCTGCCAATCCATGGATTTTTGGCCCTGCAATTCTAGTAGGCCTGCTCATCTGCGCTCGTGCGCGCTTGATACACATACAAAAAGTAGAGGCATAGGAACGTTATATGAAGTTTTTGGTTGGGCAAATCCCTGGTGGAACCGCTGTTTTTCTTGTCTCAGGAGACACTGCTATTAATCTCACAGAGCAAGATTCATCGCTTGGGCCAGATTTATTGGGTGTCATAACTTCAGGGAAAACACCTGATGATTTGCAAGAAATCTCAAAAAGAGGCAAAATGGTGCCGGTTGCTACGCTCAAACCAGCTCTGCCGGTTACATCACCGGGAATGACGATCTGCCTAGGATTGAACTATGTAGATCATATTAAAGAAGGTGGCTATGAAATCCCTAAATATCCTGTCTTTTTTATGCGGGGACAAAGGTCTTTAATGCCTGCGGGTGCTCCAATGATACGCCCATCATGTTCAGAACAATTAGATTATGAAGCGGAACTGATGGTTGTTATTGGCAAAGCGGGTAAACATATTACACCTGAAGATGCTTTAAATCATGTCTTTGGATATACTATTTTTAATGATGGATCTGTTCGAGATTTTCAACGAAAATCGCACCAATGGACATCGGGTAAAAACTTCGATGCAACCGGCGCCATTGGACCTTTCGTGGTAACCAAGGATGCTTTACCTAACGGTGCTGCCAGCCTAAAAATCGAAAGTCGCGTAGGTGACGAAATTCTGCAGAGTGCTACAACCTCGGATATGATGTGGTCTGTTGCCCGCACCATTTCCGCAGTGTCAGAATTTGCTGCCCTATGTCCGGGAGATTTGATAGCTATGGGTACGCCACCCGGCGTCGGCCATGCTAAGACCCCCCCCCGCTGGCTGAGGGATGGTGAAATAATTGAGGTTGAGATCGAAGGAATTGGGATCTGTGCTAATCCCGTTGTGAATGAAGTGAAAATATCAAAGCTATAGCCTTTAAGAAAATGTTAACTCGGTCATCAGATCGAGGGCTTACTGTACAATTAACTAAGGTTTAAAATATGCGGAATGTTAATAAAGACAATATAACTGAAGTTTTCACGGGTTATTTTGGAGAGGATACCGACCCACGAGCACGTGAAATCCTAGCGTCTTTGGCAAAACATTTACATGCTTTCGCGAAAGAAGTGAATCTAACGCATGAGGAATGGCGAAAAGGCCTTGAAATCGCCCAATGGACAGGAAAAATCACTACTGATGAGCGTAACGAATTTGTGCTTCTGTCGGATGTACTCGGCTTGTCATCTTTAGTTGATATGTTGAATTCCAGACCAGATGCGACCAGTTCATCAGTACTTGGTCCTTTCCATGTTTCTAATCCCCCAGTTTTGGAGATTGGCGGAGATTTAAAGGGGGAATATGACGGTGAACTTTTGCTGGTCGAAGGCGCTGTGCGCGATACCAATGGGAGACCGCTGCCCGGTGCTACAATAGATATTTGGCAGACGGCACCAAACGGCCTTTATTCGAGCCAAGATCCAAATCAGGATATTCATTCCTTCCACGCGCTCATGACAACGGATGCGAAAGGTCGCTATGCGTTCACAACAGCCCGTCCAGTTAGTTATACGGTTCCGGATGATGGTCCTGTTGGGAAGATTTTACAGGCCGCAGGCCGCCACCCTTGGCGCCCGTCGCACCTTCACTACATCATAAAAGCGGAAGGTTTTCACACATTGGTAACTGAAGTTTTCCCCGATGATGATCCCTATTTGGATCAAGATACGGTGTTTGGAGTCCGTAATGATCTGGTGATGGCCTACACTAAACGGTGCGCTGAGGACTTCCCAAACGGTTTCAAGCTCTCTGGAAAAGTCACTAAACCCTTCCTGAGCGTTAAATTTGACTTGGTTTTAGCGGGGACTTAGCGAAGCTAACGGCTCTGTCAGATTAAACTTGCTCGAGACGGGCAGGGCACCTTTATAGTCTTGCCTAATGACAAAATATTCCCCATCTCGTCACGGAATGACAAAGTGGTCCAGAAAGTGGTCCTGCAGCCAGGGTTCACAGGCACCAAACCAATTTTATATAATAATCACAAATACTTAACTGTTATTTATGGAGCCCAGAAGAGGACGTCGAACTTTCTATTTAATCATTTATTTACAGTTACTTATTTTTGATTTGAAATTGAAAAGCGGTCCCGAAAGCGGTCCTCTTAGATCGGAGGGACGCCACCTCTATTCACGTACCAATTTCAAGCT